>Ga0068854_100001660_pt1 | contig 13549 bp, 8 predicted proteins | sample KBSCornC42_FD_66590 | JGI IMG/M metagenome (GOLD analysis project Ga0068854, IMG submission 66590) | Corn rhizosphere microbial communities from Kellogg Biological Station, Michigan, USA - KBS Corn C4-2 | ecosystem: Host-associated > Plants > Roots > Rhizosphere > Soil ... | reverse complement strand
CGAGCGTGTGCGGCTCGGCGGAGACATTGGTCAGGTCGATGTTCGCCTGCGATTCGCCGGGAGCGCCGGGAGTGAGCGTGACGGTTTTCGCGGTGATGACGCCCGGTTCGGAGATGGTGATCGTCCCTGTCGGCGCGCCGGAGGGTGAACCGGCGACGCGCACATGGACTCGGGCCGCGGTTCCGATTCGTTCGGCGCCGCCGAGGATGGTCGCGCGGCCGGTCGTAGCCTGCACGCTTGCCGTGGTCGACATCGGAAGGAAATTCGCGTCGCCCGAGTAGTCGAAACGGATCGTGTTGTTGCCGAAGTCAGGAAGGTAGTAATTCATGTCCTGCCAGTTCACGTTGGGATCGAGGGGCACGCGACCGAGCTCGTGTCCGTTTGCCGACACGGTTACGATGCCGGTCGGTTTTGCGCCCGTATAAGGCGCCGTCGCGCCGGTCACGATCGAGAACAAGAGCGGGCTGTCGAAGGGAACGCCGCCGGTGCCGGGAAACGCAAGGATTGCTCCCGGCCAGCGCGGCGTCGTTCCGGACGGGACGACGACGATCGTAAGCGTGCCGGCGATGCCGGACGGAGTGGAGATGCGAATGGTCGCTGTTCCGACGCTGACGCCGCGCGCGACGAAGGTCGCGGGTTGGCCGCCGGTGACGGCCAGAGTCGATGGAACGGACAGGACTGAGGAATCGGATGATGTGATGATGACGCTCGTTGCGTTGTACGCGATGAACCAGACGTTCGCCTGAGAGCCGGGAGTGAGGAACAACGCATCCATGGCCACGTATGCGTTGGTCACCCATCCGACGCTGTTGTTCGATGGCTGCGTATCGCGCTCGCGGATCGTCGCCGTCGTGGTGAGGTACTGCTGGAACCCGGACCCGCGATATTGAAAAACCTTCTCCGTTGCGCCGGCGGCGAGGAGCGCCGGCGTGCTGATACAACCGAACTGGCACGGACCGGAATGATCAGCGGGCGTTATGGTGTGCGCCACGCGGATATTCGTCGCAGTGCGCGGTCCGTTGTTCGTCGCGTGGACAGTGACGTCGAGAGAAGTAAGGCTCGAGAAATCGAGTGACAGACCGAGATCGGCTACCTGGTCGTCATCGTCGATGATTGCGACGGCCGAGGCGTTTTGCAGCGCCGCTCCGGCGGGATTGCGAAGCGTCAAGAAGAACGTCTCGTTCGCTTCGGGATTCGAGTCGCCGAGGACGCGCACGTCGATCGTCTTCGAAGTCTCCCCTGCCGCGAACGTCAGCGTTCCTGACGCCGCATCGTAGTCGCTGCCCGACGTCGCGGTTCCGTCCGAAGTCACGTAGTCGACGGTCACCGGTTGCGTGGATGGGGCGGACAAGGTGACGGTGAAGCGGGCGGTCTTTGATACGGAGTCCCCTTCGGCGATCCGGATATCGTTGACGGTGAGGCGCAGCCGTCGGAAGCGGCAACGCCCAGAGCTCGTTTCCGGTCGCGGTCGTCGTCGCCGTGAAGAAGAGCCGGCCGCCTGCCTCGACGTATTGGTGCGGGAAGCTGGCTGTGGGTCCGGGCTCGACGTCCGCGGCCAGTTTTGTGCCTTCCGGCGTTCCGTCGGTGACCCACACTTCGTTGCCGTGCAGGTCGTCGGCCGCGCTGAAGTAAACGAAGCCGCGCACGCTCGTCAGGTCCGACGGAAACGAGCCGAGTGTGCCTGGGGAGATGTCGCGCAGGAGATGCGTGCCGGCCACCGTCCCGTCGCTCACCCACGGCTCCGTTCCGTTTGCGGGATCGTTCCGCGCGAAGATGGCCCGGTTGCCGGCCACCGCCAACGTCGACAAGTACGCAGCTCCCGAGGTTAGAACCTGCGTGCCGGCTTCGGTACCGTCGCTCACCCAGAGCTGTCCGCCAGAGAGAAAGAACAGGCGCCGCTCGCCGGCCGCGAGAACGGCATCGTATGCGGCGAGACTCTTGACCAGCACGTTGCTCTCGAATGTGCCGTCGTTTCTCCAGAGCTTCGTTGTTCCATTCGCCGATCGGGTGACGTAGTAAATGCTGCCGCCCATGCTTGCCATCGCGATGATGTCCTCGCTGAACGCGGGCCCTGCGGCGTAGGTTCCGGCGCGCGTGCCGTCGCTGGACCACACGGCGCCCTTCGCGATGAAGAATGTACGGCCGGCCTGATTGATGAATCGGGAACCGGTGACGCCGCCCAGCGGCTCCGGCACCGCATTCGCCGTCTGGCTGACCACGTACAACCCATCGGTCCCATTGATGAATAGCGTGCCGCCGTTGGCGAAGGCCACCGACGCCTGGCCCGAAACGTTTTTCGACACGAAGGGAACCGTGCCTTCCGGAGTTCCATCGCTCGTCCACCCCACGTTCGACCTCGTGAAGTAGAGCGAGTGGCCGGCAGTCCTGAGATTCTCTGCGAAGAAGTTGCCGAGCCGCAGCGTACCTTCGGCCGTGCCGTCGCTGCGCCAGATCGAATTCGGGGATGTAGCCAGCGGCGTGCCGTCCCACGCGGTGAAGTAGACCCAATCTCCGGCCGCGGTCAGGCTCGACGGATTCGATGACGGCGCCGCATCGCGCGCCAGATCACCGATCATCGACGTCCCCTCCGCCGTTCAGTCGCTTTTCCACGGCTCGTAGCCGTTGAGATGATTCGCGCCCGCGAAGTAGAGGATGCCGTCGATGATCGTGAGTCCGGAACTGCCGAGGGCAACAACCGCATCGCTGGCCTGGACAGGCTTCGTTGCCATGATTCCGTCCGCCGTCCACAGTCCGCCGGCCGCGATGAAGTAAATCCTGTTTCCGCGCGCAACGATACTGTTGATGCCGCCACTGGCCCGACCCGGAACGATGTCGGTTACGGGGAGAGTGCCGCCCTCAGTGCCGTCGGTTTTCCAGAGTTCCTCCCCGCTGCCCTCGGTGGTCGCCGTAAAAAACGCAACACCGCCATCGGTGACGGCGTGCGGACCGGGGCGCGAACTGGCGGTTCCGGCGGCGATGTCGCGCACGAGATGCGTTCCGGCCGCCGTACCGTCACTGATCCAGAGCTCGACGCCATGTTGCGACTCCACGCCATTGAACAAAACGCGGTCCCCAAACGCCGTAAGGGGAGCGCGGAAGGCGATGGAGGGGGCTCGCCCTGGATTGATTTCCGGGACCATCCGCGTCCCCGCCGGGGTTCCGTCGCTCACCCACAGCTCATCGCCCGTCGCATCGTTCTGGGAGCCGAAAAACATCTGCGAGCCGGCCACCACCAGGCTGTACGCATAGCCTTCCTTCACCTGCACGGTACCGGCTTCGGTGCCGTCACTTTTCCAAAGGCCGTTGCTCGCACAGAAGTAGACCGCGCCATGGAACAGGACGAACTCTGACGGGTCAGTGCCGACGGGACCGGGAAAAAGGTCTTTGAGAAGCCGTATGCCGGCCGAAGTTCCATCGGTGACCCAGAGCTCATTTCCGTGGACGCCGTCATCGGCGGCGAAGATCATCTTGTCGCCATAGACTATCCGGTCGCCGGGAGAGGACGGCGCCGTGCCGAGCCTGATATCGGCCAGAAGGCGCGTGCCGGCGGCCGTTCCATCCGACGTCCACAACTCGGTTCCCCATCGCGGATCGGTGGCGTTGAAGATCAGTTTTCCGTTCAAAACGGCGAAGTGTGACGGCGATGAGGATCCGGAACCGGCGTTGATGTCGGCGACTTGTGTCGTGCCGGCCTCCGAGCCATCCGTCGACCACAATTCGGATCCGAACCCCGGAGTGGCCGCGGCGAAGACTATGCGCGATCCGAACCGGAAAAAGTTGTTCGGCGTCGATGACAGCGGACTGGCGGTCGTCGTGGAGTTGACGTCTTTGACCAGGTACGGCGACTGTGCGTGTAGCGACATTGACGCCACGAGCGTCGCCACAACTGCAAGAGTGATTCGTCTCATCAGTGATGTGCGGAGCGTTGGCGCGCTTCGATCACACGTACCTGTTGCAATCCCGATTGATATAGCGCGTCGCCCGCATAATTGATGGTCAGAGTCGGAGAGGACGAGAGATTGGTGAGCGTCGCGTGCGCCGTCGAGATTCCTCCGGACGACGGCACCAGTGTCACTGTCGCGACCTCGACCGCGCCATTCACGATCGACAACGTGCCCGTCGGCGCAACAGCCGGCGATCCTGCCGCGTGCACCGTCAACGTGTAGGTCCCTGCGGCTCCAGCGGTTCGTTCGAGACCTCCCGTGATCGTGACGCGGCCGGGAGTCACGAAGACCGTCGCATTGGTGGTCTGCGGCAGGAAATTGGCGTCGCCGCTGTAGTCGATGGCGTAAGCAACCGAGCCGAGCGACTGGAAGTACACGGGGAATTTGATCGAGCCCGTTCCGACGGCTGCCCGCGCCAGCTCCCTGCCGGCGGCGGTAACGACGACGGTTCCTGTCGCTTTGGCGGCGGAGAACGGTGCGGTTCCGGACGGCACGACGGTCACCATCAGCGGTTCGTCGAGAGACCGAGCGGTGAAATCGCCCGCCATCGTGACTCCGCCGGGCCAGCGCGGCTGCGTGCCCGCGGCGATGACCGTGACCAGAAGCGGACGGGGATTGCCTTGAACCGAGATCGTCGACGTTCCCGGCTTCAGCGCGGTGATGGCTATGGTCGCCAGCGTGGACGTCACGTTCGTGGCCTGGGACGGGACGGAGACGACGGTCGGATCGGATGACGTGACGGCCGCACCCGAAGAGGAGACGCTTGCCGTAATCGTGGCCGTCGCACCCGGCGTGAGATAGGTCGCGTTCATGGCCATGGTGCGGAATGCGTTCACCGTCCACGCCGCGGCGTTGTTCGACGGCTGCGGATCGCGTTGGCGCGCCGACGCCGTCGCGCTGACGTACACCTGTTGGGAAAACTCCCCACTGTCGGTGGAAGCGGAGGCGGACGCGCCGCTACTGAGCTGCCCGACCAAACAATTCGAACAGGTCGTAAACGAAAGCGTCCTCGGCGTCGTGGTCAGCGTTACGACAACGTCGGTCGCCGCGCGGGGGCCGGCGTTCGAGACGCGCGCGGCGTCGGCGACTTCATTCGCGAAGACGCCAAATTGCGGCGCGATGCTGAGATCGGCGAACTGATCGTCGTCGTCGATGATGCCGGAGGCAACGGGGCTAATCAGAGACGCACCGGCGGCGTTTCGCAGCGTGACGAAAAAGGTCTTGTTGTTTTCCGGTGTGACGTCGCCGCGCACGCGCACGTCGATCGTCTTGACCGTCTCACCCGCGGCGAACGTGATTGTGCCCGTCGCCGCGTCGTAATCTTCGCCGGCCTTCGCCGCTCCGTCGGAGGTCGCGTAGTCGACGGTCACCGTCTGTTTCGCGGCGGGCGCCAGCGAAACGGTGAAATGGATCAGCGCCGTTCCCGTGTCGCCTTCCGTGCCGTGCGCGCCGGCGATCGACAGGCCGGGCATCGTCAGCGGCAAGGCCCAGAGCTCGGTGCCCGCGGTGTCCGTGTAGGCGGTGAAGTAGATGAGGTTCCCGACCTTCGTAAACTGCGATGGATTCGCGCTGGCCGGACCTGGATTCACGTCAGCGATCAGCTTCGTTCCCTCCACCGTGCCGTCCGTCGTCCAGATCTCCGAGCCATGCGCATCATCGTTACCGGAAAAATAGACGACGCCGTCGATGCTGGTAAGCGTCGTGTAATTCGTTCCGAGAACCTTGAGGAGGCGTGTGCCGGCCGTTGTGCCGTCGCTGCCCCATAACTCGTAACTACCCGCGCTGGCAGCAGTCGTATACACGATGCGATCGCCGGCGACCCTGATACCGTCGTAATCGGAGGAAGCACCCGCGATTTTCGCCACTTCCCTCGTACCACCTTCGGTCCCGTCGCTGAACCAGATCGAACCTTGCGTATAGAAGAATACGTTTCGTCCCGCCGCTTTGAGCCTCGCGTCGAATGCGATCGTCGTGGGAAGCTCCTTGACCGGAACCGTGCCGTCGAATGTTCCGTCGCTCTTCCACAATGTCAGTTTGCCGTTGCGCAATGTCTTGAGAAAAAACAGCGTCCCCTGGGCATTGACGAGCGGGCCGGGGTTCTGGCCGCCCATGTCGCCGAGGTCGGGCACGACCGCGTACGTACCGGCCGGTGTCCCATCGGTAACCCACAAGCCGTAGTTAGACGAAGCCTGCGGCCCCTGCGCATAGAACGCGTACTGTCCATTGAATTCGATCATTGCACGCGGCTTCCGCGTGCCTAGCTTCGTCGCAGTGCCGTTCGGCGCCGCGGTGGTCTTCCACAACGCGTCGTCACTCACCGCCGCAAAGAGAGTTTCGCCAAAGGGAAAGAGCGTCGTGAATTGGTAGGGTCCGAACCGCAGCATGAAATCGGCGGCCGGTTTCGTCCCCGCGACCGTTCCGTCGCTCATCTTCATGACGCCCGTGTTGTTTTCGGCCTCCTGAAAAAATACCAGCGGTGCCCCGGTCGGGATCAACATGCCGGGGTTCTGTCCGGTTTCCTTCAGTTTGAACGTGCCTGCTTCCGTCCCGTCGGTTCTCCACAATGACGATTCGGCGATATTCGTCAACGACGACAGGAATCCCTCCGTGGCGCCAAAGAACAACAGATTCCCTGCCGCCGTAAGCCAGAACGGATCGGCCGACGGCACGCGGTCTACCGCGAGATTGGCGATCATCCGCGAGCCGGCTGCAGTCCCGTCGCTTACCCACGGTTCCCTGCCGTTCACCGGCGTCGACCCGGAGAAATACAACTTTCCATTGATCGGCCACATCACGTTGAACACATAGGACCAGTCGACGCCAAAGGCCGTGCTGACGGGTTGTGTGCCGCCCGGAGTGCCGTCGGTCACCCACAATAACGGCGCGATGGGATACGTGCCGCCGCCGAGGAAGTAGAGCTTCCCGAAGGCAACCGTCAAGCCCAGCGGAAATGACGATTGCGTACCTGGAACCAGATCGGCGAAAACAGCGGAGCCGGCGTCTGCTCCATCCGTGGACCACACTTCCTGACCGTGATCCACGTCGCTGGCTACAAAATAGGCGCGATTGCCAAATGCAGTTATGTAGGCGTTGCTCCCATCCCACATTCCCGAGGCGCCCGGAAGAAAATCGCGCACCATTCGCGTGCCCGCCACGGTGCCGTCGCTGAACCACATCTCGCGTCCGTGAACACCGTCATTGGCGGCAAACAACACGCCATTGTGGAATGGCGCGAGATTGTTCGCATTGAACGTGCTGTTGAGCGCGCCGTTGGTTCCAGGATAAATCTCCGTCACCATGTGTGTACCGGCGTCGGACCCATCGCTAACCCATAACTCCCAGTTGGTCGTTGACGTGAATCCTTCAAAGAAGAGTTGCGATCCCGATACGACCGAATTTCGGGGCGTAACGCTGGCGATTTTGACAGTACCAGTATCAGTGCCGTCCGTTTTCCAGAGGCCTCCGGTCGCGGAGAAGTAGACGTTGTCGCCGAAAAGAACAAATGCCGTTGGATTGGACGACGCACTGCCGGGATTGAGGTCCTTGACCATCCGCGTGCCGGCGGCGGTGCCGTCGCTAGTCCACAATTCCCGACCATTCGTTCCATCGTCGGCTGCAAAGAGGAGCCTGTTCTTGTAGAGAATTCTCGTACCGGGCTGGCTCGAGTTCGCTCCGGGATTGATGTCCATCAACAGGTGTGTTCCGGCGGCTGTCCCATCCGTCGCCCACAACTCGGTCCCGTGATTGACGTCGCGCGCATCGAAAAGAAGAACGCCATTGACGGCTTGCAGAAGGCTAGGAGTGGAACTGGCCGTTCCCGGAATGATGTCGGAGACGATCGACGTGCCGGCGCTCGTGCCGTCCGTACTCCAGAGCTCCGTTCCGGCGGCATCCGTCGTGGCCACGAAAAACGTCCGGCTGCCGAATGCCGCGAATTCCGACGGCGCCGATGACTTCGTGTCGTCCGAATACGTCGTGTTGATGTCTTTGACCAGATACGGCGTCTGCGCGGCGAGAGGCAGAGATACCGCGAGCAGGAGAAACAGAAGGAGTCTGCGCATGGACAAGGCCCGTGATCGAAAGTGAGCGTTAGATGGGGGTGGATCTTACCATCGCGCGATGCCCGCCTTCCGTACACGCTACAATCGCCGGCCATGCCTGTCGTCACCTGCCCCGATTGCGGACACGATGTCTCCACCATGGCCATGGCCTGTCCGCACTGCGGGCGGCCCTCGTCACCGGTAGCGTACGCTGCTCCCGTCGCGGCCGCGGCGCCGGCCATGGCGGAGGAAACGCTCTGGCGAGGATCGCCATCGTGGCGCGTGCTCCTCGGCAAGCTCATCGTCATCATCCTCACCGCGCTCCTCATCCCGGTCGCCGCCGGCTTCCTCGCCTCCCAGACGAACGACATGGAGATGTCCGGCCGCATCACAAAGTTCGGCTGGCTGATCATGGCCGTCGCCGTCTTCTGGCAGGTGGTCACGTTCCTGATCGTGATGGTCCGCCTGCAGAGCACGATCTACACGATCACGAACCAACGCGTGATGATCGAGCGCGGGATGCTGTCGAAGAGCCTGAACGAGATCGATCTCCGCTACATCGACGACACCCAATTCTTCCAGTCCGTCGCCGATCGTCTCCTCGGCATCGGCAACGTGACGATGATCTCGTCCGATAAAGCGTTCCCGACGACGGTGCTGCAAGGCATCGCCAGGCCGCGCGAAATCCGGGAGATGATCCGCGCCCGCGCGTACCAGGTCAGCCAGCGGCAACTGTTCACGCGGGCAACGTAGCCTGTGTCGCTGCTGCTCTATCTGATCGTCGCCGTCGTAACGCTCGTAATTTGGCGGCGATGGGTAACGCCGATCTCGCGCGCCGCAGCCATCGTCATCGTTCTCCTTCCGTTTCTATTCACCGGCAAGGCGCTCCTCACCAATCGCGTCTATGGCGGATACGACATCCTCTTTCTCAGCGCGCCGTTCAGCGATTACGCGAAGGACTACGGTTTCACCACCGCGCACAACGGGTTTCTCCTCGATCACGTGCTGCAGATGGTGCCGTGGCAGCGGCAGGTGCGGGAGTCGTTCGCGCAGCATCGCTGGCCGCTGTGGAATCCAGCCATGGATTCCGGCGAAGTGCTCGCGGCAGGGATGCAATCGGCGCCGCTGAATCCGATCAACCTGCTCGCACTGCTGCTACCGCTCGACCTGGCCACGACGTTCACCGCGTCGATGGTCTTTTTTCTGGCCGCGCTCTTCACGTTCGCGTTCGCGCGCGAGCTCGAATGCAGCGAAGGCGCGTCGCTGATCGCCGCGGCCGGTTACACGCTCTGCAGCGGCATGGCCTTCTTCGGCACGTGGCCGCACGGACGAAGTTGGAGCGTGCTCCCATTCGTGCTGCTCGGCGTCCGCCGTGTCGTGCGCAATCGCGATCTGCGCGCGGCGGCGCTGCTGACGACCGCCTTCGTCCTGCTGATCGTTTTCGGACATCCCGAAACGATGCTGCACGTCGTCACCATCGGCGCGATCTACGGTGTGTTCGAGCTGATCCCGATCTGGCGCAACGCGTTGCGTCCGACTCTGCTCGCGATCTCCGCCGGCGTCATCGCGTTGCTCCTCACCGCCATCACGCTGATGCCGTTCATAGCCGCGCTGCCGTGGTCGGTCGACTATCGCATCCGTCAAAATCCGCCGCCGCCGGCCACAACGCACGAGATTTCGAAAGCGATTCGGGCGACGTTCCTCCCCTACTACGGCGGCGCGTCGTGGCACACGCCGACCAGCGAATGGGACTTCGGCCTGGCCCGCGTCGGCAGCGTGATCCTGGCGCTGGCGTTGATCGCGTCGTTCCGCCTGCTGCGCCGGCGCGACGCGCGATTCTTCGCCGCACTCGGCGTAGTCGGCCTCCTCGCCAGTTGGAAAGCGCCGCCGGTGGATCCGTTCCTTCGCCTCCTCCCGCTCTTCAAAATCGCTTTCAACGACCGCCTCGGCTTCGCCGCGACATTGTCGATGTCGCTGTTGGCGGCCATGGCCTTCGATGCGAAAGCTCCGCGATTCGATCGCCGCATCGTGATCGCCATAGCTGCATTGCTGGCCATTGCCACGGCGATGTTGTGGCAGATGCAACTCGCTCTCGGCGTCGATCCGAAGCTCCTCGTCGCCGGCGCCGCCGCGGAGATCCTCGGTCTGGTCATTCTCTTCGCAGCGTTCAGCACACGATCTCAACGTGCGGCCGCGGCGATGATCGTCCTAGCCATCGCGACGCAACGTCTCGTCGAAGACGGCAACATCCATCCGACGCTCCCTCGCCGCATGTTCTATCCCTCGGTTCCGCTCATCGCCGCCGTCCCGCGAGATCCGCTGTTCCGCTTCACGGCCATCGACAACATGGTCATCCCGAACGTGGCCACAATGTACGGGCTCGAGGACGTGCGCGGCTACTCGGCGATGACGTTTTATCCGTACATCGAAACGCTGGGACTCTGGTCCGCGCAGAAGCGCACCTACCACGACGTCTCCGATCTCTCCCTCCCGTTCCTCTCCTTCCTCGGCGTCCGCCACGCCATCACGCCGCGCACGATGGAGCCGCTGCCCGGCTGGCGCGTGGTCGCGGACGACCGTTCGTCGCGCCTCATGGAAAATTCACGCGCCATTCCGCGCGTCTTCGTCCCGCGCCGCATCCGCTTCACCGACAGCGACGACACGACGTTGAAAGAGATGGCCCTCGCCACCGATTTCGCCGAGGAAGCGTGGGTGCGCGCGGAAGGCCCGGCGAGGATGATCGAAAACGGCGAGGCAACGCTCCACGTGCAACGCCGCGGATCGCATTACGAGATCGACGCCGACGCGCGCAGCGCCTCCCGCATCATCATCAGCGAAGCCAACTGGCCCGGCTGGCGCGCGACCATCGACCGCACGCGCGTCACGGTCGAACAAGCCAACCGCGCATTCCTCTCCATCCGCATCCCGCCCGGCCATCATCACGTCCGCGTCGACTATCTCCCCGACGCATTCATATGGGGCCGCGCGATTTCAATTGGGACGCTGTTGCTTCTCGCGATCGGACTCTTCATCAAAATCTCGCGCGTCTCCGCGTGAAAAGCGCATGCGCATCCTCATCCTCACGCCGCGATTGCCGTGGCCGCCGCTCGACGGCGGCCGGATCGCCATGGCGCGGCTGGCGGAGGGTCTCGTTCATGCCGGAGCAGCCGTTGAAATCTTGTCGCTGAATCCGCGCAAGCATCGCGCGACGGCGACCGCACCGATGCCGTTGCAGGCGATTGATATCGATACTCGCGTTCCGTCGTTTTCCATGCGCATCCCGTTCATGGTCGGACGATTCGTTTCGAATGAGTTTCGGAATGCACTACGAGCTACGTTGCGCAGATTCAAACCGGACATCGTGCAGATCGAGAGTCCGTTTCTTTTGACGTACGTCGACACCGTGCGCAACGAAAGCGACGCCCGCATCGTCCTCCGATCGCTGAACGTCGAGTTCCGCATCTGGGAAGGGCTGGCGCGGATCGAACGAAATCCTCTTCGCCGGATCGCGCTCCGGCGCATCGCGGCATCGCTGCGCAAGTACGAGGTTCGGCATCTCGACACGACTGATGCACTCGTTCCGATCTCCGAGGACGATGCAGACGACTTTCGCCGCCTCGGCAGCTCTCGTCCGATGCACGTCGTGCCGTGCGGTGTGACCGTGCCCGAATCAGCCGACGGCCTTCCAACTCCAAGCAGCGTCGGCTTCATCGGCTCGCTCGACTTCCGTCCAAATCAGGAGGCGGTGGAGTGGATCGCCGGCGAGTTGTGGCCGCGCATGGTCGAGCGCGTACCGGAAGCGCGGCTGTCGATTGCGGGAAGCTCGGCGCCGAAGTGGCTACGACGCCGGATGACGAACATCGACTTTCGAGGCAGGGTCGACGACGCGACCTCGTTCATGAATTCGATGTCGGTGATGATCGCTCCGCTTTTCGCCGGAGGCGGGATGCGCATCAAGGTCCTCGAGGCGATGACGTTGGGAAAGCCGGTCGTCGCCACGACACTCGGCGCGGGCGGACTACACGTCGAGCATGGACGGGACATTCTCATCTCGGACGACGCCGCATCGTTTGCGGACGCCGTCGCGCTTCTGCTGCGCAATCCGCAAACGGCGGCGCGAATCGGCAACGCCGCGCGGGAGACAGTGAGCAGTCGCTATGACAACGACGTACTCGCGCACGGGCTCTTGAAGTTTTACGAATCGCTCTGAAGAAGCGCTTTTATCGCGCGAAGGAATGGCGCATTTTCGCGACCACGAATTGCTCTTCCTCCGATGCGAAAAATCGCTGTCAGCACCAATGCGATTCGCGCGAAAAACATCCAGACACGCCCGTAACTCCGCCCTCCCCAGGTGAGCAGATCGGGCCACAGCCGCGCCGGATCGTGATGCAGCGCGTTGATCGCCACCGTTCCGCCGAGGGCGTGAACGACACGCGCTTCGTCGATGACGGCAACGCGCCAGCCGGCATCGCGCGCGCGAAGGCAGAACTCGATGTCCTGGCAATAGAAGCGAAAGCGTTCATCGAGCGGGCCGGCGCGCTCCCATACCTCACGACGGAATGCCATCGCCGCGCCGCTGACCCAATCGACGTCGCGCTTGTTGCCGCTGCGGCGGACGAGACGCGCGAGATGTCCCGCCCCGCTGATGACGCCGATCATCCACGCCAATGTCGGCGTCGCACCGCCGCTCCATTGCGAGGAGCCATCGGGATTCAGCATCCGTGCTCCGGCCACTCCAAGTTTGGGATCAGCATCGAAGGCGGCTTCGAACGCATGAAGTGCCTCGGCATCGACGATCGCATCGCTGTTGAGCAGCAGAATGATCTTTCCGCTCGATGCAGCAACACCGCGATTCGCCGCCGGCGCAAAGCCGCGATTCGTATCCATCCGGATCACGTGCACCGAGGGCGCTTCGCGCGTGAGCAACTCCGCGGTGCCGTCGGTCGATCCATCGTCGGCCACGATCACCTCGGACTCCGGCGGCAGCGACGCCAGCACTGCGCGGCAACAGCGCAGCGTCATCTGCGCGGTGTTGAAGGTCGGAATGACGACGGAAAGCGCGGTCACGGGCATACGGTACCGCGCAATGCGCTTCGTCGACCAAAGCCGCAACTCGCCATCCCTCAGCAAGCGGCAAGGAGACATGTCAAAGTATCTTCGTTCATGGTCTCGCAACCGATCGATATCGGCGGCGTGAAAATCCACCGTCCCGGCACATTGATCGGCAAAGCGCTGGAGCCGCTCTCGAGTGACAAGGGTGAGATACTTGTGTTCCTGTCTCTTCAATAACAAAGGAGCTGCGATGCGCTACTTTCTCACACGGATTGCGACGGTAATCCTCTGCTGCCTCGCATTGAAGGGGCAGGCGTTTGGAGCCACGGCCATCGGGCACGTTTCCGTCGACCGCGCTTCGTTCAATCCAACCGCCGGGGAGGCCGTTGTTCTCACGATCGCGTTCCTGCGTCCCGGGCGAGCATCCGTAGCAGTAGTGGATCGCGACGGCTTCCTCGTCAGACGTTTGGCGACCGAACAACCGGTCAGTGGCAGTGCGTCTTTCAAGTGGGA
>Ga0068854_100001653_pt1 | contig 13574 bp, 16 predicted proteins | sample KBSCornC42_FD_66590 | JGI IMG/M metagenome (GOLD analysis project Ga0068854, IMG submission 66590) | Corn rhizosphere microbial communities from Kellogg Biological Station, Michigan, USA - KBS Corn C4-2 | ecosystem: Host-associated > Plants > Roots > Rhizosphere > Soil ... | reverse complement strand
GGATTTAGCAATCCTGTCTCAGGACATCTTCCGGGTCTCCGCCGACGCCCTACCCGACACGAAAAGCGTGTTGACGATCGTCGACGGAAAGATCGCGTACGACGGCGGGGCACTCAAGCTGGGCAAGTAGACGCAGGGAATCGCCAGCGGCGTATGATGTTGCGTCTCCCGACATGCGTCGCATCATCCTCGCGTCCGCCTTCGTCTTTGCGCTCGTAGCCGCGCGGCAACGAGCCGTGCTGCATCCGCCTCCGCCGCAGGTGCCGGGCGGACCGACCTTCAGCAACGAAGTCGTCCGCATTTTTCAGAACCGCTGTCAGACCTGTCATCACCCCGGCGACATTGCACCGTTCTCGCTGATGACGTACGCCGACGCGGCGCCGCATACCGACGCCATCAAGTACGAGACGCAGCACCGCCTGATGCCGCCATGGAAGGCGACACCAGCCTGCGGCGATTTCGCCGATGCGCGCGTCCTTAGCCAGGACGAGATCGACACGATCGCCAAATGGGTGGACAACGGCGCACCGCAAGGGAACATCGCCGATCTGCCGGCACCGCTGAACTTCGACGGCGGCTGGGCGCTCGGCCAGCCGGATCTCGTTCTGTCGTATGCCGAGGCCTACAAGCCGCCGGTGACCGGTGACATGTATCGCTGCTTCCCGATCCCGACGAACCTTCCTGCCGATATGTACGTTTCGGCGATCGACATCAAGCCCGGCGATCGCGAGACCGTCCATCACGTCATCGCGTATATCGACACGACCGGCGATTCGCAGAAGCTGGACGAGGCCGATCCCGGACCCGGCTACACGTCGTTCGGCGGCCCCGGCTTCACGATCTCGGCCTCGAGTCTCGGCGCGACCACCCTCGGCGGCTGGGCTCCGGGCGCGCGTCCGGTCGTGCTGCCCGAGGATGTAGCGCTTTCGCTGCCGGCGCAGTCGCGCGTCGTGCTGCAGGTCCACTACCACCCGCACGGCATCAAGACCATCCCCGATCAAACGCAGATCGGCATCTACTACGCGAAGAAGAAGCCGAAGCAGCTCATCTACATCCTGCCGCTCATCAACCAGGACTTCACCATTCCGCCGAACGACGCGAACTACAAAGTGCCCGCCACGTATACGGTTGGCTGGCCCGCGCATCTGTACCTCATCGCGCCGCACATGCACCTTCTCGGCCGGAAGATGAACGTGAATGCGACGTTGGTGGATGGCTCGACGAAGTGCCTGATCAACGTCGACGATTGGGACTTCAACTGGCAGGGTCAGTACCGCTTCAGCGAGCCGGTGCCGATTCCGTATCACACCAAGCTGTCGCTCGAAGCGATCTACGACAATTCGGAAGGCAACCTGCGGAACCCGAATCACCCACCGAAGGCGGTTTCGTGGGGCGAGCAGACCACCGACGAGATGTGCATCACCTTCCTCGGCGTGACCCTCGACGGCATCACGTTAGGCCAGTCGCTGCCGAAGACGGCCGTGTTCACGCAGGATCGGTGACGCTGTCATCCTGAGCCGCCGGAGCGATGCAGCCGAAGGCGAAGTCGCGCAGGACGGTCGAAGGACCTCCAGCTGATAACCGCCGCCCAACCGGGTTAGCAGGGTCGGGGTCCTTCGACCGTCCTGCGGCGCTCCGCCTTCGGCTACGACGCCTCCGGCGGCTCAGGATGACAGTTCGGGCGTACACTTCTCTCCATCCCTATGCCATCCGATCGCGAGAGCGTGCTGCGCTTCGATCTCGCAGTGCAGAAGAGCCATCTGCTCGTCTACACCGCTGCGTTCATCACCGCGCTGGCCGCGCACGCGCTCGGCGTCTTCACTCTCAACATCCCGGTGGCCATCGCCATCGGCGTCATCTCCGTTACATCCGCAGCGGCCATTTCCGTGTTGCTCCGGCGCGGCATTGATCGCCGCATCCTGAACCCGATCTGGATCGGCACTGACATTTTCCTGGTCACGCTCGGCGTCTACGCCACCGGCGGCAGCGCCAGTCCGTGGTTCATCTGGTACCTGGGCACATCGGCGTCGACGGCGTTCGTCCTCGGCAAGCGTGCGTCCTATGTCGTCAGCGTCGCCAACGCCGTCGCCTACATCGGCGTGCTGATGGCGATGGGGCAGGCATCGTTCGTCGATAACGTGTTGCTTCTCGCGTCGGCGCGCATGCTGTTCCTGTTCGGCGCCTCATTCTTCTTCCTGGCCGGCATTGCCAATCTGCAGCAGAAGCATTTGTTGATCCGAGAGCTGGAAAGCGAACAGGCACGCGAGCTGGCCGAACTGACGCGGCTCACCGAGGAGCTGCAGCGGCGCGGCGATGAGCTGGAGGATGCCAGCCGCCGCGTTCAGGAGGCCGACCGGCTGAAGAGCCAGTTCCTCGCGAACATGAGCCACGAATTACGGACGCCGATGAATTCGATCATCGGCTTTTCGGAAATCCTCATTGAGCGATTGCAGGGCACCATCGACCCGAAACACGTCAGCTTCCTCCGCCACATCCTCACCTCCGGGCAGCACCTCCTCGGCATCATCAACGACATCCTCGACCTCTCGAAAATCGAGGCGGGGAAGATGGAGGTGTACGCGGAGCAGTTCGAAGTGCGGCCGGTCGTCGAGAGCGTCTGCACCGTCATGCGCGGGATGGCGAAGACGAAGATGCCGACGTTCGTCATCGAAGCCGATGCCGCGCTGCCGCCGATCGAGACCGACCTCGCCAAGTTCAAGCAGATCCTCTACAACCTGCTTTCGAACGCGATGAAGTTTTCGCCCGCCGAGTCGCCGATCACGATTCGCGCGATGCACGTTGACGAGACGATCACCATCTCCGTGCGCGACGAAGGCATCGGCATCGATCCAAAGAATCACGACGTGATTTTCGAGGAGTTCCGCCAGATCGACGGCAGCGTGCGCCGCGAATTTGGCGGCACCGGCCTCGGCCTGGCGCTCGTAAGAAAGTTCGTTCAGCTCCAGGGCGGCTGGGTGCGCGTCGAAAGCGACCGCGGAAAGGGCAGCACGTTTTCCTTCACCCTGCCGATCCATTCGCGCGCCGCCGTGGTGAGCCGCATCCCGGAACTCGTCCCCTCGGAGCAGCGCGCTGAACGCGTTCTCGTCGTCGAGGATGACGCTCACGCTTACGACTTGATTGCGACCGCGCTCAACTCCGCCGGCTATCTCTCCGTCCGCGCCCGCCACGGTGACGAGGCGATCCGCCTCGCCCGCGAAGCACGTCCGATCGCGGTCACGCTCGATCTCGTCCTCCCCGGCATCGACGGCTGGGAAGTGCTCAAGACGCTCAAGAGCGACGCCGACACGCGCGACATTCCGGTCGTGATCATCTCCCGCGTCGACGAGCGCGACCTCGGCGTGGCGCTCGGAGCCGACGACTACTTCGTCAAGCCCGTCGATCGCGATCGCCTTCTCAACCGCGTCCGCCAGTTGACCACGTCGGACCAATCAAAAACGCGCCTCCTTCTCATCGATGACGACACCTCGCTCCACGAACTGCTCGACGAAGAGCTGACCCGCCTCGGCTACACGATCGAAAGCGCCTTCAACGGCGAAGCCGGCTTCGCCGCCGCCAAAGAGAACGCACCCGACGTGATCATCCTCGACCTGATGATGCCCGGCATGAGCGGCTTCGAAGTTGCCGGCCTGCTCAAAGACAACCCCTCCACCGCCCGCATCCCGATCCTCGTCCTCACCTCGAAAGAAATCTCCGCCGACGACCGCAAGGAACTTCAATCGAAAGTCGCCGCCTGCGTGCAGAAGGGGACGAGCGCGCGCGATCAGTTGGTCGCGGAGATCCGAAGACTGCGAAGCGCGAGCGCTTCGTGATTTCTATCTGCGTCAAATCTGGGTAGTGGTCTAGTTTGAGCGGGAAGTTGTAACAGTAGCCGGAACTGGCCGGAAGTGGCCGGACCGCGGCGGGAACGGCTGCCGCGTCGCCGATCGAGTCGGGCGGTAGTGAAACTTTCCATCCGCGTCCCTCACTACATATAGAATCCGTCCCCTTTTGGAGGTGGGTCTATGTCGCTAGGGATCGCGTTCAAGGGACCAGAGGGCATCGTCCTAGCGGCGGATAGCCGAGTTACCCTGATGGCTCAGCTTCAGATGGGGCCTCCGGGTCAAGGCACCTTCCCGGGACAAACCATTCTTGCGCCAGCTACGTACGACAACGCGACAAAGCTGCTCAAGGTGAAAGGGCAGGACTACGTCGGAGCGGTGACGTTCGGTGTCGGTGCCATTGGAGCGCAAGCGCCGAGGACCGTACACAGCTTCCTGCCGGAGTTCGAGGCGAAGCTAGGCGAGGAGAAACGGCTTTCAGTCGAAGCATTCGCAACAAGGCTCAGCGACTTTTTCCTGGGACAGTGGAACGCGCTGATGCCCACAACGAATCAGCCTCAGGAACAGATTGTTTTCTTCGTCGGCGGCATCGATCTCGACGCGCCATATGGCCGCGTTTTCGAGGTGCATATCCCGTCGGCGCCGAAGCCGAAAGAGTGGTTCGCAACTCCCGGTGAATTCGGCGCGATATGGGGCGGCCAACGCGAGTTCGTGGATCGGCTCGTGCAGGGTTATGATGGGAGGACACTCGACATCATCAAATCCGAGGTAACCCTATCCCCGGATGTGGAGCAACGGCTGAGAGAGAAGTTGGGGGCGCTGACGGTAGCGATCCCGTACCAGTTCCTGCCCCTGCAAGATTCGATTGATCTTTCAATCTTCCTGATTCGCACAACGATCACGCTTCAGACGTGGCAGATTGGAGTGAGAGGCGTTGGAGGCGCGATCGATGTCGCGACGATTACTCGACAGGGCGGTTTCCAACCAGTGCAGCAGAAAGCGATACGCGGCGAAATGGGATAGGAACCAGAGGGGGCGAGTATGGAGCAAATGACAAACGGCGCCGGTACTAGTGATTGGCTTAGGGCGACGGCGGGCCTAACGATTCTCGCCTTCGTTCCCGGTGACCACTCGGCGCAATCTACGGTCGGCATTAGTGCTCAGCAACAGGAAGACGGCAGTCAAGTCATCGTCGTTCCAGCGCCAGCTGATGCCGCGCCGTGAACGGATAACCAGACGATTCTTTCTCGGCTCACGCCGCCTCCGCTTCGCTCCACATGTCCAGCGAAAGCATGTCGGCAACCGTCCAACGATACTCCGTCAGGCCCGCCGCCATCGCCGGAGTCTGACCTTTCAGCGATTGATGCTTCCGGCAGAAGTTGTAGTAGACCATCGTCATCGCGAGCATGTGGCAGTGGTTCTCAAACTTCTTTGAGAACGCATTCGTCAGACGAGTGAAGCGCCGGTTTCCCATACGGAGGGTCAGGTTCCAGCGTTCCATGAAGGAGGTCGAAACGTGCTTCATGTCCGGCTCACCGATCGCCGCCGTTTTTTCGATGGAGAGCAGGCGTCCCGGTGAGTACCTACTCGCCGCACTCTGCGGATTCATCCCCGGCTGCGGACTACTTGTTCCGTAGGTTTTGACGACTTGACCGAGGCTCGCATCTCCCGGAGGGAAACTCTTCGCAACGGCGTCGATGTAGTACGCCAGACCATCCGAGGAGATTTGAAGCTGCTTGGGCGACATGCGGGACTTCAGATCAGCGAGGAGCGCGTTCGCGGCTTCACTACTGCGGTTACTCGCGAGCCAAGAGATCATCAGCTTCGAGTCCGCGTCGATCGCCGTCCACGTCCAAATCGAGCCGATTCCTACCGTCTCCTGCAACTCGGCGGGAACGTTCTTCTGTTTCATACTGCAAAAGCTCCACACCTCATCCAGTTGCACCCGATCCGCTTCGAGGTCGCGCACGACGGCATCATGGAACTTCGTGCAGGCCGTGCCGACTTCGCGAATCAGACTCAGCACCGTCATCTTCGCGGCGCCCGTCATGCGGCACGTTGAAGCGATGGAGTTCCCTTCGATGAGGGCCATGATGATGCGAGCGCGGGCGTCACTGGAGAGCTTGTTCGTGCACAGCAATATATGCTTGAGGGGTCAGGAAGTCAATGCTTGAGGGGTTATGAATAATGTAAATCTTTACCGTCACTGGCAGTTGACGCTTGAGAGTTCGGTTACACTCGCCGAAGTCAAAAAGTTAGTAGAGGGACCGGTGACAAGAGCCCCCGGGCTCTCCCGCGGTAACGCGCGGGTAGCCGGTCCCGCCTGACTTCTAGTAATACTTCGTCGTTCCCAACGCGAAAAGGTTGAATTCAGTCCCAACCTTCGCTTTGATGAGGTTGTAACTTCTGCGATCGCCCATCTCCCACTTTCGCTGTATTGCCCATGCGCAGTAGTCGGCAATTTGCAGGCACGGATCACTGACCGCGCTCCAGCTCGCTACCTGTACTGTGGCCGTGGGTGATACCTGCCGCAAAACGTCCGTGACGGCGGCATGAAACAGGCTCTTCTTCTTCTTTGTCCCGATCGAGGCGCTCACGACAAGCAATTCGTCGTCGGCGGAGATCACGCGCGGCGCGACGTACTTCATGTGTTGATACCAAGCCGTTTTATAGAAACGGTCCTCACTCGATCGCACGTACGCATAAGTTTTGCACTTTTCAAGGATTACCGCATCGATTCTGAGCGGCTCTGGAGCAATCACTTCAAACACGGCATCTCGCACGGCTTGCTCATCCGTGGTCGCGTGGAATTCGCGATCCAGGCCTACCCCTCTGAACGCAAGCTCACGACGGAGAGCGAGCAGTTCCTGCCCTACCGAGCATGAGTCCACGGTCATGGTAACTAGGATGAAGTAACGACTCGCTCCCGGCTTCGAGGAGAAGTCAAAATTTCCGCACTCATCTGCAAACACATACTTTCGGGACATCCGCGTTCCGCCTTGAGCGGCCTTGACTCTGACACCGATAGCATGTGAAACTGCACGTGCAGGTCGTACCGCATCCTTGAAAAATGGCGCCCCCGGCAGGACTCGGACCTGCAACCGTCGGCTTAGTAGGCCGCCGCTCTATCCCTTTGAGCTACGGGAGCGCACTGGTCACCACCCGGCCCGTCTCGGTTGCCCGCTAAGCAATTACCCGAGACGGGCCGTTTGTGTTTCTGCCGCTCCCCGCGTCGGTGGCCAGAACGCGGACGGCATCTACCCTCCTCATAGCTCTCCTCCTTGACTCAACTCCCATTTCCGTGAGTTCCCGCGACGGCGAACTCTATTCTGCTCAGCTAATAGCTCGATGTCATCCTGAATGAGTTCCTTTGCGATAGGCGCCTTCATCCACGTGCAGGTTTTAAGTTGTTCAAGCACCTGCGATATCTGGAGACCGCCGCGTATGAGCCGTAGGAGGTGAACGATCGCCTCACGCCGATGGGCGGCCAGCTCTACGCTCCCAAATACCTCCGCCGGCCCCCATACGTGATCTTGGAAGAGCACCGCACCCTTATCGGGGTCAGCTAGCCACCAGCCCTCGTCCGAACGTCCTATGACGTTCTCGCTGTCGAGACGAGTTCCAACGTTGTTGATCGTTCCGCGATTAGCGGAAGGCAGGATCGCCTGCACGCGCTCTATTACCTCGCGCGCACGTATGGGTGACTCGCCGCGAAGGATGGCCGGAACAAGGACGTTGGGGGTAGCTGCGCTCTGGTGAATCCAGATCCAGTCCGCGCGCGCTTCGGGCGGCCGGGGTGACTTTTCTGGAGGAGGAATGACTACTTGCGGAACGGCACCGCCAAAGTTATCGGAGATGCCGAGGAATCGCTTCAATGGCTCCGGAAGAGCCATGTTCGCTCGCTCAAATAGCTTCCGGCACTCCTCGGCCGACTCCATCAAATCGAGGAGGCTGCGCATGGCGCGTTGTTCCACATTGAGACGATCGTGATTCAGCACACCGGCACGCTATCACACATTCACCCCAAACACTCATTTCTTTTGTGGACAAGAAGTGAGTAGTAGTCATTCCTTGGCTCGCCAGCGCGCGTCAGCTGCCTTTTTGGCGATCTCAGACCGCCTCTTCGGGCTCAGGCTCGCCGCCCGCGCCGGTCCGCCGATCTTCCCGCCAATACGTCCGAACGCGGCAGCGGCAGCGCGCATCTCGTCCGTGATTTCGATCGGCGCATCATCGCAGGGCGCGTCGGCCTCAGACCTCGCGGCGATCGTATTCATCACCCGGACGGCAGCCTGCGCTTCATCTTCGCGGCGCTTCGGGCGCTTGCTTGACCCCTTTGGCATGAGGGGAGTATCGGTTCGCTACTTCCGTTTGTCAAATGGCCGGAAGAGTTCAGACGGCGCGACGTTCAACGCCTCGGCGATCCTGATGATGTTGTCGAGGCACGGGTTGCGCCGTCCGCGTTCCACGTCGCCGACGTAGTTCCGATTGAGTCCGGCCAACTCCGCGAGCTTCGTCTGTGAGAGCTCGCGCTTCTCACGCAACTCGCGAAGGTGCGCGGCGAACTTTTCGATCGGTCTGGCTGCCACGCTTTGAGTGTGCAGCCATGTTTCTATTGCTCGCCATGCTATGAGTGTGACATGCTATCGGTGTGAGAAAGAAATTCTATCTGCGGAGAGAACGTCTGCCCCGTGTGACACGGTTCGATGCGTTCCTTCGGGGGTGGGGTGTCACCTATCGCTTATTCGCGCGGCAAGCCGGAATCAGCCCCTCACAACTTCGGCGGATTCGCCGTGATGAGTGCGAACCAACCCGTCGCATGATGGTAAGGCTCGCGGAGACGGCCTCCGCGATGCTCTCCCGGCCCGTCTACATGGTGGAGATGTTCGAGCTGACGCCCGCCGATGAGGCGATTTACGCTGCCATTCTTGAAAGCAGGGAAGGGGCGTCGTGACACTGCCGAAGGTTAAGACCGTAAACGTCGTGACGATGGAACACGGGCGGGAGTTCGCCGAAGGATGGCTCCGACAAAGCATCGACGATGCTTGCGACGATACCGGCATCCTGACGTGGCCGGGCGACGAAGAAGATGACCCGAGTGACGACGCGACGGAGAGGTTTCACGAGCTAACGAAGGACATCTGCCAGCGCGTCTTTGATGCGCTTAAAGAGCAGATCGCCGAGACGTTCGTCCGTGTCGCGAATGCGGTGATTGAGCAAGAGCGGACACGGAGGCGCTGAGGCGAAACGTGGGAGGCAAGATGCCCAAGAGTCAACGCGTCATCGAAGTCCGCAACCCTCCCTCGTTCATCATCGTGAGCGGCTCGGACGGCAACCTATGGCTGAATGCCCACCGCATCCTCAGCATGCGCGAGGACGGGAAAACCACGCATATCGAGATGGACAACGGCGAGACGTTCCACGTCGCGGAACGAGCATCCGAGATCGCCAAATCCGTGCAGCGGCCTACGGTCACGCTCGCCTACGATCCTCCCGAAGGTAAACCGCAGACAAAGCCGCGCCACGGTTCGAAGTAACGATCGTTACGATGAAGATTGGGACAATGAGAACGAAGCTAACAACGTTCGGGCAGTTCCTCGAAGCCGCGAAGATCGATCGTCGGTTGGTCTCTCTCCTCGCTGGTGTCCACATGGATCAAGTCATCAGGCTTTGTTACCGCGACGGAGGCAGGGGACCGACGCTCTACACCATCAGCCGACTCGTTTCGGCGTGCAGCGTCATCCTTCGCCGGGAGGTGAAGACGGAGGAACTGTTCCTCGTGAACGATGGACGATGGCACCTCGTGACCGCGCTCGATGAACTCCTACCCGGAGCGCTCGGCCTGCGGCGGGGATAGGCCTTGACGTAACGATCGTTACTCCCCCTTGCGCGCGAAACGATTAACGTATGGCTGAACGACAAGGCGATCCAGCCGACTGGCGCAGAAGACTTCGCCACGCAATCAACCTCTCGCGCCGCACTCAGGCGTCCATCGCAGAGCAAGCGGGCGTCACGCCCGAGACGCTGTGCCGAGTACTCAGCGGTAAGCATCCGGAGCCGAGGTTCGAAACGGTCGTGCGGATCATCCATGCGACGGGCGAAAGCGTGGGGTGGCTTCTACGCGAGCCGCAGACGTTCCTCTCTGCCGACGACAGCGCGCGGATGCGCGAGACCATCGATTTTCTGGAGTCGAAGTTCGCGCCACGGAACCGGGCGATTAGCCGCCTCGATTGATGACGGCGACCCACCATTACCCACCATAACCCGCAATGTTACAAACGGCGCGTCAAACTAGACCACTACCCAAATCTGCGTCATCTGCGGATACGAGATCTTTTTACACCGGTTCGGCGATGAATCGGTAGCCGACCCATGGCTCGGTCACGATGTATTGCGGCTCCGATGGATTTGGCTCGATCTTCTTGCGGAGAGAGCTCATGTGGACGCGGACGGTGTCGGCGCTGGTGCTGGGGGCGGAGCGCCAGACGCGGGCGATGATTTGTTCGATGAACATCGGTTTTCCGGCGTTCGTGGCGAGCACCTCGAGGAGCGAGAACTCGGTGGGCGTGAGGCGGACTTCGCGGCCGCCCTGGACCACGCGGCGGTGATCGAGATCGATCGTGAGGTCGTTGAACGCCAGCGCGGTCGATGCCGGCGCCGTGCGGCGCAGTTGCGCGCGAACCCGCGCCAGCAGTTCGGTCATCGAGAATGGCTTAGTGACGAAATCGTCCGCGCCGAGGTCGAGAGCGCGGACTTTGTCGGGATCGGCACCGCGGACGGAGAGGACGACGATCGGAACTCGCGATGACGCGCGGATTGCGGCGATCAGTTCAAAACCGTCCGAGCGCGGCATGGCCAGATCAGTGAGCACGAGGTCCGGGACCTGCGATTGGAACGCGGCCATCCCTTCGCTGCCATCGGCGGCGGTGGTCGTGCCGTAGCCGGCCGCGCGCAGCTCCTTCGACAACGAATCGCGGATGGCGGGGTCGTCGTCGACGATGAGAATCACGTTCGAGATCGTCATGGCTGCTCCGCTCCGAGGACCGCGATCGGAAAGTCGATGCGGGCAATTGTGCCGCCGCCGGGGCGCGGCGCGAGGCCGATGCTGCCGCCGTTCGCGGCGGCGAGGCTGCGCGCGATTTCCAGGCCGAGGCCGCGTTGGGCGACATCGCTGGTCTCGGCGGCGACGTTGCCATCTGCGTCCGCGACGCCGGGCGGGAGGCCGGGGCCGCGGTCGAGGATTTCGATGCGCAGTTTGCCGGGATCGAGCGGATGGCGATGCGCGACCAGCTCGATCGCCGCACCGGCCGGCGACACGCGATGCGCGTTCTCCACCAGGTTCACGAGGATCTCCAGCGCCAGCGACGGATCGACGTTCGCGTCGGGACAATCGGCATCGACCTGCACCGTAATCGGCCGCGCACTGAAGACGATCGGAAGATTTTCACGAGTCGCGCGAAAGAGATCGGCAGGCGGCGTCGGCTCGCGATGCGGTTTCGCTTTTCCGGCTTCGAGCCGCGCCATGGCCAGCAGATTATCGATGCGCCTTCGCAGCCTCGCGGTCTCCTCGGCGATGGCGGCGACGTCTTCGAGCAACTCGCTGTCGGTGCCGGCGCGGCGGCGGATCGATTCGGTCCGGATCGTGACGGCGGTGATCGGCGTGGTCAGGTCGTGCGAGATCGCGCGCAACAGCGACGTCTTGAGCGACTCGCTTTCGCGCAGCGCCTGCACGTGCGCGTTCTCTTCCATGAATCGCTCGCGTTCGGCGTAGAGCGTCTCCAGTTCCCGGCCCCGCTGCTCGGCCTTTTCCGCCTGCACGCGTGCGGCGACGACGAGCCGGTTCACAGTGACCGAGGCAACAAGGAACGCAGCGAGCGCAAACCAGTTGGCAGGCTGCTCGATCGTGAGCGTGTACAGCGGCGGGAAAAAGAAAAAGTTATAGCAGAGCGTAGCGAGGACTGAGGACACAGTACCGATGAGCAGGCCGCCGCGAACGGAGATGAGCAGGACGACGATGAGGTACGCGAAGCCGATGGTGCTCGGATTGAGATTCGTCGCGCGTCCGGCCGCCGTGACCAGCGCCAGCGATCCGAAGGTGGCGATCCAGGTCGTGAGTCGGGTCGTCACCCCGCAAGTGAAACACAGGAGGCGGTTAAGGAGGGATTAAGAACGCTGTTGCGGCCGGCGATGTAAGAGTTTCTGTCATCCAGAGCCGCCGGAGCCGGGAGTCGCGAAGCGACGGAACGGCGGAGGACGGCGAAGGAACTCAAGTTACGCAGCTCCGGCTGAAACCGCGGGATTCAACGAAAGTGGCGCATCTTGAGATCCTTCGCCGTCCTTCGGCATCGCCGCCGCTTCGCGGCTGCGTGCCTACGGCGGCTCTGGATGACAGTCGTCCCCTTCGTTCAGGACGTTACCGCCCCGCCGCCACCCGCCCGTTCGATTCGCTGAGGCTGGCCATCCAGCGCGTCCGCCATTCGTCGAGGGAGAGGCCAGAGATGCGCTTGAGGGCTTGGGCGTTGCGGGCCTCATGGATGCGCACGAGGCGGCTCGTGCCGAGCGTGGTGCCGAGGTACTTCGTGAAGGAGTGGGAGAGGATGTAGAAGCTGCGGCGGTCACGCTGGGAGAGATTGGGCGAATCGCTCTCGAACCAGGCGGTGGGCGTCGCGTCGCCGTAGCGTTCGAGGGCGTGACGGGCCTGCTCGTCGACGCGCTCGTTCCCCTGGCTGAGCACCGGCGCGTAATAGCCGCCGTAATTCGTGGCCACTGATGACGCCACCCACGACGCGAATCCTTCCTCGAGCCACATCGCGCCGCCGTCGCCGACCACTGCGTGTACGAGCTCGTGAAGATAGGGAGCGTCGTGGTGCTCAACGCGTTCGCTGTCGATGAAAACGCGCGCCTCGTGATGCGAGGAGCCGGGATAGTGCGGGTACGTGTGGGAGATATCGATGCGCGGCGACAGATAGATGAGGATGCGCTGACTGCGAGGAGTGACGCCGGTGAATCGGGCGATGTCGCTGGCACCTTTCTGCGCGAGATCGGCGAAGTCGTCGAGCTGCGCGGGAGTCAGCGAGCCGTCCAGGCTGCGCACTTCGATGGTGTTGCGAACGCGGATCGCAGCGTTGCGGTCGACCTCAGAAACAGTCCGCGAATCGTCACCGAAATCTGCCATTGCCGCGGATGCCGACAGGATTACAATCGCCGCAATCAACACCTTCAAATGGCATCTCATCCATGCAAATAATTGCATCGCGGGTGCCACGTCAGCATCGTCCAAGGTCGTCTCGCATCCAGTCGGTTGCCCCAAACGTAAGTCTTACGCTGTCCAAAAAACTTAGGAGGAAGAATCGCATGAATAGTCGTGATCTCGCTCGTTATCTCGTACTCGGTGGTGTTGTCGCCGGCCTCAGCGCCGGAACCAGTCTTCGTGCCGACCAGACCCGGACGACCGCGGCCGGCCTCAATCAGGCCACGTCGCAGGCAGTCCAGATGGCCGACACGGCCAAAGCCACAGACAAGCACGCTTGTAAAGGCCTCAACTCGTGCAAGTCGCACGGCAACTGCAAGTCCGGCGACGCCGGTTGCGCGGGCAAGAACTCGTGCAAGGGCAAAGGCGGCTGCGCGTCGAAGGAGTACAAGCACGACTGCGCCGGCAAGAACGCCTGCAAGGGCCAGGGCCAGGGCGGCAAGAACGATTGCAAAGGCAAGAGCGGCTGCGCCGTTCCGCCGAAGGCT
>Ga0068854_100001651_pt1 | contig 13582 bp, 6 predicted proteins | sample KBSCornC42_FD_66590 | JGI IMG/M metagenome (GOLD analysis project Ga0068854, IMG submission 66590) | Corn rhizosphere microbial communities from Kellogg Biological Station, Michigan, USA - KBS Corn C4-2 | ecosystem: Host-associated > Plants > Roots > Rhizosphere > Soil ... | reverse complement strand
CAGGCACTACGCCTTCGAGCTCTACCTGGACGCCGACAACGGCACCACGCAGTTCGCCGGCGACGCCACCTTCTGCCCACGCGGCGGCACCAGCGGCACCGGCTACTCGCTCCAGTCCTCCAACTACCCGGCCAAGTACATCCGGCACTACAGCTTCACCGGATACATCGCGGCCGACGGCGGCTCGAACGCCTGGGACACCGCCACCTCCTGGCCTCAGGACACCAGCTGGCTCGCCGCGAGTCCCTGGAGCTGACGGGGAACCATCAGCGCTCGCGGCGATCGGCTTCACCCGGCTTCGAAACGCATCGATTCGAGCTACTCGCCGCTTTGCCGTTCGCCGCGCGCCCTCATTCCCTTCGTGGCCGCGACCACCATCCGAACCGGCATCGTGCTGCGTCCGCTGCATCCCGAGGACGCGCCTGTTCGCGCCATCCACACCGCCACGTTGAGCGGAATCACCACTCCCGGTCCGTCACACCGCTTTACAGGGCTACCTCGAAGCCGCTGCGCGCGGGCTGCAGGCCGAGTTCCAGGATGCCCGTCGGTGACCTCACGGCCGCGGGGTCGGCCGCTCCCTGCCGCCGGCCCGCGCACGATGGTCGGCCCGCGCACGATGGTCGGCCCGCGCACGATGGTCGGGCCGCGGCAAACAACAGCCGAGGGGCAGAAGCCCTACTCTTCGCTCCCCGAACCTTCGAGGTGATCGCGAAACCACTTCTCCGTGGCGCTGATGTGCATGAGGGCCGCGGCCTGGGCGAGCGCCGGGTCGCCGGCGACGAGCGCCTCGTAGATGGCCTGGTGCTCGGCGATGGTGCGGTCGGCGACGGCGTCGTCGACCATGCCGCGCCAGATCCGGGCCCTGATCGTCCGGCTGGAAATGCCCTCCAGCAGGGAGGCCAGGGTCTGGTTGCCGGTCGCCGCGGCCACGGCGCGGTGGAAGGCGGCGTCGTGGTGATTGAGCAGCTCGACGTCGTCCTTGGCCGCGCGCATCGCCTCCAAGTGATGCCCGACCTCGCTGAGCTCCTCGACGGTGATCCGCCCGGCGGCCACACCGGTGGCGACCGGCTCGAAAAGCCTGCGCACCTCGGCCAGTTCCAGCTGGGTGTCGCCCTGCACCAGTTCGAGAGCCGAGCTGAGCCCTTCGAGCAGGACGGCCGGCTCCAGGCTGGTCACATAGGTCCCGTCCCCCCGCCGGACATCCAGCACCCGGGCGACCACCAGCGCCTTGACCGCCTCGCGCGTCAGGTTCCGCGACAGTCCCAGCTCCGCGGCGAGCTGCTGCTCCGGAGGAAGTTTGGCCCCAGGCGGGAGCTCCCCGGACTGGATGAGCTCCCGAATACGGGTGATCGCCTTGTCGGTCAGGGACATGAGCGGCAGCGTAGCAGCGACATCCCATGTCTGGAAAAGATCATCGCGGTGGATGCCTGCCCACAAGCCACACCACGGCCCCGGCGCCCACCGTCACCGCCGCCGAGGCCGCCTCCCCCGACCACGGCCCGGCGGTCGCCACCACCGCCCCGAGGTTCCCCGCCCCGGAGCCGCCGTAGCCGGCCGCGTCGCTGTTGAGGACCTCGCGCCAGGTGCCGGGCCAGGGCATGCCGATGCGGTGGTCCCGGATCTGGATCCCGGAGAAGTTGGCGACGCACACCAGCGCGGTGCCCTCCTCGTAGGGTCCGAACCTGGCGAAGGCCACCAGGTTCGCCGAGGCGTCCGAGGCCAGCCAGCGGGTCGCGGACGGGTCGGGGTCGCGGGCCCACAGGGCCGAATACTCGCGGTACCGGGCGTTCGCGTCGGCGACCAGCCGGCTCAGGCCGCACTCCCCCTCGCCGGCATCCGGCCAGTCCAGCCCGCGCTCCTCGCTCCACTCGGACTGCTGCCCGAACTCGGCACCCATGAACAGCAGCTTCTTGCCGGGAAAGGCCCACTGGTAGGCCAGCAGCCCGCGCAGGCCGCGCACCTGCTCGCCCCGCGCGCCGGGCTGTTTGCCGGCCAGGGAGTGCTTGCCGTGGACGACCTCGTCGTGGGACAGCGGCAGCAGGTAGTTCTCGCTGAACGCGTACGTCGAGGGCTGTGTCAGGTCGCTGTGATGGTGGGCCCGATGGACGGGATCACGCACCACGTAGCGCAGCGTGTCGTTCATCCAGCCCATGTTCCACTTCAGATCGAACCCGAGACCGCCGTCGGCCGTCGGCCGGGTCACACCCGGCCACGCCGCCGACTCCTCGGCGATCGTCACCACGCCGGGGTGCCGGGCGTGGATCTCCTCGTTGAGGGCTCTGAGCAGTGAAGTGGCCTCCAGATTCTCCGTTCCCCCGTACACGTTCGGCTCCCACTGGCCCGGCCCGCGCGAGTAGTCCAGGTGCAGCATCGAGGAGACCGCGTCCACGCGCAGCCCGTCGGCATGGAACTCCTCGATCCAGTACAGCGCCGAGCCGATGAGGAAGTCGCGGACCTCGGGACGTCCGAAGTCGAAGATCAGGCTGCCCCAGTCGGGGTGTTCGCCGCGCCGGGGATCGGGGTGCTCGTAAAGCGCGGTGCCGTCGAAGCGCGCCAGCGCCCACGCGTCCCGGGGGAAGTGCGCCGGGACCCAGTCGAACAGCACCCCGACCCCGGCCTGGTGCAGGCGGTCGACGAGTTGGCGCAGGTCGTCGGGATGCCCCAGACGCGAGGTCGGGGCGAAGAAGCCGGTCGTCTGGTAGCCCCAGGATCCCCCGTAGGGATGCTCCATCACCGGCAGGAACTCCACGTGCGTGAACCCGTGCTCGAGCACGTGAGCCACCAATTCCGAGGCCAGGTCCCGGTAGGTCCGCCCCCGCCGCCACGACGGCAGGTGCACCTCGTAGACCGCCATCGGCGACGAGGCGTGCTCGCCGTCCAGCTCCCGGCGCGCCTTCAGCCAATCAGCGTCCTGCCACCGGTGCGCCGAGGCGAAGATCCGCGACGCGTCCGCGGGCGGGGTCTCGGTGTGGAAGGCGACCGGGTCGGCCTTCAGCCGCCACTCCCCGTCGGCGCACAGCATCCGGTACTTGTACCGGTCCCACTGCCCGGCGCCTTCGACGAAGCCGTGCCAGCAGCCGGTCCGGTCCTCGCGGCTCAGGTCCGTGGCGCGGTGCGGGTCCCAGTCGTCGAAGTCGCCGCTGACCTGGACACGCTGTGCGTTCGGCGCCCACACCGCGAAGCGCGTACCGCCGGCTTCCGGATGGGCGCCGAACCGTTCCCAGTAGCGGGCCCCGCCGCTCAAGCCGCCAGCCCCGCCGACTCCAGCAGGTTGCCCTCCGGAATGGTGATCGGCCGCTGCCGGGACCGCCACAGCTCCTCCGGCCCGGCCGGCACCGCCGGCGCCCCGTCCACGGCCGCCGTGTACGCCGCGGCGGTCTGCTCGCCGACCGTCGGCCAGCCGTAGCGGCGGCGCACCATCGCCTTGGCCGTGACCACCATCCGCCGGGCGCCGGGCCGGTCGGCCAGCAGCGTGGACACCGACCGCGCCAGGGCGCCCTCGTCGCGCGCCGGGAAGGTCACGCCGGTGACGCCGGGCTCGACGATCTCCGCCAGGCCGCCGGTCGCCGCCACGGCCAGCGGCGCGCCGGCCGCGGCGGCCTCCAGGGCGACCATCCCGAACGGCTCGTACAGGCTCGGGACGATCATCGCGTCGGTGGCGGCCATCGTCGCCGACAGCCGGGAGCCCACGAACCCGCCGAAGCTGACCGCGTGCTCCAGTCCCAGGCGGAGGGTCAGGTCCTCCAGCGCGCTGCGGTGCGGGCCGTCGCCACAGATGACGGCGCGCAGTCCGGGGTGCTCGCGACGCAGTTCGGGCAGGGCGTGCAGCAGGTGCTGGACGCCCTTCTCGTGGACCAGGCGGCCGGCGAAGCCCACCAGCGGGCCGCTGCCGGCGTACTTCGCGCGCGCCAGGACGACCTGCTTGGGCTCGGCCCGCCAGCGGGGCGCGTCGACGCCGTTGGGGATGGCGTCGATCTTGGCCGCCGGCACGCCGAGCAGCACCGAGACCTCGCGGCGCATGTACTGGGAGCAGACCAGCACCCGGGAGGCCTCCTGGGCCAGCCAGCATTCGATGGAGTGGATGCCGCGGTTCAGGTCGCCGGGCAGCCAGCCCTGGTGCCGGCCGGCTTCGGTGGCGTGGATGGTCGCCACCAGCGGTATGCCCAGGTGGTCCTTGACGGTGACGGCGGCGTGGGCGACGAGCCAGTCGTGGGCGTGGACGAGTTCGAAGTCCTCGCCGCGGGCGGCGTGCAGCGCGGTGCGGGTCAGGGTGTGGTTGAAGGCGACGGCCCAGGCCAGCAGGTGCTCGGTGTCCAGCGGGATGACGGGCGGGTCCTGCGGGGCCCGCACGACGCGGACCCCGTCGACGATCTCGTCCAGGGGCGCGCCGGGAGCGTGGCGGGTGGCCACGGTGACCTCGTGCCCGGCGCGGGCCAGGGTGGTGGCCAGAGCGTGGACGTGCCGTCCCAGGCCGCCGACCATGACCGGCGGGTACTCCCAGGAGAGCATGAGGATCTTCCTCTTGCGGAAAGTGATGGTCGCGGTCATCGTCGCCTCCTCGTCAGGGATCACGGATGCCGTCCGCTCAAGGCGTGTTCTCGGCCGGTGCGGCCAGCATGGGGGATGCAGATTGCACGCAGGTTGCGGCCGTGAGGCCGTCGTGTTCGCCGTTCGCCAAGCGTGTGGGCATTTCGGAAACAGACCGAAACCATCGCGGTCCACACTAACCGTCATGGAAGACGCCGAGCGGATCCGCCTGAACGCCGCCGACGCCGAGGGCGGGGCCCGCGTGCCCTGGCGGGAATGGGGACCCTACCTGGCCGAGCGTGCCTGGGGCACCGTCCGGGAGGACTACTCCGAAGGCGGCACCGCCTGGGACTACTTCCCGCACGACCACGCCCGTTCGCGCGCCTACCGCTGGAACGAGGACGGCCTGGGCGGCATCTGCGACGAGCTGCAGCGTTTCTGCTTCGCCCTCGCCTTCTGGAACGGCGTGGACCCGATCCTGAAGGAGCGGCTGTTCGGCCTCAGCGGCCAGGAGGGCAACCACGGCGAGGACGCCAAGGAGTACTGGTGGTTCCTGGACTCCACTCCCACGCACTCCTGGATGCGCTGGCGCTACCACTACCCGCAGCAGGAGTTCCCTTATCAAGGGTTGCTGGACACCACGCGGGACCTGGGCGGCACCGACCCCGAATACGAGCTCGCGGACACCGGGATCTTCGACCACGACCGGTACTGGGCGATCACCGCCGACTACGCGAAGGCCGGGCCGCACGACATGTGTATCCGGGTACGCGTGGAGAACATGGGCCCGGAACAGGCCACCTTGCAGGTGCTGCCGACGCTGTGGTTCCGCAACACCTGGTCCTGGGGACTGCCCGAACCCGACGCGGTACCGCGGATCACCGTCCACGGCGCGCGCCTGGCCGGCGAGCACGAGCGACTCAGGCCTCTGTCGCTGTACGGCGAAGGCAGCCCGGAGGCGCTGGTGTGCGACAACGAGACCAACAGCGAGCGGTTGTGGGGCTACGGCGGCTACAGCGAGTTCCCCAAAGACGGCATCAACGACCATGTCGTCGACGGCGCCGGGACCGTCAACCCCGAGCGCGTGGGCACCAAAGCCGCACTGCGGTACGTGCTGACCGTCCCGGCCTGGCAGAGCGCGGAGATCCGGCTGCGGCTGCGGATGGACGGCCCCGGGGTGGCGCGGCTGACCCGCGCCCGGCTCCTGGGCCGGGACTTCGAGGAGGTGATGGAGGCACGTGAGCAGGAGGCCGAGGAGTTCTTCGGGGAGCTGACGCCGGTGTCCTGCTCCGAGGACGAGGCCATGGTGCTGCGGCAGGCCGTCGGCAGCCTGCTGTGGTCCAAGCAGTTCTACCACTACAACGTGCCGCGCTGGCTGGACCACGATCCCGGCCACGCGGCCGGGATCGGCAGCACCGCGCGGCGCAACGCGCACTGGTGGCACATGTCGGCGCGCGACGTCATCGCCATGCCCGACACCTGGGAGTACCCCTGGTTCGCGGCGTGGGACCTGGCCTTCCACGCCGTCGCCCTGGCCCGGGTGGACCCGGGCTTCGCCAAGCAGCAGCTCCTGTTGCTCCTGCGGGAGTGGTACCTGCATCCCAGCGGCCAGATGCCGGCCTACGAGTGGAACTTCGGCGACGTGAACCCGCCGGTCCACGCCTGGGCCGCGCTGCAGGTGTTCGCCGCCGACGGCAGCCGGGACTTCGGTTTCCTCAAGCGCGTCTTCCACCGGCTGCTGCTGAACTTCACCTGGTGGGTCAACCGGCTGGACGCCGAGGGCAAGAACGTCTTCGAGGGCGGATTCCTGGGCCTGGACAACATCGGCCCCTTCGACCGCAGTGCCGGCGTTCCGGCCGGCGGGCAGCTGGAGCAGAGCGACGGCACGGCGTGGATGGCCCTGTTCACGCTCACGATGATGGACATGGCGCTGATCCTGGCGACCGAGGACAGCGCCTATGGGGAGATGGTCACCAAGTTCTTCGAGCACTTCGCGCTGATCGTCGAAGCGGCCAACACCCAGGGCCTGTGGAACGAGGAGGACGGCTTCTACTACGACATGGTCCGCGTCCCGGGGCAGGACGGCGTGCCGCTGCGGGTGCGCTCGGTGGTCGGGCTGCTGCCGCTGAGCGCGACCGCGACGGTGTCCTCGGCGGCGCTGGCCGCGGTCCCGGAGCTGGAGCAGCGCCTCGCCTGGTACCGGACGAACAAGCCGCACTACGCCGACGTCCTGCACGGCCGCGTGATGCCGGCCAGCGATCTGCGGCTGCTGACCATGGTCCGGCACGACCAGTTCCCCCGCCTGCTGGAGCGCATGCTCGACGAGAAGGAGTTCCTGTCCGACCACGGACTCAGGGCCCTGTCCCGCGCGCACCTCGCCGAACCGTTCACCGTCCGCCTCGGCGAGGCCGACTACAGCGTCGGCTACGAACCGGCCGAGTCGTCCTCGACGCTGTTCGGCGGGAACTCCAACTGGCGCGGACCGATCTGGTTCCCGGTGAACTACATGCTCATCGACGCCCTCGACCGGCACCACCGCTTCTTCGGCGACCGGCTGCGCGTGCCCTATCCGGCCGGCTCCGGGTCGGGACGCGAGGCGACCCTCGGGGAGATAGCCGACGACCTGTCACGGCGGCTGATATCCCTGTTCCTGGACGACGCCGACGGCCGGCGGCCGGTGTTCGGACAGAACGAGCTGTTCCAGAAGAACCCGGACTGGCACGACCTCATCCCCTTCCACGAGTACTTCCACGGCGACACCGGCGCCGGGCTCGGCGCCTCGCACCAGACGGGCTGGACGGCCCTGGTGATCAACCTGATCCTGCGGCGCTCGGAACGGGATACGCCGCGGAGGTAGGGCGGTTCGCGCAGCGACGCCGACAAAGCCGGATGAAGCAGGGTCCGTCCACCGGCCGGGTCGGTGTGTGGAAGTGCGCGGCAGCAACGGCACGTCGGCAGGAAGAAGCCCCGGCCGGTGCGTCGGCCGGGGCTCCTCCCCTCCCGAATGGGATACCGATGGGACGCAGACGTCTACCGCTGCAGCGTCAGCAGGCCCGGCCGCCAGGGCAGCTGGTCGTAGGGGCCGCCGGCGCTGGGGGATTTGCCTTGGTAGAGGAACTGCAGGTTGCAGGGGTCGATGGTCATGGTCTGGTCGGGGTTGTTGCGGACCAGGTCACCGTGGCTGATGTCGTTGGTCCAGGTGGCTCCGCTGTTGGCCTTGCCGGCGAAGGGGTTGCTTTCGCTGGCGGCCTGCGGGGTCCAGGAGCCGGACAGGCTGCTGGCGGTGAAGGAGCGGAAGTAGCGCCCGTTGGCGCCTTCGGCTTCGACGATCATGAGGTACTGGTTCTGGCCGGAGACCTTGTAGACCTGGACGGCCTCGAACAGGTTGGGCGCGGAGTCGCTCATGACGGTGGTGTAGGAGGAGCCGAAGCTGCTCGGGAAGTTCCCGATCGGCATGCTGGCCCGGTAGATGCTGCCGTTGTCGCCGGCGAAGAACAGGTACATGTTCTGGCCGTCGGCGATCAGGGTCTGGTCGATCGGGCCGGTGCCGGAGTTGGGGATGCTGCCGGTGAACAGCGGCTGCGGGGAGGACCAGCCGTTGGGGTTGGTCGGGTCGCTGGAGGTCCGGTAGAAGAAGGGCCACTGACCCCACTGGGACGCCAGGACCCAGATGTTCTTCGGCGCGAAGTAGAACAGCGTCGGGGCCACCGTGGCCGAGCTCATGCCGGTCTGGCCGGCCGAGGCCATGTCGGACCAGTTCGTGAACGGGGCGAAGGCCATCGAGCCGTAGCCCGATCCGGAGACGTTCGAGGCGTAGACGAGGTGCTTTCCGTTGTAGACCACGTTGCTGAAGTCCTTGAGCGAGACCCAGCCGTTCGCCGGGTTCGCCAGCACGCCCGAGGACGTCCAGTGGTACGTCGACGGAAGGGTGCAGCCGCCTCCCCCGCTCGAGGACGGGCTCGTGGACGGGGACGAGCTCGTGGGCGGTGGCGTCTGCGACAGTCCCGTCCACTTCTGGTTGCCGCCGCCGTTGCAGGTCCAGATCTCCACCGCGGTGCCGTTGGCCGTACCGGCGCCGGTGACATCCAGGCAGAGCCCGGACTGCACCCCGACCACCGTGCCGTCGGCGTTCACCCGCCACTGCTGGTTGGCCCCGCCGTTACAGGTCCAGATCTCGACCCGGGTCCCGGCGGTGGTCGCCTGGTGCGGCACGTCAAGGCACTTGCCGCCGTACACCGTCAACTGGCCGCCGGACGTCGAGGTCCACTGCTGGTTCGCACCGCCGGAGCAGTCATAGATCTGCAGGAAGGTGCCATCGGTCTGGCTGGAGTTCGGGACGTCCAGGCACCTTCCCGAAGCGACACCGCGCAGTGTGCCACTGACGTCGGCCACAGCCGGCCCGGCGTTCAGCGTCACCGCCAGCGCCGCCACGGCCAGCGCCACGGCGGCGAGCGCCGCGAACAGGGATCGACGCCTGCTGCTGATTCTTGCTGTGTTCATCACGACCTTCCCCGGTCAGCTTCAGGTCTTTTGTTAGCGTTAACACGCGTGACGCCAGCCTGAGCGCCCCGGAAAAAGGCTGTCAACGGCTGCGGGGCGAGGATGTAAGGACCCGGATGCGGGACCTCAAAGCCCTGCCAGTTCAAGGCCGCTATTCCTGGTTCGCACCGGACGGCCGGGAATTGAAAGTTACGGGATTGTCGCGCTCTGGCAAGGTTCGATGGCGAACGTTTCGAAAGTTTCGAAGACGTCTGTGCCCAACCAGGCGCCATCCAGGCTCACCTGCTCCCATCAGCGCAGACCAGCAGACACACCGACTTTCGAAACATTCGCTGATAGAGAACCTTGACAACCCTCTGCAGGGTGACAAACTCCTCCCTATGCGCCGGGCGGCGTTAGCGCTAACACTTCGCAGCCGACGCGGCCGGGTGCTTCACGCGCCAGCGTTGCAAGGAGGCCAACATGACCCTGACCGGCTCGTCACGGCGGGCGGTCGCTTTCGGCGCCGCCGCCGTGCTGGCGGCTTCGCTCGCGGCCGCGGCACCCGCCGCGCTCGCCCGAGCGGCCGGCCCCGCAGGCGGTAGCGGAGCGACACCGATCTATCTGGACACCCACCATTCCTTCGCCGAGCGCGCCGCGGACCTGGTCTCGCGGATGACGCTGCCCGAGAAGGTGGCACAGCTGCACACCAACAGCGCGCCTGCGATTCCGCGCCTGGGGGTGCAGCAGTACACGTATTGGAGCGAGGGCCAGCACGGCATCAACACTCTGGGAGCGGACTCGAACAACGGCGGGGTGACCGGAGGCGTGCACGCCACCAGCTTCCCGACGAATCTGGCCTCGACGATGTCCTGGGACCCGGCGCTGGTCTACCAGGAGACCACGGCCATCTCCGACGAGGTCCGCGGGGAGCTGGACAAGTCCTTGTGGAACGTCGGGCAGAACAACATCGGCCCGTCCGCGAGCGACTACGGCTCCCTGACGTACTGGGCGCCGAACGTCAACCTGGACCGCGACCCGCGCTGGGGCCGCACCGACGAGGCCTTCGGGGAGGACCCGTACCTGGTCGGCCAGATGGCCGGGGCGTTCGTCGACGGCTACCAGGGCGAAACGCTCAGCGGCGCGCCGACCACCCCCTATCTGAAGGTCGCGGCCACAGCGAAGCACTTCGCGCTCAACAACAACGAGAACAACCGGCACGCCGACTCCTCCGACGCCAGCGAGACCGACATCCGCGACTTCTACACCGCGCAGTTCCGCAGCCTGGTGGAGGACTCGCACGTGTCGGGCCTGATGACGTCCTACAACGCCATCAACGGCACCCCGTCGCCCGCCGACACCTACACGACCGACACGGTGGCGCAGCGCACCTGGGGCTTCGACGGCTACATCACCTCCGACTGCGGCGCGGTCGGCGACATCACCGACACCGCGAGCCATGGATGGGCCCCGCCGGGCTGGACCTTCTCGGTCGTCAACGGCACCGGCGTGTGGACGAACACCGCCACCGGAGCCCAGATATCGGCCGACGCGGGCGGCCAGGCCTACGCGCTGCGGGCCGGAACCGACGCCAACTGCACCGGCGGCGATGCCACGCTCGGCAACATCCAGGCCGCGATCAAGGCCGGGATCCTCAGTGAGGGCGTGATCGACCACGCGCTCGTCCAGCTGTTCACCGTGCGCATGCAGACCGGCGAGTTCGACCCGCCGGGCAAGGTCTCCTACACGAAGATCACCAAGGCGCAGATCGAGAGTCCGGCGCACCAGGCTCTGGCCGAGCAGGTGGCCGCGAACTCCTTGGTGCTGTTGAAGAACGACGCGCTGCCCGGCTCCTCGGCCACGGTGCTGCCGGCGAATCCGGCAACGCTGAACAACGTCGTGATCGTCGGCAACCTCGCCGACACCGTCACCCTCGGCGGGTACTCCGGGGACCCGACGCTCCAGGTGAACGCGGTCCAGGGCATCACCGCCGCGGTCAAGGCGGCCAACCCGGCCGCGACCGTCACCTTCGACGCCTGCGGCACCTCCACCACGGCCACCGCCGCCGCGTCGTGCTCGGCGCAGACCCAGGCCGCGATCAAGACCGCGGACCTGGTCGTGGTGTTCGCCGGCACGGACGCCGGCACCGCCGGCGAGGGCAGCGACCGCGCGAGCCTGGCCATGCCCGGCAACTACGACTCGCTCATCAGCCAGGTCACCGCGCTGGGCAACCCCCGCACGGTGCTGTCGATGCAGACCGACGGCCCGGTGGACATCGAGAACGTCAAGGACGACTTCCCCGCCATCGTCTACAGCGCCTACAACGGCGAGAGCCAGGGCGCCGCGCTGGCCGACGTGCTGTTCGGCAAGCAGAACCCGAGCGGGCACCTGGACTTCACCTGGTACAAGGACGACTCCCAGCTGCCGCCGATCAAGAACTACGGCCTGAGCCCGGCCGACACCGGCGGCCTGGGCCGCACCTACCAGTACTTCACCGGCACGCCCACCTATCCCTTCGGCTACGGCCTGAGCTACACCGGCTTCTCCTACTCGAAGGTGCACGCCACGGACCACGCCGACGCCGAGGGCAAGGCCACCGTGCGGTTCGACGTCACCAACACCGGCACGGTCGCGGGAGCCACGGTCGCGCAGCTCTACGTCTCCTCCCCCGCCACGCCCGGAGCGCAGGTCCCCGCCGAGCAGCTCAAGGGCTTCGCCAAGACCGCCGTGCTCAAGCCCGGCCAGACCCAGCACCTGTCCATCACCGTCGACGTCGCCGATCTCGCGGCCTGGGACGCGCAGAAGAACAAGAACGCCGTGGCCGACGGCACCTACACCCTGCACCTCGCCACCGACGCCGCCCATCCGGTGGCCTCCGCCCCGCTGCGGGTGACGGGTGCGATCAGGCCGCGGATCCAGTCCGTGACGGTGCAGCCCGACCAGGTCGTCTTCACCCCGGGCCAGACACTCGACCTGGCCGGGAAGAACCCCTGGATCGCGGACGACACCGCGCAGGCGGCGCAGCATCCCAGCGCCGACGGCATCGTCGAGGCCGTCAACAATGACGAGTCCTTCGTTGACCTCGGCACGCGGCGCGTCAGCTACAGCAGCAGCGATCCGGCCGTGGCCACGGTCAGCCGCACCGGCGTCGTCACCACGCACGCCGTCGGTACCGCGACGATCCGCGTGAGCGTCGACGGCGTCACGGGCTCGACGCCGATCGCCGTGCACGAGCCGTTCGCGATGACCGCTCCCGCCGTCGCGGTTCCGGGCGGCAGCTTCACGGTCACCACCACCTCGGCGAACCCCGCCGGCGGCGAGACGCTGCGCAACGCCGCCTTCAGCCTCACCGTGCCCACCGGCTGGACGGCCACGGCGAGCACGCCGGCGACGTTCTCCAGCGTGCCACCCGGCCAGACCGTCACCACCACCTGGACGGTCGGCGTCCCGGCGGACGCGACACCGACCCAGGCCGCTCCGGCCCTGACCGCCGGGTACGCGTTCACCGACGGCACCGGCCGGCACGACGACACCACCGGGGCGACGGTGTCGATCCCGTATCCCTCGATCCCCGCCGCCTACACCAACCCCGGCGTCACCGACGACTCCGACACCGCGCCCGGCAACCTCGACGGCGGCGGCGCGAGCTACTCCGCCCAAGCCCTCGCCGCGGCCACCCCGAGCCTCACCCCCGGCGGCACCTTCACCCACGACGGACTGACGTTCACCTGGCCCGACCCGGCGCCCGGCACCCCGAACAACATCGTGGCCACCGGCCAGACCATCCCGGTCTCCGGGACCGGATCGACCCTCGGCATCGTCGGCACCGCCGACTACGGAGCCGCCTCCGGCACCGCCGTGATCACCTACAGCGACGGCACCACCCAGCCGTTCAGCCTCGCCTACAGCGACTGGTGGTCGAATTCCGCGGCCACCGGCGGCGACATCCTGGCCACCCTGCCCTACCTGAACAACGCCAGCGGAGCGCTCCACAACCAGGTGAGCCTCTACACCGACACGGTCTCGCTGCTCCCCGGCAAGACCATCAAGTATCTGACACTGCCGAACGTCGGCGACGCCCTGATCAACCAGACCGCGATGCACATCTTCGCTATCGCGGTCGGCTGATCTACTTCGCACGACTGGCCCGGGCGCGGGTATGACACCGGCGCCCGGGCCGGTGTGGCTCGAACCGCGAATGCGGCGGCTCTGGCTTGTGGGGGTCGGTGCGGACTGGTGCGGTTGGTCTGTGGTTTGACGGTCAAGGGCGTTTTCTTACGGCTTCGCGCTGGTTTAAGAAGGATCCGCTGGGTGGCGCAGTTCGGTGGTGCGGGTCTGGGTCGCGTTGGCGGCCGGCGGCTGTGTGGGGCGTTTGAAAGTCAAACCCATGGTGAAGGGCCGGTGCCTCCGGCGGGCGCTCTGCAACGGGGGGTAGGGCCGGGTTGCGCTGTCTGGTGGCGGTTGTTGCTTGTGGTCGCCTTTGTCCCGGATCCCTCGTCGCTGTCGTCGCCCGGAGGGAACCATCCCGGCCTGGCGGTGTCCAGCCGGATCGCACGCTGCTGTGGTCCGGTCTCGT
>Ga0068854_100001650_pt1 | contig 13583 bp, 12 predicted proteins | sample KBSCornC42_FD_66590 | JGI IMG/M metagenome (GOLD analysis project Ga0068854, IMG submission 66590) | Corn rhizosphere microbial communities from Kellogg Biological Station, Michigan, USA - KBS Corn C4-2 | ecosystem: Host-associated > Plants > Roots > Rhizosphere > Soil ... | reverse complement strand
GGCTACATCGTCGGGCAGAACCTGCTGATCGACGGCGGCGGCTACCCGGGAACGTTCTGACGCCGTCTGTACACCCACCTTCCGCGCGCCGCGGTGCCGCCGCCGCGACGGCAGCGAAAACATCCAAAAGGCAGGCGATGATCGATCTTTTCTACTGGACGACGCCCAACGGGCACAAGATGACGATGTTTCTCGAGGAGGCCAAGCTCGAGTACACGATCCATCCGGTGAACATCGGCAAAGGCGAGCAGTTCAAACCGGAATTCCTGGTAATCGCGCCGAACAACCGCATACCGGCGATCGTCGACCGCGCGCCGGCGGACGGCGGCGCGCCGATCGCGATGTTCGAGTCGGGTGCGATACTCCTGTACCTCGCCGACAAGATCGGCCGCTTCATTCCGCACGACCTGCGCGCACGGCTGGATTGCATCCAGTGGCTGTTCTGGCAGATGGCGAACCTCGGCCCGCTCGCCGGGCAAAACCATCATTTCGTCCATTACGCGCCGGAGCGGCTGCAGTATGCGGTCGATCGCTACGTCAACGAGACGGGCCGACTGTACGCGGTGCTGAACAAGCGTCTGGCCGATCGCGAATTCATCGTCGGCGACTATTCGATCGCCGACATCGCGTCGTACCCGTGGGTGCTGCCCGAGCGGCAGTCGCAGAACATCGACGAGTTCCCGCACCTGAAACGCTGGAAGGAGGCGATCAAGGCGCGGCCCGCGACGGAGCGCGCCTATGCGCTGGCCAAGGAGATCAATCCGAAGCCCGCGGCGACACGCAGCGACGAAGAGAGAAAGATCCTGTTCGGACAGACGAAGGACGTCGTGCGCTGAATCGACCGGAGCGCCGGCATCGGCGCCGCGCGGCCTTGCGTCGCGCTGCTTGCGGTCAGGGAGCTTCGAGCGCGCTCCAGCCGTCCTTCGGAACGCGCGCGATCACGCGAAACCCGCGATCGCCCAACGGCCGCACGACGGCGGCTTCGCCTTCGGCCAGATACGGCGCGCCGGCGACGGCGCGAAACGGATTGCCGTGACTGGCGATCGCGAGCACCGTGCCGGCCGGCGGCGGCGTCGACAGCAGGCGTCGCAGCGCGGCGTACCGCTCCGGCTCGTCGTCGGTCGCCGGACCGCCGCGCACCGCGGCATCGACCCGCGCACGCCCGAATATCAGCTGCGCGGTTTCGCGCGTGCGGCAAAACGGACTCGCCAGCACGTCGCCGATCGGAATGCGCAGCCGTTGAATCGCCGCGCCGATCGCGCGCGCCTCCTCGCGGCCACGACTGGTCAGGTTGCGCTGCCGCGCGCAATCCTCGTAGCCGCTCATCCGGTCGTCGTTCTGGCCGAAATCGGTCGAGGTGTGGCGGAAATAAAGGATCAGTCCGCCGGCGCGCAAGGCCGAGAGCAGGGCCGGGCCGGCGAGCGATTCATCGGGCGCGTCGGCCGCGCGCAGAGGCGCCGCGAACAGCCCGAACAAAAGCAAGCCCGCGAGCCAGAGCCTTCGTCCGGGCCGGAATCGGGACCAAGGGGCGCGCATCGAGCTTGCGGTGCGACCGCTAATCTTCAGTCGCTCGACGCGAAGCGCACGGCGCCGGCGCCGGCGTCGGCGCAGGGATCGTCGTCGAACGCGATATCGCCGCCTGGCAGCGGCAAACCGCTCGCGCGGATCGCGGCGAAGTCCTGCAGCCGGCGATCGAGCAGGTGGGTCGTCACGACGTTCGACAGCGCGTTGAAAATGCTCTCGGCGCGGCCGGGGTGGCGCTTCTGCCAGTCGGCGAGCATCGCCGCGACCTGCTTGCGCTGCAGATTCTCCTGCGAGCCGCACAGCGTGCACGGAATGATCGGGAACGCCATCACCTCGGCATAGCGCACGAGATCGCGCTCGCGCACGTAGGCGAGCGGACGGATGACGACGTGCTTGCCGTCGTCGGAGACGAGCTTCGGCGGCATCGTCTTCAATTTGCCGCCGAAGAACAGGTTGAGGAAAAAGGTCGCCAGGATGTCGTCGCGGTGGTGACCGAGCGCGATGCGCGTGGCGCCGAGCTCGCCGGCGACGCGGTACAGCACGCCCCGCCGCAGCCGCGAGCACAACGAGCACATCGTTCCGCCTTCGGGTATGACGCGCTTGACGACGCTGTAGGTATCCTGCTCGACGATGTGGAACGGCACGCCGCGCGAGGCGAGGTAGCGCGGCAGGACGTCGGCGGGGAAGCCGGGCTGCTTCTGGTCGAGGTTGACGGCGATCAATTCGAAAGGGAGCGGCGCGCGGTCGCGCAGGCTGAGCAGGACGTCGAGCAGCGCGTAGCTGTCCTTGCCGCCCGACAGGCACACCATGACGCGATCGCCGCGTCCGATCATCGAAAAATCACCGATCGCCTGTCCGACCAGCCGGCGCAGGCGTTTTTTGAGCTTGTTGGCTTCGAACGCCTGCCGTTGCGCCTGCCGGGCGGCGGAAACGGCGGCGCCGGCCTCGCTGCTGCGCTCCGGCGGCGGCAACGCCGGCTGCGGCGAGACGGCCGGCGGCGCAGTCGAGTCGGCTATCGCGGCGTCGGGAATCATTGCGCCAACCTAGCGCGAGTCGCGCTCGAACGCAACCCGCTCTACAATGCAGGCCTTGCAAGCCAGCTGACCGGCCGGATCGTCTCGGGGGAGAGGAACGCGATGGCAATGCAGACGCTACTGGTGGCCAATCCGAAGGGCGGCAGCGGCAAGACGACGCTGGCCACCAATATCGCCGGCTGGCTCGCCGCGCGCAAGCAGCGGGTCGTGCTCGCCGACTTCGATCCGCTGCGTTCGGCGACCGAGTGGCTTGCCCGCCGCCCGCCGCTTTTTCCCGCGATCGCGGGCTGGACGCCGGGCTCGGCCAGGGAAGATATCAAGGAGCACCATCCGCACTGGCTGGTGCTCGATACGCCGGCCGGTCTGCATGGCGAAGCGCTGCGTGACGCGATGCGCCGGGCCGACATCCTGCTGGTGCCGGTGTCGCCGAGCGCATTCGACACCGCCGCAACCCAGCACTTCCTCGATCAGATCGGGGAATACAAGGCGATCAAGAAAGGGGATATCGCCGTGGGACTGGTCGCGATGCGCGTCGACCCGCGCACCAACAGCGCGGCCGAGCTCGAGGAGTTCCTGAAGTCGTTCGACTTCCCGCTGGTCGCGCATTTGCGCGCGACCCAGGTGTACGTGCACTGTGCGCGCGACGGGCTGACGATCGCCGACCTGCCGCACTCGCGCGCCGAGCAGGACCTGGAGCAGTGGCGGCCGTTGACGCGCTGGATCGCGCGCCACAGCGCGGCGAAAAGCGGCTGACGCCGAAACCTTTTACGGCCCCAGGCGACAAGCGCGACAATCGGTCGGCAGGCGATCGGTCACAGACCCTGACGCAGCGGGTTTACCGCCGCCATCCGCGCGCCCGTTCCCGCAGCGCGAGCAGCAGGCCGCTGGCGACGATGATCGTCATGCCGAGCGCCGACCAGCGATCGGGCAGCTGATCGAACAGCACGAAGCCGTAACTGGTCGCCCAGATCATCTGCAGGTAGGCGAAAGGCGTCAGCAGCGCGGCGGGCGCGTGCTGGAATGCGCCGATGATCGACCAGTGGCCGACGCCGGCGAAAAGGCCGAGGAGCACAAACAGCACGGTGTCTTTCAACGTCGGCGCGGCGGCGCCGATCTCCCACGGCAGTACGACACTCAGGCCCAGCATGCCGACCAGGGCGCTGTAGAACAGAGTCGTGTGCACGCTTTCGTCGGCGAGCTTGCGCGTCAGCAGGAAATACAGGGCATTGCACAGCGCCGCGAGCAGGAGCAGCAGCGCGGAAGGGTGGAAGACCGCCGAGCCGGGCCGCAGCAGGATGAGGATCCCGGCGAAACCGGTGATCGCCGCGATCCAGCGGGCGCGACCCGGCCGTTCACCGAGGATGGGACCCGACAAGACGACGACGATGATCGGCGCGAGGAAAGTGATCGCCGAGCCTTCGGCCAGCGGCAGGTAGCGCAGTCCACCGAAGAAACAGAACGTCGCGCAAAGCAGCATCGCCGAGCGCAACAGCTGCATCCCCAGACGGCGCGTGCGCCAGAAGCCGGGCCCCGCGCGCCGCCAGGCGAACGGCGTGACGACGATCATCTGACCTGCGTAACGGGCCCACACGACCAGGAACAGCGCATGGTCGCGGACCAGGTATTTGGCCGTCGCGTCCAGAGAGGAAAGGCACAGCCCCGCAAGCAGGAACAGAGGCAGCGCGCGGGCCAGCGTGCGCGAATCCCGGATCGCGGCGTCGACGATTGCAGCTACCTCACGCGGCCAGCAGCTCGCGCAGCACGTACGGCAGGATGCCGCCGTGCAGGTAGTAGTCGACCTCGATCGGAGTGTCGATGCGCAGCAGCAGCGGGATGCGTTGCCTCGCGCCGTCCTTGCGACGAATCACCAGCGCCACATCCATCTGCGGCCGGATCCCCGATTCGAGCCCGACGATGTCGAACTCCTCGCTGCCGTCGATGCCGAGCGAGGCGGCGCTGTCGGCGCCCGTGAACTGGCACGGCAGCACGCCCATGCCGACCAGGTTCGAGCGATGGATGCGCTCGAAGCTGCGCGCAATCACCGCCTTGACGCCGAGCAGCTGCGTGCCTTTCGCTGCCCAGTCGCGCGAGCTTCCGGTGCCATACTCCTCGCCGGCGAAAACGACCGTCGGCGTGCCGCGGGCGATATAAGTCATCGCCGCGTCGTAGATCGCCATCGGCTTGCCTTCGGGCTGGAGGATGGTTTCGCCGCCCTCGATGCGCGACCCGTCGGCACGCAGCGGCAGCATCAGATTCTTGATGCGCACGTTGGCGAACGTGCCCCGCATCATCACTTCGTGGTTGCCGCGCCGGCTGCCGTAGCTGTTGAAATCAGGCACGCCGACGTCGTGCTCGAGCAGGTAGATGCCGGCGGGCGAAGTCGGCTTGATCGATCCCGCCGGGCTGATGTGGTCGGTCGTGACCGAGTCGCCGAAGATGCCCAGCGCGCGTGCGCCGTGCACGGCAGCGACCTTGCCCGGTTGCATCGAAAAATCGGCGAAGAACGGCGGCTCGGCGATGTAGGTCGACTTGTCCCAGGCATAGACCTGTCCCTTGGTCGTCGGTATCGCGTTCCACAGCGGGTTGTCCTTGGTGAAATCGCCATAGAGGCGCCGATACGTCGCCGGGTCGGTCGCGTACTGCATCACCGCGCCGATTTCCTGCGACGTCGGCCAGACGTCGCGCAAGAAGACCGGATTACCGTCGTTGCCGGTGCCGAGCGGCTCGGTCGTCAGATCGATGTTGGCCCGTCCGGCGATCGCGTAGGCCACGACCAGCGGCGGCGAGGCCAGAAAGTTCGCCTTGATGTTCGGGTGAATACGGGCCTCGAAGTTGCGATTGCCCGACAGGACCGCCGCACACACGAGATCATTCTTGGTGACTACTTCCTCGATCGACGGGTCGAGCGGTCCCGAATTGCCGATGCAGGTCGTGCATCCATAGCCGGCCAGGTAGAAGTTGAGCTTCTCGAGCTCGGGCAACAGACCCGATTTGCTCAGATATTCGGTGACCACCCGCGATCCGGGCGCGAGCGAAGTCTTGATATGGCGCCTGACCGTCAGCCCTTTGGCCGCGGCCTTTTTCGCCAGCAATCCCGCGGCGAGCAGTACGCCCGGATTCGACGTATTCGTGCACGACGTGATCGCGGCGATCAGGATGTCGCCGTTGCCGATGTCGAGCGGTTTCGGCCCCTGGACGCGAACCGGATCCGGCGTCGGGCGATTGTCGACCATCTCGACCACGTTGCGCGGCTGGCCGTTGTCCGGCAGTCGCTGCTTGGAGTCGTTCGAGCGCGGCTCGGGGGCGACGGCGATCTGGACCGGATAGCGGCGGGCGAGCTTGTCCGGCGACTGGGCGAACCCGTTTTCGGCGACCGGCTTGGAGAACAGCGTGTCGAACGATGCCTTCATCTTCGGAAGCTCGATCCTGTCCTGCGGCCGCTTCGGGCCGGCAAGGCTCGCGGTCACCGTCGCGAGATCGAGCTCGACCGTTTGCGAGTAGTCGATCGACCCCGGGGCCGGCATCCCGTACAGGCCCTGCGCGCGAAAATAGGTCTCCAGCGCGTCGATCTCCGCCGGTGTCCTCCCGGTATTGGTCAGATATTCGATCGTCTTGTCGTCGACCGCGAAGAAGCCCATCGTCGCGCCGTACTCCGGCGACATGTTCGCCAGCGTCGCGCGATCCGGTACCGAAAGCGATGCCGCACCGTCGCCGAAATATTCGACGAACTTGCCGACGACCTTGGACTTGCGCAATAGCTCGGTCACCGTGAGCACCAGGTCGGTCGCGGTGACGCCCTCGCGAAGCCTTCCCTTGAGGTGCACGCCGACGACGTCCGGCGTCAGCATGTACAGCGGCTGGCCCAGCATGCCCGCTTCGGCCTCGATGCCGCCGACGCCCCAGGCGACCACGCCGATGCCGTTGATCATCGTCGTGTGCGAGTCGGTGCCGACCAGCGTGTCGGGATAGTAGACGCCGTCCTTCTGATGGACTCCGCGCGCCAGGTACTCGAGATTGACCTGATGCACGATGCCCACACCGGGCGGCACGACCTTGAACGTGTCGAACGCCTGCATGCCCCATTTCATGAACTTGTAGCGCTCGGCGTTGCGCTGAAACTCGACCTTCATGTTGAGGTCGAGCGCGTTTTTCGTGCCGTAATAGTCGACCTGCACCGAGTGATCGACGACCAGGTCCACCGGCACCAGCGGCTCGATGACCTTCGGATCCTTGCCGACCCGCTGCGCGACGCCGCGCATCGCGGCGAGATCGCACAGCAGCGGCACGCCCGTGAAGTCCTGCAGAACCACGCGCGCGACGATGAACGGGATCTCCTCGGTGCGCGGCGCATTGGGCGCCCAGTTGGCGAGCTGCCGCACATGGTCTTCGGTCACCTTCCTGCCGTCGCAGTTGCGCAGCACGCTTTCCAGCACGATGCGGATCGAGACCGGAAGCCGCGAGATTCGGCCGACGCCGGCGGCCTCGAGCGCAGGCAGCGAGTAGTAGCGTCCCGAGACACCCGACTCGGTGTCGAGCGTTTGCAGCGTGCCGTGCAGATTGTGCGTCATGACAATGCCTCTCTTCGAAGTCGGCTCACACACGGTGGCGTGAGCCTGGCGGTGCGGAACCCGCAACGCGTGCGTCTATTTCCTGATCATGCTCTTGATGTTGATCTTCTGCCCGGATTCGAGCGTGATGTCGCCCGGTTGCTGTCCGGGCGGGCACTCACCGACCCATTTGGCGTCGATCGACGACTTCGACTCGGACAGGTTCAGCATCGGCGGATCGTAGGTTGCGCTGCCGTCGGTGTGGTAGGCGGTGTTGCCGGAGAAGGTCATGACCGAGTGCGCGGTCATCGTCGTCGCGCCCAGCTTGCACACCGCATCGATGGTCAGCCGGTTACCCTCGACCCGCCGATCGCTCTTCGAGCACAGTTCCTTGGCCACACCCAGGCCGAACTCGCGCATGTCTGCCTGCACCGATTCGTCGAGGCACATCTCGGTCACGCGCTTGGCCTCCGGCTGCTGGCTGGTGCTGCGCGAAAGCTCCCACAGTCCCGATTTGAGAACCGGGATGTCGGCAGCAAAAACGGCACCACCGGCAAGACTGAAGCAGGCGATAGCCAGCGTGCACGCGATACGGAAACCGCGAGCGGCGATCGGAAAGGCGGGTATGTCGGTTCGCATGGCTGGTATCCAGTCTTGAGAAGACGGGGTCAGATGACGAAGAGGTTGACGAATTCGTGCACCGGCATCGGATCGAGCCGGCCGGCGTCGAGCGCGACGTCGGCGATCGCCCGCTGCCGCTCCGGCGGGAAGCGCCGGGCGAGGTTGGTCCGGAACTTGTCGATCAGCAGCGGCATGCCCTCGGCGCGGCGGCGGCGATGCCCGACCGGGTATTCGACGACGACCTCGTCGAGCTTCGTGCCATCGTCGAACTCGACGGTCAGCGCATTGGCGATCGAGCGCTTGGCAGGATCGAGGTAGTCGCGCGAGAACTGCCTGTCTTCGACGCAGGTCATCTTGTCGCGCAGGGCGTCGATACGCGGATCGGCCGCGACCTCGTCCTCGTAGTCGGCGGCGGTCAGCCGGCCGTACAGCAGCGGCACGGCGACCATGTACTGGATGCAATGGTCGCGATCGGCCGGATTGGACAGCGGCCCTTTCTTGTCGATGATGCGCATCGCCGACTCGTGCGTGCGGATCGTGATGCGGCGGATGTGGCCGATGCGATCGCGCACGCGCGGATGCAGCGCCATCGCGCATTCGACCGCCGTCTGCGCATGGAACTCGGCCGGGAAGCTGATCTTGAACAGGATGTTTTCCATCACATAGCTGCCGTAGGGTCGCGGCAGCGTAAACGGCTTGCCCTTGAACAGCACGTCGTAGAAGCCCCAGGTCTTCGCGCTCAGCACCGACGGGTAACCCATTTCGCCCTTCGCCACCATCAGCGCGAGTCGCACCGCCCGCGAGGTCGCGTCACCCGCCGCCCAGCTCTTGCGTGATCCGGTGTTCGGCGCGTGCCGGTAGGTGCGCAGGCTCTGGCCGTCGACCCAGGCAAGCGACAAGGTATCGACGATCTGGCCGTCCGACAGCCCGAGCATCTGCGCGACGACCGCGGCGGTGGCGACCTTGACCAGCACGACGTGATCCAGACCGACGCGGTTGAAGCTGTTCTCGAGCGCGATCACGCCCTGGATCTCATGCGCCTTGATCATCGCGGTCAGCACTGCCTTCATCGTCAGCGGCGGCTTGCCCGCGGCGACCGCAGTGCGCGACAGCCAGTCGGCGGTGGCCAGAATGCCGCCGAGGTTGTCGGACGGATGCCCCCATTCGGCCGCGAGCCAGGTGTCGTTGAAATCGAGCCAGCGGATCATCGCGCCGATGTTGAATGCCGCCTGCACCGGATCGAGCTGGAAACGCGTGCCCGGAACGCGGGCCCCGTCCGGCACGACCGTGCCCGGAACGATCGGGCCGAGCAGCTTGGTGCACGCCGGATAGGCAAGCGCTTCGAGCCCGCACCCCAGCGTATCGACCAGGCAGTAGCGGGCGGTCTCGTAGGCTTCGCTGCTTTCGATCCTGTAGTGCGCCGCGTAGTCGGCGATGTCGACCAGGACCTGATCGGGTTTGGGGCGGACGCCGACAGCGGGCGCGGACATCGTCGTAGCCTGTGTGCCGGAGGCTAGGGCCTGCGCCAGCGGGCGGAGCGCAGCAGCGCCGTCATGGCACCGTCACCGCAGACAGCTTGATGTCGTACCCGGCGACGTGCCACTGCCCGATCGCGTCCCGGGCGATAGCCAGTGTCTCCTCGACCAGCGGCGTCTTTTCGAACTTGGTGAGGTAGGTGACGATCACGTAATCGCCGCTCGGCGCGCCGCGCAGCGTCTTGGAATAGTTCTCCGTCTTGCGCTCGCGCATGATCGTCCGTCCGAGCTTCGCCTGCCGTGCAGCGAGATCGGCGCTCCATTCCTTTTGCTTGATCGTCTCTTGCAGCACCACCGCGGCCGCGGTCCAGCTTTCGTCGAACTTGCCGTGATCGATCAGGCCGAGCCAGTGATCGCCTTCGGCGCCTGCTGCCGCGATCATCGCGGCTAGCGCGGCCCCGTCGGCGTCCGGCGGAGTCGCCGCGGGCCCGGCCGCCGGGGGCGCCGATGCGGCCGGCGGCTGCGCTTGCGGCGCCGGTGCGGTCTGCCCGGCGGCGGGCGCGACCTGCAGCCAGGCGATCGTTGCCGCCGCCAGCGCGCACCCGAGGCGAAGCGCCGGGTGCTTCATTTGCGCTGCGCCAAAGGGACGAAGGCCTCGTCTTCGGGGCCGACGTAATTCGCCGACGGCCGGATGATCTTGCCGTCGCTGCGCTGCTCGATCACATGCGCCGCCCATCCCGCCGTGCGCGAAATGACGAAAAGCGGCGTGAACATCGCGGTCGGGACGCCGAGCATGTGATAACTGACCGCCGAATACCAGTCGAGGTTCGCGAACATCTTCTTCGCCTCCCACATCACCTGTTCCACCCGCTCGGCGATGGCGAACATTTTCATGTCCCCAGCGTCGGACGACAGCCGCTGCGCCACGGCCTTGATCACCCGGTTGCGCGGGTCGCCGACCGTGTATACCGGGTGTCCGAAGCCGATGATCACCTCCCTGTTGGCGACCCGCCGGCGGATGTCGGCCTCGGCTGCGTCGGGTGAGGAGTAGCGCTGCTGGACCTCGAACGAGAATTCGTTGGCGCCGCCGTGCTTGGGTCCTCGCAGCGCGCCGATCGCGCCGGTCAGCGCCGAATAGATGTCCGAGCCCGTGCCGGCGATGACCCGTGCGGCGAAGGTGGACGCATTGAATTCGTGCTCGGCGTAAAGGATCAACGAGGTATGCATCGCCCGCACCCATGCGCCCGGCGGCGTCTTGCCGTGCAGCAGGTGCAGGAAATGGGCGCCGATCGAATCGTCGTCGGTCTCGACGTCGATGCGCTTGTGATGATGCGTCCAGTGATGCCAGTACAGCAGCATCGAGCCCAGCGAAGCGAGCAGGCGGTCGGCGACGTCGCGCGCGCCGCCGGTATCGTGCAGCTCGCGCTCCGGCAGGATTGCACCGAGCGCAGACACCGCGGTGCGCATCACGTCCATCGGATGCGCGCTCGCGGGCAGGCGCTCGAGAATCTCCCGCATCGGGTCAGGTATATCGCGCAGGCCCCTGAGCTTGGTCTTGTACGCGGCAAGCTCCGCCACCGTCGGGAGCTTTTCGTGGACCAGCAGGTAGGCGATCTCCTCGAACTCGCAGGATTCGGCGATATCGAGAATGTCGTAGCCGCGGTAATGCAGGTCGTTGCCGGTCCGGCCGACCGTGCACAGCGCGGTGTTGCCGGCGACGACGCCGGACAGAGCGACCGATTTCTTCGGCTTCGGTGTCGTGGCGGACGGTGCGGCGGACTCGCTCATCGGGGCTCCGCGATGCTCGGGCGGGGAGGGCAGGCCATCATTGCGCGCGGCGCGCGAACAGCCGGTCGAGCTTCTGCTCGAAGGCATGATAGCCGAGGAATTCGTAGAGCTCCTGGCGCGTCTGCATCGATGCGACGACGTCGCGCTGCGAGCCGTCGCGGCGCACGGCGCGGTAAACGTCCAGCGCCGCCTGGTTCATCGCGCGGAACGCCGAAAGCGGGTAGAGCGCGATCGCGACGCCGGCCGTGCGAAGCTCGTCGACGGTGAACAGCGGCGTCGCCCCGAATTCGGTGATGTTGGCCAGTATCGGGACGGCCAGCGCGTCGGCGAAGCGCCGGTACATCGCGAGCTCGGTGATCGCTTCCGGAAAGACCATGTCGGCGCCGGCGGCGACGTAGGCGCCGGCGCGGTCGAGCGCGGCGGACAAGCCCTCGACCGCCAGCGCGTCGGTTCGAGCCATGACGACGAAAGCGGGGTCGCTGCGGGCGTCGACGGCGGCCTTGATTCTGTCGACCATCTCCTCCGCCGCCACCAGCTCCTTGTTCGGCCGGTGGCCGCAGCGCTTGGCACCGACCTGGTCTTCGATGTGCATGGCCGCCGCCCCGGCCTTGATCAGCGAACGGACGGTGCGCGCCACGTTGAAGGCCGACGCGCCGAATCCGGTGTCGGCGTCGACCAGCAGCGGCAGCGGGCTCGCGTCGGTGATGCGGCGGACGTCGGTCAGCACGTCGTCGAGCGTCGAGATGCCGAGGTCGGGAACGCCCAGCGAGCCCGCCGCGACCCCGCCCCCGGACAGATAAAGCGCCTGGTAGCCGGTCTTCTCGGCGAGGATCGCATGGTAGGCGCAGATCGCGCCGGGAACCTGCAGCGGCTTTTCGCGCGATAGCGCCGCCCGGAATCGGGCGCCGGGCGAAGGGGCGGCGTTCATCCGAGCAGCGCCGCGACGCCGGCGCGCTCTTCCTCGAGTTCCTTGAGCGTGGCGTCCATTTTTTCCCGCGAGAAAGCGTCGATCTCGAGCCCCGTGACGCGCTGATAATCGCCGTCGGCCGTCGTTACCGGCACGCCGTACATGATGTCCTTGGGAATGCCATAGCTGCCATCGGACGGAATGCCCATCGTCACCCATTTGCCGCCGGTGCCGGCGATCCAGTCGCGCATATGGTCAATCGCGGCGTTGGCCGCGGACGCGGCCGACGAAAGTCCGCGTGCCTCGATGACCGCGGCACCGCGCTTGCCGACCGTCGGCAGGAACACCGTGCGGTTCCAGTTCTCGTCGTTGATCAGCGCCTTCAACGATTGGCCCTCGGCAGTCGCGAAACGATAATCGGGGTACATCGTCGGCGAATGATTGCCCCAGACGATCAGCTTGTCGATCGACCCGACCGGCTTGCCCGACTTGGCTGCAAGCTGCGAAAGCGCACGGTTGTGATCGAGCCGCAACATCGCGGTGAAGTTCTTCTGCGGCAGTCCCGGAGCGGATTTCATCGCGATGTAGCCATTGGTGTTGGCCGGATTGCCGACGACCAGCACTTTGACGTCGCGGCTGGCGACGGCGTCCATCGCCTTGCCCTGCTCGATAAAGATCCTCGCGTTCTCCAGCAGCAGATCCTTGCGCTCCATGCCGGGACCGCGCGGCCGCGCACCGACCAGCAGCGCGAGCTCCGCGTCCTTGAAAGCCGACTTCGGGTCGCCGGTGCCCGACATGCCCGCGAGCAGCGGAAATGCGCAGTCCTCGAGCTCCATCATGACGCCCTTGAGCGCCGCCTGCGCCTTGTCGATCGGCAGCTCGAGCAATTGCAGCTGCACCGGCTGGTCGCGTCCGAGCATGTCGCCGTTGGCGATACGGAACAAAAGGCTATAGCCGATCTGGCCGGCGGCGCCGGTCACCGCGATGCGGATGGGCTTTTTCATCGAGAGCTCCAGGACGGCGGTTGGTGGGGAGGCTTCGGGCATCCCGGCACGCCGCCGGCGGAAAAGCCGCCGTCGGCATGGCGCGTCCCTGCGGGAAAATTCTACGGGCTTTGCCGGCCGGGTGTCAATTGACTCTTATGTAAGATATAAGATATAAAAGCCGCGTCAGCCACCCGGTTTCTTCGCGGCGCCTCTGGCCGCCTGTCGTCGATGCCCGCTACCGCCGTCCAACACACTCCGGCCTTCCGCCCGCTGTATCTGCAGCTGAAGGATCTGCTGCTGCGGGACATGGAAACGCGGCAATGGCGGCCCGGCGAAGCGCTGCCGAGCGAAATCGAGCTCGCCGCGCGCTTCGGCGTTTCGCAGGGCACGGTGCGCAAGGCGATCGATGCGCTCGCCGCCGACAATCTGGTCGTGCGGCGACAGGGCAAGGGCACGTTCGTCGCGACGCACACCGAGGAAAAGACGTCGATGTTCCGGTTTCTGCGCATCCGCCGCAGCGACGGCCGCGACGAATACCCGGCAAGCCGCTTGCTCGACGTACGCCGCGGCAAGGCGTCCGCCGAAGTGGCGCGGCTGCTCGAGCTCAAGGCATCCGATGCGGTGTTCGTCGTGCGCCGCGTACTCGAATACGGCGGCGAGCCGGCCGTGCTCGACGATATCACGCTGCCGGCAACGCTGTT
>Ga0068854_100001647_pt1 | contig 13596 bp, 11 predicted proteins | sample KBSCornC42_FD_66590 | JGI IMG/M metagenome (GOLD analysis project Ga0068854, IMG submission 66590) | Corn rhizosphere microbial communities from Kellogg Biological Station, Michigan, USA - KBS Corn C4-2 | ecosystem: Host-associated > Plants > Roots > Rhizosphere > Soil ... | reverse complement strand
TCGAAACTGATGGGCTGGGTCGCCCTGGACCGGGCCGCCAAACTGGCCGAGATCCGCGGCGACCTCAAACTCCAGCAGACCTGGGCCGAGCACGCGGAGGAGATCAGAGCCGACATCCTCGCACACGGCGTCAGCGATCGCGGCGTCCTACGCCAACACTACGACACCGACGCGCTCGACGCCTCCACGCTGCTCGCACCCTTGTTCGGCTTCCTCCCCGGCAACGACGAGCGCATGAAGAACACCGTCGACGCCATCGCCTCGGAGCTGTCCGAGAACGGCTTTGTGCTGCGCTACGTCACCGACGACACCGACGACGGCCTATCCGGCAAGGAAGGCACGTTCCTCATCTGCAGCTTCTGGCTGGTGTCCGCGCTCACCATCGTCGGCGAGATGCGGAGAGCCACCGACCTCATGGAACGGCTCCTGCGCGTCGCCTCCCCCCTCGGGCTATACGCCGAAGAATTCGAAGTCGATCGCGCTCGCCACCTCGGCAACTTCCCCCAAGCCTTCTCCCATCTCGCCCTCATCGAAGCCGCAGGCAGGATCATCCTCGCCGACCGCCTCGAGGAGTGGACGGGATGAACGGGACCGAACCGACCGCCGATCGGGTGCTCATCCTCGGCGGTGGAATGGCAGGCGTCGCCTGTGCGCAAAAGCTGGGCGACGAGGGAATCGACGTGGTGTTGGTCGACCGCAACGACTACCACCAGTTCCAGCCGTTGCTCTACCAGGTGGCCAGTTCACAACTGCCTGCCGAGGACATCGCCAGGCCCCATCGGACGATCTTCGCGGACTACCCGACGGTGACGCTCGTCAGCGGGCAGGTGGCCGAAATCAAGCTCTCCGAGCGCACCCTGGTGCTGTCGGACGGGCAGACGCTGACCGGCTCTCATCTGGTGCTGGCCGCGGGCGCGCGGCCGAACTTCTTCGGTGTGCCCGGGGCAGCCGAACACGCCTTCCCGCTGTACTCGGTGGCCGACGCCGAGCGGCTGCGCCTACACCTTCAGCATCTGCTGCAGGAGGCCATGGACGGGGAGGGCGGCGCTGCGTCAGGCGCGCTCGACGTCGTGGTCGTGGGTGGCGGCCCGACCGGTGTCGAGACCACCGGCGCCTTGGCCGAGCTGATGCAGGCGCTGCAGACCACCGGCCGTCTCAACCCCACCGGGAAGATCACCATCGTTGATCGGTCGCCGACGCTGCTCGGACAGTTCTCCAGCAAGGCCCACCACTACGCCCTGCGCAAACTCACCGAAGCCGGCGCCGATGTCAAGCTCGAGGTCGGTGTCACCGCCGTTCACCCCGACCGGGTCGAGTTCGGCGACAACACCACCATCCCCGCACGCACCGTCGTGTGGGGAGGCGGCGAATCCGCCTCGGCAGTCGCCCAGACGGCCGGGCCGGTCCTCGGCCGCGGCGGACGGGTCAACGTTCGGCCCGACCTGACCGTCGAGGGCTACCCGGGTGTCTACGCGGTAGGCGACGTCGCGAACATCCCCTCGGGTCAGGAGGGCGCGCCGACGTTGCCCCAGCTAGGCTCGGTGGCCCAGCAGTCGGGCCGGTGGGCCGCCGAGAACATCCTGCGTGAGCTGGGGCATCAATCGACGAAGCCGTTCAGGTACAAAGACAAGGGCATCATGGCGATGATCGGCCGCAACGCCGCCATCGCCGAGGTCGGAAAACATCGACACCAGGTCGAGGGCCCGCTCGCCTTCGCCGCCTGGCTCGGTGTCCACGCCATGCTCCTAAGCGGCACCCACAGCAAGGCCGACGCCTTCCTGACCTGGGCCTGGGACTACTTCGACCGCGACCACGCCGCCACCGTCGAAGCGTCGTCCGTGCCCCAACGCATCGCCTGGGGCGACGACGACCAAGACATCCCGCACATCTCCCTCGACCGACCGCAGGCCGCCGACTCTCTGACAGCGACATGAGACCGCCAAGGTCGACGAATACGACGTGAACGCTCACCGACCGGCTAGCCCCCTCGGGTAGGCATTCTGATGGGCCGACACGCCGGGCTGAGGTCCGGCGGGATGGGCACTGTGAGTGATGACATTCGAAGCTGTGAGTCCACGCAAGCGTGACAACGAGCCGGGGTGGCAGCTGTCGCCGGAGCAGGCTGCTGCGGCGGCGATGGTGGCCGAGGCGAAGGCTCGTGGGCTCGAGCTGACCGGCCCGAACGGGCAGTTGAAGCTGTTCACCAAGAACGTCCTGGAAACGGCACTCAACGAAGAGCTGACTGAACACCTCGGGCACCGAAACACCGGGCCGAACGCCGCCGCTAGTCGACGAACGTGCGCAACGGGTCCCGGTCGAAGACGGTGATCTCCGACGCAGCCCGCGAAGTCGTTGTCGAAGTGCCGCGAGACCGGGAAGACACATTCAAACCGCAGATCGTCAAGAAGCGGCAGCGGTGGCTGATGATCGTTGCGAATCATTAGATAGGAAGGTTCGCAAAGACCGCACGCCGAGCCAGGAAATCAACCGCTGGAAGCCGCGGGTTGCTGCCGCTAGATGTAGTTCCCAGCAGCGTTGTTGACGCGTGTGATGGGTGGTTGGCCGCCGATCGCGGTGTGGCAGCGGTGGTGGTTGTAGGTGTGCAGCCAGACCGGTAGCGCTGCGGCGCGTTCGGTGTTGGTGGCGAAGGGACGCTGGTAGGCCCATTCGTCGAGCAGGGTGCGGTTGAACCGCTCTGCTTTGCCATTGGTTTGCGGGCGGTAGCGGCGGGTGAAACGGGCCTGGGCACCGATTGCTTCCAGGGCGTCGCGCCAGGCGTGGGAGCGGCGGTAGACCAACGCGTTGTCGGTCATCACCCGCTCGATGCGGGGGATGCCCTGCTGGGCGAAGAGGCTGGCGGCGCGGCGCAGGAACCCGGCGCAGGTGGCGGCGGTCTCATCAGGGTGGATCTCGGCGTAGGCCAGGCGCGAGTGGTCATCGATCGCGGCGTGTACGTAGTCGAACCCGACCCGCGGTGCGCTGCGGGCGGCGCGGGACTGGTCGCTGTCGCGCCCGTGCACCCGCCAGCCGCCACCGTCGCGTAGCCGCCCGAGTTTCTTGACATCCACGTGCAGCAGTTCGCCGGGTCGGTCGCGTTCGTAGCGGCGGATCAGCTGGCCGGTGGGCCGGTCCATCCAGGCTAGCCGCGACAGGCCGTGGCGGGTCAGGACCGCGTGCACGGTCGAGGCGGAGAGTCCGAGCAGTGCGGCGATGCGGTGCGGGCCCAGTTTGCGTTCCCGGCGCAGCGTCACGATCTGCTGCTCGATGCGGGTAGCGGTCCGACCGGGAACGCGGTGCGCGCGGCTGGCCCGATCGGCCAGCCCGACGGGCCCACTCACACCTCGCCCGGAGGTCTCCCACCTTCAAGCCGCCACGCCGTCAACAACGGTCATGGGAACCGCTACGGCAAGACGACGTCGAAGTCCGGATCGCCGGGCTGCAGCACATCGAACAGCGTAGTCAGCTGGCTCTCATCGCCGTCGGCGGTCAGCCCGCAGGCGCGAGCCGGGTCCCATGTCACCGCCCGCCAGGGCGACGAGCGCCTGCACTGGGACTGCGGCGCACCGCGGCGGCACAGGATCCCGATCAGTGGGTGGAAGCTGATGACGAGGATGAGCGCGAGGAGGACCGGTGCGACGATGCCTGCAAACTGCTTCGGCGCCGCACCGAAACCAGAAGCCCGGTCATGCTCAGCACGACGATCAGGCCACGCGGCAGCGGCCAGCGCGCATCGGCGCCCAACCCGATGTGGTCATAATTGAAGTCTCCGGGCGCTGGTACCCGCTGCGACCCGCCCGGTATGGGTGATGCCATCCAAGGCGGGCGGTGTCGGAACTGTAGGCGCGGACCAAGCCCCATTCGGCGATGTCGGGTGCGAGGATGTGGCGCCCGTTCCGGACGGCCCCTTCCGCGGTCGGCCCGCACCCTCACGGCCCGCGGTGATCTGGTCGAATCGGTGCGCTACCGAGGCGGCGGCGTGGCCCTGCTCATGCGAGTATCCGAGCTTTCTGGGCGTTGAACTCCTCGTCGGTCAGTATGCCCTGATCTCTAAGCTCTGCGAGCTGCTTGAGCTGCCCGATCATGTCCGGTTGGGGCGCAGGGGCGGGCGACGGCTCCGTGTATTGCGCCTGCGGAGCCGCCTGCTCAGGGGAAGCCATTTGCTCCTCGTAGGCCTGCTCCCGATCGGCGGCGGTCTGCGCATCTCTGTCGGCGAACTTGCGCGCCTGGTGACGCTGGACCCGTCCGGCAACCGCACTGGCCGTGCCGGCAACAACCGCGGTTCGCATGATCCCGCGTAGCAATCCTGGCATGATGTCCTCCGCCCTCGTCAGCTGCTCTGGCCCGCTTCGAGCCGCTCCAGCGCCTCGATCACATCCCGCGCGGGGATCCGCTGGCTGGCGATCAGCTCCCCACCCGCGTCGCTGGCGGCGCTGACGAACGGCGCCGCCCACATGTTCTCGAACACGATCAGCGCCGCCATGGTGCCCGGCTGAACCACCTCGACTGCCTCTCGCACGTCATCGTCATGGATCAACCCGGAGCGGGCGCCCTCGAACACCGTGAACCCACCCACTCCGGCGGAGCTCACATCCGTAAGATCCACTCCGGAGTACGAGCCGTCGAGCGCCTTGCGGATCAGCAGGACGTCATAGAGGCGGATTACGTCCCGTCGAACCTGATCCATGATCGCGTCCGCACACGCCTTGGTGTCCGCCTCTTCAGGGAACTCCAACAACATGAAGTCGATCGGCCCATGGGCCGCTGCCCGATCCAGCATTCCATCACCCTCCCTTTACGTCGTGGTCCCGCGTCTGCGGCATGGGGATTTGGCCTCCTGAGCGTCGAGATCGCCCCGCTGGAGGTCGGCGCTCTGATGATGCACCCAGCACAGCCCGAGCAATCCCACCCGGGGAACGGGGTTCCGTTCACGACGCCGCTGACCTCTCGACCTCAGCGTGCGACGCCTGCGCCGCGAGGTGCGTACTTGGCCAGTTCGGTCTCCCGCCACGCTCCGCCGCCCGCGCCTGCGGCCGCCTTGACCTGCTCCCACTTGAGCCGGGCCAGGTCTGTGGGTGCCAGGTCGGCTCGGCTGTACCAACGCTTGCATGCGGTGGCGAGCGCGGCGGCAAAGGTTGCCAGGCCTGCAAGCCCCAACAAGCTGGCAAAGCCGATCAGCAAGGCGGCGACGGCGAGCATCCCGCGTGGGACATCTTGCAACGACGGATCGGTCTGACGCGCTGGAGCGACCATGGCGAACTCCCCGTTAGTCGTCATCTCTTGCCCGGTCAATGGCGTGCTACCGAGGTTTCAGTGACACCCCTGCATGCGCATCGCCTGCGGAGGGTGACGGGCCAAGCGATTGCTGGCCGTGATCGGTGCCGAACTGACAGCGGGCGGAGCGGTGACCCTGGATCGCCGGTTCTGCCGTGGACACGGGCGCCGGGGATGGCGGCGCGACGGCGACGCTGGAGGGTGGGGCGGGCGAGGCGCACCCGCTCCGCACGCGGCGAGAGACAGCGCTAGCTTGCGCGCCGTGCGGCCAGCAGCCGTTGGACGGTGAGGGTCAGCGCGCCCGCCAGCACCAGTACGGCGATGTTGACCCCGAGGACGGCCAGCGCACCCAACGCTTCGGCCACCTCACGGACCCCTGCCGCAACACCGAGATACGCAGCGGCGGGGATCGTGGTGATCGAGATGGCCACCCCGATGGTAGAGCTCGCCCGCGTCTCGAGCGAGAGCATTCCCGCGACCCCTGCCGCGAAGGCGACCAGGACGGTCGACGCGTTGACCGTCGTCAGACCGGCGAGCGCGGACTCCCCGATCGCGAAGTGCGCGGGTAGCAGAGCCATGAGGTCGCCGACCCGCGCGAGCACCCACGCCGTCAGGCACGCCGCGCCCATGCCGACGGCCACCGTCAGGAGAGCCCGGTAGACCAGTCGGAAGTTGCGGTCCACCAGACCCACGCAGGCAGCGGTGATGGGAAGCAGATCGGGGCTCACGGCCATCGCGCCGACGATCAGGACGTCGTTCACCTGAATCACGCCGACAGCGGCGATGATCCCCGCCGCGACCATGAAGACGAGATAGCGCATGACCGGGCGGGCGTTCCGCCTGGCCTGTCCCAACATGTCGGCCCAGATGAGGCTCGCGGTCGTGCCGCCGGACTTGATCGGCCCGACCTCATCGAGCCGGGCGAGAATGATATCGTCCTCGGTCACACCGTTGCTCATGAGCATCTCGAGCACGGCGTCGGCCGAATCCGCGGGAACGTCCGCTGTGAGCAGCACGTGTCCGTCCTGCAATCCTTGAGCGAGCGCGACGGCCCGGACCGCACCACGAGCCTCCAGATCGCCGCCGATCGCGGTGAGCGAATCGGCTGGACCGTAGACCCTGAGGTGGAGCATCCGCTATAAGATCGGGTTGCGCCGAGCGCCTGTCCCGCCCGCGAGATCCTCGGGCGCGGGAACCAAGAGCATCTCGGAGCGCCCGACCGCTTCACGCCGGGGTTCGGCGATCGAGCACGCATTCCCGGCCATCGCGGTGCCGTTGCCATCCCTCACTGGTCGGCCTTGGTGTCGCGCAGCTCGCGGAGCAGGTCGCCGATCGAGGAGACCTCGCCGTGACGGCGACGGATGATGTCGGCAATGACGCCGGTCCAGCCGGTCTGGTGCGCGGCCCCGATCCCGGCGGCGTTGTCGCCGTGGAAGTACTCGGAGAACACGAGGTTGTCCCGCCACCGGGGGTCGTGTTGTAAGCGCTCCACGCCGCCGAAGCAGGGCCTGCGGCCGTCGGGTCCGCGGAGGAAGATCGAGACCATCCGCTGCCACAGGTCGTGGGCGATCGCGTCCAGCGACAGGCGCTGCCCGGACCCCGTGGGGTATTCGAGGGTGTGGTCGTCGCCGAAGAAGCGGTGGTAGCGCTGCAGGGCCGCGGCGACGAGGTAGTTCAGCGGGAACCAGATCGGGCCCCGCCAATTGGAGTTGCCGCCGAACATGGCCGTGGTGGACTCCGCGGGCTCGTAGTCGATGGTGGCGTGGATGCCGCCGGCGTCGAGCAGGTAAGGGTGCTCGCGGTGGTAGGCCGACAGTGCGCGCAGCCCGTACGGGGACAGGAACTCGGCGGGGTCGAACAGCTTGTCGAACATCCGCTCGAGCCGGTCGAGGGAGACGACGCTCAACAACATCTGTCGGTTGCCCGGTACGCCGCGCAACAGTCCGAGCTTGCTCGTGTCCTCGCGGTCGCGCATGCCCTCGCGGTCGAGGAACCCGGCGAACTGCTTGCCGATGGACTCGACCCTGTCCAGGGCGGTCTCATCGGCGACGCCTGCGGCCAGCATCGGGATGATCCCGACCATGGACCGCACCCGTACCGGCTCCGTGCTGCCGTCGGGCAGCGCGAGCCGGTCGTAGAACAGCCCGTCGACCGGGTCCCAGAGGTTTTGGTTCTCGATCGCGGTGCGGATGGCGGCGAAGTGTTCGAGGAACTTCAGGACCAGGTCGTCGGCCGGCCGCTGCGCGGCCCGGTTGAGGATCATCGCGATGACCCCCATGGCCAGCGCGTAGGTGGCCATCCAGCCGGTGGCGTCGGACTGTTCGAGCACCGCTCCGGGCGGCAAGTGGGAGCGGTCGAGCGGGCCGATGTTGTCCAGGCCGAGGAACCCGCCCTCGAACAGGTTGGATCCGTCGGCGTCCTGGAGGTTGACCCACCAGGTGAAGTTGAGCAGGAGCTTGTCGAATACCCGCGACAGGAAATCCAGATCGCCGCCCCCGTCCAGGGCGAACACCTCCAGCGCCGCCCAGGCCTGCACCGGCGGGTTGACGTCGCCGAAGTCCCACTCGTAGGCAGGCAACGCGCCGTCGGGGTGTTGAAACCATTCCCGACACAGCAGCAGCAGCTGGTACTTGGCGAAGCCGGGGTCGACGTGTGCGAGCGCGACGCAGTGGAACGCCATGTCCCAGGCGGCGAACCAGGGGTACTCCCACTTGTCGGGCATCGACATGATGTCGAAGGCACTGAAGTTGCGCCAGCGTGCGTTTCGCCCCGTCTTCCGCGAGGCAGGCGGCGGCAGCTGGCCGGGGTCGCCGTCGAGCCAGCGAGCCACGTCGTAGTAGAAGAGCTGCTTGCTCCACAGCATCCCGGCGAACGCCTGGCGCATCACCATCGCCTCGTCCGCCGAGGCGGCGGCCGGCGTGAGCTCGGTGTAGAACTCGTCGGCCTCGGCGAGGCGCCGATCGCGCACCTGGGTGAATCCGTCGCCCAGGTCGGCCGGGCCGCCCGCCGGGTGCAGCCGCAGCCGCAGCTGAACCGTTTGGCCCGGCTCCACCGGCACCTGGTACCACGCCGCGCACTTGCTGCCGACCAGTTCCGGGTTGACCGTCGCCGCGCCCGCGACGACGTGGTCGTTGATCCCGTCCTTCGGGAACGCGGCGCCGGGCTGTCCGTACAGCCGGTTGGTGTTGGTCTCGTTGTCGCAGAACAGCAGGGCGGGCGCGGTCCCATCCGGGCCAGGCCCCGCGGCGAGCTCCAGGTCGCCCAGGAACGGATGCGGCACCGCGACCGTCTCCGCGCCGGTCGCCGAGAGCACCGGCGCAGCGGCGCCGGGATCCCAGGACCAGGTATTGCGACACCACAAGGTGGGCAACACGTGCAACGTGTCCCGGTCCGGACCCGCGTTGGTCACCTCCACGGTCATCAGCAGGTCGGTCGGGCTGGCCTTCGCATACTGGACCTCGACGACCCAGTACCGGTCCTCGTCGAACACCCCGGTGTCCAACAGCTCGAACTCCGGCTCCAGCCTGCTGCGGCGCCCGTTCTCCACACGCAGCCGCTCGTACGGGAACTCCCGCTGCGGGTAGTGGTACCGCCACCGGTTCCAGGCGTGGCTCGGCACGGCATCGAGGTACCACCAGTACTCCTTGACGTCTTCGCCGTGGTTGCCTTCCGCGCCGGTCAGCCCGAACGGGCGTTCCTTCAGGATCGGATCACGGCCGTTCCACAACGCCAACGCCAGGCACAGGCGCTGCTCGACGTCGCTGAACCCGGCCAGCCCGTCCTCGCCCCACCGGTAGGCCTGCGACCGCGCCCGCTCGTGCGGCAGGTAGCTCCACGCCTCCCCATCCGGGCTGTAGTCCTCCCGCACCGTCCCCCACTGGCGCTCGCTCAGATACGGGCCCCACGAGTACCAACCACCCGCCTGGCGCAGACCGTTCTCCAAACGTCCGAAGGACTCGACACGCTCACGCTCGGCACCCACAGCGGCTCCCTTGCCCCGATTGCTGGGCCTGTGCTCAGGCATACCGCAGCATGATCCGGCGTCGGCCGCCCGAATCACCTGGCACGGGCGAAATCGGTGCGCCCCGCATGCGGGCGTCATCGGTGCCGACGACGAAGCCGGATTCCACGACGGCAGCGGGGATGCGTTGGGAGCGCCCGTTCGGCGACACCTCCGACGACCTGGGCGTCTTCCCGGCGCTGCAAGTCGGCCTGAGCTCCCTGACGGCGAGCCAGGCTTCTCCCGTTCGAGGTCGATTCGACTGCCGTCAATGTGATTCCGGCGATCGATAGCACCAGGACGGCACCATGTCCACATCTCACCGGGATTGTTCCCGGTCCGGGTTCGGCATCGGGACCGTGAAGACCGTCGGGCCGAGCTGGCCGTGCGACCACGTCCGCGCGTCGTCGGCCGATCTGGCTGGTTCCCCAGATCGAGCACCATGTGCACGCATTGCGCTGCTCCGACCGACCCGACACCGGGGCGTTGCCCGACTGGGCGCCGCCAGAGGGGAACACCGACCGTCTGCCCGCTGGGCTGATCTCGACGGCCGCTAGCGGATCTTCACCGATCCCTCGGGCAGGCCTGCCCGTCAGGCGCGCGACCCGACGAGCCCGATGGGCGGGCGGTTGCGGGCTCAAGTCGTTGGCCTCAGTTCGCGAACTGGCCGGGGCTGGCCGGCCCACCGACCGAGCACAAGGTGGCGCCCTCGGACCTGATGACGGCATGATGCAAACCAGCGCCTCCCGCGAGCTGACTTACACCACGCGGCTCAGTGACCACGCTGGGAGGTGGAGCATCACCTGGACACGATGAGTTGTCTGCAGGACGATCCACCTACGTTGTACGTGATCAACCGATCAGGCCAAACTGTCGGCATCGGGCGGGGAGGCGGCAATGAGCGCCGGTGAGCTGGCGAGCTGGCGGGAGACGACCACCAAGCAGTCGATCGTGGACTTCGTCGCCGCCGTGACCGATCCCGATTCGCCGGATTTCGTCCCCGAGAACGACCGCATCGCGGTGTTCGACAATGACGGCACGCTGTGGACCGAGCAGCCCGTGTACGCCCAGCTGATGTTTGCGCTCGATCGGGCGGCGGAACTGGGTCATCCCACCAGCCTCGAAGCGCTGCAGGAGGGCGGAATGGCGGCATTGCTCGAGCTGCTAGCGCTCACCCACGCGGGCATCACCACCGAGGAATTCGACGCCGCCTGCCGAAGCTGGCTGGCATCTGCCCGGCACCCGCGTTTCGGGCGGCCCTACCCGTCGACGGTGTACAAGCCGATGCGGGAACTGCTCGGAATGCTGGCCCGCAGCGGCTTCTCTTGCTGGATCTTCTCCGGCGGCGGCACCGACTTCATGCGGACCTGGACAGTTGATGCCTACGGGCTGCCGCCGCACCGGGTGATTGGCAGTGTGGGGGAAACCGAGTTCCGCGTCGGTGACGACGGCCCCGAACTTCACAAGACCGCCAAAGTCGGGGTCATCGACGACGGACCGCAGAAGCCCAGCTCGATTCACCAGCACGTCGGGCGGCGCCCGATCGTGGCGGCCGGCAACACCGACGGCGATCTGGCCATGCTCCAGTGGACCGCAGCCAGCCCATACCGGACCCTGAAACTGGTCGTCCACCACACCGACGGCGACCGGGAGTACGCCTACGACCGGGACCCGATCCTGGGCAGCGGCACCGGTCAGATCCTCGCCGCCGCCACCGAGCACAAGTGGACCGTGATCGACATGGCCGCCGACTGGGCGATCATCCACCCGAACGCCGAGGTGCCGCCGCAGTACTAGATCCGACGCGGTGCTCCGCATTGCTGTTGGCCTCCTGGCGGGGTGGTGATCCTGGGCCCAGCCAACGCGACGTCGCACGCATCGACACCCATGACAAGCCGCCGGGCGTGGACCGCGTCCGATGTCATCGGAGAGCGATCGAGGTGGCACGCTGCCAGGGAGCTGATCATCTCTGAGAGCTGCGTTCCTGAACCGGGAGAGGCTCGATGTCCGAGGACGACCCGGCGACCCGGGGTAGCGTGGTGTGTTCACTGCTCTCACCCACAGAGGGTGATGACGTCGTGGTCATGGAGGAACAGGCTCCCTGCCGATTGCCGAAGGAGAGGGAGCCTTCCGATGTCAATGATCGGTGGAGAAGCCTACTGGCCGATCCTTCGGTCCTTGACGGCAGCTGGCGGCCGCCGATCCTCCGATGCTCCCGAACTAACCGCGACGGTGTACTCCGGATAGCTCAGGTGCTACTCGATTGGCCATGTGGCCCATTTGGAACCGAATTCAGCGCGGTCAGTCTATGACGGATTCCGTTGGTACGTGACAGGAGAATCCGTGGTTGCGTCCAGCGAAACTCAGTCCTGCGAGGAGTCATCGTGCCGAGCGGTAAGCCGAACATTTTGGTTATCTGGGGCGACGACATCGGAATCTCGAATGTGAGCTGTTACAGCGAGGGGCTGATGGGCTACCGCACGCCCAATATCGATCGTATCGCCGCGGAAGGTGTGCGTTTCATTGACTACTACGGCGAACAGAGTTGCACGGCGGGTCGTGCCGCGTTCATCTGCGGACAGAATCCATACCGGACGGGATTGACCAAGGTGGGTATGCCTGGAGCGAATCTCGGTTTGCAGCCGACTGACCCAACCATCGCAACGGCGCTCAAGCAGCAGGGCTACGTCACCGGGCAGTTCGGCAAGAATCACCTTGGCGACCGGGACGAGTTTCTTCCTACCAACCACGGCTTCGACGAGTTCTTCGGCAACCTCTACCACCTCAATGCGGAGGAGGAGCCCGAGCAGTATGACTACCCGTCAGAGCAGGAGTTCCCGGATTTCCGGAGCAGATTCGGACCGCGTGGGGTGATTCATAGTTGGGCCGATGGCAAGATCGAGGACACCGGACCGCTGACCATGAAGCGGATGGAAACCATCGACGACGAGGTCACCGCGCAAGCCCGGCGATTCATCGAGGACGCCAAGCGCGACGGCACCCCGTTCTTCGTGTGGTTCAACACCACCCACATGCACTTCCGCACCCACACCAAGCCCGAGAGCCGCGGCCAAGCCGGTCGGTGGCAATCGCCCTACCACGACACCATGGTCGACCATGATAAGACGGTCGGCCAGCTTCTTGACGTGATTGATGAGATGGGCCTGGGCGAGGACACGATCGTCTTCTACAGCACCGACAACGGCCCGCATATGAACACCTGGCCCGATGCTGGGATGACACCGTTCCGTAATGAGAAGAACTCAAACTGGGAAGGTGCATATCGCGTACCGGCCATGGTGCGTTGGCCCGGAGTAATCCCCGCCGGGCTCATTCTGAATGGTATCGTCAGCCATAACGATTGGTTTGTGACGTTCCTGGCAGCGGCTGGCGAACCCGATATTGCCGATAAGTTGAAGGCTGGGCTTGAACTGAACGGCCGCAGCTACCGCGTGCACCTTGATGGTTTCAACCAACTCGATTACCTCAAGGGCGATGTGGACGTCAGTCCTCGGCCGCACTTCTTTTATGTCTCCGATGATGGGGACCTTACGGCGATGCGGTGGGACAATTGGAAGTTTGTTTTCCTTGAGCAGCGTGCCACCGGCACAATCCAGGTCTGGATGGAGCCCTACACCGAACTGCGTGTTCCCAAGATCTTCAACCTTCGTACCGATCCATTCGAACGGGCCGATATCACTTCGAACACCTATTTCGACTGGGTCCTCGAGCACGCATGGACCCTGATCCCTGCTCAAGCCTATGTCGCCCAGATGGTGCAGTCGTTGGTGGAGTTCCCACCCTCACAGACCCCGGCCAGTTTCACGATCAGCCAGGTCATGGACAAGCTCAAAGCCGGGCTGACAAGCGCCTGACAACCCTCCAATGCCGAGCTCCGTCAGCAGTTCGGGAGGCCCTCCCGATGATCCTGAAGGGCCTCGGACCTGCGTCTGGGTGACCGGTCTTGGGACCTTGCGCCAACGCGGTCATGCGCTCCGCTCCCGCCTCGAGCTTTGCTCAGCTACGCCTGTGCGGGCCGAGAACCCCGTCACCGTCTCTGAGCAGCACGTTTCCGGAAGCCGACCTCGACATCACCGTCGCGACAAGAGCCAGCATGATCGCCCGGTGTGGCCCTCGGACTCGCCTACCTGATGCTTGCTCGCGTGTTGAGCTGGTTGGCGCTACTCGCCCGCTCCGACGCTGCCAAGGACGTCGAAATCCTCGTGCTGCGGCATGAGGTTGCGGTGCTGCGCCGCACGAACGCCCGGCCAGCGCTGACCTGGCTCGACCGTGCCGTGCTCAGCGCGCTGAGCAGGCTGCTACCC
>Ga0068854_100001645_pt1 | contig 13598 bp, 11 predicted proteins | sample KBSCornC42_FD_66590 | JGI IMG/M metagenome (GOLD analysis project Ga0068854, IMG submission 66590) | Corn rhizosphere microbial communities from Kellogg Biological Station, Michigan, USA - KBS Corn C4-2 | ecosystem: Host-associated > Plants > Roots > Rhizosphere > Soil ... | reverse complement strand
CGGATAGATGATCTGGACGTCCGGGCGTGCAGCCAACACCCGGAGCGCCTCGCAGATGCGATCGATGCCGCCGTCGAAGTTCTCGCGGCGGTGTCCGGTGACGAGGATGAGCTTGCGCTCGGGATCGAGCTGCGGCAGCGCGGCTGACGCCGTCCGGGTCAGTGCGCTGTCGGCATCCATCGCGCCCGAAAAATGCAGCAGCGTATCGATCACCGTGTTGCCGGTGACGAAGACGCGAGCTGGATCCTTGCCTTCCTTCAGCAAATTGTCCCGCGCTTCAGGAGTCGGGGCGAAATGCCAGGTGGCGATGTCGCCGACGATCCGGCGATTGAGCTCCTCGGGGAACGGGCTCTCGATATTGTGGCTGCGCAGGCCCGCCTCGATGTGGGCGACCGGGATGCGCTTGTAGAAGGCGGCGAGCGCGGCGGTCATCGCCGTGGTGGTATCGCCCTGCACCATCACGATATCGGGCTTGGACCGCTCGAGCACATCTTCCATGCCCTTGAGCACCTTGTTCGTCACGTCGAACAGGGTTTGCCCTGGGGACATGACGTCGAGGTCGTAATGGACCGGCATGCCGGTGAGCGCGATCACCTGGTCGACCATCGCGCGATGCTGCGCGCTGACGCAGATCTCGGTGCTAAAGCCCGGGTGCTCCAGCGCCGCGCGCGCCACGGGGAAGCATTTGAGCGCTTCGGGGCGTGTCCCGAAGACGATCAGGAGCTTCTTGCGCAGCTGCGGCTTGGGGGAGATGAAGTTCATCGCAGAGTCCGAAACGAAAGAGACGGCGCGACAACTCTCATTGAAGTAGCCGCGCCCGGAACCTATCGGCATGGACCCGCGGGGTGGTGGCCAGTCTTAATGTAACGTTAACGGTGGACGGCCGGTTTACGTTACTCGCCCGGCCCGCTTGCCACGCGCAGGATCGCACGCCACTTGCTGCTCGAGACACATCCGGCGGCGCGTAGAATTTGAAACAGATTGAGCTCATTTCCCGCGCGAAGGACGCGCGCCGCTGGCAGCACGAACTCGCGGCGCGCCTGCAAGCCGCCGGCTACGGTCTGCTGGTAACCTACATCGATGCGCCCGAGCCTGAAGGCAGGGCCCTCGACCGTGCGCTGGCGCTGACGCGTCGCGGTCCGTCTCTTGCCGACAACGCTGGGCCTCTGGGCGCCACTGCGGGCGAACGCCCGGATCTTGCGATCGACCTCACCGGCCGGGCGTCAGGCGCACCATCCGAAATTCTGCGGGTTTCGCTCTGCGGCGAAAGCTCGGTGCCGACGGGGCTGGCCCGGCTGCTTGCCAACGGGCTCGATGCGGAAATCCTGATCAGTCTCGCGGGGCAGCCGGTGGCGCGCGCCGTCCCCATGATCGACGATCGTCTGTGGCTTGGCCGCATTGGCAACAGCGTCCTTGGGGCGATGATAACCCTGATCATTGCCACGGTAGATCGCTATTTCAGTCTGGGCCTGGAGCCGCTGGACGTGCCGCGGCGGAGCTGGAAGCCGGCAGGCCTGACTGGCGCATATGTCAGATCTTTTGCAACCGGCATCAGCGCCCGCATGACACGGCGGCTGATGGGCCGTCCCGACGCGCCGTGGAAAATCGCTTATCGCCTGATCGATGGACCCGGTGTCGCCGAGACCGGCCGCCTCGACGGCGCGCCGTTCATCGCGCTTCCCGATGACGGCAAGCGATTCTATGCCGATCCCTTTGTGATCGCGCATGACGGGAAACTCTATTTGTTCGTCGAGGAATTTCCCTACGCGACGGGAAAGGGCGTGATCTCGGTCAGCGAGCTCGATGCATCCGGGCGCTTCGGCACGCCCCGCGTGGTGCTCGAGGCGCCGCACCATCTCTCCTATCCGCAAATCGTCGCTCATGGCGGCGAGCTCTACATGCTGCCCGAGAGCAGCGGCGGCGACGAGCTGGTACTTTATCGCGCGACAAGATTTCCCGATGGCTGGGAGCGCGACACGGTCCTGCTGTCGGGCGTCAACATCAACGACGCTACTTTGCTCGAACGCGATGGCCGGTTCTGGCTGGTCGGCACTTCGCGCATCGGCACCGCCAGCGCCTCCGACACGATGGTCGTTTATGGCGCGTCGAGCCTGCGTGGACCGTGGCTCGCGCATCCGCTCAATCCGATCCTCATCGACCGTGTCGCCGCGCGGCCGGGCGGCGCCTTCATCCGGCAGGACGGCCGGCTGTTCCTGCCGGTGCAGGATGGTTCAGTCACCTATGGTGGTGGGCTCGGGCTCACCGAATTGCTGCGGCTCGACGATCGTCAGGTGAAATGGGGCGAAGTGCGGCCGATCACACCGGGCGCGGCATGGCACTGCAAGGGCATCCACACGCTCAACCGCGCCGGCCGCCTCGAGGTGATCGACAGCGTGCACTAAGCCCGCTGCTCGGGCTCCGGGTTGTGGCGCGATGCCGGTATGGCATAGGCGGCAAGGAGGACCACGATCAATGTCACGACCGGCGTCTTGCCCGATAGCGTGTTGTTCGATAGCGATGCGGCAAGGAATGCCGCAGTTCCGATCCAGGCCGCCATCGGCGCACCCTTGATCAGCCGGTAGATCGTCCAGCCGAGCAGGATCGCAAAGAGCAGAGCCAGCGGCAGGCCAAGCAGCAGGATCAGTACCACCGGCGCGCTCTCGATGGCGGGCAGGTGCAGCTTCTGCTTCACGATCGCCAGCAAATCGTCCGCGCGCATGCCGAACAGCAGGTCGTTCAAGCCGACATAGTTGAATACGTCGTAGATCGAAACGCGCGCGAGGAAATTCTCGTCGAACAGCGTTCCACCGAAGCGGCCGAGCAGTCCTGCGGCGAACAGCAGCGCCACCAGTGCCGCGCCGCCAATTAGGGTGATGAGCAGCACGATGGATTTTGCCTGCCGCGCGTGGCGCGGGCTGAGGCCCGGCCAGGGCAACAGGATCAGCATCAGGATGATCTCGACGCCTGAGGTCAGGAGCGCGAAGCGTGCGCCGGAGGCTGCGCATCCGACAAAGAGCAGGACGACGAGCGCCACCTTGACCCAGATCCGCCAGCGCGTCAGCGGCACGAAGCCGATGGCCGTTGCGCAGAGCGCACCGAGCCCGAGCGGATGATCGGAGAGGCCGATAGGCCGGAAGGTCAGCTCGACCGCGTCGTAAGGCAGGAGCCGCTGCTTGGTCACCGCCTCGCCAATTCCGATCACCGCGCTCACGATCAGCATGATCAGCGTGATGTCGCCGAGCCGCCGGCGATAGCCTTCGTTGAAGCTGAAAACGATGAGTCCACCGGCGGCAGCGACGACATAGCTGTCGAGCACGAAGCCGATGGAGCTAACCCGTCCGGCGAGCACCAGATAGACGACCAGTGCGAGCATCCAGAGCAGATAGCGGACCAGCCAGCGAAACTTGGCGATCTCGTCGGCCCTGAGGATGAACGGGCGCGAGAACAGCACCACCGGCGTCAGCAGCAGGATCGCGTAGGTGCCGAAATGGAGCTTCTCGTAAAACGAGCCGCCGTCGCGCGTGTAGTTCATCACGCGGTCGAGCAGCTCGGGCGATACCGCAAAGCGCAGCAGGAACGCGAACGCGGCGCAAAGAAAGAGGATCACGCCCAGCGCGTCGGCGTGCCCCGCGGCATCGCCCTGCGTTCGCTCGGTCTGGGTGGCCGAATAGGTCACGTATGTCGCCTCGGCTTGGCTCGGGAAATCCTGCCCGGTCTTAACCAAGAACCGCCATTGCGGGCACGGCAGAGCAGGCTTCGTATATGAGAGGGACACTAAGTCCCTGCGGAAAAATATGCGTTAACGCCATGACCGTTGTCTCCGACCATTCTCATCGGATGCCCCGTTCTGCCGCCCGGGCGTTTGCCCGCCTCAATACGGCCGAGACGCATCATACGGCGCCGCAGCCTTCGGCGCCCGCCGAAGCCCGCAACACCGTGACACTGGGCAAGATCGGCGATTTCCTCGAGCTCGATCTGCGCCGGCTGTTCGTCTGGCTGCGGGCCGGGCTGTTCTTCGCCCTGGCGTCGATGGTCATCGGTGCGCTCGCGGGCGGTGCCTACGGCCTTCTCAGCAAGCCGCTCTACACCGTCAGCTCCGATATCCTGATCGATCCCGCGCAGCTGCAGGTCGTGCCCAACGATCTCTACGCCAATCCCGGTCAGGTCGATGGCCAGCTGCTCAATGCCGGCAGCAAGGTCCGTGTCATGACCTCGCGCAATGTGCTGGCGCGTGTCGTTGCCGATCTCGATCTCGTCCACGACCAGGAATTCTATAACCCCACGCCGGGCTTCAGCCTCTCGGGCCTCTTCGGCGGCAACGCCAAGGGCACGCCGGCCGATCCGAGCGTGGTCGCTCTGTCCGCGCTTGCCTCCAAGATCAGGGTGCAGGCGGACGAGAAATCGTTCGTCGCCACGCTCCTCGTCTCAGCCGAGACGCCCGATAAGGCGATCCGCATTTCCGACGCGATCTTCAAGAGCTTCCAGAGCGAGCTTGCAACCGCCGAGGCCGATGGCGCGAGCCGCACCGCGGCGGCCCTCAACGACCGGCTCAACCAGCTCAAGAACGACGTTCAGGCGGCCGAAGAAAAGGTCGAGGCCTACAAGCGCGACAACAATCTGCTGTCGACGGACAATGGCAGCCTCGTCAGCACCCAGACCATGACTCAGCTCAACAATCAGGTGATCGAGGCGCAGGCCAAGGTCGTCGCCGCGCAGTCGGCTTACGATGCGCTGGTCTCCGCCGGCCGCAACGCGACCACCGCCGATACCGAAACCTCCGGCATGCTCACGGCGCTCAGGACCAATGCCGGCAATCTCCAGCAGCAGCTCGATTCCGCCTCGCGCGTTTACGGCCCCAAGCACCCGACCGTGGTCAAGCTCAATGCCGAGCTCGCCGCCGTCGATGCGCAGCTCGATGCCGAGATCGACCGGATCAGCAAGGCGGCCAAGGCAACGCTCGAGCAGGCCAAGGCCTCGCTCGCCTCGCTCACCGCGCAGTCGGACACGCTCAAGTCCGGCGTGTTCACCGACAATGACGCAATGGTCACGCTGCGCCAGCTGGAACGCGACGCGACCTCCAAATCGACGATCTATGAAGCTTTCCTCGCGCGCGCCCGTCAGGTTGCCGAGCAGGAGCAGATCGATACCTCCAATGTGCGCGTGATTTCGACTGCCGTGCCGCCGGCGGGCCGGTCGTGGCCGCCGCCGACATTGGTGCTGGCACTGCTCGGTGCATTGGGGGGCTTCGGCCTCGGCTTGCTGGGCGCGGTGATCGTCGGAGCCCTCCGCGACCTGCGCCGCCCGGCGCGACGCACGTCCGCCGCGGCCTGAGGCCCGGGGCATGGCCGATACCATCGTCTTTCATACCGCGAGCCTGACGGGTGGCGGCGCCGAGCGCGTCTTCGTGCTGATGGCCAATGAGTTCGCCGCCCGCGGTCACCGCGTGATCCTGTTCACCTGGAACGCCGGAGGGCCCAATGCCGGCCTGCTGTCGCCCGGTGTCGAGTTGATTGATCTGGGCCTGCCCATTCGCGGCGAAGGCTATGGCAAGCTCGGCACCCTGCGCGGATTGTTGCGCAGCGTCGCGGTATTCCGCCGCCTCAAGCCCGATGCGGTCTATAGCGCGCCCGAATTTGCCAATCTGCTGATGGCGCTCGCGCTGGTCCTGGCGCGCAGCCGGGCGCGCTTCTTCCCGAGCTTTCATGCCGCGGCGTCTCTGCCCTCGGGCCGGATCGGCGCGCGTATCGCGGTGCTCCTGTCAAAGCTTGTGGCCTTCCGCACGACCAAAGCGATCGCGGTGTCGCGTGGCGTCGGGCGCGATGTCGTCGCGCGCGGCGTGCTGGGCGCCAAGGTCGCGGTCATCAACAATCCGTTGCCCGTCAGCACCGCGGCGCCGCAATCCGCTGTGACCTCACTGCGGCAGAAGGTGGCGGCGATGGGCGAGGGGCCGGTGCTGGTCACGGCCGGCCGCCTGGTGGCGATAAAGGACCACCGCACGCTGCTGGCGGCTTTTGCAAAGCTGCGCAGCCGCCGGCCCGCGCGGCTCGTGATTTGCGGCGAGGGGCCTCTGCGCCAGTCGCTGGAGCAATATGCCGCCGAGCTCGGCATCTCAGGCTCGGTCCTCTTTCCCGGGTACATCACCGATCCCGACGCCTGCTACGCCGTGGCCGATCTGTTCGTGCTGAGCTCGATCAGTGAAGGCTTCGGTAACGTCCTGGTCGAAGCGCTGGGCGCGGGCGTGCCGGTGGTCTCGACCGATGCGCCGCATGGTCCGCGCGAGATCCTGTCCGACGGTGAGTTCGGCCCGCTGGTGCCGGTAGGTGATGTGGATGCCCTGGCGAAGGCAATCGAGATCACGCTCGATACCTCGCTTCCATCCGAAACGCTGAAGCGCCGCGCCGCCGATTTTGCCATCGGCGTCATCGGCGATCGCTACGAAGCTTTGCTGGCCTGAGGGCTAGATCGAGGCGCGGGACCCGAACAGTGGAATGACGTTCCCATGGCGCTCGGTGATGACCGGTACCAACTGAACCCGCCGAGTATCACGCCGCCCACGCAACATGCTGGGCGGGGTGGCCGAGCGCCGGCTGTCCCCGGCGAGGGCCTCCGTCACGGCGGCCATGACCTTGCCCGGGCTGGCCGGCTTGCCCAACGCGACGAACTCGCCGCTCCCCACATGCGGCCCGATGGGCGTGGCGTCGGAGAGCGCGACGAATTCGATCAGCGGATTGGCGGCGCGTGAGGTCTGCCGCAGCCCACGCGCGAGCTCGGCAATCTCCGCCCATGGCAGGTCGAGGCTCAGGATGGCCGCGTCCACCGGCGTGATCCGCAGGAACACCGAGAGCGAGGCAAGCGAGGAAAACACCGGCACGCGAGCTGCCCCGGCGTCTTCGAACACCCGGCCGAGAATCGACGAGAAAGCCGGATTGGCGGCAAGCACGGCAATGGTCCGGCCTTCAACGCTCATCTCTGCCGTCGCTCCCCGCGGGATGTGGTTAGGAAAGCCTTAACAGTCTTCGCGGGCGCCGTGGCGCGTGAGCTCGGGTCATCATTAATGCTGCGCAATTGCAGCTATTAACCCCAGCTTAACCCTGCCATTGGGGGTGCCCTCGGTGCGTGTTACGCCGATTGCGAGCCAAGGATTTTGCGCTCCCAATCACGGCGGTTCGATTTGGCCCAAGACCAGCTTCAGGATTATCAAGGGATCGAGCGACGCGCGCAGCCGCGCCGCATGACGAGCCATTTCGCGCTCTGCTGGACCTTCGGCATCCTCGAAGGCTTTGGGGCAGGCGCCCTCATGCTGGGGACGGCTCTCGTCTATCATCTGGGCTACGCGCATCTGACGCTCGGGCAAATCCCGCTCACCCTCTATGTTGGGTATTCCGCGCTGGTCGGCGCGCTCTACGGCACGCTCTCGGCGCTCGCCGCCGCGCGCTTCCTCGACAAGGTGCGCCACGAGCATTCGGTCCTGGCCGACAGCGCCCTCAGCTGGACCGCCGCCTTCGCCATCGGCCTGCTGTTCGGCTTCATTCTTGCGGTCACGCGCGATCTGTCGCGCATTTCGCTGATCTCGGCCTACCTGCTGGGTCTGCCGTTGCTCCTCATCCTGCGCGGCGCTCTCTATGCGGCCGTCACCACGCGCATCCGCTCGGGCCTGCTGCAATACCAGCACGTCGCCGTCATCGGAAACCGCACCGATGTCGCGCGCTTCCTCCATTTGGGCAATCTCTGGCGCGCCGGCTATCGCCTGGCGGGCTCGCTGCATCTCGAGGCGGTGCGCGACCGCAAGGGCCGCATCGATGAAGCCGAGCTCGTCGCTGCAGCCAAGGATCTCGTCACCGGCGGCGCGGACCATCTGGTGTTCGTCGGCCAGCTCGATGATCTGGGCCATCTCGAGCGGCTCTCGAGCCAGCTCAAGCGCTTCTCGGTCAACATCGTCGGCGCTCCCGCGACAGACAATACCAGCCTCAAATTCCTCGATGTCGTGCCGCTCGGCGCCAATAACGCTGTGCGTGTGTTGCGCAAGCCGATGGGTGACGGGGCCCTGCTGCTCAAGCGCTCCTTCGACCTGCTCGGCGCGGTCAGCGGCCTCGTGCTGCTGTCGCCGGTCTTTGCGATCGTCGCCCTGCTGATCAAGCTCGACAGCCCTGGACCGGTGTTCTACCGGCAGGAACGCCGCGGCTTTAACGGCGAGATGTTCCGCATCTGGAAGTTCCGCTCGATGCGCGTCACCGAGAGCGGGTTGCGCATGACGCAGGCGAGCCGTGGTGACGCACGGATTACGCGGGTGGGGCGGTATATCCGCGCCTATTCGATCGATGAGCTGCCGCAATTGCTCAATGTGCTGAGCGGAGAAATGAGTCTCGTCGGCCCGCGCCCGCATGCCCTCGCGCACGACGACGAGCTCGGCGCCCAGCTCGCGACCTATGCCCACCGGCAGCGCATCAAGCCGGGCATCACCGGTTGGGCGCAGGTCAATGGCTTCCGCGGCGCCACCGCCACCCGTGCCCAGATCGAAGGCCGTACCCGCCACGATCTCTACTACATCGACAACTGGTCGATCTTTCTCGACTGCTGGATCATCGTACTGACGATCTTTTCGAGAAAAGCCCGCTCCAATGCCTTCTGAGGCCGGGGCTAAACTGCCCCGCTCCGTTCTCGTCCTCCGCATCGTGGCCTGGCTGCTGCTCGCGGGCATCGCGTTTGTGACGCTCGCGCCGATCGGGCTGCGGCCGGTGACCGAAGCGCCGCCAAACCTCGAACGCGCTCTTGCCTATGCCCTGTTCGGCGCCGCCTTCGCGCTCGCCTATCCGCGTCGGCTGGGACTGGCGCTCACGATCATCGTCGCCTCGGCGATCGGCCTCGAGCTGCTTCAGTCCATCGCGGCAACCCGCCACGCCCGGCTGCTCGATGCAGGCGTCAAGCTGGTGGGTGGTGGCGTGGGTGTCATGGCCGGCCTCGCCGCAAGCCGTCTCTTTCCGGCCGCCCGCAAGCCGACCTGAGCCCGCGCAGAACCGCACCAACAGGCCGTCGCTTGAAGAGAAAGCGCCTGGTGCCCCGGAGAAGACTCGAACTTCCACGACTTGCGTCACACGGACCTGAACCGTGCGCGTCTACCAATTCCGCCACCGGGGCATCCGAAGGCGCCGCGATCCCTAGGGCATGACCCTGGGGCTGTCAATTCGGCGCCTCGACAGGCGGCGAAACTTCGCGATAGAAGCGCAAATCCCCATCGCCGGAGCCGCCAATGGACACCCCGAAACTCGTCACCATCTTCGGCGGCTCGGGTTTTGTCGGCACCCAGGTGGTGCAGGCGCTGGCGCGCGCCGGTCACCGCATTCGCGTCGCCGATCGCCGGCCCGATCTCGCCGGCCACGTGAAGCCTTTGGGAAGCGTCGGACAGGTGGTGCCGATCCAGGCCAATGTCCGCAATCGCGATTCGGTGCTGGCTGCCGTCCGCGGTGCCGATATCGTCATCAATCTCGTCGCCATCGGCGTCGAGAAGGGCCGCCAGCGCTTCCGCGCCGTCAATGTCATGGGCGCCCGCCACGTCGCCGAAGCCGCCGCCGCTGCCGGGGCAACGCGGCTGATCCACATGTCGGTGCTCGGCGCATCGGAGCGCTCGCCCAGTCTCTCCGCGCGCTCGCGCGGCCTCGGGGAGGCCGAGGTGCTGAAGGCGTTTCCGTCGGCCGTCATCATGCGGCCCTCGGTGATCTTCGGGGTGGGCGACGGCTTTTTCAACACGCTCGGCTCGCTGAGCCGCATGCTGCCGGTGCTGCCGGTGTTCGGGGGCAGAACGAAGTTCCAGCCGGTCTATGTCGGCGACGTCGCCGAAGCGATCGCCGCCGCAGCGATGGGCCGCGCCGAGGCAGGGATTTATGAGCTCGGGGGCCCCGAAATCCTGAGCTATCGTACGATGGTCGAGCGCGTGCTCGCCGGTGCCCGCCGCTCCAATCCGCTCCTGCCGCTGCCGCTCGCGGCGGGACGGCTGTTGGCGCTGCCGATGGCGCTCCTGCCCAAGCCACTGATCACGGCCGATCAGGTCACCCTGCTCGGGATCGACAATGTCGTATCCGCTGAAGCCCGCCGGTCGGGCCATACCCTTGAGGGGCTCGGCATCGATCCGACGCCGCTCGACGCGGTGCTCCCGAGCTATATCTGGCGTTTCGCGCCCAATGGGCAGTTCGATCGCCAGACTGCCTAGCTTATTTCAGCAGCAGCACGCCCCACAGGCCAATCGCGCCGACGAAGATCCGCCAATAGGCGAAGAACGCGAAGCCGTTGCGCTGGATGAAGCCGAGGGCATAGCGCACCACGAAGAACGCCGAGACGAACGCGAAGGCAAAGCCGATCGCGATTTCGAGCCCGGCCTGGTCCGAGATGAGCGCGCGGTTTTTCCAGAAATCGAGCGCGAAAGCCCCGATCATCAGCGGAATTGCCACAAAGAAACTGAACTCGGCCGCCGAGCGCTTGTCGGTCCCCATCAGCAGCGAACCCACGATCGTCGAGCCCGAGCGGGACACGCCCGGGATCAGCGACAGCACCTGGCAGAGCCCGATGCCGAGGCAAAGGAGCGGCGGGAATTCATAGATCGAGGTGTATTTGGGCACGATCTTGAGCTGGTCGACATAGAGCAGGATGATGCCGCCCACGATCAGCATGGCGCAGATGAGGATCGGGCTTTCGAACAGCACGTTCTTGATGAAGTCGTGCAGCACAAACCCCATCACCGCCGCCGGCAACGCCGCGAGGATGACACCCAGGATGAATGTCCATGCGCCCCGATGCCCGGTGATGGCATCGACCACGATGGTGACGATCCGGCTGAAATAGACCACCAGGATAGCAAGGATCGCGCCCAGTTGGATCAGCACCTCGAACACCTGCCCCGGGCTGTTGAAGCCGAGGAAATGCGCGGCGAGCAGCAGGTGGGCGGTGGACGAGACCGGGATGAACTCCGTCAGCCCCTCGACGATGCCCAGCCCCGCGGGCAGAAAAAATCCTTGATCGAGGCTCATCTCATCTCCTACTCATCGCGGGTCCGGCGGCTCGGCGGCTCGAATATCCTGTTTTGCCGGGCGGCGCCATTGACCGGACCCGTTCATGCCAAGACTTTTGCAGCACCGGCTCGACCCCGCATCGCGCCTCGCCCGGCTGATGTTTGCGGAGTACGGGATCGCCGTCGCGCTCGAGGACATCAAGCCCTGGGCGCGCGACCCAAAGCTGCTGGAGATCAATCCCGCCGCCACCGCTCCGATCCTCGTCGACGATGGCGAGCCGCCTTCGGTGGGCGTTCTCGCGGTGATCCATGCGATCGAGGAGCGCTATTCGCCGAGCGCCGTAGCGGGGCTGTTTCCGGCGCAGTCGCGCGACCGCGCCGAGATGTGGCGGCTCTGCGAATGGTCGCTGATGAAGCTCCACGATGAAGTGACGCGCTATGTGATCGAGGAAAAGATCGTCAAGCGCGACCAGCGCGGTGCGACCCCCGAGCCCGGCGTGCTGCGCATCGCCAAGGCGAACCTCGTCGAGCACATGCACTATTTCAACTGGCTCTTCGCTACGCGCCAATGGATGGCAGGGGAGGCGATGACCCTCGCCGATTTCGCCCTCGCCGCCCATCTGAGCGCGCTCGATTATCTCGGCGATGTCGACTGGACCACCTCCGTCGAGACCAAGCACTGGTATGCGCGCATCAAGTCGCGCCCCGCCTTCCGTACCCTGCTCGGGGATCGCATCGGCGCTCTCCCGCCGCATGCCGGCTATGCCGATCTCGACTTCTGATCTGGGCGCCGAGCTTCGCGCCCGCGCCAGAAAGCTTGGCTTCGATGCGTTCGGCGTGACCTCGCCCGGCGCCCGGCCGGACCTCAAAGTCAAGCTCGATGCAGCGTTGGCCCGCGGCTGGCAGGACGGCATGGCCTGGATGGCCGAGGAGCCGGAACGCCGCTCCACTCCCGCCGAGCTCTGGAGCGAGGTGCGCTCCGTCATCATGCTCGGCATGAACTACGGCCCGGACAGCGATCCGATGGAGACCCTCGCGCTGCGCGATAGAGGCACGATCTCGGTCTACGCCCGCAGCCGCGACTATCACGAGATCATCAAGGGCAAGCTCAAGGAGCTCGCGGGTCTCATCACGCGTACCGGCTGCGATGCGAAAGTCTTCGTCGATACCGCGCCGGTGATGGAAAAGCCGCTGGCCGAAGCCGCCGGCCTCGGCTGGCAGGGCAAGAACACAATTCTGGTGAGCCGCGACTTCGGCTCTTGGCTGTTTCTCGGCGCGATCTTCACCAGCGCCGAACTGACTTCGGACGCGCCCCACGAAGAAAGCTGTGGCACCTGCCGGCGCTGTCTCGATATCTGTCCGACCAACGCCTTCCCAGCGCCCTTCCAGCTCGATGCGCGACGCTGCCTCAGCTATCTGAGCATCGAGCATGAGGGGCCGATCCCGCTCGAATTCCGCCGGGCTATGGGCAACCGTGTCTATGGGTGCGACGATTGCCTCGCCGTTTGCCCCTGGAACAAGTTCGCCTCCGTCAGCCGCGAGGCAAAGCTCCAGGCGCGGGACGACCTCCGCGCCCCCGCTCTGGCCGACCTTGCCGCACTCGACGAGCCGGGCTTTCGGTCGCTGTTTTCCGCCTCACCCATCAAGCGCATCGGCCACCAGCGGTTCCTCCGCAATGTACTCATCGCCATCGGCAACAGCGACGATGCTGCGCTCGCACGTCACGCGCGCCGCTACCTTGCCGATCCCGATCCGACCGTCCGCGGTGCCGCCGTCTGGGCCACGCGGCGCCTTGCCGCGCCGGACGAAGCGGGGCGTTTGGCACTGGACTTTCTGCCGGCCGAGTCCGACATCACCGTGCGCGCGGAATGGTCCGCGGAGCTCACCTGATGAATCTCTTCTTTTTCGGCATGGGCTATTCGTCGCTGGCGACCGCCAAGGCGGTTCACGAGCTGGTCGATCCCAATGCCGCCATCGCCGGCACCCGGCGCAGCGAAGAGGGCTGCGAGCGCCTGGCCGAAAGCCCCTATCGCCTCCACATTTTCGACGGCGTCGCGCCCGGCCCGACATTGGGCCCGGACCTCAGGGCGGCCACGCATCTGGTGCTCTCGATCCCGCCGGGCGAGCACGGCGATCCGGCGCTGGCGCTCCATCGTCCCGATATCGATGCGGCCGCCGGCCTCCAATGGCTCTGCTACTACTCGACGGTGGGCGTGTATGGCGATTTCAATGGCGGCTGGATCGATGAGACCGCACCGACCCACCCCATCAATGAACGGAGCCGCCATCGCGTCGAGGCTGAAATCGCCTGGCGCGACTACGCGAATGCGCGCGGCCTGCCGCTGCTGATCCTGAGGCTCGCCGGTATCTACGGGCCGGGCCGTTCCAGCTTCGACAAGCTGCGCGAAGGCACGGCAAGGCGCATCGTCAAGCCGGGCCAGGTCTTCAACCGCATCCATGTCGAGGACATCGGCCGCGTCACCGCGCTCGCCGCCGCCACAAAGCTCGCCGGCACCTTCAATCTCAGCGATGAAGAACCGGCGCCGCCGCAGGACCTCGTCGAATATGCGGCGCGCAAAATGGGCGCGCCGGTGCCGCC
>Ga0068854_100001628_pt1 | contig 13662 bp, 10 predicted proteins | sample KBSCornC42_FD_66590 | JGI IMG/M metagenome (GOLD analysis project Ga0068854, IMG submission 66590) | Corn rhizosphere microbial communities from Kellogg Biological Station, Michigan, USA - KBS Corn C4-2 | ecosystem: Host-associated > Plants > Roots > Rhizosphere > Soil ... | reverse complement strand
CAAGGCGGGTACCGAGGACGAAGTCGCGATCCAGGAAGAGCTCAACACCTACAAGGGCGTGCATCGCATCATCCGCCACGCCTTCGAATTCGCGAAGGCGACCGGACGGCGCCGCGTCTGCATGGCGGACAAGAGCAACGCGATGACCCAGGGTCACGCGCTCTGGCAGCGGGTGTTCCGTGAGCTCGCGCCGCGCTATCCCGGCATCGAGCCGCGGCACCTGTACATCGATGCGCTGGTGCTGCTGATGGTGCAGAACCCGGCGCAGTTCGACGTCATCGTCACGAATAACCTGTTCGGCGACATCATCACCGACCTCGGCGCGGCGCTGCAGGGCGGCCTCGGCCTGGCCGCGTCCGGCAACCTGCACCCCGGCAAGACGTCGATGTTCGAGCCGGTGCACGGCTCGGCGCCGCCTCTGGCCGGCAAGAACATCGCGAACCCGATGGGCGCGATCCTCTCCGCCGCGCTGATGCTCGACTACCTCGGCTGGCACCACGAAGCCGCCGCGATCGACGCGGCGGTCCAGGACGCCGTCACCCACAACCAGGGCACGCAGGAAATCGGCGGCGCGCTCGGCACGCGCGAGACCGGCGACTACATCGCCGCGCGGATCAGGGCGGCGGACACCGCACGCCGCGACGAGGACGCGCGCCTGCGCGCAGAAGAGGAGCGGCGCCGCGAGGAAGAACAACGCCGCCAGCAGGACGAAGCACGCGAGCGCGAAGAGGCGCGGCGGCGCGAAGACGCCGAGGCGAGGGCCGAGTTGCCGGCGCCCGACGCCATTCTCACTGCGCCCGACGTGCGGCCGATCGAGCCGCGAACCGAAGGATCAGTCGCAAGCCTCGAGCCGCTGACCGAGCGCAGACGAAACGATCATGACCAAACCTGACGTCTTCATCGTCGGTGGCGCGCGCACGCCGATGACCGGCTACGTGGGCGCGCTCAAGGACGTCTCGGCGATCGAGCTCGGCGCGATCGCGTCGCGCGGCGCGTTCGAGCGGACCGGCGTCAAGCCGGAATGGATCGATCACGCGGTGTTCGGCAACGTGCTTCAGACCAGCGCCGACGCGATCTACGGTGCCCGTCATGTTGCGTTGAAGGCCGGCGTCCCCGTCGACGTGCCGGCGCTCACGGTCAACCGGCTGTGCGGATCGGGGATCCAGGCGGCGGTCAGCGGCGCGCAGATGATCCAGCTTGGCGAAGCGACGCTGGTGCTCACCGGCGGCATCGAGAGCATGAGCCAGGCGCCGCATGTGATTCGCGGTCTGCGCAGCGGGCTGAAGCTCGGGCAGGGCAAGCTCGAGGACTCGCTGTGGGAGGCGCTCGTCGACACCTACTGCGGCTGTCCGATGGCGATCACCGCCGAGAACTGCGCGGCGAAATACGGGATCACGCGCGAGGCGCAGGATTGTTACGCGCTCCGCAGCCAGCAGCTCGCCGCCGCGGCCTGGCGCGACGGCCGCTTCGTCGAGGAAATCGTCCCGGTCGAGATCAAGACGCGTCAAGGCGTTCAGGTGATCGACCGCGACGATCATCTGCGGCCGGAAACGACGATGGACGGGCTGACCAGGCTGCCGCCGGCCTTCAAGAAGGACGGCACCGTGACCGCCGGCAACGCCAGCGGCATCGTCGACGGCGGCGCGGCGCTGATCCTGGCGTCGCGCGAGGCGGTCGATCGCCATCAGCTGAACCCGCTCGGCCGGCTGATCGCGTGGGCGTCCACCGGCGTCGATCCGACGCTGATGGGTATGGGCCCGGCGCCGGCGTCGCGCAAGGCGCTCGCGCAGGCCGGCCTGTCGCTCGACGACATCGATCTCGTCGAAGTGAACGAGGCGTTCGCCGGCCAGTATCTCGCGGTGGAAAAAGAACTCGGCCTCACCCGCGACCGGGTGAACGTCAACGGCGGCGCAATTGCCCTCGGCCATCCGCTCGGCGCGAGCGGCACGCGGCTGCTGCTCACGGTGATGCTCGAGCTGCGCCGCCGCGGCCAGAAGCGCGGGCTCGCCACGGCCTGCATCGGCGGCGGGCAGGGCATTGCCGCGGTGGTGGAAGCGGCGTTGTAGCGCAGGCCTTCAGGCCTGCCCTCGGCGATTCGGCAGCCCTGAAGGGCTGCGCTACGGATAGGCTTCGTTGCTCGAGGTTCACATGACGATTCGCGCGGTCGGCGTGCTTGGTTGTGGGTTGATGGGGTCGGGGATCGCGCAGGTGTGCGCGGCCGCCGGCTACAAGACAGTCGTCCGCGAAGTCGACGACATCCTGCTGAACAAAGGGCTCGGACGGGTCAAGAAGTTCCTCGAGGATGGCGTCGCCAAAGGCAAGGTGACGGTCGACGCGCGGGATACGACGCTCGGAAACCTGTCGGGCACGACCACCTTCGACGCGCTCAAGGACTGCGATCTGATCATCGAGGCGATCGTCGAAAACCTGGAGCAGAAGCAGGACACCTACGCGTCGCTCGAACCGGTCGTGTCCGATCGGACCATCTTCGTCTCGAACACCTCGTCGCTGTGCATCACTGAACTGGCGGCGGCGACGAGGCGCCCCGACCGCTTCGGCGGATTGCATTTCTTCAACCCGGTGCCGCTGATGAAGCTCGTCGAGGTGATCCGCGCCTTGACGACCAGCGACGAGACCTATCGCACGCTCTTCGAGTTCGCGCAGTCGCTCGGCAAGGAGCCGATCACCGCGCCCGATCGTCCCGGCTTCATCGTCAACCGTCTGCTGGTCCCATACCTGCTCGACGCCATCCGCGCCTACGAACACGGCCTCGGCACGCTCGAGGACATCGACAAGGGCATGAAGCTCGGATGCGGCTACCCGATGGGGCCGTTCACCCTGCTCGACTTCGTCGGTCTCGACACCACCTACTACATCGCCAACATCATGTTCGAGGAGTTCCGCGAGCCGGCTTACGCGCCGCCGCCGCTGCTCAAGCGCATGGTGCTCGCCGGCTACCTCGGTCGCAAATCGGGGCGCGGCTTCTACACCTACACGAACTGAACGAGACCGACGGCGCCTATTGAAGACCGGCGCGGACGAGCGGCGCGCTCCGGTCGTAGAGCGCCAGGCCCGCGGCGGGGTCGGGTCCGAGCTGGCCGTTGATCGCAAGCATCGCGATGCCGTGCACGCTGGCCCACACGAACCGCGACAGCTCGGCCGGGTCGCCGCGGCGGACCTGCTTCGCCTGCTGGAGGTCGACGATCATGTCGACCAGCGCCTGGAACGCCGCGGCGGCGTCGGCGAGCAGCTCCGGCTCGTCGCGGCAGCGCTCGAGGAAGCGGCCGAACATCACCTGGTAGTGCGCCGGGTTGTCGATCGCGAAGCCGACGTAGGCGGCGCCCATTGCGGTCAGCTGGTCGCGCAGGCTCGGCGTGGTCGCCCGTGCCCGATCGAGCGCAGCTTTCAGGGCCACGAACCCTTCGCGCGCGACGACCGCCAGCAGGGCGTCCTTGTCGGCGAAGTGGCGGTAGAGCGCCGTCCGCGACACGCCGAGCGCACTGCCCACCGCCCGCAGCGTTACGGCCTCGACCCCGGCCCGCTGGATGGTACGCAGTGCCTCGTCGATGAGCGCCCGCCGCAGGCTGCCGTGGTGGTAGCGGCCGCGCGGCTTCCGTGCCGGCCTTGGTGTTGACATTGTCCACATTATAGCCTATGTTAATGTTGACACCGGCAACATAACGCGCCGGGCGAGGTGAGCATCATGGTGAAGACCCTGTGGAAGACCGACGCCGTGCTGACCGTGGTCAGCCTGCTGCAGCTGGCCGCGCTGGCGGCGTTCGTGGTCGGGATGATCGTCGATCCGCGGCTTATCGCCGGTGCGCCGGCGTGGCTCAAGCCGGCGAAGTTCGCCGCCTCGCTGGCCATCTACGGGCTGACGCTCGTGTGGGTGTTCCGATTCTTGCCCGACTGGCCGCGCACGCGCCGGGCGGCGGGTGCGATCACTGCCGCCGTCGGCGTCATCGAAGTGGCTCTCATCGCCCTGCAGGCGTGGCGCGGCACCACCAGCCATTTCAACGTCGCGACGCCATTCGACGTCGCCGTCTTCGCGACCATGGGGGTCGCGATTCTCGTGCAGTGGATAGCCAGCGTCGTGGTGGCGGCGGCGCTCTGGCGTCAGCGGTTCGACGATGCGGCGCTTGGGTCGGCGCTGCGCGCCGGCATGCTGCTGGCCATCGTCGGCGCCGCGATGGGCGGGCTGATGACGCAGCCCTCGAACTCGCAAATCGCCGCCGCCCGCGCCACCGGACACATGACGGTGTCCGGCAGCCACACCGTCGGCGGGCCGGACGGCGGACCCGGCCTGCCGGGAACGAAATGGAGCACCGAACACGGCGACCTGCGCGTCCCGCATTTCCTCGGCCTGCACGCGCTGCAGGTGCTGCCGGTGATCGCCGTCGCGCTGGCCCGGCTCCGCCGGTCGCTGACGGCGGCCGTGCGGCTGCGGTTGACGCGCGTCGCCAACGTCAGCTACGCGACGTTGACGGCGATCCTGTTATGGCAGGCACTGCACGGCCAGTCGATCGTCGCGCCGGACGCGCTCACTATCGCGGCGCTCGCGGCGTGGGCAGCCGGCACCGCGATCGCCGCCGCGACGTCGCAGTTCAGGGTGCGCCGCGCCGGCCCGGCCGCTGCGGCGGCTGCGGTGGCGATGGGGGCGCAGTGACACCCGCGCAGATTTTCAGCGCGGCCAACATCGTCGCGCTCGTCGCGTGGGTGCTGCTCGCGGTCCTGCCGCGCCAGCGCTGGATCACGTCGATCGTCAGCGGAGTGGTGGTGCCGGCGAGCTTCGCGATCGCCTACATCATCATCATCGCGTCGCAGTGGGGCAGCAGCACCGGCGGCTTCTCGACGCTCGACGGAGTCAGCGCGCTGTTCAGCAACCGCTGGCTGCTGCTCGCCGGCTGGCTGCACTATCTCGCCTTCGATCTGCTCGTCGGCACATGGGAGGTGAGCGACGCGCGCCAGCGCGGGATGCCGCACGCCGCCGTTGTCCCGTGCCTGGCGCTGACGTTCATGTTCGGCCCGGCCGGGTGGCTGCTCTACTACGGCGTGCGCATCTCTCTCACACGCACGAGCGCGATTGTTGCTGGTTAGCTCTTGATCGTCGGCAGCAGCGCGCGGGCTTTCTGCTTGAAGTCCTGATCCTCAGGCGTCCACTCCGGGTTGAGCGGCGCATCGATCACCTTCTGCAGTTCGGCGCGAGCTTCCGCCTTCCGGCCGTCGTCGAGCAGCAGCTCGGCGAGGAAGAAGTGCGAGGCGGTGCTGTTCGGGTTGTATTTGAGCGACGCGCGCAGGTGCGCTTCGGCCTCCTTGCGGCTGCCGCCGAACAGGCCCGGGACTTTGAAGTACCACCGTCCGAGCGCGCGATCGGCGGAGCCGTCCTGAAACGCCGGGTCGATGCGCAGCACCGTCTCGAGCGCCTCCTTGATCGGTTTGCGGTACTTCAAGCCCTGGCGCAGGCCGAACGACTCGGCGAGCGCGCCCATGTTCGCGGCCAGCCAGAAGTGCCCTTCCGGCCGGTTCGGTTGAAGCGCGATCGCCGTCCGCGCCGACGCAATGCCGGCGTCGAGGATCGCGCGCCGCTCGCGCTCGTCGGCGTGGCCGCCCAGCCAGTAGTCGGCGCGGGCCAGCTTCCATGCCGCCTCGAAATTGCGCGCGTCGGCGGCGAGCGCCTGACGCCAGAGGTCCGCGGCGCGCCGCGCGCTCGCCAGGTTGGTGCGGTCCGCGTACAGGCGATCGGCCTCGGCGGACGATTGGCCGCCGAGCGCGGCGATATAAGATAGCAGGATGCAGGAAGCGATCAGGGCGATGCTGCGCGACCTCGGCGAGGATCCGATGCGGGAAGGGCTGCTCGACACGCCGAAGCGGGTCGAGAAGGCGTACCGGTTTCTCACCAGCGGCTACCAGGCGAACATCGATCAGGTGCTGAACAACGCGCTGTTCACCGTCGATTATAGCGAGATGGTGATCGTCAAGGACATCGACTTCTACAGCCTGTGCGAGCACCACCTGCTGCCGTTCTTCGGCAAGTGCCACGTCGCCTACATTCCGAGCACCAAGGTGATCGGCCTGAGCAAAATTCCGCGCGTCGTCGACGTGTTCGCGCGGCGGCTGCAGGTGCAGGAACGGCTCACCAACCAGATCGCCGACACGATCCGCGACAAGATCGCGCCGCTCGGCGTCGCCGTGGTGATGGAAGCAACCCACTTGTGCATGTCGATGCGCGGCGTCGAGAAGCAGAATTCGTTCTGCGTGACCAGCGCCATGCAGGGCGCGTTTCGCGACAACTCGCGGACGCGGATGGAGTTCCTCGAGCTGATCAAGCTGCGCACCGCCATCCCCGGCCTGCGCGAGAGCACGTCCGCCGGCCTCGCCTGCGTCGCCGACGACTAGGCCACGGCGGGTCAGGCAGGTCGCGCAGGTCAGGCAGGTCGGATCATGGGCAGTTCAGCCATCTAGACAAGGCAATGCGATCTGCCGGATGAGCAGCCTTCCGACCCGCCAGACCTGCCCGACCCGCCTGGCCTGCCCGACCCACCCGGCCTGATGGTCACCGCGATCATCTTCGTCGCCACCTACGCGGTGGTTGCCGTCGGCCGCGTGCCCGGATTTCGGATCACGCGCACCGGCGCCGCGCTCATCGGCGCCGCGTCGATGATCGTCACCGGCGCGATCGCGCCGCGCGAGGCGCTCGCGGCGATCGACTGGCACACGATCGTCCTGCTGCTGGTGATGATGGCGATGGTCGCGCCGCTGCAGCTCGCCGGGGTGTTCTCGCGCGTCGTCGTCCGGGTCGGCCGCCGCGTCCATCATCCGGCGGCGCTGCTCGCGGCAGTGGCGGCGGCGAGCGGTCTGCTGTCGGCGATATTCGTCAACGACACGATCTGCGTCGCGTTCACGCCGCTGATCCTCGATCTCGCCGCGGTCCGGCGCCACGACCCGGTGCCATATCTCCTGGCGCTCGCCACCGCATCGAACATCGGTAGCACTGCGACGATCGTCGGCAACCCGCAAAACATGCTGATCGGCAGCGTGTCCGGCCTCGGCGTCTGGCGCTTCACGCGCGCGCTGGCGCCGATTGCGGTCGTGGGACTGACCGTCGACGTTGCGATCCTGTGGCTGCTGTTCCGCCGGGAACTGATGCGGCGGCCGGCGGACGAAGCGGTGCTCGACAAACGCGCTGCTGATCGGGCCCACGTTCGTTTCACCGCCGCGAATTTCGTCCGCGCCATCGACTGGCGGCTGCTGGCCCTCTTCGTCGGCCTGTTCGTCGTCGTCGGCGCGGCCGAGCGGGCTGGAATCGACAAGCAATTATTCGCGGCGCTCGCGCCGCTCGGCGTTCGCACGATCGCGGGCCTGAGCGCGACGGCCGCAGCGCTCTCGAATCTGGTCAGCAACGTGCCGGCGGTAATGCTGTTCACGCCCGTGGTGCCGCAGTTGCCCGACCCGCCGCGCGCATGGCTCGCGCTCGCGATGTCGAGCACGCTGGCCGGCAACCTGACGATTCTCGGATCGATTGCGAACCTGATTGTCGTGGAGAGCGCGAGACGAAGGGGAGTGACGGTGAGCGCCGGAGCCTACGCGCGCGCCGGCGTCCCGATTACGCTCGCCACCATTGCCTTCGGCGTGTGGTGGCTGTCGTAGGTCGGGCGGGTCAGGCAGGTCGGGCAGGCCGAGCAGGTCGGACTATTAATTTTCCGACCACCTGGCACGGCCGACCTGCCTAACCTGCCCGACCTGCCCGACCTGTCTGACCTGCCCGACCTGCCTGACCTTCCTAGAACCGGTACGCCACGTTGAACCGGATGATGCGCGGCGCGAGCACCGAGGCCGGCGATCCGAACTGCGGCAGCACGTTCTTCGCGCCGTTCGGGTCGCCGCCCTGCAGGAACGTCAGCGTGCCGCTCCCGGTCCGCACGTCCCAAACCACGTTCGAGTTCGTGACGTTGTAAATATCGAGCCGTGCGTCGAGCGCGCGGTTTCCTCCGGTCCGGAACGTCTTCTGCACCGCCAGGTCGACCTGGCTGCGCGGATCGAGACGATGTGAGGCGAGCGGTTCGACGTTGACCTGGGCGGTGCCGCCAGCCGTCAGAGGAATGCCCGTGACCTGCCGGGTGTAGGCGATGCCGCTCTGGGTCAGCGCGTTCGCGCTGATGGCGATGTCGTAATACGGCAGCGTGTACTGGCCAGTCAGCTTGAACTGGTACGGGTGATCACCGGTCTGGCCGGTACCAAGGCCAGGGCCCGGCGTGAAATTGGTGGCAGTGACTGGACCGGTCACGTTCAACAGGCTGTTCGGCGTGATGTTCACCGACAAACCGTCCTGCCGGGTCCGCGCAAACGTCGCGCCGGCCAGCATCTGCCAGCGGTTCGACAGCCGCTTGGTGCCGGTGATTTCCACACCGTTGTAGGTCTGAACCGCAGTGGGATCGTTGGTCACGACCGTGAGGTTCGTCGCGGACAGCCGGTTGTAGTAGGACAGCGTCGAGTCGTCGGCGGTGCCGGCAACGCCGTCCGGGCCGGTATCCGGACGCGTCGACAGCGTCGTCGCGAATGGCGACGACGGGTTGTAGGTCGCCGTCGGAAACTTCTCGCGCCGGTAGGTGTAGACGGCGCTCAGCTTGAACGACTGACCCATGTCGCGGTCGAGGCTCACCGTGTACTCGTCTGTGTACGGACGGCGATAGTTCGGATCGACGCTGGTCGTCGAGCCCGAGGTGAGAATCGCATTGCCGGTCTGCTCACCGGGCTGGAACACCAGGTCGCGGTTCACGTCGTTCCACGTGTATTGCGCCTGGTAGGTGAAGTTCGGGTTGACGTTGTCGAGCGGCAGACCCGTGGTGCTGATGATGTAGTAGTAGCGCGCCGCCGATCCCTTCAACGCCGTGCGGCCGTCGCCGGTGAGATCGTAGGCGGCGCTGACCCGCGGACCGGCCGTATTCCAGGTCACCACGTCAGTGCGCGACAACGTGCGCGGCACGTTCTGGAAGGCGGGGATGCCGAGCGCCGTCCAGCGCGTCTCGGGACTCGATTGATCCGGCAGGTACGCGTTCAGGTGCTCGTAGCGGATGCCGCCGGTGACCGTGAACCGCTTCACCGAGTAGCTGTCCTGGACAAACAGCGACATCACGTCGAGCGTCGTCGCGGTGTTGAACGGGGTCGCGTAGAGCGTCACCGTCTGCGCGGTGTTGGTCTGGCTGTTCCAGTTCGCCGTGAGGTCGTCGAAGCGCGTGACCTCCTGATGGCCGGCGGCGTGGGTGTCGTCGAATCCGAACTTGAACTCGTGGCGGCCGCCGAGCGCCTGGTCGACGTAGTACTGCGCGGTGGCGTTCGCCTGAAGGCGCGGCCGGTGGCGGACCGTATTGGCGATGTAGTTGCCGGTGATGTTGTTGGTGGCGTTGTCGGTCAGCGACTGGGCGCTTCCGTTCAGGTAGGTCGGGAACAGAATCGTGTTGTAGCCGAGACGCGCGTCGATGAACAGGTTGCTCGTCGGGATCGTGTTCCACAGCGCCTGGTAGACGTTGAAGACATCCTCCTCGTCGCTGGTCGAGTCCTTGACCAGCGTCGTGGTCGGATTCTGGAGGAAGCGGTTCGGCTTGTTGTAGCGCTGGCGCGAATAGAACCCGGTGAGCTTGTTCTTGTCGTTCAGCTGATAGGTGAGGTTGAGGAGACCGGAGTCGATGTTGGTTTGATCGAGCACCGTCGTCGAGAACGCCGCCGGCACGTTGACGTGCACGCGCCAGTCGCGCAGTGACCCGAACGCGCGCAGCTTATTGGCGATCAGCGGGCCGCCGAGGCTGAAGTTCACGTCCGAGACGTAATCGACCTTGTTGGTCGTCGGCAGGAAGCCGTACTTCAGGAGGTTGTCGTCGATGTTGCTGCTCTGCGTGCCGCTGCCTTCCCAGGCGTACGTGCCGCGGCCCGACCATCGGTTGCCGCCGCTCTTGGTGACCATGTTCAGGAAGACGCCGCCGGTCGGAACCGTGATGTCGTGCGCGCCGGTCGACACCTGGATGTCGTCGAACGCGTCGAAGTCGTAGTAGTAGCCGGCGGCGCCGATCGCGCTCGGATCGCCGACGTTGATGCCGTTCAGGTACTGCGAATTCTGAGCGCTCGTCGTACCGCGCGCCGCATACGTGCCCTGGAGCCCGCCCGACGTGCCGCCGACGTCCGGCCGCGTGATCAGCAGGCTCGGCACCTTGTATTCGACCAGCGCCCAGATGTCCCGCCCGCCGGGCGTGCCCTGCAGCAGCTGCTCGCTGAGATTGACGTTGACGTTGGCGCTGGTCGTATCGACCGTCGGCGACTGACCGGCGACGGTCACCGTCTCAGCCAGCGTCGCCACTTTCAGGCTCTGCTCGAGCGGCGTCGTCTGTCCGACGAGGACGACGATGTCGGGACGCACGACCGACTGGAACCCGGACAACTCGAGCTTCACCTCGTAGGTGCCGGGCACGAGCGACGGAAACCGGTAGGTACCGGCGCTGTCGGTGACGCCGGACATCGAACCCGCGACGAGCACCGGACTGCTGATGGTGATGGCCACGCCGGGCATGACCGCCCCCTGCTGATCGACGGCCCTCACCAGAATGCTTCCGGTCTGCACCTGCGCGCTCGCTGTCGCCGCCGCGCACAGCGCGAGCATCACGAGTACTAACCGCACAACGACTTTCATGCTGCCTCCATCAAAAGAGTGCGCGCTGACTGTATCAAACGCGTCGCGCTGATTTTCGTGTGATTTCGCGGCGAACCCCGGCAGAGCCGCGACGGGTTCGAAAAGTTGGATCTATACTGGCCGCGTTATGAAACCAGTACTCATCGTGACGCTCGCGTCCGCAGTTGTCGTGTCGATGATCATCGCGCGGCCGTCCACGACGACATCGCAGCCGCGCGCGGCGTCGGCATCTCCAACGCCGTTGACGATCGAACAGCTGATCGACATTCGGCACCCGTCGAATCCGATGTGGTCGCCCGATGGGCGCCACGTCGTGTTCGTGTGGGATCGCGCCGGCGTCTCGAAGGTCTACGTCGCCGACGTGCCGGATGCGGCGCAGGCCGCGCCTGCGCCGCGCGAGCTCGCGGCCGCAGGCTCACAGTTGACCGGCGCCTTCTGGGGCAGCGACGGCGCGTTGATGGTGCCGAAGAACGGCGACCTGTGGCGCGTGCCCATCGACGGCCGCGACGGGTCTGCGGTGTGGACGACGCCGGCGATCGAGTCGAACATCGTGCCGTCGCCTGACGGCGCCCGCGTCGCGTTCGTCCGTTCGGCGGCAGTCGCTCCGTCGGCGCCCGCTGGCAGCAACGGCGGCGGCCGCGGCGGCGCCGGCACCGGCGGCGAACTCATCGTGCGATCGCTCGCCGACGGACGCGAGACGGTCGCCCTGCATGCCGACGGGCGGCCCATCGGCGCAGTCTCGTGGTCGCCTGACGGCCAGACGCTCGTCTTCAACGACGTCCATCCGCCAATCCGTCACGAGCAGACGCCGGAGTATTCCGGCACGAAGATCATCTACACGATCACCGAGAACGTTCCCGGCGAAACGAGCGCGGTCGCAGCGACCGGCGGCGCGGCGACGCCGCTGGGCATGCTCGGCGGCTTCGGTGGCCGCCGCTGGCTCGATCCGCGGCACTTTCTCGTCGACCGCACGTCGGCCGACTTCAAGCGGCGCACGACCTCGCTCGTCGATGTCGGCGGCGGAACGCCAAAGACGCTGCACGAGGACGTGAAGGAAAAATTCTGGAGCATCACCGGCGACGCCAATGCGGGCGCGCAGCCGTCGCCGAACGGAAAGTGGATCGCGTTCCTGAGCGACCGCGACGGCTGGGATCATCTGTATGTGATGCCGACGTCCTCGTCGGACGGCGGAGCGCGAGCCTTTCAGGCGAGCGATCACGGTGACGCCGCCCAGATCACGAAAGGCAAGTTCGAAGCATGGCGGCCGACGTGGTCGCCCGACAGCAGCCGGATCGCCTTCGACGCCAACGAGCCGGATCACTACGGGACGCGGCACCTCTACGTCGCGGCGATCGGATCCGATCCGTCGCGCGCGACGATTACGGCGATCACGACCGGCCGCGGCACCAACATCGCGCCGCAGTGGTCGCCCGACGGCACCCGCCTCGTCTACCAGCACACCGATCCGCACAACTCCGCCGACTTGTGGGTGGTCGACGTCGCGTCGAAGAAGACGACGCGGCTGACCGACTCCATGCCGGCGTCGATGAACCGGGAGGCATTCGTCGAGCCGGAGCCGGTCAAGTACGCCGGCCCTGACGGCCAGCAGGTACCGGCGTGGCTGTTCGTGCCGAAGAACCTCGATCGTTCGAAGAAGCACCCGGCGGTCGTGTGGATTCACGGTGACGGCGTGAACCAGAACTACGACGGCTGGCACGTGCAGCGAAACTATGCCGTCTACTACAGCTTCCATCAGTACCTGCTGCAGAAGGGCTACGTCGTCATCGCCCCCGACTATCGCGGCAGCATCGGCTACGGCCGCGACTGGCGCGAAGGCGTCTACATGGATGTCGGCGGCAAGGATGCGAAGGACGCCTGGATGGCGGCGAATTATCTGAAGACGCTCAACTATGTCGACAGCGATCGCGTCGGCGTGTGGGGCCTGAGCTACGGCGGATTCTTCACGCTGATTGCCGTCACCGATCAGCCGAAGCTGTTTCGCGCCGGCGTCGACGTCGCCGGCGTTGTCGACTACGCGATGTATTACGAGGATCCGTACCACGGCGGCTGGACCGCGAGCCGCATCGGCACGCCGGCGCAGAACCCGCAGGTCTACGCGAACGCCTCGCCGTTGTCGCACGTCGATCGCCTGGAACGTCCGCTGCTGGTTCTGCACGGGACCTCCGACGTCAACGTGCCGTACCTGCATTCAGTCCGTCTGATCGACGAGCTGCTCAAGAAGGGCAAAGGCGATCTCGTCTCGTTCATGACCTATCCAGGCGAGTTCCATTACTTCACGCGCGAGCACGTGCTGCGCGATGCGTGGCATCGCGTCGACGACTTCTTCGCCGCGCAGTTGCACGGCGGCGCTGGGCTTACGCATTGACGCCCGTCGGGGCTGGGGGCTGGGGGCTCGCTGTCTTCGGAGCGCGGCTTCAGCCGAGCGATTAGCTAGTCCCCAGCCCCCAGCCCCTGTACGCCTCTGGTACACTGCCCGCATGCGACGTGCAATCGCCATTGCGCTTCTGCTGACCGCCTCCGCCTCGGCGCAAACGCGCCGGCCGCCGGCGCGCAAGCCGCCGCCGCTGCCCGCGGCGAAGACGATCACGCCCGACATGACCTGCCCGACGCCGCTCGGCGTCGGCGTCAAGACGAAAGTCGCGTTCTGCGAGGTGATGGCCGAGCGCGATCCGGCCGGCGGCGTGCTCATCACGGTGCCGCCGCACAAAGGGCCGGCTACGCTGACCTTCGATCTCCACAACCTCCACACCTACTCCGAAGAGCAGGTCCGCGCCCACCGCGCCTTCACGCGCTACACGGCGACGATCGGCGTGATGACGATGGACAACACGCTGCTCAGCCGGGCGGTGGTGCAGAACGAATTCCGTACTGCGACCGATCTCATCGACCGGGTCGGCGGCGGCGCAGGCCCGGGCGGCGTGAAAGCGGTGGCGCCAACGGGCACCGAAGCCGTATCGATTGAG
>Ga0068854_100001623_pt1 | contig 13675 bp, 11 predicted proteins | sample KBSCornC42_FD_66590 | JGI IMG/M metagenome (GOLD analysis project Ga0068854, IMG submission 66590) | Corn rhizosphere microbial communities from Kellogg Biological Station, Michigan, USA - KBS Corn C4-2 | ecosystem: Host-associated > Plants > Roots > Rhizosphere > Soil ... | reverse complement strand
CGAGGGCACAAAACCCCGACGTCGTTGAAAACCGCGGAGAACGAGGAGAACGCAGAATCTTTTTTTCATGGGTTCCCGTCGCCGGGATTCGCCAGGCCTCGGGAGGGCTCGATGAGAAGAAAACTCTGCCTACTCTGCGTCCTCCGCGGTTCAAACACACCGCGGGTTAGGGTTTCGGACGTCCCTCGACGACGCTGAGCGGCGACGTCGTCGCGACAACGCGGGTCAAGGTGAAGCCGGCGCGGTCGAACAGCGCGCGGAACTCGCGCTCCGTCCGCTCGCGGCCCCCCGGCATGACCAGCATCTCGAGATCCATGATCTTGCCGAGGCCGGCTTCATTGCCCTCAGGGATCACCGACTCGAGCAGGATGACGCGTCCCTCCTTTGGCAACACCTTCCGGATGTTGTCCAGGATGACGGCGGCCTTGTCGTCGTTCCAGTCATGAATGATGTGCTTCATGATGTAGGCGTCGCCGCCGGACGGGACGCCGGCGAAAAAGTCGCCGGCGACGGTCGAGCAGCGATCGGCGAGCCCCTGCGCAGCAATGGCGGCGCGCGCACCGGCGATCACGTGATCGACGTCGAACAGCACGCCCTTCATCGTCGGGTACTTCCGCAGGATTCCGGTGAGGACGGCGCCGTGGCCGCCGGCGACGTCGACGAGCGTGCGGATGCCGCTGAAGTCGTACGCCTCGATGACCGCCGGGATCACGACCGCACTGAAGCCGGTCATCGCGTTGTTGAAGATTTTCGACAGCTCCGGGTTCTGCGCGAAGTGCTCGAACGCGCCGTGGCCGACGGTCGTCGGCACCGCCGACTCGCCAGTCTTGACCGAGTGCATCGCGTTCGCGTAGACGTGGAAGTTGAATTCGCCGGCGATCCACAACGCCATCCACCGCACCGGTCCGTCGCACAGCGCGGCGCCTGCGGGCGTAAGGGCGAAGGTGCGGGGCGAGACCTCCTCGAACACGGCGAGGCTGCCGAGCGCGCGCATCAGACGGTAGAGCGCGTCGGCGTCGACGCCGCACTCGCGCGCGAGATCGTCAGCCGAGCGCGGGCCGGCGGTAAGACGATCGGACAGGCCGAGGCGCGCGGCGACGTTCACCGCCGACGCGACGATGTGGCCGGTCATGAGTTGAAAAACGTGCTGAATGGCTTCCGGTGTCGGCTGGACAGTTTCGACGGACGATGACGGCAATGGTTCCCCCTCTGTGAAAACGTCGATCATACCGGGGACCCATGCAGCCTGTCATCGCTCGGCTGAAGCGCGGCGCTACGTCTTTTTCGCGGCGCCGCGCGCGGCGAGGATCTGCTCGGCGTGGCGATGCGCGTGCGGCCCGTAGATCTCGAGCCACCGCTCGGGAGTGTAGTTGCCCTTGTGCTCGGTGTGCGCGCCGGGCCGCTGCCAGTCGCTGTCGCTCATGCACTTCAGGATCTCGGCGGTGGAGAGCCGCGCCGCCTTGAAGGCGTCGAGCGACGCCGCGATCGGGCGATCGTAGAACAATCGTCTGGCGAACTCGTCCTGGTTGTAGCCGTAGATCGGCGGATTGTCGACGGCGAGAAGCAACCGCAGCCGGATCGCCGCGGTCATCTCGCTGTCGGCGAGATGGTGGACGATTTCGCGCGACGACCACTTGCCGGGGCCGGGCCGCGCGTCGAGCCCCTCGTCGTCGATGCCGGTGAGTGCCTCGGCGACGACGCGATATCCGTCGTTGTACTGTTCGATCAGCTTCAGGCGTTCGTCTCGTGTCATGTGATCGTCACCCGCGCGTCTTGGCGATGCCCGGGGTCGCCGCTTCCTGTTCGGTGTGCGGCTCGAGGTGATGCGCGATCAGGTGGTCGCGCAGGTGCTCGAAGGCATCGGCCGGCGTTTCCGCGTAATGCAGCAGCTCGATATCGTGCTCGGCGATCGCGCCCCACTCGGCCATCGGCTTGAACGTCAGCACCTGGTCCCAGTATTCGCGGCCGTAGAGCACGACGCCGATCTGCTTCGAGAGCTTGTCGGTCTGAACCAGCGTCAGGATCTCGAACAGCTCGTCGAGCGTGCCGAAGCCGCCGGGAAAGATGACCAGCGCCTTGGCGAGGTACGCGAACCAGAACTTCCGCATGAAGAAGTAGTGGAACTCGAAGTGCAGCCCCTCGGTGATGTAGGGGTTCGCGCCCTGCTCGAACGGCAGGCGGATGTTCAGCCCGATCGTCTTGCCGCCGCCTTCGCGGGCGCCGCGGTTGGCCGCTTCCATGATCCCCGGGCCGCCGCCTGAGGTGACGACGAAGCGGTGGTTCTCGGACTGCAGCGACTGCGTCCACGAGGTGAGCAGCCGGGCCAGCTCGCGGGCTTCTTCGTAGTAGCGCGCCCATTCGAGCGCCTTGCGGCTGCGGCGCAGCTCTTTCTCGTAGGCGGCGTCGGCGTTCTCGACCCCGCGCGCGCGCAGGCTTTGCAGCGCCCGCTCCGCCCGCTCGCGGCTGTTGACGCGCGCCGAGCCGAAGAACACCACCGTGTCCTGGATTTTCTGCTCCTGAAATCGGCGCAGCGGCTCGAGGTACTCGGAGAGGATCCGGATCGGACGCGCCTCTGCGCTGTCCAGAAACTCCGCGTTCAAGTACGCCAGCGGCTGCTGCGACATGACGGCCAATTTACCATCAGAATGCTATGATCCGCCTCTTCCGAGGAGCTGCCGCCGCATGAAACTCGTGTCTTCCGCGTGCGCGATCGTTTGTCTGTTGACGCTGGCGCTGGCCGCGCAGCCGCAGGTGCCGTCGGCATCGACGCCGGCTCTGCACGCCCGGCAGCCGCGCCGGCTCGTGATCAAGAACGCGATGGTGATCTACGGCAACGCCAAGCCGCCGTACGGGCCGGTCGATATCGTCGTCCAGGACGGCGTGATCTCCTACATCGGCACCACCACCGACGTGCCGTCGACCGCCGCACGATCCTCCGACGCGGTGATCGACGCGACCGGCAAGTACGTCATGCCCGGCATCGTCAACGCGCACATGCACTGGCACGAGGAGCGGCAGCCGGGGATGCCGCAGCCGATTCAGTACGAACGCAACCTGTATCTCGCCGCCGGCGTGACGACGGCCCGCGAAGTCGGCGGCGATTTCGACAAGTCGAAGCGGTGGCAGGCGGAGAGCAACGCCCATACCATCGTCGCGCCGCGGATCCTGGTCTACCCGTTCGTGAGCAAGGGACGCACCGGGTCGCCGGCGGAAATCCGCGCCTGGATCCGCGACATCAAGCAGAAAGGCGCCGACGGCCTGAAGATCATCGGCATGGATCGCGATCAGCTCGAGGCGATCATGTCCGAGGCGCACGCGCTCGGGATGCGGACCGCGACCCACATCGCGGTCGAGGAGACCACCGCGAAGGACTACGCCGAGCTCGGCGTCAACTCGATCGAGCACTTCTACGGCGTCGCCGACGCGGCGCTCAACGGGATCCAGGACTTTCCGCCGGACATGAGCTACTCGAACGAGATCCATCGCTTCGGGCGCGCCGGCGAGCTCTACGCGCAGGCGGATCCGGAGAAGCTGCACAAGATCATCGACCTGATGGTCGAGAAGAAGGTCGCCTGGGATCCGACGTTCTCGATCTACGAGGCGAGCCGCGACCTGACGCGGGCGCAGAACCAGCCGTGGTTCCGCGACTACCTCCACCCGTCGCTCGAGGAATACTTCCGCGGCTCGCTCGACAACCACGGCTCGTACTTCATCGGCTGGACCTCGGCGCAGGAGGCGAAATGGCGCCAGCAGTACCGCATCTGGATGGACGCGGTGCGCGAGTTCGCGAACAAGGGCGGCATGGTCACCACCGGCGACGACGCCGGGTACATCTACTCGATGTACGGCTTCGGCATCTCGCGCGAGCTGGAGCTGCAGGAGGAAGCCGGGTTCAAGCCGCTCGAAGTGATCGAGCACGCAACCTGGAACGGCGCCCGGTTGATTGGCATGGAGGATCGGCTGGGCAAGGTCCGCGAAGGCTTCATCGCCGATCTCCTCATCGTCAACGGCAACCCGCTCGAGAACCTGCGGCTGCTCAACCCCTACGGCGCCGACATCATGCTGCTGAACGGCAAGCCGGCCTCGAACTACTCGCCGCTCGGGCCGAACGACAAGGTCCAGGCGGCGCACGGCGGCGGCATCGAATGGACGATCAAGGACGGCATCCCGTATCACGTGCCGACGCTGATGCGCGAGGTCAAGGACATGGTGTCGCGGGCCCGTAATCAGCGGCCGCGAACGACGGCGCCGGCGCAATGAGCGGTGGCAGACCCCAGCCTTGACGTCAGCGCCGTCATCGCCGCGCCGCCGGGCGTGGTGATGAAGGCGTTTTTCGAAGCCGACGCGCTGCGAGCCTGGTGGCAGGTGGCGCACGCGGTGACCACGCCGCGGCCGCTCGGCCCCTACGCGATCGAATGGCCGCCGACCGACTTCCGCGACGAAGTCCTCGGCCGGCTCGGCGGCGTCTTCCGCGGCACCGTCGTCGAGTGCCGGCAGGGCGAAGGGTTCTTCGTCGGCGACGCGGTGTGGCTGCCGCCCGACGGCGAGCCGATCGGCCCGATGGCGCTGCAGGTGACGCTGCGGCCGGAAGGCGACGGCGCGACCCGCGTGCGCGTCACCCAGACCGGGTTCGAGGAAAGCGCACGATGGCGGCGCTACTACGAGGTGATCGGCTTCGGCTGGCAGCGCGCGCTCGCCTCGTTGAAATCACTGCTGGAGAAATGACATGACGCTGCTGCTGCTGTTCCCGCTGCTGATGACCGCGCTGCAGCACGACGGTCATGGCGCGGCGGCGAAGCCGGCGACGCTGGTGCCGGGGCTCGGCCGCCTGCACCATCCGATCGCGACGCGAAGCGCCGAGGCGCAGCAGTTCTTCGACCAGGGCCTCGTCTTCATCTACGCTTTCAACCACGACGAGGCGATCCGATCGTTCCGCCGCGCCGCCGAACTCGATCCGGCGTCGCCGATGCCGCACTGGGGAATTGCGCTGGCGCTCGGGCCGAACATCAACCTCGACGTCGATCCCGAGCGCGAAGCGGCCGCCTACGACGAGGCGCAGCGCGCCTCCGCGCTCGCCCGGGATGGCGCGGCACCGGAGCGGGCCTACGTCGAGGCGCTGGTGAAGCGCTACTCGAACGATCCGAAAGCCGACCTGAGGGCGCTTGCGGTGCAGTACAAAGACGCGATGCGCGAGCTCGTTCGCGCCTATCCCGACGACCTCGACGCGGCGACGCTCTACGCGGAAAGCCTGATGGATCTGCGGCCGTGGCAGCTGTGGCTGCCGGATGGCACACCGGCCGAGGGCACGGCCGAGATCGTCGCAGCGCTCGAAGGCGTGTTGCGGCGCGATCCGTCGCACATCGGCGCGAACCACTACTACATTCACGCGGTGGAAGCCTCGCGTGCGCCCGGCCGCGCCGGGCCGAGCGCGCAGCGGCTCGAGACGCTGGTCCCGGCTGCAGGCCATCTCGTCCACATGCCCGCGCACATCTACATGCGGACCGGCAATTACCGCGGCGCCGTCGACAGCAACGCGCGCGCGGCGGAAATCGATCGCGAGTACATCAGGACGTCGGGCGCAACCGGCGTCTACCCGATGATGTACTACAACCACAACCTCGACTTCCTCGCCTCGGCGGCGATGATGACCGGACAGCGCGGCGACGCGACGCGCGCGGCCGCGATGGTGGTGGCCAACGCGGCGCCGATGATCGCGCAGATGCCCGAGCTGGAACCGTTCGCCGCGAAGACGGTGTTCGTGCTGCTGCGGTTCGGCCGGTGGGACGACCTCCTCGCCTTGCCGGTTCCCGACGCGACGCACCTGCTGCTGACGGCAACGCATCATTACGCGCGCGCCGTCGGCCATGCGGCGCTCGGCCGTCGAGAGGAGGCGGCGCGCGAGCGCCAGGCGTTCGCGGCCGCGCGCGACCGTGTTCCGGCAGAAACTGCCTGGGGCTACAACAAGGCGTCGTCGATTTTCGCGGTGATGACGCCTTCGCTCGAGGCATGGATCGCACGCGCCGGCGGCGACGACGCGGCGGCGATCCGTTCGTGGCGCCAGGCGGTGGACGCTGAGGATCGGCTCTCCTACAACGAACCGCCGGATTGGTACTACCCGACGCGCGAGTCGCTCGGCGCCGCGCTGCTGCGTACGCGCCAGTACGCGGAAGCGGAGCGGGTCTTCCGCGACGACCTCGCCCGGAACCCGAACAACCCGCGGTCGCTCTTTGGCGTCTGGCAGGCGCTGTCGGCGCGGAAGCAGCCGGCGGCGGCCGCGCAGCGGCGGTTCCGCGAGGCCTGGAAACACGCCGACGTTCCGCTGACGCTCGCCAGCTTCTGAGCCGTGGCGCCGCGACTTCGGCCGTCACGCTCGCTGGCGCTGCTGATCTTCCTGGTGCTGGCGATCGTGCACACCTGGCCGCTCGTCACCGCGCCGGGGCGGCTGTCGCGAAACGATCACCCCGATACCCTCCTCAACGAGTGGACGATCGCGTGGGTGGCGCATGAAGCGCCGCGCGCGCCCTGGCACCTGTTCGACGCCAACATTTTCTATCCCGACCGCGGCGCGCTCGCCTACTCGGAGAACCTGATTGTGCCGGCGGCGATGGGCGCGCCGCTCTTCTGGGCCGGCGTCTCGCCGGTGCTGGTCTACAACCTCCTGCTGCTCGCCGGCTTCACGCTGACCGGCTGGGCCGGCGCGATGCTCGTCTGGAGGTGGACCGGCGACTGGCCGGCGGGGCTGATCGCCGGCGTGATCCTCGCCTTCAACGCCCACAGCTTCACGCGCCTTCCCCACCTGCAGGCGCAGCACGTCGAATTTCTGCCGCTGGTCTGGCTGGCCTTCGACGATGTGCTGCGGCAGCCGCAGGTGCGCACGGCGCTCAAGCTCGCGGCGTGGTTCACGCTACAGAGTCTGGTCTCCGTTTACCTGATGGTCTTCACCGTCGTCGCACTCGTCGTCGGCGGCCTGGTGCGGCCGGAGGACTGGTGGGGAGCGCGGGCGAAGCGCGTGGCGCCGGCGCTCATCGTCGCCGCGGTCGTGTCGGTCGTGGTGCTCCTGCCGTTTCTCCTGCCCTACAAGCACCTCAACATCGTGCGACCGCTCGACGAAGTGGCGCTCTACACCGCGCGGTGGCGCAACTATCTCGCGACGCCGGCGCGCCTGCACTATTCGACGTGGAGCGCTCGCTTCTTCGGCGGGACGGCGCTGTTTCCGGGATCGATCGGGCTCGCGCTCGCGGTGGTCGCGATCGCCGACGGCGTCGCATTCACCGATCGGCGCGCACGAATGCTGCTCGCCTCGGGCCTCGCCGGCGTCGCGCTGTCGTTCGGGCCGACGCTGCCCGGCTACGCGATGCTGTATCGCTGGCTGCCGCTGCTGCAGGCGGTGCGGGCTGTCGCGCGGTTCGGCTACCTCGCGATCGCGGCGACCGCCGTGCTCGCCGGATTCGGCGCGGCCGCACTGCGCGCGCGGTGGCGCGACGCGCGCTGGCTACCGGCAGCGACCGCCGCCCTGTTCGTGCTCGCCAACGCCGACGGCTTGTGTGCGCCGATTGCCTACACCGACGCGCAGCCGGTACTGTCCGTCTACAACCGGCTGCGCCGCGCCGCCAACGCCGTCGTCGTCGAGTTTCCGTTCTATCCGCCGGATCGTACGTTCCACAACGCGCCTTACGTGTTCAACTCGATCCGCTACTGGCATCCGCTGGTGAACGGATACAGCGGGCTCGTCCCGACGAGTTACGAGGTGCACTACGCGCACCTGCACGGCTTCCCTGATGGGGAGTCGATGGCGTCGCTGCACCAGCTCGGCGTCACGCACGTCGTCGTTCACGACAAGGCGTTGCGGGCGTGGAGCAGCGCGTATGCCGCCGACGCAGTCGGACGGACGCGCGATCTCGTGCCGATCGAAACCGACGGCGACGTCACGCTGTATCGGCTTCGCCAGTAGGCGCTGGCGCGCACGTTCACGTACCGCGCGCGGGTTGGGGCTTGGGGCTTGGGGCTTGGGGCTTGTGGCTGGGGGCTTCACGATTCAGCTAGCCCCCCTCGCCGTCAGAACAACGGATGAACGTTCGTGAAGAGCGCGAGGCACAGCGTGTACAGCGTCGCGAAGACGACGATCACGCCGTCGAACACGAGCCGCGATCTCAGTGTCGCCAGCCAGATGAAGACGGGAAACAGCACCGTGCAATATCGGCCCAGGCCCTCGAACTGTCCTGACGACAACGGCAGCCACAGGTTGGCGAGCATGAACAGGCCGTAGCCGGCGCCGAACCGGCGCCAGACGAACGGAATCACACCGAGACATGCCAGCGCCGCGATCCCGTTGAGCGTGTCGTACGGCGCCATGCGGCTCTCGCTGAGGAACACATATGGATGCGTCAACAGCGCGTGCAGCAGATTGACGGGGACCGTCCACGGCCTGCCACCGGGGTAGTAGCCCCACCGCTGAAGCGCCTGCGCCCACAGGAGGAGATCGCCGGTCTCGCGGTAGACGAACAGGCAGTAGGCGGCGAATCCGCAGGCGGCAAGCGCGATGGCGCCGCCGGCCCGCAGCCGGTCTCGCTCGGTCGGCTCGGCGCTTTTCCACGCGACCCACGCGAGCGCCGGCAGCATGAAGATGCCGTTCACGCGCGTCGCTGTTGCGACCGCGCCGCAGAGCCCCGCCGGTATCCATCGCCGCGTGCGAAAGAAGTAGAAGCTGGCGACGGTCGACAGCAGGAACGTGCTCTCGCTGTAGGCCACGCCGAAAAAAAACGCGAACGGGAACACCGACGCCGCCATAACGGCGCGCGACGCTCGCGGCGCCGGGAGATCGAGCCGCGCGAGATAGTAGAGCGCGACCATCGCCAGCACGAAGCAGACCCATGCGACGACGATGCCCCCGAGGTAGACGTCACCAGGCGCGCGGCCGAACAGGCGGCCGACGTAGCGCATCAGCAGCGGGTAAACCGGGAAGAACGCGATGTTGCTGCGCCCTCCCGCTATCGCCGGGCCGGCGTCGTAGCCGCTGCGCGCGATGCCGAAGTACCACCCGGAGTCGTAGCGCGTGAAGCTGTCCCAGAACAGGTTCGGCGCGCCCCACATCGTGAACGGCTGGCGTTGATAATCGGGAAAGACGACGTTGGCGAGGAAGGCCAGCAGCGCCGAGAAGAGCCGGAAGCCGAGCGCCGCCGTCGCGATCCGCACGGCAGGATGGGCGCGGCGGGACAACCAAGGCAACGCCGCAACAATAGATCGACCGTTACGGGATCGACAAATCGCGGCGACGCGAGCGCCGCGTGGCGCGGCGAAACAGGTAGAACGCGCCGGCCGCGGCGGCGACGCCGGCGCCAATCAAGGCGACGCCGGCGTAGGTGATCGGGCCCGGCGGCGGTGGAATGGCGCGCCGCGCCGCATCGGAGGTCGCGCGCCGCCGGGCGAGCTCGAGCCGCAGGCTCTCCTCGCCCTGGGCCATCGCCCAGCGATGATTCGCTTCGAACAGCGGCTTCAGCACGGCAGAGAGGCGACGGAGCAGCGGTTTCTCGGCGCTGATTCGCCAGTCGTAGGTGATGTCGACGACGGGACCGTCCTGCACGAACGACCAGATGCCGCGTCCTTCGAAGTCGCCGGTGGCAACGAGCGTGAGACCGTGCGGGTAGCGCGATTCGGTCACCTCGAATTCCCACCACAGCGTGTACGGCAGCCACCCTTTGGTGTGCACCCGGACGCGACGACCGGTGCCGTCGGCGCGCTGGGGCGTAAGCTCCTCCACCGCCAGGTACACCGCCGGCCACCACCGCACCAGCGCCAGCGGATCGCCGAGCACATCGGCCACCTCACCGCACGTGCCCTCGACCCGCCAACGGCTCAGGAACTGATACTCGTTGCTTTGCTTCACGTTCGAGACAACGGCAATTAGGAATTTGGAATTTCGAATTTGGAATTAAGAATTCGCACCTCTGTTCGAGCGGTTGGACGAACCCTCAGGCGACAGATATCCCGAGCGGCGCGAACTTGAGTACGAATTCCAAATTCCACATTCCTAATTCCTAATTATTGCGGCGGCGCCGTTCCGGTCTTGCCATCCAGATCGACAAAGGTGATGTCCTTGAACGCGCCGAGCTGATCCTTCACCTTGGCCCAGTCGCCGACGATGGCGATCACCGAGTTGTCGGTGCCGAACAGCGACTGCGAGGCGCGCTTCACCTGGTCGGCGGTGACCGCGGCGATCTTCTCGCGATACGTTTCCGGGTAGTCCTTCGGCAGGCCGAAGACGTAGACGTTGTTGAGCAGCGACGCGAGGCCCGCCTGGGTGGCGGTCGAGATCGGGAACACGCCGCGCAGGTACGACTTCGCGCCCTGCAGCTCCGGCGCGTCGACGTTCTGCGCGCGCATGCCCTCGAACTCCTTGAACACTTCGCCGATCGCCGGGCCGGTTACCTCGTTGCGCACGTCGGCGTTGAAGCGATAGAAGCCGGCATCGGCAAACCCGGTCATCGCCGATCCCGGCGAGTAGGTATAGCCCTTCTCCTCGCGGATGTTTCGCACGATGCGCGAGTTGAAGGCGCCGCCGTAAATCGTGTTGGCGACGGTCAGCTCGTACCAGCGCGGATCGCTGCGCTTGACCGCCATGTTGCCGATCGAGATCGACGACTGGATGCTGTTCGGCCGCTGCACGAAATAGACATGCCGGCCGGTGAGCGCCGGCGGCGCCGGGAACGACGGCGTCGGCACGTCGCCTTTCGCCCAGCTGCCGAACGTTTTCTCGGCGGCGTCGAGGATCTTCGGGGGATCGACGTCGCCGACGACGAGCAGGAAGGCGTTGTTCGGCCGGTAGTGATCGCGGTGGAACGCCTCGATTTTCGCCCGGTCGATCGCCTGCACCGACGCCTCGGTTTCGCTCGTCCGCGCGTAGGGATGCTCGCCGAAGAGAGCGCGACGGAACTGGCGGTTCGAGAGGAACTGCGGCGACGCCTTCTGCTGCGCGACCGTCTGCAGGTGCTGCTGCTTGAGGATCGCGAGCTCGTCGGCCGGCAGCGTCGGGTTCATCACGACGTCGCCAACCAGCGCCATCAACTGCGGCGTGTATTCCGACAGGCCGCGCGTGGACAGCGACGAGTAGTCCTGCGACACCGCCGCCGACAGCGACCCGCCCATCCCGAACACTTCGCGGCGGATCTGCCGGCTGTTCCGCGTCTTGGTCCCTTCCTGGACGATGTCGGCCGTCATCTGCGCCAGCCCGGTGAGATCGGCCGGGTCGCTCGCGTAGCCGGAGAGCACCGTGAGCATCACGGTGACTTTCGGCACCGCCGCCTGCCGCGTGACGATCACCCGCAGGCCGTTCGCCAGCGTCTTCTCGACCCGCGGCGCGAGCTGAAACGGCCGCTCCGGTCCCACCGACGGCCGCTCCTGCGCGGACGCGACGGACGCAAAGGCTGCAAAGAGGGCCAAGGCCGCAAAGAGGCTTGAGGCTTGAGGCTTGAGGCTCATTTTCCGCCTCCTTCAGGTCGCCGATCGATAGAGGTGCGATTGGCGGGCACCAGGTATTTCTTCGCCGCCTGTTGAACGTCCGACGCCGTCACCTTCTCCAGCTCGCCGAGGATCGTGTTGATCCGGTTCGGGTCGTCGTCGTAGAGCGTGAGCGCAGCGAGCAGGTCGGCGCGGCCGAACCCGGGGATGATGCCGCCCTCGAGGCTCTCGAGAAACGACGAGCGGAAGTTCACTTTTGCCTGCTTCAGCTCCTCGTCGCTGATCCCGTGCTCCTGGATCGCGGTGATCACTTTGTCGACCACCTTGAGCACGTCGGCCCCCTTGAGATCGGGGCGGTAGTCGACGCGGAAGGTGTAGAGCATCGGGCCGTTGTAGTCGAAGTTGTTGCCGAGGCCATAGTTGAATCCGCCGGTGACGTTCGACGCGATCTGGTTTTCCTTGACCAGCGCCTGATACAGCTTCGCGCTCTCGTCGCTGACCAGGAGCGGATCGAGCAGCGACAGCGCGAAGAAATCCTTGGTCATGCGATCCGGCAGGTGGTAGCCGAACGCGACCGCCGGGGTGCGTGCCAGCTTGTCCGCCTCGGTGAAACTCTTCTCCGCGGTCTGCGCCGGCTCCTTGATGTCGGGCCGCGGCGGCGCCGGCCGCGACGCGATGCCGCCGAAGTGTTTCTCGGCCAGCTTCATCACTTCGTCCGGCGTCGTGTCGCCCGACACCACCAGCACGGCGTTGTTCGGCGCGTAATAAGTGTCGAAGAACTGCTTCACGTCGTCGAGCGTTGCCGCCTGTAAATCGGACAGGTCGCCGTAGAAGTTGTGCGCGTTGTACCAGTTGGTGTTCGCCTTCTGCGGCAGGCCGAGCCACTCGAAGGCGCCGTACGGCTGGTTGAGCACGTTGACGCGGACTTCCTCGCTGACCACGTCCTGCTGGTTCTTCAGGTTCTCCGGGGTGATCTTCAGCGACTTCATGCGGTCGGCCTCGAGCCACATCGCGAGCTCGAGCGCGTTGGACGGCATCACCTCGAAGTAGTTGGTGTGGTCGAAGCGGGTCGAGCCGTTCAGCACGCCGCCGTTCTCGTTGACGATGCGGACGTGCTCGAACTTGTTGACGTGCTCGGAGCCCTGGAACATCAGGTGCTCGAACAGGTGCGCGAAGCCGGTGCGGTTGCGCGGCTCGATCCGGAACCCGATCCGGTACATCACCTCGACGACCACCACCGGCGCGGCGTGATTCTCGCTGACGACGACCCGCAGCCCGTTCGGCAGCTTGCGGTAGACGACCGGGACCGAGAAGCTCTGGGCAGACGCCGCTGTCGCACAGGCGGCGAGCGACAACGCGAGAGCGAAACTGCGCATGGCGCGTGAATGTAGCATAAGAGTTTTAGACGACAATTCAGGCGTAAGGTTTGATGCCGCGGCCGACGAAGGCACCCATCAAACGCCGGCGCAGCTCGTTGGCGACCTTGCCCTGGTTGAGCGGCAGCGTCTTGAACTTGGCGCGCACGGTCGCCGCGCCGTCGGCGAGCGATTCGACGCCGGTCACCTCGAGCGGCGCCTGCACCACCGCCCGCCACTTGGGGTCGCTCTCCATCGACGCCCCCACCTCGCGCATCGTGCCAATCACCCGGTCGATGTTCTCGGCGTAACTGACCCGCATGTCGACAATCGCGTAGGCATATTGCTTGCTGAGGTTGGCGAGTGTCGTAATCGTCCCATTTGGGAACACCTGCACCGCGCCTTCGCCGTCCCGTAGAACGATTGTCCGCAGGTTGACCTGCTCGACCGTCCCGCCCACCCCGTTGATCCGCGCGATGTCGCCGATCCGCACCTGGTCCTCGAGAATCAGGAAGAAGCCGGAGATGACGTCGCGCACCAGGTTCTGCGCCCCGAACCCGATCGCCAGGCCGGCAATCCCCGCGCCGGTCAGGATCGGCAGCACGTCGATCGACAGCTCGCGCAGGAGCATCAGGACGACGACAAAGCCGACGACAGCCGTGACCAGGCTCGTCAGGATTCCGGCGAGGGTCGCGGCGCGGCGCTGCCACTCGAGGTCGCTAGTGGCGTGACGTCGGGCGAGCTTGAATTGCAGGTGCTCGATCGCGAGATTCGACGCGCGCGTGACGATGAACGCGCCGACGAGGATCACGGTGATGTTCACGCCGTGCACGAACAGCCAGCGGCCGAACAAGCGCGGATCCCAG
>Ga0068854_100001618_pt1 | contig 13700 bp, 10 predicted proteins | sample KBSCornC42_FD_66590 | JGI IMG/M metagenome (GOLD analysis project Ga0068854, IMG submission 66590) | Corn rhizosphere microbial communities from Kellogg Biological Station, Michigan, USA - KBS Corn C4-2 | ecosystem: Host-associated > Plants > Roots > Rhizosphere > Soil ... | reverse complement strand
GCGGCAGGGTGAGGGGCGGCAGGGTGAGGGGCGGCAGGGTGAGGGGCACCACTGGACGATCGACTGGACCCTCGAGGACTGGCCCCACGACAACTGGAGCATCGGCGCATGACCCGCATCGCCTGCCTGCTCCCCGAGACCTCGGAGCTCGTGCCGACGGGCGCACTGATCCAGCTCGCGCTCGCCCATTCGCCTCGCGTCGAAGATGCAGTAACTTGCATCTATCTCGATGCGGCGGGGCTCGAAGGCCTCTTCGGGGCCGAGCCCGAGCTCGGCGCGCGGCTCCGGGACGCGGCTCTCGCGGTCGGCCTCTCGATCCGGGTGGGCTTCGCGGGCGGTCGCCTGGCCGCCCTGGTCGCAGCCCGTCTCGGCGAGGGCATCGCGATCGTCGAGCCAGAGGGCGATGCCGCCGCGCTGGCCCCGGCCCCCCTGTCGCTCCTGCCGCTGCCCGAGGAGCTCGCCACCCGTCTCGAGCGCTGGGGAATCCGCACCATGGGCGAGCTCGCGGCGCTGCCCACCGCGGGGGTCTTCGAGCGGGCCGGGGCCGAGGGCGTGCGGGCGCAGCGGCTGGCCCGCGGCGAGGACCCGCGCCCGCTCGGCTCCTGGCGGCCGGGGCCCACCTTCGAGGAGTCGGTCGAGTGCGAGTGGGGGCTCGAGACGCTCGAGCCGGTGGTGGAGCGGCTCGGGGCGATGGCCGCGCGCCTCTGCGCCCGGCTCGGCGCGCGCGGCCTGGCCGCCGACGGCTTCGAGTGGACCTGCCGGCTCGCCGACGGCGGCGCGCACGAGGGCGCGCTCACCCCCGCGGTGCCGCTGACCGAGTCCGCCGCGGTGACGGCCTTGCTGCGCCTGGCCCTCGAGGCGCGGCCACCGCGCGGCATCGTGCGGACGGTGACCCTGCGTGCGCGGCCGACCCGCGCGGGCGCCGCCCAGGAGTCGTTCACCGATCCCTCGCGTCCGAGCCCACGCTTCCTGGCGGCCACCATGAACCGGCTGGTGGCGCTGGTGGGTCCGGATCGTATAGGCGCCCCGGCGCTGCTCGACAGCCATCGGCCCGATGCCGTGGGCCTGGACGCCTATGCGCCTCCTCCCTCTCCCCGCCGTGGAGCCCACGCTTTTCCTTCTCCCTCTCCCCTTCGGGGAGAGGGCAGGGTGAGGGGGCCCAGACGCCGGCCCCCGAATCCCCCCCGCGACGCGTCCGTGGTGGCCGCGCCGGTCCTCGCGCTCCGCCGCTTCCGCCCGCCCGTCCCCGCCGCGGTCACGCTCGCGTCGGGTCGGCCGGTCGCGCTGCGATCGAGCCGTCTCGCCGGGCGCATCGTGGCCGGAGTCGGACCGTGGCGGGCGTCCGGCGAGTGGTGGACCACACGCGTGTGGCTGCAGGACGAGTGGGACGTGGAGCTGGCCGACGGCACGCTCTGCCGTCTGGCCCACGACGGCTCCGCCTGGCACCTGGCCGGGATCTATGACTGATACCCCCGGGACTGACGCCACCGGGGACTGATGGCCGCCGCGGCCCGCTCCTTCGCGACTGTCCTGGTCACGGACATGGACAACACCCTCTTCGACTGGCTCGGCATGTGGCAGGCCGCCTTCGGAGCGATGCTCGAGCATCTGATGGCCGACAGCGGCGTGCCGCGCGCGACGCTCGAGGCGGAATTCTTCGCGATCCACCAGCGGCACGGCACGACCGAGTACGCCTTCGCCATCCAGGAGCTGCCCTCGCTCCGCGCCCGGCATGCTCCCGATGCGGAGGACCTGCCGGGGCGGTACGCGGCCGCCATCGACGCCTACCGCGTCATGCGCCGCCGGACCCTCGCGCTCTACCCGGGCGTGCGCGAGACCCTGCGCGCGGTGCGAGCGGCGGGGGCGCTGGTGATCGCCTACACCGAGTCCCGGGCGTACTACGCGGACTACCGGGTGCGCACCCTCGAGCTCGACGGCGCGCTCGACTACCTCTACTCGCTGCCCGACCACGCCCTGCCGGAGGGCGTGACGGCCTCGCAGATCCGGCGCTATCCGCCGGAGCACTACCGGCTTCGCTCCACCGTTGCCCGCCACACCCGCGAGGGGACGTGGAAGCCGGATGCCTCCGTGCTGCGCGACATCCTCTCCGACGTCGGGGCCGAGCCCGCGGCGGCGGTGTACGTGGGCGACAGCCTGATCAAGGACGTGACGATGGCGCAGGCCGCGGGGGTGCTGGACGTGTTCGCCCGCTACGGCGACGTGCGGAGCCGCCCCGGCTACGACCTGTTGCGACGGGTGACCCACTGGTCGCCCGCGATGCTGGCCCGCTCGGAGGGCATCCGCGAGGCCGACGTCCGCCCGCCCCACGTCCTCGGCGACGGGTTCGCGGAGCTGCTGGACCACGTCGAGTTCCGCCGCTTCACGCCCCCGGCGCCCGCGGCCTGATCTCGTGTTCGTCGAGCTGCACGCCAAGAGCGCCTTCAGCTTCCTCGAGGCCGCCGCCCTGCCGGAGGCGCTGGCCGAGCGGGCCGCCGCGCTCGGCCAGTCCGCCATCGCGCTGCTGGACGCCGACGGCGTCTTCGGCGCGGCGCGGCTCTACCGCGCGTGCACCCGGCTCGGCATCTCCGCGCGGGTGGGTGCGGAGGTCACCCTCGACGACGGCAGCCGGCTGCCGCTCCTGGTGGAGGACCGCGAGGGCTACCAGAACCTCTGCCGTCTGCTCACTCGCATCAAGATGCGCGCGGCCAAGGGGGCGGGAGCAGCCACGCTCGACGAGCTGCCCGAGTTCTCGGGCGGGCTCGTGTGCCTCACCGGGGGCGGACGGGGGCCGGTGGCCGCCGCGCTCGCGCGCGAGGGCGCGCCGGGGGCCCGGCGCCTGCTCGAGCGCCTGATCTCGACCTACGGCCGCTTCAACGTCTTCGCGGAGCTGCAGCGCCACCTGAGCCGTCCGGAGGAGGCGCGCAACGACTGGCTGCGCGGGGAGGCCTCCCGCCTGGGGGTGGCTCTACTGGCCACCAACGAGCCGCGCCTGATCGGGCGCCGCGACCGGCCGCTGCTCGACGTGCTCACGTGCATCCGCGAGCACGTCACCCTCGAAGAGGCCGGGCGGAAGCTGGCGCGCAACAGCGAGCACTTCATGAAGACGGGGCCGGCCATGGAGCGGCTCTTCGCGGATTGCCCGGAGGCGGTGGCCAACACCGGCGAGCTCGCGATGCGGCTCGGCTTCACCCTCAAGGACCTCGGCTACCGCTTCCCGGACTATCCGCTGCCGCGCGGGGAGACCCCCATCGGCTTCCTGCGGACGCTCGCCCACGCGGGGGCGCGTACCCGCTACGGCTCGGGGCCGCTCGCGGAGAAGGCGCGCCGGCAGATCGAGCACGAGCTGGCCCTCATCGGCCGGCTGGATCTCGCCGGCTACTTCCTCATCGTGTGGGACCTCGTGCAGTACTGCGGCTCGCACGGGGTGCTGGTGCAGGGCCGCGGCTCGGCGGCCAACAGCGCGGTGTGCTACGCGCTCGGCCTCACCGCGGTGGACCCGGTGGGGATGGAGCTGCTCTTCGAGCGCTTCCTCTCCGAGGAGCGCGGGGAGTGGCCCGACATCGACCTCGACCTGCCGAGCGGCGACCGCCGGGAGCAGGTGATCCAGTACGTCTACGAGCGCTACGGCCGGCTGGGCGCGGCCATGACCGCCAACGTCATCACCTACCGCGGGCGCAGCGCCGCCCGCGAGGTGGGCAAGGTCCTCGACCTGCCCCCGGACGTGATCGAGCGGCTCTCGCAGCTGGTGAGCAACTGGGAGTACAACGATCCGGGCGACAGCCTGCTCGCGCACCTGGGCGAGGCGGGGTGCGATCCGGCCGAGCCGCGCATGCAGCACTTCGCGCGGCTGTGGAGCGCGATCCAGGACCTGCCGCGGCACCTGGGCCAGCACTCCGGCGGCATGGTGATCGCCCAGGGGCGGCTCGACGGAGTGGTGCCGCTCGAGCCGGCCACCATGCCCGGGCGCAGCGTGGTGCAGTGGGACAAGGACGACTGTGCCGCCCTCGGCATCGTGAAGGTCGACCTCCTCGGGCTCGGCATGATGTCGCTGCTGCAGGACGCGCTCGAGATGATCCGCCGCCGCGGCGGGGCGGTGGACCTGGCCCATCTGCCCCAGGACCCGGTCGTCTACCGCATGCTCCAGGAGGCCGACACCATCGGGGTGTTCCAGGTGGAGAGCCGCGCCCAGATGGCCACGCTGCCGCGCCTGCGCCCGGAGCGATTCTACGACCTGGTGGTGCAGGTGGCGATCATCCGTCCCGGTCCCATCGTGGGCGACATGGTGCATCCCTACCTGCGCCGTCGCGCGGGCCGCGAGGCGATCACGGTGCCGCATCCGGACCTGGAGCCGATCCTGCGCCGCACCCTGGGCGTGCCGCTCTTCCAGGAGCAGCTCCTGCGCATGGCGATGGCCACCGCCGGCTTCACCGGGGGGGAAGCCGAGGAGCTGCGCCGCGCCTTCGGCTTCAAGCGCTCGGAGCGCGCCATGAAGGAGGTGGAGGTGAAGCTGCGGGCGGGCATGACCCGGAAGGGCATCTCGGGCGCCGCGGCCGAGGCCATCATCGACTCCATCACCGCGTTCGCGCTCTACGGCTTCCCGGAGTGCGTGGCGGGCGACAGCCGGGTGATCGACGCGGAGACCGGCTCCGCGGTGCGGATCGAGGACGTGGTGGAAGGCCGTGCCACGCTGACCCACACCCTGGCCTGCGATGCGGACTTCAAGATCCGGAAGCGCCGGGTGCTCGCGGCCACCCGGAGCGGCACCCGGACGGTGTACCGGCTGCGCACCTTCCTGGGGCGGGAGGTGGTGGCGACCCCGGAGCACCTGCTGCTCACCGAGACCGGGTGGCGGCCGCTGGGAACCCTGGGGCCCGACGACCACGTGGCCACCGCGGTGGCGGGAGCCTTCGTGAGCTGGGACTGCGTGGTGGACGTGGAGCCCGCGGGGATGGCCGCGACCTACGATCTGGCCGTCGAGGAGGACCACAACTTCGTCGCCGACGGTCTGATCGTCCACAACTCGCACGCGGCCAGCTTCGCCCTGCTCGCGTACGCGAGCGCCTACCTGAAGGCGCATCACCCGGCCGCGTTCTACGCCGCGCTGCTGAACAACCAGCCGATGGGGTTCTACGACCCCGCCACCATCGTGAACGACGCGGGCCGGCACGGGCAGGTCATCCATCCCGCCGACGTCAACTACTCGGGCTGGCTGTGTACGATCGAGCCCGCCGGCTCGGTGCGCCTGGGGCTGCGCTACGTGCGCGGGCTGCGCGAGGAGGCGGGCCGGCGCCTCGAGGCGGAGCGGGCGCGGCGGCCGTTCGACTCGGTCGAGGATCTGGTGCGGCGCGGCGGGCTCCGGCGCGACGAGGTGGCGCAGCTGGCGCGGGTGGGAGCGCTCGGCAGCCTCGAGCCGGAGCGGCGGGCGGCGCTGTGGGCGGCGGAGCGCGCGGGGCGGCCCGCGGGCGCGCTCTTCGAGGCGCTGCCCGCCCCGCGCGAGGCCTCGCCGCTCCGGCCCATGAGCGCGGAGGAGCGGCTGCTCGCCGACTACGACGGCACCGGGCTCACCCTGGGGCCGCACCCGATGGCCTTCCGGCGGGGACGGCTCCTGCGCATGGGCGTGTCGCGGGCGGCGGACCTCGCCGCCTTCCGTCACGGGGCGTGGGTGAAGGTGGCGGGGGCGGTGGTGGTGCGCCAGCGGCCGGGCACCGCCAAGGGCTTCGTCTTCCTCAACCTCGAGGACGAGACCGGCCTCGTCAACGTGATCGTGCGGCCGGCCCTCTTCCACCAGCACCGGCTCGCGCTGGTGAACGAGTCGTTTCTCCTGATCGAGGGGACGCTGCAGCGCCAGGACAACGTCACCTCCGTGCGCGCCGAGCGGCTCGCGCCGCTCCGCCATCGCCTGGCGAGCGTGCCCTCGCACGACTTTCACTGAGGCCCCCCACCGCGGCGAGGAACACGCGCAGGGCCGGCGTCTCCGGCTTGTCGCGCCGCCGCACCAGCCCGAGCCGCCGCACCAGGGCGGGCGAGAGGGGCCGGGTGATGAGCGCGCCCGCCCGCACCTCGTCCCGCACCGCCATCGCGGGGCTCACCGAGACCCCGAGCCCGGCCTCCACCAGCTTCTTGATCGCCTCCTCGCTGCCGAGCTCCATCACCACGTGCGGTCGCGCGCCGCCCCGCCGGAACCACCCCTCGACCACGCGGCGAATGGTCCCGCCGCGCTCGTAGAGGATGAGCGGCACCCGCGCCAGCTCCGCCGGGGTGAGGGCGCCCGGGCCCGGCCAGCGGTGGCCGGGGGGAGCCACCGCCACCAGCGGATCCTGGCGGAACGTGGTCACCGCGAGCTGCCGGCCGGTGACCGGCAGCGTGACCAGGCCCACGTCGAGCTCGTTGGCCGCCACCGCGGCCGCGATCTCGGGGGCGTTGCCGGTCACCACGATCAGCTCCAGCTCCGGGTAGCGGTCCCGCAGCCGGCGCAGCAGCGGCGGCAGCAGGTGGATGCTCGCGGTGGCGCCGGTGCCGAGTCGCAGGCGGCCCGCCACCACCCCGCGGAGCTGGCGCAGCGCCTCCTGCGCCGCGTCGAGCTCGGCGAACGCGCGCCCCGCGTGCTCCAGCAGCACGGTGCCGGCGCGGGTGGGGAAGGCCCGCTTGCCCACCCGCTCGAGGAGCGCGGTGCCGCAGCGGGCCTCGAGCTGCCGGATGTGCAGGCTCACCGCGGGCTGGCTCAGACGCAAGCTTTCGGCCGCGCGTGAGAAGGACCCGTGCCGAGCAATCTCCCGGAGAGTCCGCACGTGGACCGGATTGAGGTCCATCTCCCCGAAGTATTCCTCATCGTTTGCATGAGAACAATCTATTTCCCTTATGACAGCCGGGGGTCGCACACTGCGAGACAGGAGGAGGACCCATGGCGGACGTCTCGATTCGCTCCGCGACGCCGGACGACGCGGCGGCGATCTGCACCATCTACAACCAGGGCATCGAGGACCGCATCGCGACCCTCGAGACCGAGCCGCGCACCCCCGAGGAGCGCCGGCAGTGGATGGCCGCGCGCGCCCCGCGTCACCCGGTGGTGGTGGCGGTGACCGGTGGCGTCGTGGTGGGGTGGGGCAGTCTCAACTCGTTCAACGCCCGGCCCGCCTACGACCACGTGGTGGACCTCTCGGTCTACGTGGAGCGCGCGTGGCGCGGGCGCGGGGTGGGCCGCGCGCTCCTGCAGCACCTGCTGGCGCTGGCCAGGCGCACCGGCTACCACAAGATGGTGCTGGCCACCTTTCCCTACAACGAGGCCGGCGTCACCCTCTACCGGAAGATGGGCTTCACCCCGGTCGGGGTCTACCACGAGCAGGGGATGCTCGACGGCAAATGGGTCGACGTGCTGATCATGGAGCGCCTGCTCTGAGCTACGGCTGGACCGTCGTCGCCACCCTCTGCGTCACCGAGATCGTGTCGTGGGGGATCATGTACTACGGCTTCCCGGTGTTCCTCGCCTCCATGGAGGCCGATCTCGGCGGCTCGCGGGTGGCGATCACCGGCGCGTTCACGGTGGGGATGGCGGTGGCCGCGCTCGCCGCGCTGCCGGTGGGCCGCTGGCTCGACCGGCGCGGCCCGTGGGGGCTGATGACGCTCGGCTCGTGCCTCGGCACCGCGCTGGTGATCGCCTGGTCGCAGGTCTCGAGCGTGGGCGGGCTCTACGCGGTCTGGGCGCTCATGGGCCTGGCCCTGGGGGCCACGCTCTACGAGCCCGCGTTCGGCGCGGTCGTCCGCTGGTTCCCCACCGAGCATCGCGACCGCGCGCTGACGGTGGTCACGCTGGCCGGCGCGCTCGCCAGCACCATCTTCATGCCGATCAGCGCGGGTCTGCTCCAGCACTGGGGCTGGCGCCCGGCCCTGCTGGGGCTGGCCACGATCCTGGCCGTCGTCACGATCCCGCTCCACGGCCTCGTGCTGCGTCGTCAGCCCCCTCATCTCGCGCGGCCGCGCGGGCGCGCGGCGGGCGTCGAGGCGCGCGGCCCGGGGGTGCCGCTCGCGGTGGCCGCGCGCGCGCCGATCTTCTGGGCCCTGTCGCTGGCGTTCGCGATCGGCAGCTTCGCCACCTCCGCGGTGACCCTGCACCTGATCCCCTACATGGTGGAGAACGGGCACCCGGCCACCGCGGTCGCCGTCGCCATCGGCTGGATGGGCGCGATGCAGATTCCCGGCCGCCTCGTCTTCATCGCGGTGGCCGGCCGCTTCGGCGCGCTCGGCGTCACCATGGCGGTGTTCCTGGCCCAGGCGCTCGGTCTCACCCTCGTCGCGCTCGCCCCCGGGCTGCCGGGCGGCCTGGTGCTCGTGATCGCGGTGCTGGGCGCGGCCAACGGCATGGCCACGCTCGCGCGCGCCACCACGCTCGCGGAGCTGTTCGGGCCCGCGCACTACGCCACCATCAGCGGTGCGGTCGCGCTCGGCGCCAACGGCGCCCGCGCTCTGGGGCCGGTGGGTGCGTCGCTGCTCTACGCGTGGCTCGGCGGCTACCGGGCGGTGTTCTGGTCGCTGGCCGGCGCGCTCGTGCTGGTGGGCGCCCTCGTGGCCGCGAACGGCTGGCGTGACGCGCGGGTCGCGGAGGCTGCCGGCCGCGCCTAGAGGGCGGGTCCCCTCGCGGTTTGGGTTACGATAGGACCCTATGCTCGCGGGCTGGGGTCGGTTCGTCCATCGCTTCCGGTTCGCGGTCATCGCGGTCTCGCTGCTGAGCGTGATCCCGTCCCTGTGGCTGATCGCCCACGGCGGCCGCCTGGCCACCACCGACGTGCCCACCACGACCGAGTCGGGGCGCGCGCTCGACCTGATCGGTCGCGAGCTGCCCGGGCGTCCGCCCTCGTTCAGCCTGATCTTCAGCAGCGACCGGCTCCGGGCGAGCGATCCCGCGTTCCGTCGAGAAGTCGAGAAGGCGCTCGCCCCCCTGCGGCAGGACGACCGGGTGGCGCGGGTGGTGACCGCCTACGACCCGCCGGTCTACGACGCCTCGGTGCCGGCGGCGGAGATGATGTCGCGCGACGGCCACCGCGCCCTCGCGGTGGTCGAGCTGAAGGGCGAGGCCTCCGCGTTCTCGTCGCTCGAGTTCTCGGTGCTGCCGCCCGACGTGTATCCCTCCCTGCGGGGCAAGGTGAAGACCGACACCCTCGAGGTGCTGCCGGTCGGCAACATCCCCCTCAATCACGACTTCACCGAGGTGACCCGCTCCGACCTGCACCGGGCGGAGCTGGTGATCCTGCCCGTGGTGGTGATCCTCCTCCTGCTCGTGTTCGGCTCGGTGGTGGCCGCGATGCTGCCGCTGCTGGTGGGCGCGCTCTCGATGGCGGGCGCGATCGCGGGCACCCTGCTGATGGCCCGCTACACGTCGGTGTCGGTCTACGCACCCAACATCGTGACCATGATCGGCCTCGGAGTGGCCATCGACTACTCGCTGTTCATCGTGAGCCGCTTCCGGGAGGAGATCCGCCGGCGCCCCGGCCCGGAGGCCCTCGCGAGCACCATGGCCACCGCGGGCCGGGCCATCCTCTTCTCCGGCGTCACGGTGGCGATCGGGCTGCTGGGCATGGTCTTCCTCGGCCTCGGCAACATCGGCTCCATCGGCTGGGCCGGGACGGTGGTGGTCTCGCTCGCGGTGCTCTACGCGCTCACCCTGCTGCCGGCCCTGCTCGCGATCCTGGGCCCGCGGGTGAACGCGCTGCGGCTGCCCTTCGTGCACCCGGAGCGGTCGCGCAAGGGCCGGGGGCTCTGGCACTCGGTGGCGGTCACGGTGATGACGCATCCGTGGGCGGTGTTCCTCTCGGTCTCGGCGCTGCTGCTGATCCTGGGCGTCCCCTTCCTGCACCTGCAGGTGGGCTCGGGCGACGTCAACGCGCTCCCGCCCGAGGCCGCGTCCCGACGCGGCGACGAGTCGCTGCGCGATCACTTCGCGGGGGGCGACACCAACCGCGTCCTGGTGGTGGTGCGCTTTCCCGACGGGACCCCGCTCACCGCGGAGCGGGTGGGCGCCCTCTACGATCTGAGCCGATGGCTCGCCAAGCGGCCCCACGTGACCCGCGTGGAGAGCCTGGTCGACCTCGATCCGAGCGTGACCCGCGAGCAGTACCAGCAGCTCGCGACCGCTCCCGCCTCGATGCGGCCCCCCGGGGTGCAGCAGCTCGTGCGCCAGACCATCGGGGGCCGCCTCGCGCTCCTGGTGGTGGCCACGCCGCTCAAGCCGTCGAGCCCGGAGGCGCGCGCGCTGGTGGAGGAGATCCGCGCCTCCCATCCCGCGGTGGGCGGAGAGCTGCTGGTGACCGGGCAGACCGCGTTCGACCTCGACATCATCAACCTGGTCACCCGGCACGCCCCGCGCACGGTGGGGCTGGTGATGCTGGCGACCTACGTGGTGCTGTTCCTGCTCCTGGGCTCGGTCCTGCTGCCGCTCAAAGCGGTGATCATGAACCTGCTCTCGATCAGCGCCTCCTACGGGGCGCTGGTGTGGATCTTCCAGGACGGGCACCTGTCGAGCTGGCTCCACTTCACCCCGGGCCCCATCCAGACCGCGACCCCGCTCATCATGTTCTGCTTTGTGTTCGGCCTCTCGATGGACTACGAGGTGCTGCTGCTGAGCCGGGTGCGCGAGGAGTACGAGCGCCACGGCAACACCGCGCACGCGGTGGCCGACGCCCTCGAGTCGACGGGCCGCCTCATCACGGGCGCGGCCGCCATCATGGCCGCGGTGTTCTTCGGCTTCGCGACCGCGCGCTCGGTGATCATCCAGGCGGTGGGAATCGGCATCGGGCTGGCGGTGGTGATCGACGCCACCATCGTGCGGGCCCTGCTGGTGCCGGCCACCATGCGCCTGATGGGGCGGTGGAACTGGTGGGCGCCCGGGCCGCTGGCCTCGCTCTACCGCCGCCTGGGGCTGGCCGAGCGCAGCTCCGATGCCGAAGTCGTCCCCCGCTAGCCCGCCCCCGCTGATCCGGTATCGCCCCGAAAGCCCGGTCGCCACCGAGTACCGGGTCGGTCTCTGCGCGTGGCAGGACAGGAGCATGCTGGAGGACGGCTCCTTCTACCCCATCAAGAGCATGAAGGCGGAGGAGCGGCTCTGGTGGTACAGCCGCTTCTTCGACTGCGTGGAGGTCAACTCCACGTTCTACGCGCCACTGGCGGCCCAGAACGCGGTGCAGTGGGTGAAGCGGACCCCGCCCGGCTTCCTCTTCAGCGTGAAGGCCTACGCGCTGCTCACCGGCCACCATCTGGACGCGGCCCGGCTGCCGCCCGAGCTGGCGGCCCGGGTGCCCGCGCGGGCCCGCCCCGACGACCGGGGGCGGCTCGACAACGGCGTCTTCGGCGACGAGGCGCGAGAGTGGGTCTTTGCCGCCTTCCGCGAGGGCCTGCAGCCGCTGGCCGACGCGGGCAAGCTGGGCTACGTGCTGTTCCAGATGGCGCCGTGGGTGAAGTACGGCGAGGCGGCGCTCGAGTACCTCGCGAGCCTGCCCGCGCGGCTGCCCGGCGTCACCATCGCGGTGGAGTTCCGTGACGCCTCCTGGCTGCCCCGGCACACCGAGGAGACCCTCGCGTGGCTGCGCGACCACGGGCTGACCTACGTCTCGGTCGACGCCCCCCGCACCCCCGCCTCGGTCGACGACACGGTGGCGCTCACGTCGCCCACCGCGATCCTCCGCCTGCACGGCCGCAACCGCGAGGGCTTCATGAAGCAGCTGCGCGGGCAGGAGCCGAGCGTGGCCGAGAAGTACGGGTATCTGTACCAGCGGGAAGAGCTGGCCGGCATCGTGGTCCGTGGGCGCGCGCTGGAGGGGCGGGCCCGCCGCGTCTACTTCAAGCTCAACAACAACGTGGGCGACGCACCGGCCATCAACGGCGAGGATATCCGGGAGCTCCTGGGGCAGGAGACCGTGGATCGCGCGGAGGTGGAGCGGCAGTGGCGGGAGCGCCGCCGGAAGCGGCCCGGGGCGCCCTGAATCGTCCAGAATCTGCGTGCTAGAATGACGCATCTCAAGCGGGCGGAGGGCTGCCGGGTGCCGATCTACGAGTACGACTGCCAGGGGTGCCGACGCCGGGTCAGCCTGCTCATCCGTACCCTCCACGGCGGCGAGGCCCCGCGATGTCCACGATGTGGTAGCTCCGAGCTCTCCCGCCTCATGTCCCGCTTCGCCACCGTGAAGTCCGAAGATGCCCGCCTCGACGCCATGTCCGACCCCGGAAGCTTCGGCGACCTCGACGAGAACGACCCCCGCAGCGTGGCCCAGTTCGTGAAGAAGATGGGCTCCGAGATGGGCGAGGACCTGGGCCCCGACCTGGACGAGGCGATGGACGAGGCCATGGCCGAGGGCGACGGCGACGCCCCGGGCGAGGAGCCGGCGATGGACGCGGGTGGTGGCGCCGCCGGCGACGACTCGGGGGCGCTCTGAGCGTGAAGGTCGAGGTCCACGCCGATCTGCAGGCGTTCGACGAGGCGCGCTGGAACGGGCTGCTCGACCGCGCGCGGCTGCCCTCGGTGTTCCTCACCTGGCAGTGGCAGACCGAGTGGAGCCGGGCCTTCGCGGCCGAGCGGCCCAAGCAGATCCTGGCCGCCACCGACGCGGCGGGCGAGCTCGCCGGGCTCCTGCCGCTCTACGAGGAGACGCCCGGCCGTTGGCGCATCCTCGGCGGCGTCGACGTCTCCGACTATCTCGACCTGATCGCCCCCGCCGGCCGCGAGGAGGAGGTCTGGGCCGCGCTGCTCGCCCACTGCGCCGCCCACCGGGCCGAGTGGGACCTGCACGGCATTCGCGCCGCCTCCGCGACCGCCACCGTGGTTCCCGCGCTGGCTCCCGCCGCCGGCCTCACCCCTACCGTGGAGCGCGAGGATCGCTGCCCGGTGCTGGCGCTGCCCAAGACGTGGGACGAGTACCTCGCGAAGCTTTCCGGCAAGGACCGGCACGAGCTGCGGCGGAAGATCCGCCGCCTCGAGCGCGAGCTGCCCGGCGCGAGCAGCCGCTCGCACGCCACGCTCGAGGGCTGGGACGAGGCCATGACCCGCTTTCTCACGCTGCACCGCCTCTCGAAGGTGGGCAAGGCGCGCTTCATGGACGAGCGCATGGAGCGCTTCTTTCGCTCCGCCACGGGGCGACTCGCCGCCGCGGGCTGGGCGCGGCTCTGGTTCCTCGAGTTCGAGGGCGAGGCGGTGGCCGCGTTCCTCTGCCTCGAGTACGCGGGCAGCGTCGGTCTGTACAACTCCGGCTTCGATCCCGCGCGCGCGGTGCTGGCCCCCGGCATCGTGCTGCTGGCCCACGTCATCCGCGATGCCATCGACCGCGGCTTCCCGATCTTCGACTTCCTCCGCGGCGAGGAGCCCTACAAGTACGGCTTCGGCCCCGCGCCGGAGGACGTGCTGAACGTGCGGGTGGCCCCGTGAAGCGTCCATGAAGCTCACCGTCGCGATGCTATCGGTCCACACCTGCCCCCTGGCCGCGCTCGGGGGCAAGGAGACGGGCGGCATGAACGTGTACGTGCGGCAGGTCGCGTGCGAGCTCGGGCGGATGGGCGTGCACGTCGACGTCTTCACCCGCTCCCAGAACCCCACCATCCCGCGGGTGGTCGAGCTGGGTCCGGGCGCGCGGGTGGTGCACCTGCCGGCGGGGCCCGAGGCCCCGATGGCCCGCGAGGCGGTGCACGCGCACCTCGAGCAGTTCGCGACCGGGGTGGAGGAG
>Ga0068854_100001591_pt1 | contig 13812 bp, 10 predicted proteins | sample KBSCornC42_FD_66590 | JGI IMG/M metagenome (GOLD analysis project Ga0068854, IMG submission 66590) | Corn rhizosphere microbial communities from Kellogg Biological Station, Michigan, USA - KBS Corn C4-2 | ecosystem: Host-associated > Plants > Roots > Rhizosphere > Soil ... | reverse complement strand
CGCAGCCAGAAGCGCGAGGCTATGGTCGGCGCTCGGGCATCGCGCCGCGCGCGGGTGACGATCACCTCGGGCGCGCCCAGCACCATCGCGAAGTCATGCGCCGACAGGCCGATGCGCCGCTCCAGGCCGCTCAGGCCCAGCTCGGCGCGGATGCGCGGGGCGAGCCAGGGGTCGGGGCTGGGCAGCGTCGGCCATATGCCCTCGTTGAGCCCGCCGAGCACCATCAGGTCGGCATGCTGGAGCCGCGCTTCGAGCAGGCCCCAGATCGACAGGCGCGGATGGCCGCCCTGCGGCGGGCGGACCGCGACCGCATCCATCATCAGGCGCAGGGTCGGGGCGAGGCTGGCCGGCTCGAACGCGGCCGGGCCGAGCGGGGCGGCGGCTTCGAGATCGGCGATCAGATCGGCGGCGGCGCGGCCGTCGGGACCCGACCAGCCGGCATCGCCGGAGAGGGTGGTGACGGCCTGGCGCAAGGCTGCGAGCAAGTTTCCCAGAGTCCGTTCGTCCCGAGCGAAGTCGAGGGACGTTGGCCGGGCGGAGCGTGTCTCGACTTCGCTCGACACGAACGGAGCAGTAAATACCTGTTCCAGCGGCTCCAGCAGCGCTTTCACCTCGGCCCACCAGCTCTGTGCCGGCGCCCGCAGGCGTGCCGAATAGCGGTCGCCATCCGCCAGAAATCGCGTGATCCCGTCGAGGCCGGCGGGCGGGCGCGGCCCGCGCAGCGCCATGTCCAGCTTGCGCGCGCCATCCAGCCAGGCGCCACGGGCTTCGCCGCGGCGGACCAGCGGATGCTTGAGCAGGGCAAGCAACGGCACCGGCGCAAAGCCCTCGGCGGCGGCTTCGGCGATGGCGAGCAGCAGCGTGCCGGCGGGGGTCACCGACAGCGGCGTCCCGGCGCTGTCGTCGGCAACGATTCCCCAGCGCGCGAGATGCGCGGCGACGCGGCGCGCCAGGACGCGGTCGGGCGTCACGAGCGCGGCGGTGCGGCCGGGGGTCTCGATCGCCTCGCGCAGCGCCAGAGCGATCGTCTGCGCCTCCTCGGAAGGGTTGGCCAGTTCGATCGCGCGCACGCCGGTCAGGCGCCGTTCGGCCGGTGGCAAGCCATGCCATTTGTCGGTGAAGGCAGCGGGCGCCATCGCGTTGGCGATCGCCTTCGCCCGGATCGCGCGCGCGTCGCGTCCGCCGCCCCAGCGCCAGGTCTGGATCTCGTCGAGGCCGACGTCCATCTGGTCGAGCAGCAGCTTGAGCGCATATTGCGGATGGCTTTCGATCGGCCGCGGCGGCCGCGATCCGTCGTCGCGGGGCTGGTGCGGGCCGAGCGCCTCCCATTCCTCGCGCGGCGAGATGGTGTCGACGCCGGGCAGCACCACCATCCCCCGCGGCAGCCGCGCGACTATGCCGAGCAGTCTTGCCACCGCGGGCGTCGTGCTGCTGATGCCCGCCGCGATCACCGGGCCCGGGGGCGGGCTGGCGCGCCAGTTGCGGGCGACGCGGTCGAGCAGGCGGTTGCGGCGTTCGGCGAGGTCGATGCGGCCGCGCGCCTGGAGCAGCTGGGGCCAGCGCGTCAGGATCGCGTCGAGCATGTCGAGCGAGCGCTGCCAATGCTCCGACAGGTCGGGCAGATCGGCGAGGCCGCGCAGCTTCGACGGTGGCACCTGTTCGATCAGCAACTGGTCGAGGGTGCGTCCAAGCTCGCCCGCCAGGCGGATCGCCTCGCCGCCGTCGATCGGATCGCCGGCGGCGGCGCGCGCTTCGCCGGTCAGGCGGGCGAGGATCATCTGCCGTTCGAGCGGATCGATCGCGGGCGGAACAGGGTCTGCCCCGTCGGTGCCGATCGGATCGAGCAGCCCGCCAAGCCGTTCGTCGAGCTCGGGATCGCCGATCGCCACAAGCCGCGGCAGCAGCAGCCCACCCTCCGCACGACGCACGAAGGCATCGCTGATCGCGCGGGCGGCGCGGTTGTTGGGCACCAGGATCGCGGCCCGGGCCAGCTCCAGCGGATCGGGGCCATATTGCGCGATCAGGCCACCCGCGAGCGCGTCGGCGAAAGCGCGATGCGCGGGGATCGTGAAGACGGTGGGGGCGGTCATCGAGGCCACCTTAGGGCCAGTCGCTGTCGGATAGAAAGGGCGTTGACAGCGAACCGCTCGTCAACCGTCGCCCCAGCGAAGGCTGGGGTCCATGTCTGTCCTGCCTTGATGTGCCATCTGATAAGACGACAGAGATGGATGCCAGCCTTCGCTGGCACGACCCCTCATTTTTCAAGAGTGGGAGCTTAGCCGAACCCCAGTATGGCCTCGGTCTTGCCGATCGCGGGCGGCGTGCCGACGTCGAACCACAGGCCCTGGTGGGACAGACCATAAGCCCGGCCAGCGGCGATGGCGCGGTCCCACAGCAGGTTGAACGAGAAGGGGCCGTCCGGCAGGTCGGCGAACAGCCGCTTCGAGACGAGCTGCACCCCGGTGAACACGAAGGGCGCCACCTTGGCGGCCCGCCGCCTGCTGATGCGTCCGGCGGGGTCCATGTGGAAATCGCCGAGCCCGCTATGGCAGTTGGCGCGCGCCAGCGGCACCAGCAGCAGCAGCGCATCCATTTCCGCATCGTCCCAGCGGTCGGCGAGCAGCCGGATCGCATCGACCGGGCCGTCGATCCAGAGATTGTCGCTGTTGGCGATGAGGAAGCGCTCGTCGGCGATCAGCGGCAGTGCCTTGGCCACGCCGCCGCCGGTTTCCAGCAGCAGGCCGCGCTCGTCGGAAATCTGGACGTCCAGGTCGCCGGCCTTGCGCTTGAGGTGCGCCTCGAGCGAATCGGCGAGATAGTGGACGTTGACCACGACCCGGCCGATCCCTGCGCTGCGCAGCCGATCGAGGACATGGTCGAGCAGCGGCTTGCCGGCGACCTCGACCAGCGGCTTCGGGCGGGTCGCGGTCAGCGGGCGCATCCGCTTGCCAAGGCCCGCGGCCAGCACCATCGCGGTGCCGATCGGCGCCTGGACCGGGTTGGGGCGCAACGACATCGGCTTGGCGAAACTCATGCCGCGGTCCCTTGCCAATGCGCCGCCCGCGCCGCCGGCGGGACATGGGCGTCGAACCATGCCTGGACCGGCGCCAGCGCGGGATGCGCCAGATCGCGTTCCAGATAGGCCCACACGCGCGGCTGGAAGGCGAGGTAGCGGGGCTTGCCGTCGCGCTTCCACAGGCGCGTGAAGATGCCGAGGATCTTGGCGTTGCGCTGGGCGCCGAGCAGCGCATAGGCGGCGGCGTCGAACGGGCGGCGGGCGGCATAGCGCGCGATCATGGCCGCCTCCAGCGCATGTGGTACGTCGCGGCGCGCATCCTGGAGCAGCGAGACGAGGTCATAGGCGGCATGGCCGGCCAGCGCATCCTGGAAATCGAGCAGGCCGAGGCTGCCGTCGCCGAGCAGCATGATATTCTCGGCATGGTAATCGCGCAGCACGGTGATCGACTGGTCGGACGCGATCGGCGCAAGCGCTGCGTCCCATGCGGCCCGATAGGCGTCCGTGTCGCTGTCGAGCCCGACGGCGGGCATATACCACTCGGGGAACAACCCTGCCTCGCGCTGGTACACGGCCATGTCATAGGGCGGCAGGTCGCCGGGGCGGGCGGCGTGAAGATCGGCCAGCAGGTCGATCGCCTGCGCATAGATCGGGGTCTCCGCGGCGGGATCGGCTTCGATCACCTCCTTCATCCGGGCGTCGCCGAAATCCTCGAGCAGGATAAGCCCCCGGGCAAGATCCTCGGCGAGAATGCGCGGCGCGCGAAATCCGATTCGGTCGAGGTGGCGCGCTACGGCGAGAAACGGTCGGCTGTCCTCATGTTCGGGTGGCGCGTCCATCAGCACCGCGCTCTGCCCGTCGCGTTCGACGCGGAAATATCGGCGGAAGCTGGCGTCGCCGGCCAGCGGCAGGATCGCGGCACCACGCCAGCCGGCATCCTCCAGGAAGGCAGGGGCATGCGGGGGCGGAATCATCGGGGCGGCCATCGGCCTTCCCATGCCGCGGGCACGTGCCAAGTCAAGCGGCGCGCATCATCGCCGTCGCGCTCGATGCGGAGGCGGAGCGCATCGGGCCACAGCATAGCGCCCATCCGCTCGGGCCATTCGATCAGCAGCGCGCTGTCCTCACGCGCCTCGTCGAGGCCGAGCTCGACGATCTCGCCAGGATCGTCGATGCGGTAGAGATCGACGTGCCAGAGCGGCAGGCGGAGGTCCGGCGGGGCATAGGGGACGACGATCGGAAAGCTGGGACTGGGCACGTCGCCTTCGAAGCCCAGGGCCAGGATCAGGCCGCGCGCGAGGGTGGTCTTGCCGGCGCCGAGATCGCCATCGAGCGCGATCACGTCGCCCACGCGCACCAAGCCGGCCAGCGTGGCGCCGACGGCGCTGGTTTCGGCCGAGCCAGTCAGCCGCATGTCTGATCGGTCATCCCGGCGGAGGCCGGGATCTCGATAGGGGGGCGCGACATCGGCTCCGTCCCGGACGATCGAGACACCGGCCTCCGCCGGGGTGACGGAACGGGCGTGCGATACATCCTAAAGCGCCGCCTCGCCGTGGCGGCGCGGCAGATGGATGGTCACGGTAGTGCCACGGCCCGGCTCGCTCTCCAGCGCGATCGAGCCGCCATGCGCCTCGACCAGCTGGCGGGTGAGCGGCAGGCCGATGCCGATCAGCTGCTTGCCGTCCTCGTTATTGGCGTCGATGCGCGGATAGCTGTCGAAAACCCGCGCGCGCTGAGCGGCATCCATGCCCTGGCCGGTGTCGGAGACCGTCCAGATGATCATGTCCTCGTCGCCATGGACGCGGATCGTGACGCGTCCCTTGGGCGGGGTGTAGCTGATCGCATTGCTCAGCAGATGATCCGCGATCTGGCGCAGGCGGCGCGGATCGCCACGCATCAGGCCGAGTTCGGGCTCGATGTCGACCAGCAGCGATACCGGCTTCGCCTTGGCCGCCTTGCTCGCCGAGGACACCGCCTCCCTCAGCACCACGCCGACGTCGACATGCTCCTCCGAGAGCGGGAGATTGCCGGCGGCGCCCTGAGTGAGGTCGAGCACGTCCTCGACCAGCGACCCTAGCCGCCCGACCGACGACAGGATCGCCTTGACATATTCGCCCGCCACCGGCGGCAGATCGCCCGCATAGCCGGCGTCGAGCAGCTCGGCGAAACCGGCGATCGAGGTCAGCGGCACGCGCAGCTCGTAGCTCATATTGGCAACGAAGGCGGTCTTGAGCTTGTCGGCTTCCTCCAGCGCGTCGGCGCGGCCGCGCAGGGCCTCCTCGATCCCGCGCGAGGCGGTGATGTCGAGCAGGGTGAACAGCGCGTTGCCGTCGGGCAGCGGCACCACTGCGAAATCGAAATAGCGGCCGTCGGCGAGTGCCATCCGCCCGGTGCGGGCCTGGCGGTCGACGGTGGCGATGCGGACCAGGTCGCGCAGCAACTGCGCGCGCGAGGGGTCGGCGAGCTTGGCGGCGACCAGCTCGACCATCGCGTCGACGCGCAGATTCTGGGCGAGATCGGCGTCGGACAGGCCCCAGATGTCGCGGAAGCTCTGGTTCCAGATGTGCAGCCGCCCGTCGGACGCGAACACGCCGATCGCCTCGAACAGATTGTCGAAGGTCGCGGTCCTCACGCGCAGCAGCGTGTCGCGGGCGCTCGACAGCTGGACATGCTCGGTGCGGTCCTCGAAGAACAGCAGCAGGCCGCCATTGGGCAGCGGCTGCGCGACGACGCGCAGATGCTGGCCACCGGGCAGCATCCATGTCTCCTCGATCGCGTCGACCGCGTTGAACCAGCCGCGCCGCTCGGCCTTCCAGCCGGGAAAGTCGCGCGCTTCGGGCAGCCGCTGGGTTTCGCGCATCCGTTCGAGCACGCGATCGAACTCGGGGCGGTCGGCGAGCCATTCCGGGGCGAGCGAGAAGAACTGCAGGAAGGGCTGGTTGTAGAAGAGCAGGCTGCGATCGGGCGCGAACTGGGCGACGCCGGCCGACAGCCGGTCGAACAGTTCGCGCTGGGCCTCCTGGAAACGGCCGAGCTCGCCGCGGGTCTGCTCGAGATCCTGAATGTCGAAGGCGTAGCCGGCGACGCCATGCTCGCCCATCGGCACGTCCACGATCCGCATCGTCCGCCGCTGGCCGGAGAGCGTGACCGGCACGACATGGGTCTTGATGCGGCCGCTGTCGCGCGCGGCGAGCGCCGTCGCGCGCGGCGCACGGCCCTCGGCGGCGTCGATCAGTTCGATCCCGCGGGTGACGACATCCTCGGCGCTGGCGCCCTCGACCGCGGCGACATAGGCCGAATTGACCAGCGCCAGCTTGAGGTCGGGCCCGCGGTGCCACATCGGGAAAGGGGCGGCCTCGATCAGCGCCAGGCAGCTGTCTAGCGCATCGCTGATCGCCGTTGCCTCGGCCGAGAGACGGGCGATGGCGCCTTCGCTTTCGCTATTGTCGAACAGCCAGACGATCACGCCGTCACCGATCGGCGGCGTCGCCAGCCGGCCGCGCGCGAGCAGCACCCGATCGGTGCCGGCGAGATGGAGGGCCCGCTCGAACGGCCTTCCGGCCTGGATCGCGGCGGCGACATCGGCGGCGAGGCCTTCCGCGTCGACCACCGATATGCCGCCGACGCGGAGGTCCTGGCTGCCGGCCATGTCATCGATCGTGGCGGGCTGCCGGGCGAGGCCGAGCCAATGCGCGAGGCGGGCATCGCCGGCGACGCGGCCGTCGAGCGAGACCCTGAACGGCACGGCCGGGGCGCTGGCGAGGAGGGCCGCCTGGCGCTCGATTTCGCGGGCGCGCGCCTTGGCGACGGCGTCGCGCCGCAGGCCCATGAGGATGGCCGCAACCGCGGCCGCGATCCACAGCGCGACGATGATCGCGAGCATCAGTGCGGCGACCGGGTCGAGCTGGATCATCTGCTGCATGGTCGACGCTTCTAAGGTCGGCATCGGCCTGCCGCAATGGCAACGGATGCAGCCGAAACGTCGCCACCTTCATTCCCGCGCCGGCGGGGATGAAGGTGGCGGTATCGGATATTAGTAGCGGTAATGGTCCGGCTTGAACGGGCCTTCGGTGCTGACGCCGATATAGCCCGCCTGCTTGGGGGTGAGCTTGGTCAGCTTGACGCCGAGCTTCTCGAGGTGGAGCGCCGCCACCTTCTCGTCGAGATGCTTGGGCAGGACATAGACCTGGTTCTTGTAGGTCTCGCCCCGGGTCCACAGCTCGATCTGGGCGAGCGTCTGGTTGGTGAAGCTTGCCGACATCACGAAGGACGGGTGACCGGTCGCGCAGCCCAGGTTCACCAGCCGGCCCTTGGCGAGGATGATGATCTGCTTGCCGTCGGGGAAGGTCACCAGGTCGGTGCCGGGCTTGACCTCGTTCCACGCATAGTTGCTCAGCGCCGCGATCTGGATCTCGCTGTCGAAATGGCCGATGTTGCACACGATCGACATCGGCTTCATCGCCGCCATATGCTCGGCGGTGATGACGTCGGCATTGCCGGTGGCGGTGACGAAGATGTCGGCGCGGGTCACGGCCTCTTCCATCGTCACGACCTCGAAGCCCTCCATCGCCGCCTGCAGCGCGCAGATCGGATCGACCTCGGTGACCATCACGCGCGCGCCGCCGTTGCGCAGCGACTGGGCCGATCCCTTGCCGACATCGCCGAAGCCGGCGACGCAGGCGACCTTGCCGGCGAGCATCACGTCGGTGGCGCGGCGGATCGCGTCGACCAGCGATTCCTTGCAGCCATAGAGATTGTCGAACTTCGACTTGGTGACGCTGTCGTTGACGTTGATCGCGGGGAACGGAAGCTCGCCCTTCTTGGCGATCTCGTAGAGGCGGTGAACGCCGGTGGTGGTCTCTTCCGAGACGCCCTTCAGATTCTTGACGGTCTCGGTCAGGTAGCCGGGGCGGCGGGCGATGAACGCCTTGAGCGCGCGCTGGAACTCGACTTCCTCGTCATTTTCCGGCTCGCCGAGCGTCGCGCCCGCCTCGAGCTTGGCGCCCCACAGCGCGAACATGGTGGCGTCGCCACCGTCGTCGAGGATGATGTTGGCGGTCTCGTCGCCCCAGTCGAAGATCGAACCGACATAGTCCCAATAGTCGGCCAGGCTCTCGCCCTTGATCGCGAACACGGGCACGCCGGTCGCGGCAATGGCGGCGGCGGCGTGGTCCTGCGTCGAGAAGATGTTGCAGGTCGCCCAGCGTACCTGCGCGCCCAGCGCGGTCAGCGTCTCGATCAGCACGGCGGTCTGGATCGTCATGTGCAGCGAACCGGTGATGCGCGCGCCCTTCAGCGGCTGCGACGGGCCGAACTCGGCGCGCAGTGCCATCAGGCCGGGCATCTCGGTTTCGGCGATGTTGATCTCCGCGCGGCCGAACTCGGCGAGGCTCAGATCGGCGATGACATAATCGTTGAATTCAGTCGCAACGGCGGTGGCCACCTTGCTTCTCCTTGGGGCTGTGGCAGCCGGAGTCACCGGCGGCGATGCTCGGGGCCTTAGCGGCAGGGGGTCGGGAATGCAAATATAAAGATATCTTTATATCCGCTGCCACATAAGAAAGGAGCGTCCGGCCAGGGTCGATCAGCGCCCCAGTTCCGCCATCGCCTCATGCCCGCAGATCCCGCCGGGCAAGACCGGATTCAGGCCCTGGCGGGCGGCGATCATTTCGAGGCCTTCGCCGGAATTGGCCATCAGCGCCGCTTCTGCCGCTATGCTGCGCGCATCGTCGCACGTGTCGGCATTGGTGCGGCCGGCGCCATAGGCGTTGGCGAGCGAGGTAGCGAAACGGTCATAGGCGGTCTGGCCATAGACCGGCCCGGCCGTGCCGATGAAGAAGGCCTTGAGCCGGTCGTTGGCGGCGCCGATCGCTGCGCGATTGCCGCGCACAAAGGCGTTATAGTTCGCAGAGATGTCGAAGCCGGTGGCCTGGCAGCGCAGCGTCTCGACCATCAGGAAGGTCTGGAGATCGCGGATATGTGCGGCGCTGACATGCTCCGCCGACCAGCAGCCGGCCGTGACCGGTGATGCCGCTGTCAGTATCGCGGTTACCGCGCACAGGATATTTCGCATCGGAGAACGCCTCGCCTCGCTGCCGGCTGCCCCCGTCGAGCCGCCAGACCATCAGCAAAGCTGCGCGATATTCTTTTCCTTAAGATTGAAGGTTTTGGTTAACGCCCAGGCGAACTCTTTTGAAATCAGTACGTTACCGGAATGAAATAGCTGGTGGGCGCTTTGTAGGTCGACCCGTCACGCCTGGCCGCTGGTGGCGGCGAGCAGGCGCGGGTCGATGCCGGCACGCCGCATCGCCAGCTCCCAGCGGCGCGGCGCGTCATTCTCGAACAGCAGCTCGTCGTCGCCGGGAGTCGCCAGCCAGCCATGGCGCCGCATCTCCTGGTCGAGTTGCCCCTCGCCCCAGCCGGCATAGCCGAGCGCGACCAGCCAGCGCTTCGGGCCCTGACCCTCGCTGATTGCGCGCAGCACGTCGAGCGTCGAGGTCAGCCCCCAGCGCTCGCCGACCTGGAGGGTGTCGCCGCCCGCCCAGTCGGTGCCGTGAAGGACGAAGCCGCGTTGCGGCTCGACCGGACCACCGACATGGATCGCGCAGTCGGGCGCGGCTCCCGGCGGAATGTCGAGCTGGTCGAGCAACTGGTGCAGGGTGATGCCGGGCAGCAGCCGGCCGACCCCGACGCCGAGCGCGCCATGCTCGTCATGGGCGCACATCGCGATCACCGCCTTGGCGAATCGCGGATCGCTGATGCCGGGCATGGCGAGCAGATATTGTCCGCTGAGAGAGGCTGGCGCATCCATCGCCAACTTTTATAGTCCTGCCGATGACGACGCAATCGGGGGAAGAGGCAGGCGCGCCAGGCCGAGCCGTGATGACGGTGGTAATCCCGGCCTATGGGGTTGGCTCGATGCTCGCCGACGCGATCGAATCGGTGATCGCGCAGGACCGGGCAGACTGGACCGTGATCGTGGTCGATGACGGCGACGCGCGGGTGGCGGAGCATGTCGCGCCCTATCTCGAGGATCCCCGGATAAATTTCCTCCAGACCGATAATGGCGGGCTGCCGACGGCGCGCAACCGCGCGATCGCCGCGGCGGACACGCCCTATGTCGCGCTGCTCGACGGCGACGACATGCTCGAGCCTGATTTCGTCTCGGCGATGGTCGCGGCGATCGAAGCCTCGCCGCGGATCGGCTTCGCGACCGGTGACGCCGTCTTCTTCGGCGCCGACCGGGTGGGCGAGCGCTTCTCGGCCTATTGCCCGCAGATCCTGCCCGCGACGCTGGAGCGGGTCATCCGCCGCGAGTTCAACATATTCGGCCTGACCGCGATGCGCCGCGAGGCGATACAGGCCATTGGCGGCTTCGATGCCGGGCTCAAGTCCTCCGAGGACCTCGACGCCTGGATCCGGCTGCTCGCGGCCGGCTGGGACCTCGCCTATGTGCCGCGCCCGCTGGCCCGCTACCGCCGCCGCGAGGGGCAGATGTCGGGCAACACGGCGGTGATGCTGCGCACCGCCCATGCGGTGATGGACAAGGCGCGACACTATCTCGCCGGCCAGCCGGAAGCGGCCGCGGCGGACGAGATGTGCGCGCGGATCGAGCGGGATATGGCGATCGAGGACGGCTTCCGGCGCGTCGCCGCCGGCCAGGTGCGCGCCGGCGTCGCCGACCTGATCCGCCTTGGTGTCGGCACTCGCAGCCCACGCTGGCGCAAGGCGCTCTGGCTGATGCGGATGGCACCCTTCCTGGCACCCTGGCTGCTGCGGCTACGCGAGCGGGTCTAGAACGCGCTTGGGAAGAACGGCTGGTGGTATTAGTCCATAAACTGCAACATGATCCGATTAGCCGCACATCGGACAGACACGAGGACAACATATGACGATCGCCACCGGAGCCCGAATTCCCGCCGCCAGCTTCAGGAAGATGACCGCCGAGGGCCCGGCCGAGGTCACCAGCGACGCGCTGTTCGGCGGCCGCACCGTGGCGCTGTTCTCGGTGCCCGGCGCCTTCACCCCGACTTGCTCGGCGCGCCACCTGCCCGGCTTCATCGACAAGGCCGAGGCTATCCTGGCCAAGGGTGTCGACGAGATCGTCTGCACCGCGGTCAACGATGCCTTCGTGATGGACGCCTGGGGCAAGTCCGCCGGCGCCGGAGGCAAGGTGACGATGCTCGCCGACGGCAATGGCGAGTTCGTCAAGGCGCTCGGCCTGACGATGGACGGGACTGCCGCCGGCATGGGCCTGCGCGGGCAGCGTTTCTCGATGATCGTCAAGGACGGCGTCGTCACGACCCTCAATGTCGAGGCGCCGCGCGATTATAATGTCAGCAGCGCCGAATATATGCTGGGGCAGCTCTGACGCCACTGCCGCACAGGAGGGACGCCTGTTTGCCATCTGCCCAGAGCCTGGCCATCGTCGAACAGCTCGACGCAATCTACCGCACATCGGTCTCCTGCCTTCGCGCCGCGCTGAACCTGTACATCCAGAGCGGCGCGCGGCCCGATCCCGCGCTGCGCGGCAACGGCGCCTTCGCCTATCCCGAGATCAGGCTGCGCTATGACGGCGCGCGGGACCCGGGCCCGCTCGGCCGCGCCTATGGGCGGCTCCAGGCGGCCGGCGACTATGCGATCGCCGTCACCCAGCCATCGCTGTTCGCGCCCTATCTCGCCCAGCAGATCGACCTGCTGATCGACGATTATGGGGTCACCGTGGAAGCCGGTGTCAGCACCACCGAAATCCCCTATAACTATGTGCTCGACGCCGGCGAGGATCTCGACCTGACCGGCGCCTCGCCAGTCGATCTGGCGCGGATCTTTCCTTCGACCGAACTGGCGCAGATCGGCGACGAACTCGCCGACGGCCTCTGGGTCCATGACGGCGACAGCCCGCGCCCGCTCGCGCTGTTCGATGCCCCGCGCGTCGATTTCAGCCTGGCCAGGCTCCGCCATTACACCGGCACGCCGCCGGGCCACGTCCAGGACTATATCCTGTTCACCAACTATCATCGCTATGTCGACGAGTTCGTCCACTGGGCGATCGACCAGCTCGACGGCGACAGCCGCTATACGCTGCTGAGCGGCGCGGGCGGCGTCGAGGTGCGGCCCGGCGATCCCGATCCGCGCGCCGCCATCGCCGACAGCGCGTGGCGGCGGCACCAGATGCCGGCTTATCATCTGGTCGCGCCCGACCGGTCGGGGATCACCCTCGTCAACATCGGCGTCGGTCCTTCCAATGCCAAGACGATCACCGATCATCTTGCGGTGATGCGGCCGGCCGCCTGGCTGATGATCGGCCATTGCGGCGGGCTGCGCCCCAGCCAGCGCATCGGCGACTATGTCCTCGCCCATGCCTATCTGCGCGACGACCATGTCCTCGACAGCGTGCTGCCGCCCGAAATCCCGATTCCGGCCATTGCGGAGGTGCAGCAGGCGCTGACCCACGCCGCCGAGATCGTCTCCGGCGAGAGCCGCGAGCAGCTCAAGCTCAGGATGCGCACCGGTACGGTGGTGACTTCGGACGATCGCAACTGGGAGCTGCGCTACACCGCCTCGGCGTTGCGCTTCAGCCAGAGTCGGGCGGTCGCGATCGACATGGAGTCGGCGACGCTCGCGGCCCAGGGCTATCGCTTCCGTGTCCCCTATGGCACGCTGCTGTGCGTTTCCGACAAGCCGATCCATGGCGAGATCAAGCTGCCCGGCCAGGCCAACCGCTTCTACGAACGCGCCATTGCCGAGCATCTCCAGATCGGCATCGCGGCCGTCGATCAGCTGCGCGGCGAGGGAGCACGCCTGCACAGCCGTAAATTGCGCGCGTTCAACGAGCCGCCTTTCCGCTGAACCCCCGCTAAATCGTTTCTTCCAGTTCCTCGGCGCTCGTCACGCGGTCCCGGCCGTCGAGTTTGGAACGATAGAGCGCCCGGTCTGCGCGTGCGAGCAGGGCGGCCAGCGAGATGTCGCCCGGACGCAGACCGGTCACGCCGAAGCTGGCGGTCATCGTGATCCTGGCGGGGCCGTCGACCGGCATCGCGGCGATGTCGCGACGGATGCGCTCGACGACGTCCAGCGCGTTCTGGGCGCGGGTGTTGACGAGCAGCAGCGCGAACTCCTCGCCCCCTATCCGGCCGATCAGGTCGCCGCGCCGGATAAGGCGTTCGAGTCTGGTCGCAAAATGGCGCAGCGCCCGATCGCCGTTATTATGGCCGTGGCGGTCGTTGATCGCCTTGAAGTTGTCGATGTCGGCGACCACCACGGCGAGCGGTTGGCGCTGGCGCTGGGCGTTGCGGATCGCCCGCTCGGCAGAATCCTCGAAGCCGCGGCGATTATAGATGCCGGTCAATATGTCGGAGGTCGCCAGCTGCCGCATGGTCTCCGCCAGGTCCGCGGCGACCAGGAAGACCGAAAAGATGCCCACGCCGATGAAGGCCAGCGGATAGAGCAGCAATAGCAGGGTGTGGACGATCATCAGGCTTTCGCTATAGCCGGCGGGGCCTTCGCCAAGCGTGACCCCCGCAGCTGCGAAGTCGATCGCGGCGAACATGATCAGCATCATCGCGACCGATCGCTCGGGCGGCGGGGCGGCCTTCAACGACCGCGCGACATTGGCGGCGCTGATCACCAGCATCGCGCCGCTAAAGAACAGCCACGCCGCTTCGCGCACGCCGCGATGATGGATGGCGAAGGTCAGGCCGGTGATCAGCACTCCTGCGGCGCATGCCGCGAGCAGCAGCGGCAGCAGCCGCGCGCTCGCACGCGCTCGTGCGACGAAGCCGACCGCGATCAGCGCG
>Ga0068854_100001572_pt1 | contig 13875 bp, 12 predicted proteins | sample KBSCornC42_FD_66590 | JGI IMG/M metagenome (GOLD analysis project Ga0068854, IMG submission 66590) | Corn rhizosphere microbial communities from Kellogg Biological Station, Michigan, USA - KBS Corn C4-2 | ecosystem: Host-associated > Plants > Roots > Rhizosphere > Soil ... | reverse complement strand
GGCCGAGTCGGTGTTGTTCTTGAACAGGTAGACGTCGCCGGCGATGCCCTCCTCGTGCAGGCGCCGCTCGGCGTCGGCGAGCAGCCCCTCCAGAATCCGCTCGCCGGCCTTGTCGTGGACGATCAGCTCGCGCACGGAGTCGCACTCGGGAGTGGCGTACTCCGGGTGCGAGCCGACGTCCAGGTACAGGCGCGCGCCGTTGCGCAGGAAGACGTTGCTGGAGCGCCCCCAGGACACGACGCGGCGGAAGAGGTAGCGGGCGACCTCGTCCGGGGACAGGCGACGCTGACCGCGGAACGTGCAGGTGACGCCGTATTCGTTTTCGAGTCCGAAGATCCGCCGGTCCATGTTGACCACCTTATGCCGCGTGAGACTTTGATCCGCGTCAGACCTTTGATCGAAATCAGGCCTCTGCGTCGCTGTTCGGCTGCCGCGTGTCAGGACTCCGAGGAGTCCTCCTCGTCGAGAAGGTCGTCGACGGCGCCGAGCACGTCCTTGTCGGACAGCTTCTCCGACGGCTCCTCGGCCGGCGCGTCCTCGCCCGCGCCGCCGCCGGCACCGTCCTTCCCACCGTCCTTGCCCCCGGCCGCCGCGTCGCCGTCGCCGTCGCCGTCGCCGTCGACGCCGAGCAGCCGGGCCAGCGCGCTCTCCGAGATCCGCCGGAACTTGCGGACCTGGGTGCGGGTCCGCTCCAGGACCGCGACCTCCAGCTGGCTGGGCGCCAGGGTGCGCGGCTCGGTGCCGTCCCGGCCCAGGGCGTCGACCGCGGCGTTCAGGACCGTCTCCAGCGCGGCGTTCTCCTCGTAGGAGGACTCCAGCACCTGGGTCACCGCGTCCGCGGCGCCGCCGAGCACCTGGAAGCCCCGGATGTCGGTGACCTGGCCGTCGAAGGTGATCCGGTAGCCCTGGTCGTCGGCGGCGCGCTCGCCCACCTCGGCCACGGCCAGCTCCACCTCGTAGGGCTTGCCCGCGCCCTCGCTGAACATCGTGCCCAGCGCCTGGGCGTAGGTGTTGGCCAGGGCCCGGCCGGTGACGTCGCGGCGGTCGTAGACGTAGCCCCGCATGTCGGCGTGCCGGACGCCGGCGATGCGCAGCTGCTCGTACTCGTTATAGCGGCCGGCCGCGGCGAAGGCGAGGCGGTCGTAGATCTCGGAGATCTTGTGCAGGGCCCTGGACGGGTTCTCCCCGACGAACAGGATGCCCTTGTCGTAGAAGATGACTGCCACGGACCGGCCGCGTGAGATGCCCTTGCGGGCATACTCGGCCCGGTCCTTCATGATCTGTTCGGGCGAGACGTAGAACGGCGTCGTCACGACGGGTCACTCCTGACTTCGGACCGGTGCTGGGCAAGAGGGTTGATGCGGAGGCGCGAACATCGATCCGAAGTTACCGCAGCGGGGAGCGGGGACCGTCGGGAACCACACGCCGGGCGTCCAGGATGCTCTCGACCAGCGTGGACAGCTCCTCGTCCGGCAGCCGCCGGTAGCCGTCCCCGGTGACCACCGCGACGACCGGGAAGATCTTGCGGAACAGGTCGGGACCGCCGGTGGCCGAGTCGTCGTCGGCGGCGTCGTAGAGCGCCTGCACGGCCGCGATCGCGGCCTCCTCGGCGGTGAAGTCGGGTCGGAACAGTTTCTTGAGCGCGCCGCGGGCGAACACCGAGCCGGAGCCGACCGAGTAGAAGTCGTGCTCCTCGTACAGGCCACCGGTGACGTCGTAGCTGAAGATGCGGCCCTGGCCGGTCTCCTCGTCGTAGCCGGCGAACAGCGGGACCACCGCCAGGCCCTGCATGGCCATGCCGAGGTTGCCGCGGATCATCGTGGCCAGCCGGTTGGCCTTGCCGTCGGTGGAGAGCGTGACGCCCTCGATCTTCTCGTAGTGCTCCAGCTCCAGCTGGAAGAGCCGGACCATCTCCACGGCCATGCCGGCGGTGCCGGCGATGCCGACCGCGGAGAACTCGTCGGCCGGGAACACCTTCTCGATGTCGCGCTGGGCGATGATGTTGCCCATGGTGGCCCGGCGGTCGCCGGCCAGCAGCACGCCGCCGGGGAAGGCGATGGACACGATGGTGGTGCCGTGCGGCGCGATGTCGCCGCCGGAGGCGGAGGACCCGGCCGGCAGGGCGCGCCCGCCGGGCAGGTACTCGGGGGCGAACCCCTTCAAGAACTCGCTGAAAGAGGAGATGCCGGGCGTGAGGAACGCCTGCGGCAGACCGCCCCGAGAGCCCCAGTCCGCGTTGGATTCCACTTCAGCAATCCCCTTCTATTAAGGCTCGTACGTGGACCTCGACGTGCTGCGACCCTAGTTGATCGCGAACCTCACTGGCCACCCTTCTGGACGAAGCCCCGGACGAAGTCCTCGGAGTTGGCCTCCAGCACCTCGTCGATCTCGTCCAGCATGGAGTCCACGTCCTCGGAGAGCTTCTCCTGACGCTCCTGCAGGTCGCTGCTCGCCTCGGGGGCGGTTTCCTCGACCTCTTGCTTGTCACGGTTGGCGTGCTGCTGGCCGCCGCGATCGTCCGCTGCCATCTCAGCCTTCTCCCACTCCTCGGCGGTTGCCGATCTTCCTCACTCTAGCTTCAACTTCCCCCGAACGGAGGTATTCCACTCGTGCCGGGGAACGCGAAAAAATTACGTCTGTGGAATTACGCGGACCAGCGCCGAAGCGGCGCTGGTCCGTGATATGGAACGCTTCGTCTCAGCCTTCGGTCAAAGCCCTCACCAGATCCTCCGCGGTGCGGCTTCTATCGATCAACGCTTGGACGTGCTGCTTGGTTCCACGCGTCGGTTCCAGGGTCGGCACCCTTTGCAGCGATTCGCGGCCGGGCACGTCGAAGATCACCGAATCCCAGGACGCGGCGGCCACGGAGTCGGCGTACTTGTCCAGGCACCGGCCCCGGAAATAGGCCCTGGTGTCCTCCGGCGGGTGGTCCACGGCCTGGCGGATCTGGGCGTCGGTGGTGATGCGCTCGAAGCGGCCGCGGGCCGCCAGGCGCTGGTACAGGCCCTTCTCGGGGCGGACGTCGGAGTACTGCAGGTCCACCAGCTCCAGGCGCGAGGAGTCCCACTCCAGGCCGTCCCGCTTGCGGTAGCCCTGCAGGATCTCGTACTTGGCGACCCAGTCCAGCTCCCGGGACAGCGACATCGGGTCCGACTCCAGGCGGGTGAGCACCGACTCCCAGCGCTCCAGCACGTCCTTGGTGACGTCGTCCACGTCGGAGCCGAAGCGGTCCTCCACGAACTTGCGGGCCTGCTCGCAGTACTCCATCTGCAGCTGCACCGCGGTCAGCTTGCGGCCGCTGCGCAGCGTGACCAGCTGCCGCAGGCTCGGGTCGTGGCTGACCTGGTGCAGGGTGCGCACCGGGGAGTCCACCGACAGGTCGGTGGACATGAAGCGCTCCTCGATCATCGCCAGGACCAGCGCCGTGGTGCCCATCTTGAGGTAGATGGAGATCTCGGCGAGGTTCGCGTCGCCGATGATGACGTGCAGCCGGCGGTAGCGCTCGGGGTCGGCGTGCGGCTCGTCGCGGGTGTTGATGATCGGGCGCTTCAGCGTGGTCTCCAGACCCACCTCGACCTCGAAGAAGTCGGCCCGCTGGGAGATCTGGAAGCCGTGCGCCCGGCCGTCCTGGCCGATGCCGACGCGCCCGGCGCCGGTGACCACCTGCCGGGAGACGAAGAACGGGGTCAGGTTGCGCACGATGTCGGCGAAGGGGGTGGTGCGCTGCATGAGGTAGTTCTCATGCGAGCCGTAGGAGGCACCCTTGTTGTCGGTGTTGTTCTTGTACAGGTTGATCGGCGCGGTGCCGGGGATCTCCGCGGCCCGGCGCGAGGCCTCGGCCATGATCCACTCCCCGGCCTTGTCCCAGATCACCGCGTCGCGCGGGTTGGTGATCTCCGGCGAGGAGTACTCGGGGTGCGCGTGGTCGACGTACAGCCGCGCGCCGTTGGTGAGGATCACGTTGGCCAGGCCCGCGTCCTCGTCCGTGAGCTGGCTGGCGTCGGCGATGTCCCGGGCCAGGTCGAAGCCGCGGGCGTCCCGCAGGGGGTTCTCCTCTTCGAAGTCCCAGCGTGCGCGGCGGGCCCGGTGCATGGCCGCGGCGTAGGAGTTCACGATCTGGGAAGAGATCAGCATCGCGTTGGCGCCGGGGTTTCCTGGTACGGAGATGCCGTACTCGGTCTCGGTGCCCATGATTCGCCACACGCTCATACCGGCCACCTTATTCCGCGGGGGTGACGTGTGGCAGTGCCTTGTGCACGGTTTTTACTGGGGTGATGGGTTGCCACTCGGTGTGTGTACCCGGGGGGTGATCAATGAACCACGGGCTGCGGGCAGGTTGCGCACGATCGAAGAAAGCCGGCGGCGCCCGGATGCGTGGCTGGTGGCGGGCACGCGGCGGCGGGGCCGGACGAGCCGCCCGCGCCGGTGCGGGAAAGCACGCGCCGCCCGCGTGCCGTCCTGGTGGACGGCACGCGGGCGGCGCACAGGCCTTGCTGCGAGCTACAGGTACTGGCCGGTGCTGGCGATCGTGTCGATCGAGCGGCCGGTGTCTCCTCCGCGCTTTCCGGTGACCAGGGTGCGGATGAAGACGATCCGCTCGCCCTTCTTGCCGGAGATGCGGGCCCAGTCGTCGGGGTTGGTGGTGTTCGGCAGGTCCTCGTTCTCCTTGAACTCGTCGACGCAGGCGCCGAGCAGGTGGGAGACGCGCAGACCCTTCTGCTTGTGGTCCAGGAAGTCCTTGATCGCGGTCTTCTTCGCGCGGTCGACGATGTTCTGGATCATCGCGCCGGAGTTGAAGTCGCGGAAGTACATGACCTCCTTGTCCCCGTTGGCGTAGGTCACCTCCAGGAACCGGTTCTCGTCGATCTCGCTGTACATCCGCTCGACCGTGGCCTGGATCATCGCCCCGACCGTGGCCTCCCGGTCCCCGCTGTGCTCGGCCAGGTCGTCGGCGTGCAGCGGGAGTTCGGGGGTGACGTACTTGCTGAAGATGTCCTTGGCCGCCTCGGCGTCCGGACGCTCGATCTTGATCTTCACGTCCAGCCGGCCCGGGCGCAGGATCGCCGGGTCGATCATGTCCTCGCGGTTGGAGGCGCCGATGACGATGACGTTCTCCAGGCCCTCGACGCCGTCGATCTCCGAGAGCAGCTGCGGGACGATCGTGTTCTCCACGTCCGAGCTGATGCCGCTGCCGCGGGTGCGGAACAGCGAGTCCATCTCGTCGAAGAACACGATGACCGGGGCGCCCTCGCTGGCCTTCTCGCGAGCCCGCTGGAAGACCAGGCGGATGTGCCGCTCGGTCTCGCCGACGTACTTGTTGAGCAGCTCAGGGCCCTTGATGTTGAGGAAGTAGCTCTTCACGTTGCCGGAGCCGGTCACTTCGGCGACCTTCTTGGCCAGCGAGTTGGCCACCGCCTTGGCGATCAGGGTCTTGCCACAGCCGGGAGGCCCGTACAGCAGCACGCCCTTGGGCGGCCGCAGCTGGTGCTCCTTGAACAGGTCAGGATGCAGATACGGGAGCTCCACGGCGTCGCGGATCAGCTCGATCTGGCCGTCCAGGCCGCCGATCTCCAGGTAGGAGATGTCCGGGACCTCCTCCAGCACGAGGTCTTCGACCTCGGACTTGGGGATGACCTCGTACACGTAGCCGCTGCGCGGCTCCATCAGCAGCGCGTCGCCCGGGCGCAGCTTGACGCCGGACTCCAGCAGCGGCTGGCCGAGGCGCACCACGTGCTCCTCGTCCGTGCGGCCGGTGACCAGGGCCCGGGTACCGTCCTCCAGGATCTCCTTGAGGCTGACGATCTCGCCGACGCTCTCGAAGCCGAACGCGGCGACGACATTGAGCGCCTCGTTCAGCATGACCTCCTGGCCGGGGCGCAGGGAGCCGGGCTCGATGGACGGGCTCACCGACACCCGCATCTTGCGGCCGCCGGTGAAGATGTCGGCGTTGCCTTCGCCGGCGTCCTCCAGGAACACTCCGAAGCCGCTCGGCGGCTGCGCGAGGCGGTCGATCTCCTCCTTCAACGCCACGATCTGGTCGCGCGCTTCGCGAAGCGTCGCCACCAGCCGTTCGTTCTGGCTCGTGAGCCCGGCCACAGTGGCCTGCAACTCGTTGATCCGCTCCTCCACGGCCCGGCCGCCCCGTGGGGCGTCCGCGGCGTCGCGGAGTCTGCGCCGCAGGACGGCGATCTCCTGCTCCAGGTACGTGACCTGGGCAGCGAGGTCGTCCGACCCGCGCGCCGAGCGGCCGGCGCCCTCGCGGATGTCGTCGTCGTGTGCTGGCACGGTCCTCACCTCCCGCCGGAAGCTGCGATGCTCAAGAACTTCCTTGCTGCTGTCCTGCCTAGCGGAAGCGCTCTTGAAACCGCTGAATTTTTTGACGTCGCGACCGAGTTCGGAGCCGGCACACCCCGCGGGTCCGGAACTCTGGTGCTCTTCGTTGGAACAACAAGGCCTGTCGTCATCACGATTCCCCCTCACTCGGCTGGTTATGTGGAGCCGGCCCGGAGTTGTGATCCCGATCCTTGCCCACCGGTCTTGCTTTGTCGAGGACTAAAGGATCAACGTGCGGGGGTGCTGGATGGTTCTCGATCTCGGGTTGGTAGCGTCTTAATTATGACCGTCACTACTGACACGGATGCGCTAGAGGTCTGGATCGATCACGATCTGTGCACGGGGGACGGCATCTGCGCGCAGTATGCGCCGGACGTGTTCGAACTCGACATCGACGGTGTCGCGTACGTGAAGAACGGCGCGGACGCCGAGTTGCTCACCGGGGCCGAGGCCCGCGTCCCGGTCCCGGCCGATCTCGTGCTGGCGGTCATCGACTCGGCCAGGGAGTGCCCCGGAGAGTGCATCCACGTCCGGCGCGCCGGCGACCACGTGGTCGTGGCCGGCCCGGGCGCCGACGAGGCGTAGCGAGAGCAGGCTCAAAAAGGGCGGGCTCGACGGCGGGAGACCAGTTCCGCCCCAGCTCGGCACTAGTCCCTTCCGCCGCCACGCCCCTCGCGCCGGGTGCGCCGCCTTCGCGACCCACCCCGCGTTCGTGACCCCGTCGCCCGATCCAATCGCTAACCCAGACGTTTCATCCCCCGTCCAGGTTGCCAGTCAGCCTCAGTTTCGCTCGATCGGGTGACCGCCCAGGTCATAGCGCCGAGCCAGCACCGGCAGGAGCCGGTCCGGGCCGCCGACCGGGTGCAGCCGCTCGGGAGCGTCTGTGTGGATCGGCACCACGGTCCGCGGCGCGACCCGGTGCACGAGCGTGTGCAGATCGTCGGCCGTGGCGTGGCCGAAGGAGCCGATCCGGCGCAGCGGGATGCCCAGGACGTCCAGCCACTCCATGAACAGGGCCCAGCGGGACTCGAAGGGCCCCAGCGGCTCCCCGTTGGCGTGCAGCCACACGGTCCGGTCCCCCACCGGCAGGTCCGCCAGGTCCGGGATGCCGCGCAGGTCGCGCAGGTCCGGCTGGTAGACGAAGGCGCCGGGATCGGCCTCGACCTCCGGCAGCCCCACCTCGGAGTAGGCGACGACGCCCTTGATGCCCAGCTCGCGCAGGAACGCCGCGACCTGGTCGCCCCACAGGATCCGCCGCCCGGCGGCGCCGGCCGCCTCGACGAACTCAGCGACCCGCTCCAGGTCGCGCGGGTACATGGCCAGCAGCACGAGGTCCCCGCGCGCCTCCTCCAGCGCCGCGGCGAAGTCCCGGACCACGTCGTCCTCGGTGCGGACCGGGCCCGGGAACACCGGGAGCCCCAGGGCCGTACCCTCTGTGACGAACATCTCACAACCCGCGGCGCGCTCGGCCAGCCGCCAGGCGCGCTCCGGCGCGCGGCCGTGGAACCGGATGTCGCCGGTGAAGGCCAGCACGCCGTCGGAGGTGGTGACCAGGTAGCCGCTGGCGCCGGGCACGTCGTGGTCGACGGTGATCCGCTCGACGGTCAGCGGGCCGAAGCGCAGCGGCTGCTCGTCGGCCAGGGGCCGCCAGTCCGGGTCCCCGCCGGGCAGGCCGTCGCCGGCGGCGCTCAGCGCGCGCATCACGGAGATGGTCTCCGGGGCCGCGTGAACCTCAATTCCGGGCCTGAGGGTCCCCACCAGACCGCAGTGGTCGATGTGCGCGTGGCTGACGAACACCGCCGTCGCCGGGCCCTGCTCCCCCAGCAGGTCCCCCGGCCCGACCATCGCCGGGTCGTAGACGCCGGGCAGCCGCGGGGCCGCGCCGACCCGCAGCCGGTCGGCGAGATAGCGGTGCGCCCGGGGCACGACGGGCGGCCGGAACAAGTCGGTGCCTCGGGGGATGTCGAGCCCGAAATCGAGCAGGACGCGGTGGTCGCCCTCGGTGATCAGGACCTTGCTGGAGCCGATGACGCCGACCCCGCCCCAGAACTCGACGGTTGCTGCCATGTAAATGCGCGTTCTCTTCCTATGAATTATGAATTGTGCGCACGAGCCCAGGCGAAGATCCCGGGCAGGATGTCCTCGACCACCGGGGCGATCACCGTCGCGGGGCCGTCGGCGCGGCCGAACCGGTCGATGTAGCCGGCGTGCGCGCCGACCGCCATCGCGGGCTCGATCTCGTTGAAGTAGTGGTCGCCGAGCGAGAAGAGCTCGGCGGCGGGCCGCTCGGCCAGCTCCGCGGCGATCCAGCGCCGCAGTCCCTCGGGCTTGGCCGCCCCGGAGACGACCTCCTCGAACAGCGCCGTGACGCCGAGCCGGTCCAGCAGCGGCGCCAGGCCCCCGGCCGGGCTGTTGGTGGCCAGGACGATCCGCACCTCGCCGCGCAGCTTCTCGAACGCCTCGACCAGCGCCGGGACCGCGGTGACCCGGCAGGACGCGGTCAGCATGTACTGCCGGCTGGCCAGGAACGCCTCCTCGGTGGCCGCCGGGCCGACGCCGGACAGCGCCGCCAGGCCCGCCGCGGCGCCCCAGGCGTCGACCGAGGAGCGCAGCACGGCGGCCGCGGCCTCGTCGGCGACCCGGTCGGCGGCGGCCACGCCCTGTTCGAGGTAGGCCTCGAACAGGTCCAGGAAGCGACCACGCCACTCGTTGGGCAGGCTCCCGGCGGCGTGCTCGGCGTAGAAGCGGACCGGGCCGTCGTCGCGGTAGACGGTCCCGTCGAAGTCCACGACCAGGATCGGGCGCGGGTCCGGGGCAAGGCGGGAGTCCCTGACCGTGTCCGAGTTCGGCTCAGCCACGGACGCCCCCGGCCGCCGAGAGCGCGCCCCGGATGAACTGCCGCTGCAGGATCAGGAAGAACACCATGACCGGCAGCGTGGTGAACGTGACCGCCGCGGCCAGGCCCGGGAAGTCGGTGCCCTCGGCGTTGGCGAACGTCGAGAGCCCGACCTCGACCGGCTGCACCGTGTTCGAGGACCCCATGCTGGAGTCGGTCATGATCACCGGCCACAGGAACGAGTTCCAGGAGCCCATGAACACGTTGATCGCCACGATGACCAGCGCCGGGCGCACCATCGGCACGCCGATCGAGCGCAGGAAGCGCAGCCGCGAGGCGCCGTCCAGCGCCGCGGCGTCCAGGATCTCGGAGGGCATGGTCAGGAAGAACTGCCGGACCAGGAAGATCCCGAACACGCTGGCGCCCCACGGGATGATCTGGATCCAGTAGGTGTTCAGCAGGTGCAGGTCGTTGGCCAGCACGTAGTCCGGGATGATCAGCACCGTGCCGGGCATCATCAGCACGGAGAGCACGACCAGCGTCAGGACCTTGCGGCCCGGGAACCGCAGCACCCCGAAGGCGAAGCCCGCCAGCAGCGAGGTGACCAGGCACAGCAGCACCGTGCACGAGGCGATCAGGATCGTGTTCCCGAACAGGCGCACCCACGGCGCCGAGTGCCAGGCCCGGGACCAGTTCGACCAGTCCCAGTGCGGCACCAGGACCGGCGGGAAGGTGCTGAACTCGCCGGGGTGCCCGAGCGAGATCACCACGGTCCAGTAGAACGGGAAGACGAAGGCCAGCCCGATGGCGACGGCGAGCGCGCGCCGGGCGTGACGCCCGGCGCGGCTGCCTCCCGCCATGCCGCGGGATGCCGTGTTCCTGCTCACCCCTGCGCCTTGGCGGCGGTGCAGGCCGACTGCGCGGTGTTCAGCGCGTCAGAGGGCTGCTTGCCGTTCTCCAGCACCTCCTGGATAGCGGTGGCCTCATACCCCTGGCACTTGAAGATCCAGGAGTAGCCGGGCAGCGTGAAGGCGGTGTCGAGCTCGGAGACCGCGGCGGTCACGTAGGGGTTCTTCGCCACGAAGGCCTGCATCACCGGATCGCTGAGCGCCTGGCTGGTCACCGGCAGGTAGCCGGAGGTGGCCGACCACCCGGCCTGCTCGGCGGGGCTGTCGATGAACTTCAGGAAGGCCCAGGCGGCGGCCTTCTGGTCGGCGGTGGCGCCGGTGAACATCACGATGTTGGTGCCGGTCAGCTCGTTGACCGCGCCGGCCGGGCCCGAGGGCAGCGCGGTGATGCCGAGCTTGAACTTGCCGCCGACGGTCTTGTTCTCGAAGCCGTAGCCGGCCGCCGAGGAGATGTCGAACGCGCCCTTCTGGGCGCCCAGCGCGGTTTCGCCGGGGTAGTTCTTGCCGGTCGCCAGGGCGTTGGCGTTCTTCAGGTCCTGCATGTACTGCAGGGCCTTGACCGCGCCGGGGTCGCTCAGGTGCGGGGTGCCGTCGGCGTCGTAGAGCTTGGCGCCGTTGGCCTCGGCGAGGATCTCGAACCACTGGGTGCCGTAGGCGGCGCCGGTGGCCGAGCCCGGGTCGACGGTGGAACCGGTGACGCCGTCCTTGGACACCGCCTTCATGACGGTGGCGTAGTCGTCCCAGGTCTTGGGGTCGGTCTGGCCGTCCTTGGCCAGCATGTCGGAGTTCTCGAACAGGACCAGGACGCTCTTGTTGAACGGCCACATCCAGGTCTTGCCGTCCGGCAGCTTCATATCGGTCTGGATGCCCTTGTAGAACGTGGACATCTCGGCCGGGGTGTCGGTGCCGGCCAGGTCGCTGATCGGGACCAGCTTGCCGGCGGACTGGAAGTAGGAGGCCCAGCTCTCGTAGGCCTGGCCCAGGGTCGGGGCGTTCCCGGCCTGCACCTCGGCCTTCTCCTTGGTGTACATCGTGCCGTAGTCCGGGTCGCCCTGGAGCTTGACGGTGATGTTCGGGTACTTCGCCTGGAAGTCCGAGACCAGCTTCTCCATCGCCGGCTTCAGGGTCCCGATGGTCATCGCCTCCTCGAAGGTGATGGTGACCGGGCCGGTCGGGACCGCGAGCTCGGTGCCCGAGCCGCCGTTCTTGGCCGAGGAGCCGGAGCCGGAGGCGGCCTTCGGCGTGGAGGTGCCGCCGCCGGCACAGGCCGTGGCGGACAAGGCGAGGGCGGCCAGGCCTGCGGCCGCGGTGATGCGCTTGCGCATGGGTGTTCAGGTCTCCCGATTTCGAGGGGTGGGTGGCGGTGCCGTGAGGTGGGGACGACGAGAAAGGTGCTGTTCGGACTCGGATTCAGACGAGCGCGTGCGACTCGCCGCCGGCCGCGGTGCGGCGCCGGACGAGCGTGAAGAAGACGGTGACGGCGAACAGGACCACGGCCAGCGCGGCGCCGTAGCCGGTGTCGCTGAAGACGAAGGCCTCCTGGTAGACCAGGTAGCTCAGGGTCGTGGTGGCGTAGGCCGGGCCGCCGTTGGCCAGCTGGTAGAACTGGGTGAAGGCCTGCAGCGAGGTGATCGCGGTGATGGCGATGACGAACACGGTGACCGGCTTGAGCTGGTGCCAGGTGACGTGCCAGAACTCCTGCCAGCCCGAGCAGCCGTCCACGCGCGCGGCCTCGGACAGCTCGTTGGACAGCGTGGCCAGCCCGCCGAGGAACACCACGGTGGTGAAGCCGACCTCGTGCCACAGGCTGTAGATCACGACCGCGGGCATCGCCGAGGACGAGGACTGCAGCCACTGCGAGGTCGGCAGGTGCAGGCTGTGCAGGATCCAGTCGGCCAGCCCGAACTTGTAGTTGAAGATCCACGTCCAGATCATCGAGGTGGCGATCACCGGCGTGGCGTGCGGCAGGAAGATCGCCGCCCGGGTGCCGTTCAGCAGCATGCCGCCGCGCTGCAGCAGCAGCGCCAGGGCCAGCGAGATCGCGGTCCCGCCGACGACCATCGCGCCGGTGAAGTACAGCGAGTGCCCCAGGCTGCTCAGGAACGTCGGCTGCGTGGCGTCGAACAGCCGCGAGTAGTTGCCCAGGCCCTTGAACTTCGACAGCGCCGGGTTCAGCGCGTTCCACTTCCACAGCGAGACGTAGAACGTGTAGCCGGTCGGGACGATCACGAAGGCCAGGAACACCAGCACGGCCGGCGCCGAGTACGCCCAGCCCCAGCGGGTCGCGCGGAAGTCGCGGGCCCGCCCGCGGCGGGCCGGGCCGGGCGGTGCGGCTGGGGCCTGGACGGCCTGGGTCGTTGCGGTCACGGCACGAAACTGTCGCGGGCGAGGATGTCATTCCCGCGACGTTTCGGTGAACAATCAGCTACAAGGCTTCTTATATTCGAGATCTTGTGATGTCCTGGAATGTTGGCCAGCCCCTGACCCGATGGACTGGCCCCTTCCGGCATGCCCGCTTATGGCCTTGATGCCTCAGCTGCCCGCCACCGGCCCGCTACGGGAGCACGCGGCGCGCCACGGAGGACGTCACGGTGCCGTCCTCGTTGAACTCGGGGTCGGCCACGCTCCCGGCGGCCGGCGTGGCGCCCTCGGCGAGGTAGTCGGCGGCGTAGGCGCCCTTGGACGGCCGGCGGCGCCGCACCGGCGGGGTCACGCCGTCGGCGAGCCGGCGCGCGGTCACCAGGAAGCCGGTGTGGCCGATCATCCGGTGGTCCGGGCGCACCGCCAGGCCCTCGACGTGCCAGCCGCGCACCATCGACTCCCACGGCTGCGGCTCGGTGAAGGCGCCGTGCGTGCGCAGGGTCTCCACGGTGCGGGACAGCTGCGTGGTGGTCGCGACGTAGCAGATGATCACGCCGCCGGGCACCAGCGCCTTGGCGACCGCGTCCACGCAGTCCCACGGCGCCAGCATGTCCAGCACGACGCGGTCCACCTCCTCGTCGGCCAGCTTCTCCGCCAGGTCGCCGATGGTCAGCTCCCAGGCCGGGTGCTCGGCGCCGAAGAAGGAGCGCACGTTCTTCGCCGCGATCTCGGCGAACTCCTCGCGGCGCTCGTAGGAGTGCACGCTGCCGGAATCGCCCACGGCCCGCAGCAGCGAGCAGGTCAGCGCACCGGAGCCGACCCCGGCCTCGACCACGCGGGCGCCCGGGAAGATGTCGGCCATCTGCACGATCTGGCCGGCGTCCTTGGGGTAGACCACGGCGGCGCCGCGCGGCATGGACAGTACGAAGTCGGACAGCAGCGGCCGCAGCGCCAGGTACTCGTTGCCGCCGGAGGTCTTCACGACCACGCCCTCGGGGGAGCCGATCAGCTCGTCGTGGTCGAAGGAGCCCTTGTGCGTGTGGTACTGCTTGCCCGCCTGCAAGGTGATGGTGCTCATCCGGCCCTTGGCGTCGGTGAGCTGAACCTGGTCGCCGGGCTTGAAGGGGCCGCGGCGGTGTTCGGCGCCGGTCGGGACGATCGGCGCGGGGGCGGTCGGTGAGGGCGTGCTGTCCATCCCTTCAGCCTACCGGCGCTGCTGGGGCCCTCCGGACGCCGTGACCGGCGGGGCCGGCGGCCCCGGGGGCTTGCCGAGGAAGGCGGCCTGGACGTCCGAGGCGGCCAGCACGCCGACGATCTCCCCGCCTGCCTCGACCACCAGATACTTCACCGTGCCGGGCGAGGAGGGGCTGGACGTGCCGGTCTCTCCGGTGCTCGAGGGGGAGGAGCCGGGCGTCTGGCCCGGGGACGACGCCGAGG
>Ga0068854_100001570_pt1 | contig 13878 bp, 10 predicted proteins | sample KBSCornC42_FD_66590 | JGI IMG/M metagenome (GOLD analysis project Ga0068854, IMG submission 66590) | Corn rhizosphere microbial communities from Kellogg Biological Station, Michigan, USA - KBS Corn C4-2 | ecosystem: Host-associated > Plants > Roots > Rhizosphere > Soil ... | reverse complement strand
TGCGCGGAATGCGACGCCTCATAGGCGATGGCGAGGTCGACCTGAGGCTCGGCCAGGGCGCGGGCGAACAGGGTGGCCAGGATCGCGGCGAGGATGCCGGCGACCATGCCGCGGATCAGCAAATTTCGGGTCATGGTAGCATCCCCGCCTTAGTGGCAGGGGAAGCCGAGCAGATGACGTCCGTCGTGGACGAACTCATGGACGTACATACCGCTGAACAGCGACAGCGCGCCCTGTTCGGTGCTGACGAAATACAGGAAGATCATGGCCAGCAACGCGCCGAAGATGCCCCAGGGGATGATGTCACCAAGGGGGATCACCCCTGTTCCCGGAAGCGGAATGAAGGCGTCGTCTGCGAAGAGAGGCTTGCTCGCCATGGTCATGCTCCTTTCGGGATATCGCGTCCCGGCACCGTGTCAAAATCGCCCGAGGAAGGTCTGACTCTCGACAGCGCATCGGCGCTGGCGATAACAGTGGCGCGACCGTGCCGGAATCACACCGGCTTCTTCCTCGGTCATTGCTGGCTCCGCACTAGGCCGGATGCATGAGAGGCGTCAACGATCCTTGGAGAAGTCCCCTGGCAGCCCGATTGACGCTTCTGTGCCATGCGGCGACCGCAGCGATGCGAGAAGGAGCTTTCCCTGCGCCCGAAGATCCACTCGACGATGGCGGTGTACGGAAGGCAAACGACTATCGCCTCTCGGAAGGCAAGGCCGACCTCTTCATGGTCAGTCCGGCTCTCGCGGCCCGGCAGACGGCGGACGCGCTGGGGCTGGAAGCGTCTATCGACCGCAGCCTGCGTGATGTCGATCAAGGTGGCTGGGCGGGCCATAGCTTCGAGACCATTCATCAGCGTGATGCGGCGGCCCTTTCCGCGTGGCTGGCCGATCCGGCAAAAGGTGCGCCTGATGGCGAGAGCCTTATCGACGCCCGAGATCGCATCTCTCCCTGGCTCGACGCGCAGGCCCGTCGAGACCTTCACCTTCTGGCGATCACCCATCCTATGGTCATTCGCGCGATCTTGTCGGCAGCGCTCGACATCTCTCTGCCGGCAACCATGCGGATCGACGTCGCGCCGCTGACGGCGGTCAGGCTGTCCTTCAACGGCGGCTGGCGGCTTCAGGCGATCACCGGAGGCTGAGCCGATATATTGGATCGAAGAGGCTGATTCCGCTGTCGTTGCGGTCCACGCACGTTGTCCTTGCAGGGCTGCATCAACTTCCGTAACTGGCGCTTCGTTCGCGCAAAGGCCGAAAGGTCGCGCGCCGACATGATCGCGCCGGTGCCCGAGAGGGCTTAAAATGGGAATGCGGTGCGGGGGGCCGGTGAAAATCGGACACTCTCAAATCCGCAGCTGTCCCTGCAACTGTAAGCGGTGAGCGCGATGCATATGTGCGGTTTGGGCAAGACGTCCCGAGCCGCCAGCCACTGGGCCGGACGCTAATTCATGCGAGGCCTGGGAAGGCCGTGCATCAAGCGATGACCCGTGAGCCAGGAGACCTGCCTGCGTCTGGTCGCTCTTGCTTTGGTCCAGGGGATGGCCGGGGCACGGTGTTTTCCGTCTGAGCGACGAACGAGCGGCTGGGGCCGCACGGTAACGCATGGTGGTCGCCCCCGGGCGCCCGGCCTCTCTGCGTGCCGACCGTTCGTGAACGGTACGCCCCGCCATCGTCGTTAGGCGCCGATGGGGGAATCAAGTGAAAAAAGAGACCAACATCATCGGCGCGCCGCGCTCGCTAATCACGCTTGCCATCCTTGGCGCGCTGGCATCGCCGGCCTTTGCGGAGGACGCCGCGGCAGACGGAAGCGCTCAATCCAACGAGGACACTATCCTCGTTACGGGGAGGCTTGGCGCGGCGTTGACTGTACCAACCAGCACGGGCAGCCGCCTCGGCCTTACTGCCCTTGAGACACCGGCGAGCGTAGTCATTATCGACGGGAATGCGATCCGCGCGCGGGGCGACATCTCAGTCGTCGAGGCGGTCACTCGCGCGCCGGGCATCACGACGGCGGCCACGCCTGGCGATGGCGGTACGGCGCTCGTCGTTCGTGGCTTCAAAGGGCAAGGTTCGGTGCTCCAGCTTTATGACGGCGTCCGGCTCTTTCCGGTCGCAGGGACGATAACCTTCCCGCAGGATACATGGAACATCGATCGGATTGAGATACTCAACGGACCGGCGTCTGTACTCTACGGTCAGGGAGCGCTGGGCGGGGCGGTCAATGTGATCACCAAGAAGCCGAGCGGCGAGCGAACCGAGGTCGAAGCCGAAGCCGGCTATGGCTCGCAGAACAGCTGGCATGCCGCGGCGGGAGCCGGCGGTCCGCTTGGCGACAAGCTCTCCTACCGGGTCGATGGCAGCTATCGGAAATCGGACGGCTATGTCGATCACGGCGATTCGAAGAGCTATGCGGTGTCGGCGGCGCTACGCTTCGCGCCGACTGAGACGCTCTCATTCACGCTGCGCGACGACTATGCGAACCTGCGGCCTATGGAGTATTTCGGTACGCCGCTGATCAACGGCGAGCTCGACACACGCATCCGCCATCGCAACTACAATGTCGCGGACGCCAGCCTTCACTATCGTGACAACCGGACGCTTCTCACCGTCGAATGGGCGCCTTCGGATCTGATCAGCATCTCCAACACCACCTACCGGCTGACGAGCAAGCGGCTCTTCAAGGATTTGGAGAGCTATTGCTGGATCGGTGGCAGCGGCAACTGCCCGAACGGCTATAACGGCACGTCTGGCACCCCCGGCACGATCTACCGGACCGACAATCTTGGCATCATCCACGACCAGACCCAGATCGGCAATCAGGGTAGCGTCAAGTGGAGCGCGGATTTCGGCGATATCCAGAACGATCTCGTCGTCGGCTTCGACGTCAACAAGATCAAGCTCACCTACTCGAACGACTTCGGATCGGACCTGCAGGAGGATTTCGTCGATCCGCTCAGCTTCGACTCCGGTCTGTTCTTCGACACACAGGGGATCGCGCCGCGCTATCGGACGCGGACCGGCGAGTATAGCTTCTTCGCGGAGAACCGTATCCGCTTCAGCGATCAGTTCTCGTTGGTCGCTGGCATTCGCGACGAGCATGATCGGGTGTACCGCCAGAACATCAATCCTTCCGGGGCCATCGGCGCACGCCTTTTCACGAAGAAGCTGCGCAACACAACCTGGCGCGTCGGCGCGGTCTATCAGCCGACCTCGACCGTCTCGCTCTATGGGCAATATTCGACGGGTACAGATCCCATCGGGACGCTGACCACCTTCTCAGGTTCACAGACCGCCTTCAGTAACGCGAAAGGCGACCAGATCGAGTTCGGTGCCAAGGCCGCCTTCCTGGACGGACGCGGAACAGCAACGGTGGCGGCCTACAAGATCGTGAAGAAGAACCTCCTCTCGCAGCGGTTTTTGACCAGCCCTATTGAGCAGATCGGCCAACGATCGTCCAAGGGCTTCGAGGCGTCGGTCTCGATCGACCTCCCGGCTGGTTTCGGAATCGACGCGAACGGTACAGTGCTCGAGGCTCGCTTCGATAGCTTCGTAAGTGGCGGCACGGTTTACACCGGAAACACGCCGGCCGGCGTGCCGGAGACTTCCGGGAATCTCTGGTTGCGCTGGGATGCCTTCCAGCGCTTCCAAAGCCGTGTCGGTCTTCGTTATGTTGGCCATTCTCATTCGGATGACGCGAATGATTTCCGCGTTCCGTCTTATACCGTCGTCGATGCTGGCCTGAGCTACGCCGTGACCGATAATGTCGCGGTCGACGTCCGCGTCTACAATCTCTTCGACAAGGATTACGCGACGACCACCTATAATGACGAGCAATGGATCCTCGGCCGTCCGCGGTCGATAGATGTCTCGGTCCGTGCTCGCTTCTAGCGGCAATGGTCCAGCGCTTGGCCATCGGGTCAAGCGCTGGCTCTACATCAGCCACCGATGGATCGGCATCGCGAGCTGCCTGCTGTTCGCGATCTGGTTCATCTCCGGGCTGGTGATGATCTATGTCCCGTTCCCGTCGCTGACCGCGCAGGAACGGGTCGCCGGGCTCCAGTCGATCGACTGGGGCCGGGTGAAGGTGCAGCCCGCCGCTGCCTTGGCGGCGGCAGGCATCGCGGCGCCCAAGGCGATGTCGCTCGAGATGCGTAATCGACAGCCGGTCTGGCGGATTGATCCCTGGGATGGAACGCAACGGACCGTCGCGGCAACGAGTGGATCGGCGGTGAAGCCCGTCGACTTGGCGATGGCCCGGCGCGTGGCAGCCGACTTCGGCCATGCTCCGGTGTCGGCGCTCGAACTGATCACCCGCGATCAGTGGACGGTTGCAGGCGGCTTCAACAAGCACCGGCCCTTGTGGAAAGCGGAACTCGGCGATGAGGCGGGCACGGTGGTCTATGTCTCATCGGTGTCGGGCGCCGTCGTCCAGAACAGCGATCGTCAGGAGCGCTTCTGGAACTGGCTGGGATCGGTGCCGCACTGGATTTACCCGACGATCCTCCGCCAGGACAGTCCGGCCTGGCGACAGGTTGTCCTGTGGGTGTCGGGGCCATGTATCGCCGCTGCCGTGACGGGCATGTGGATCGGCATCCTTCGAACGAGGATGGGGCGTCGCCGGTTTCGGGGTGGCCGAATGACGCCCTATCATGGCTGGATGCTGTGGCATCACATCGCAGGCTTCGGCGGCGGCCTGGCACTGCTCGCATGGATATTCAGCGGCTGGCTGTCGGTCGATCCGGGGCGCCTGTTCGACAGCCCGGGAATCGGCGATGCCGAGCGTATCGCTTATTCCGGCACCGGTAAGGCGCCGCCCCTTGATATCGCGAGGCTCGCGCGCATCGCTCCGGGAGCAAAGCTGCTGGAGCTCAACTGGGCTGCGGGTCGATCACATGTAATGATCGAACGTCCAGGCCGGCCTACGCTCACACTCGACCCCTCGACCGACACTCCGGTCAAGATGTCCGAGCCAGCCATATTGGCGGCGGCGGCCAAGCTCGTGCCGAACGCACGAATCCGTGAGGTCAAGCGGCTCACTGCGCCCGACGCCTATTGGTATGATGTCGGTGCGCTTCCCCAACTCCCCGTCCTACGCGTCGAATATGACGATGCGGCCGGGACATGGGTGCATCTCGATCCGACGACGGGCGCTTTGCTCGGCGAAATCGACGAACGTGGCCGAGTCTATCGTTGGTTGTTCGATTTCCTGCACAAATGGGATCTGAACGGCCTGACGCTGAACCGCCCGGCTTGGGATGCGCTGCTGTGGGGTCTCTCGATCCTCGGCCTTGTCACGTCGATCAGCGGCATCTGGATCGGCTGGATCAGGCTGATGCAGCCGCGCGCCGCTTCGCGTCGCAGGCGGCGGGTACGATAGGCATGTCGGAGCAGGGGAGAGCGCGGCGGCTGGTATCGCTGGTGCGAACGCCCACCGGCTTCGACGTGCTCATCGATCTGGCCAATGAAGGGGACATGCCGCTGGGGCTGCGCATCCACACCGGAGAACGCGACCGGCAACTGCAGCGCGCGATGGCGCGGTCGCGCAAGCCGATCGGTCAGAAGGTGGTCGGACGCGTCCTTGGGATTACGTCGGCTGAGCGGTCGCGATGGGGAAAGGATGGTCGCCTGCCGACATCGGGCTCGATGCAGATCCGAAGGGGCACGACCATCACTTTGCCGACCTATTCTCCGATCGTCATCGAGCAGCTCGCCAACTGCCCGGCCCTCGTCGCGGAATGGCGGGCACAAGACCGCGCGCGATGAAGGGTTGGCCTCGGGCGTGAAACGGACTATCCGGCCGATGGAGTCCAGCAGAAATGCAGGGCTCGAAAGATCGCGCTGGTGCCCGGAAGGGCTTAAAATGGGAATGCGGTGCGGGAGTTCGCTCCCAAATCCGCGGCTGTCCCTGCAACTGTAAGCGGCGAGCGAGATGTGCATGTGTCTATCCATTGGATGGCACGGTCACTGGGTCGGGTTGACCCGGGAAGGCGCGCATCGAGCTATGACCCGCGAGCCAGGAGACCTGCCAGCGCACCGGTCGCTCTTGCCTTGATCCAGGGGATGGTCACGGCACGGTTCCTCTCCGTCTGAGCGACGAACGAAGCGGCGGGTGCCGCACGGTTGCGTGATCACGGGTGCCTTTGGCGCCCGCCCGTCATTGCGCGCCGGCCGTTCGTGTTCCGAACGGCAAGCCCCGCCACCGATGAAGCTCAGGTGCCGGGAGTTTCCCGATGAAGGCCATCATTGTCTGCTTGCCCGCCGCGCCGGGAAGCGTCGGCGCATGAGCAAGATACCGACGACCGTCATCACCGGCTTCCTCGGCGCCGGCAAGACCACGCTGATCCGGCATCTTCTCCAGAACGCCAGGGGCCGCCGACTGGCGCTGATCGTCAACGAGTTCGGCGATGTCGGGGTCGACGGCGAATTGCTCAAGGGCTGCAATGACGAGGCCTGCCCTGAAGACGATATCGTCGAGCTGGCTAATGGCTGCATCTGCTGCACTGTGGCCGACGACTTCCTGCCGACGATGCAGAAGCTGCTCGACCGTCCTAATCCGCCCGAGCATATCATCATCGAGACGTCGGGCCTCGCGCTGCCCAAGCCGTTGGTGAAGGCCTTCCAGTGGCCCGAGATCCGCACCCGCTCAACCGTCGATGGCGTGATCGCGCTGATCGATGCCGATGCGGTGTCGGCGGGCCGCTTCGCCACCGACGAGGTGGCTTTGGCGCTCGCCCGCGCGGCTGATCCGACGCTCGACCATGACAGCCCGCTCGAGGAACTGTTCGAAGATCAGCTGGCCTGCGCCGATCTCGTCATCCTCAACAAGTCCGATCTGGTCGATGCCGACAAGCTGACCAAGATCGAAGCCGATATTTCGGGCGATACCCGCAGCGGCGTGAAGATTGTCCGTGCCGATCATGGCGCGGTCGACATCGGCATGTTGCTCGGCCTGTTTGCGGGCGCCGAGGACGATCTCGAAACCCGGCCTTCGCATCATGACAGCGATCCCGATCATGACCATGACGACTTCGACAGCTTCGTCGTGAAGGGTGGCGACATCGGCAATGTCGAACCGTTGCTGCGGGCGGTGTCTGAAGTCATCGCGAAGCACGACATATTGCGGATCAAGGGCCTGATCGCGGTCGGCGGCAAGCCCGCTCGGCTGGTGATCCAGGCGGTCGGTCCGCGCGTTCAGCATTATTATGATCGCGCTTGGACGGCCGGGGAGGTGCGCCAGTCGCAGCTCGTTGTAATCGGACAGAAAGATCTCGACCGGCCGGCGATCGAAGCGACGCTGTCGGCGGTATTGGGCGGCTGATGCATCTGCTGGCCGCCACGCCGGGAACGGTTTCGAACGGCGACGAGGCGATCGATCTCGCCCAGTCGCCGGGCGAGATCGTCTTCCTGACCGTGGCGGACAGCGAGCTTGCCTGCTTCGCGCGGGCGGCGGCTGCGCTGGGTGACGGCGCGCCATCGATCCGGCTCGCGAACCTGCTTCAGCTCAAGCATCCCTATTCGGTGGATCTTTATGTCGAGAAGGTGATCGCGCAGGCGAAGTTCGTCGGCGTCGTGCTGCTCGGTGGCAAGAGCTACTGGCCTTATGGCGTCGACGAGATCGCCCGCGTAGCGCGCGAGAAAGGGATCGCTTTCGCCGCCATCGCCGACGGCCGTGAGCCCGATCCGGCGCTCGATGCGGCCTCGACCTTGCCTGACGAGATCCGCGAGCGGCTGCGCGATTGTCTCCGGCAGGGTGGGGTGGCTAATGCAACGAGCTTCCTCCGGCACGCCGCACGCCTGATCGGGCGCGACATCGGTCTGCCCGACGATCCGGTCCCGGTCGCCGACGCCGGGCTGCACCTGCGCGGCCATGAGCGGCCGGTGCTCGACGACGTGCGGGCGCGATGGGTTGAAGGCCGGCCGGTAGCGCTGTTAACCTTCTACCGTGCGCTCACCATCGCCGGCACGCTCGACGCGGTCGATGCGCTGGTCGATGCGCTCGAAGACCGCGATCTCAATGTGGTAGCCGTCTATGTGAGGGCGCTTCGCGAGCCCTTCGCGATCGACTGGCTCCGCGGCGTGATCGCCGAGACCGCGCCTGATGTGATCCTCAACGCCACCTCCTTCGCGGCGTCGTCGCCCGGCGACGATCGGGTGGGCAGCGTGCTCGAACAGGCTGATTGCCCCATCCTCCAGACCGTCTTCGCCGGGGTCGAGGAAAGCGCCTGGCGGGAGAGTCCGCGCGGCCTTGGCGCCCGCGATCTGGCGATGAATGTGGCGCTGCCCGAGGTCGACGGGCGGCTGTTCACGCGCGCCATCGCCTTCAAGGCGTCGGAGCGGTTCGACGAGCGCACCGAGTGCGGCATCGTCGTGCCGAGGGTCGCGCCCGATCGCGTCGCCTTCGTCGCCGATCTCGCTGCCGGCTGGGCGCGATTGCGGCGCACGCCCGCGCCGGATCGCCGGATCGCGCTGGTTCTCGCCAATTACCCCAACCGCGACGGACGGATCGGCAATGGCGTCGGCCTCGATACGCCCGCCAGCGCGGGTGCTATCCTCGGCGCATTGCGTAAGGCGGGCTATAGTGTCGGCGACGCACCCGAGGACGGTGCGGCGCTTATGCCGACCATGCTCCGCGGGGTGACCAACGCGCTCGATTCGATCGACCGGCCTGGCGAGATCGCCTTGCCGCTGGCCGAGTATCTTGCAACCTTCGATACACTCCCGGAGGCTGTTCGGACGGCGATCTCGGATCGCTGGGGCGCTCCCCTTGAAGACCCATTCGTCCGCGATGGCGCATTCCGCCTCTCGGTCCATCGCTTCGGCAATGTCGCGGTCGCGGTCCAGCCGGCGCGCGGCTACAATATCGATCCCAAGACCAGCTATCACGACCCGGCGCTGGTCCCGCCGCACGGCTATCTCGCCTTCCATTTCTGGGTGAACCGCCAGTTCGGCGCGCACGCGGTTGTCCATATCGGCAAGCACGGCAATCTCGAATGGCTGCCGGGCAAGGCGCTGGCGCTTTCCGAGAGCTGCTTCCCCGAGGTCTGTGCCGGTGCGGTGCCGCAGCTCTATCCTTTCATCGTCAATGATCCGGGCGAGGGCACCCAGGCCAAGCGGCGGATCGGCGCGGCGATCGTCGATCATCTGACTCCGCCGCTGACCCGCGCGGAAAGCTATGGTCCGCTCAAGCAACTCGAGGCGCTGGTCGACGAATATTATCTGGCGGCGGGCATGGACCCGCGCCGGATCAACCACCTCAAGGGCGAGATACTCGATCTGGCGCGCTCGCAGGGGCTCGACACAGATGCGGGCGCGGTCGGCGACGGCGATGATGCGCTGGCCGCGTTGGACAATTATCTGTGCGAGCTGAAGGAAATGCAGATCCGCGATGGTCTGCACGTCTTTACCCAATCGCCGGTGGGACGGCTGCGAACCGATCTGCTGACCGCGCTGTCGCGAACCCCGCGTGGTCATGATCTGCGGGGCCAAGCCTCGTTGCTGCGGGCGCTGGCAGACGATCTGCGGCTCGGTTTCGATCCGCTCGATTGCAGGATGGGGGATGCGTGGGATGGCCCTCGACCCTCGGCTTTGGCGGTAATGGCTGACGATCCGTGGCGAACGGCCGGCGATACTATCGAGCGGTTGGAGTTGTTGGCCAGCGCGCTCGTCTCTGCACTTCGTCATCCTGAACTCGGTTCGGGATCCACCCACCCACCCCAGCATGCTCCCGTTGAGGAGTGGATGCTGAAACAAGTTCAGCATGACGGGTTGGGAGAGAGAACGGCGGCCGTCCTCGCTTCGATCCGTGACGATTTGATGCCGCGCGTCGACGCCTGTGGCCGGGCGGAAAAGGCAGCCTTGCTCGCGGGCCTCGACGGCCGCTTCATCCAGCCCGGTCCCTCGGGAGCGCCGACGCGCGGCCGGCCCGATGTGCTGCCGACGGGGCGCAATTTCTATTCGGTCGATACCCGCTCGGTGCCGACCGCAACCGCCTGGGAGCTGGGCCAGCGTTCGGCGCAACTGCTGGTCGAAGATTATCTCCAGCGCGAAGGCGAATATCCGAAAGCGATGGCGCTCAGCGCCTGGGGGACCGCGAACATGCGCACCGGCGGCGACGACATCGCGCAGGCGCTTGCCTTGATGGGAGTTCGCCCGCGCTGGGACTGGACATCGGGCCGGGTGATCGGCTTCGAGGTGATGAAGGTGACCGAGCTTGGACGCCCGAGAATCGATGTGACCTTCCGGGTCTCCGGCTTCTTCCGCGATGCCTTTCCCGAGCAGATCGACCTGATCGATTCCGCCGCCCGCGCGGTGATGGCGCTCGATGAACCGGTCGATGACAATCCGGCAGCTCACCGTCATCGGGTCGAGACCGCGCGGCTGATCGACGAGGGCGGTGATCCCAAGGCTGCGGCATTGCGGGCGGGCTATCGCGTCTATGGATCGAAGCCGGGAGCCTATGGCGCCGGGCTTCAGGCGATGATCGACGAGAAGCTGTGGCACGACCGCGGCGATCTCGCGAACGTCTATCTCGACTGGGGAAGTTACGCTTATGGCTCGGGTGTCGAGGGGGATGCCGAGCGCGCCTTGTTCACCGAGCGGCTGAGCCAGGCCGATGCCGTCGTCCAGAACCAGGACAATCGCGAGCACGATCTGCTCGACAGCGACGATTATTATCAGTTCGAGGGCGGGATCGCGGCGGCCGTCGAACATCTCAAGGGCAAGCGGCCGCGCTCCTACCATAACGACCATAGCCGACCCGAACGCCCCATCGTCCGCACGCTGGAAGACGAGATAGGCCGCGTCGTCCGCGCGCGCGTCACCAATCCCAAGTGGATCGCCGGCGTGATGCGCCACGGCTACAAGGGCGCGTTCGAGATCGCCGCGTCGGTCGACTATCTCTTCGCCTTCGCGGCAACCACCCACGCGGTGCGCGATCATCATTTCGACGCCGTCCACGCCGCTTTCATCGAGGATGAGAAGGTCCGCGCCTTCATGGCCGAGGCCAACCCGGCAGCGCTGCGCGAGACCGCCGCCCGCCTCGCCGAGGCGCTGGAGCGCGGCATGTGGAAACCGAAATCCAACAGCGCGGGCGTCCTGCTCGCCGAGCTTCAGGGAGCATGACGATGGTGGAACGCACCGACGAACGGCACGCCGAGAAGATGAAGAAGAAGCAGGTCGCGCACGACAAGATCGTGGCGTCGAAGACGATCAAGAAGGGTCTGCTGATCGTCCACACCGGCAAGGGCAAGGGCAAGACCACCGCCGCGCTCGGCATGGTCGTCCGCGCGATCGGGCATGGCAAGAAGGTCGGCGTCGTCCAGTTCGTGAAAGGCGCGATGACCACCGGTGAGAAGGTCGTGTTCGATGCCTTTCCGGCGCAGGTCGAGTTCAAGCCGATGGGCGAGGGCTTCACCTGGAACACCCAGGACCGGACCCGCGACATCGCGATGGCGCGCACCGCGTGGGACGAGGTCAGGCGGATGATCGCAGATCCGAGCTACGACATGGTGCTGGCCGACGAGCTGAACATCGTACTGCGCTATGACTATCTGCCGCTCGATGAGGTGCTCGAGACGCTCGCTGCGAAGCCCGAGATGCAGCACGTCATCGTCACCGGCCGCAACGCGCCCGAGAAGCTGGTCGAGGCTGCCGATCTCGTCACCGAGATGACCTTGGTGAAGCACCCGTTCCGCGAGCAGGGCGTGAAGGCGCAGGCGGGCGTCGAATTCTGATGGTCGCAGGAGCCGCACCTTTGCCTGGTGACCTGACGGCCGCCTCGATCGAGGCGCTGCTGGTCTGGCGGCGAGACGTGCGGCATTTCGAAACTCGTCCGATCGCCGAGGCCGAAATGGAGCGGCTGTTCGGGCTTGCTCAGCTGGCGCCGTCGGTCGGCAATGCCCAGCCGTGGCGGTTCGTGCGGGTCCAGACAGGGGCTTTACGGACGGCGCTGGCTGACCATGTCGACGAGGCCGGTTCCCGGGCGGGCGAGCGATATGACGCCGCCGAGCGTGGCCCACTTTACCAGTCGCTTAAGCTGCATGGCCTGCGCGAAGCGCCCGAGATCCTAGCGGTGTTCTCCGACGAGGTGCCGCTCGCGGGCCATGGTCTCGGCATCGCCACCATGCCCGAAGCGCTACGATATTCGACGGTGCTCGCGATCCACACATTGTGGCTCGCGGCGCAGAGCCGTGGCATCGGCCTGGGATGGGTATCGATACTCGATCCGGCGTTCGTGTCGAGCCTGCTCGACGCGCCGCGGGCGTGGCATTTCATGGCGCTGCTGTGCCTGGGTTATGCCGAAGCACCATCCGCAATTCCCGAACTCGAACGTCGCGGCTGGCAGGCTCGCGACGACTGGAGGGCGCATGTCAGCGTGCGCTGAACCTGCTGCCCTGCGCGGCGATCACCTGCCGGGTCAGGCTGCGCGCCGCCTCGACATAAGCGGGGCCGCCGCACACGGTCCATGCCTGCGGCAGCCGGATGCGCGGGATGTCGCGAAGTGCGGGATGGTGGAGCATCTCGGTGCCCTCATCGCGCACCCTGTCGCTCGCGCTCTCGACAATCAGATAGTCGGGATGCGCGGCGATCAGCTGCTCGATGGTGAGCTGCGACAACGCGGGCTTGCCGAGCTTGGCGGCCAGATTGGTCAGGCCGACCCGTTGCATGAGATCGTCGATCAGGGTGCCGGTGCCTGTCATATAGCCGCGCCGCTGATAATGAGCGGCGAGCCGGCCGCTATGGATACGGGGCAGCGCAGCCAGTTCGGCATCCATCCGGCGGATCATCGCCTCGCCGCGCTCGGGATGGCCGACGGCCTTCGCGACATCGCGGATCTGGCCGACGATCGCGTCATAGCTCCCGGCCGAGGGCAGATCGAGCGTCGGATATTTCTGTTTGGCGATTGCTGCCCGCGTGCCGCTGCGCCGGCCGGGTGTCGCGACGATCAGGTCGGGGTCGAGCGCGAGTACATCCTCGGCCGAGCCGCGTGTCATTGGGATATGCGCCGCGGCTGTGGCGCCCGCCGACATATCCGGATCGCGCGCGAAGCGGGTGAGCGCGGTGATCTGGCCCGGGTCGGCCAGCGCCAGCAGATATTGGTCGGCGCACAGATTGAGCGAAACGATCCGCTTCGGCGGTTCGGCCACTTTTGGGGAAGCGGCGGCGGCTCCGATACCGGCGAAGGCCGCCACTGCGAGAAGGAGCTTCCGATGCATGGCTAGGCTGTGATCGATCGAGGCATGGCGCCTCACCCCATGAACAAGACGGCCCCGGGACACAAGACGTGACGGGGTGACCGATCCAAAACGAGGTCTTCCGTGAGTATCGTTCGAAGAAACAAGTTCCTTCTACCGGGATTATTGGTGATCCTGATTTTGGCCGCGATGTCGTCGTTGCTGATCGGCACCGCGCCGATCGCTCCGGCGCGCCTGCTCGCGGCGCTCGGCGGCCATGGCGACCGGATCGCCAACACCATATTGTTCTATCTGCGTCTGCCGCGGATGCTGCTCGGGCTGATGGTCGGCGCGATGCTCGGTCTCGCGGGGGCGGCGTTGCAGGGCTATCTGCGCAATCCGCTGGCGGAGCCCTCGGTGCTCGGAGCATCGAATGCCGCGGCGCTCGGCGCGGTCGCGGCGCTCTATTTCGGCCTTGCCGATCTTCATCCGGCGGTGCTGCCGATTCTAGCTATCCTGACCGGGCTCGCGGCGCTGATCCTGCTGTTTGCGCTGGCTGGCCGCTCAGAAAGCCCGCTGACGTTGATCTTGGCCGGCATCGCGGTCGCGACCCTGGCTGGAGCGGGGATCAGCCTTGCGCTCAATCTGTCGCCAAACCCGTTCGCGGCGATGGAGATCACCACCTGGCTGCTGGGCTCGCTCGAGAA
>Ga0068854_100001566_pt1 | contig 13887 bp, 10 predicted proteins | sample KBSCornC42_FD_66590 | JGI IMG/M metagenome (GOLD analysis project Ga0068854, IMG submission 66590) | Corn rhizosphere microbial communities from Kellogg Biological Station, Michigan, USA - KBS Corn C4-2 | ecosystem: Host-associated > Plants > Roots > Rhizosphere > Soil ... | reverse complement strand
GGAGCCGGCGCCAAACCACCTTTGAATGGAGCTTCGACCACATGGTCAAACCCGAATGGGGCACGAAACGGACCTGTCCCAAATGCGCGACCCGCTTCTACGACCTCGGCAACGAGGATCCGGTGCACTGCATCGAGTGCGGCACCGAGTGGATTCCCGAACCGGTCCTGAAGTCCAAGCAACCGATGCCGTTCGAGGCCGCCGCGGAGCCCAAGGAAAAGGCTGACGAGGATCTCGAGGCGGAGGATCTCGCCATCGATGAGGACGAGGAGGTCAGCGCGGACGAGGAAGTCGATCTGGAAACAGGCGATGACGACCTTGGCGTCGGCGCAGCGAAGGAAGACGAGGAAAGCTAGGCATTTCCCCCTTTTCCAGCGGGGGAAACATCGCCTAAAGGCGTAAGGGTACGGGGCCGTAGCTCAGCTGGGAGAGCGTCGCAATGGCATTGCGAAGGTCAGGGGTTCGATCCCCCTCGGCTCCACCATCCTAAATAGCTGAAATTCAATGCACTTTCATCTGCCTGCCTCCAAGCGCCGGCATGGTGTGTATCGCAGGGACGCGCTCGCATCCGAGTTTGACCCATTGCAGACATTCGCAAAGCAGCTGCTGTCGCCGCACAAATCAGCCCCTTTCAACCGAGATCACCCGGATAGCTTCGTCACTCCCAGGCAGATCGACCGTCTCGCCGGGTTCGGCACCCATAATTGACCGTGCAAGTGGCGAGGCAAACGCAACTAGGCCTTCCGACGGCTCGGCCTCATCGTGGCCAACAATAGTGAGCATGCGTACCTCGCCGCCCTGTTCAATGGTCACGCGGGTGCCGAAGGCGACTGCATCGCCGGGTGCGGGAGGGGCGACCTGCGCGGTCGCCAGACGGGCTCGCCAATAGCGCAAATCCCGCTGAAGTTCGGCGCGTTGCTCATCACTGGATGCGGACGCGACCGCTGCCTCCAAATCTTGTGCGCGTCTTGAAGAGAAAATAGCCGCGCCGGGTCACCAAGTTAGGTCCGGGCGGTATCGGCAACTCGAACCGCGGCTCTTTGTGCTCTTCGTCGCTTTCGCGGCGGAAGGCTACACTCATGGGTTGCTCCTTCTCATCGGATCCCCGTCAGTAGCACACAACGGGGACGCTGCAGTTGGTAAGGGGTTCGGTTTATCCAAATTTGTCGATGTCGGCCCGGGCCAGCCAAAACCACTGTCGTGTGCTTTGCCAACTCGAGAAAAAACCGGTCAATCTTCCGCACTGCGTCCTTGAGATAATTGGGAGACAGGTGCTCGTAATTCTTGGCAGTTGCCGGAGCGGAGAAGGCAGAAGCAGCCGATTTCCTATTGGATTGGCCTGGGGCTCAGCTTGCTGACTGCACTTGGAGCCGCCGCTGCTCTAGCTTCGAAAATCATCTTCGGCGGACGATTAAGTAGCACGTTTCCCGTGGCTATTTTCCACCCATTGCGGACGTTCAATAAATCTAAAAACGCCTGATTGATCCGACTGGCGTTTGCGCCTTCAGCAGACTGTCCAATCTCTGGCCAACTGACTTGCTGTTAACCGCACTGCCGTGATTGCGCGGCTGTTACTCACGCTCGCGATAATGGAAGTAGGCAAAGTCGGCCGGAGTTCCGGCTCCCGAAAGGTCGTAACACGCAACGCCCACGAAAGCGCCGGTGAAGTTTGGCAAGCCGGGAAGAGTCGCTTCGTCCGACAGGATACTCGCATCGAATTGACGCCCCAGCCAGCACCAGTTGCTCTCTCCTGCAAGGCGATAGGCGAAGCGCATGACCTCGTTATCGACATCCACACGCAATTCCAAAGATCCGGGTGCCAGCACCGCCGATTCGGTGATGTCGCTGCATTCTCCATTTTCTGGAGTGGCTGACAAAACCTGGAGGCGGCGACCAGCGTCGTCCTTTGTTACATGCAAAAAGTGGAACTTGGCGCCGTTGTAGTAACAGATCAGTCCGGCGGCTTGCTGGAAATTTGCCGGAGCGAAATCGATGCTCGTTTCAGCCGTGTAGCGGAACGCCTGTTGGCGGCGGGCGACGAGCGATTGCGTGAATCGGCTCCCGATGCTCTCTCGCCCATAAAGCCGCAAGAAGCCGGGACGATCAGTCAGACTGAAGAGGTCAGTTGAATTCGGCGTTCGAAGCCACTGAAACGGCTCGGGTAACACAGCGGATTCGAAGTCATGTCGCTCGTCGATTGGCGACCGTGTTTCGTGCAGCGCAGCCGATTCCGCAACCTCGAGCTCCGGAGTGGCGGTTCCGTCCAACGTCCTCAACCAACCATCCTCACCCCAGCGCATTTGCTGGATCGCAGTTTCGCGGCCCAATACTGAGCGGTCGCTGGCTAGTAGCGGACGACTGCACAGATAAACCATCCAGGTTTCGCCCGCTGGCGTTTCGACGAGGTCGCCGTGTCCTGCGCGAGCAAGCAGGGATTTCGGTTTCCCGCTCGACGTCAATACGGGGCCGTCGGGATGGATCTCATAAGGTCCTAGGAGGGAGCGCGAGCGCGCCATCACAACCGCATGATTCCGCTCTGTCCCGCCCTCCGCGACGAGCAAATGGTACCAGCCATCGCGCTTGTAGAGGTGTGGACCCTCAGTAAAGCCTAAAGACGTCCCCTCGAAAATGAGCTGGCGCTCGCCAAGGAGCTCTCCCGTTCGCAGGTCGATTTCCTGCAGCAACACCCCCGCGAACCGCTGATGCCTGGGGCGATGATCCCAAAGCATGTTGAGCAGCCAGCTGCGCCCATCATCGTCGTGAAACAGTGCGGGGTCGAAGCCGCTGCTATTGAGGTGCACCGGGTCCGACCACTTGCCGTCTATCCGGTCGCACCAAACCCAATAGTTATGAAAATCGCGAAAGGATGTGCCCTTATCCCCATTCACCGTGGTCCGGCCATACCGTTTCACATCGGTGTACAGCAGGTGAAATCGGTCATTCGCATAGCTGAGGTCAGGCGCCCATACGCCGCACGAATCAGGATTGCCCCGCATGTCGAGCTGACTCGCCCTGCTCAGCGGTCGGCTCACTAGACGCCAGTTGGCGAGGTCGCGAGAATGATGGATCTGGACGCCCGGAAACCATTCGAAGGTTGAGGTAGCGATGTAATAATCGTCACCGACCCGAACGATCGACGGGTCTGGATTAAGGCCGCGAAGTATTGGATTTCGAATGGTCATGCAGGCTTTCTAATCAACGTCCATAACAAGAGCGCGCCTATAAGATCGGTCACGCCAAGCAGAATAAAGAAGGGCTGGTATCCAACCCGATCCACAAAGGTGCCAAGCAGAAGGGTGAAGATCAGAACCCCAAGGTTCGCGGCGGTGCCGGCGACCCCTGTCGCAGTCCCGACTTCACTCTGCGGAAACAGGTCCGACGACATGGTTATCACCGTCACAGAGAGTGTTTGATGAGCGAAACCACCAAGGCAAAGCAGGGCTACCGCAATCGCTGGGCTTTGTACTGAACTCACGAAGATCATTCCGGTCATCAGGGTCGCGCCGACGGTAAAAGCTCCCCGTCGAGCGTCGATCAGTGCAAAGCCATGTCGGTGCAGCACGGCTGCCACCGCAGGACCAAAAAGACAGCCCAGGTCCGCAGCAAGGAATGGCAGCCACGCGAACAGCGCTATTTGCTTCAAATCGAAATGCCGGACCTTTATGAGGTAAAGGGGCATCCACAACGACAGCATTCCCCATACCGGATCTGCGAGAAATCTCGCTGACGCGATGGTCCATAACTCGCGCCGCCGCAGCAAGCGGCGAAGGGCGGGCCTTGTCGCGGTTCTGGCGAGCTCAGGTTCCTGCCCGGAACTGATAAGTTCCTGCTCCGCCGCGCCGATCGCCCGCTGCTTGGCCGGGAGCGCGTACCAGAAAAGCCACGCCCCGAGCCACGCGAGCCCAAGCCCACCAGTAATAAGAAAAGCCAACCGCCAATCGCCCTCATAGATGGACCAGGCGACTAGCGGTGGTGCCAGCACCGCACCGAACGAGGCGCCGATATTGTAGATCCCCCCGGCGATCCCTCGCTCCCGGGCTGGAAACCATTCGGCTACCACCTTCATTCCGGCCGGCTGCCCGGCCCCCTCTGCCAAACCCAAAAAACCGCGCAGGCCCGCAAAGCCGAGCCACCCCGTTACCAATCCATGCGCCATCGTGAGTAGCGACCAGGCACCCACGAATAATGCCAGCCCCGCTCTCAGCCCGATCATATCGAGCACATAACCGCATGCCGGCTGAAACATGACTCCGATCTGGAATGCGCCCGTGACCCAGGAATATTGGGCGGTCGTGATATTCTGCTGCGTCATGATTGTGGGGGCCGCGACGCCGAAGATGCTGCGGCTGAGATAGTTGAGGATCATCGCCCCCACGAAGAGCGCGATCATCGTCCAGCGAATCGACCGAAATTTCCCCACCGCCCCTCCAATCACGATAACGTTACCAGTTAGCGGATTGCAATTCCAGCGTCCAGAACTCCCATTGGACCCAACCCCGACAATTCTGAAGCGCTGCGCGTGACAATACAAGCGGTGACCGGCCGTAAGCATTATATGTCGTTGTATTTATTATCTCATATGTAGACCTGCCGAAATGGCAATCCCTCCCTAACAGGCCTTCTGCAATGGCCGGTCAGGCATGGAACGCGCGGCTTGCGCCTTTAGAAAAACTCGATTGACTAAAAAAACAGACAATAATATGCATGGTAACGTTACCAGTTGTTGGATACCACTAATTATCCGGTTGTTTCGAGGTACATCTGACGCTGGGGAGGGCAGGTCGAAGAATCGGCCGACGATTTGAGGGGGTAAATAGAGATGGCGAGCGATTCACGCGCAGGGTCATTTGACTCGGCCTACATCCAGCACGGAAATAGCTCGGCGCGCTCTGTACAGGCGATGGGCATCAAAGGTGCTCGTCTATTGGGGAAAGCCAGTCTCCTGGCCTTGTGCTGCTCATTTCTTGCTGAACCAGCGAGTGCTCAGACGGCAACGAGTTCCGGAAGTCAGGCGGCAGCGGACTCTGCCACCCACGCCCAATCAACGGCACCAACGGCAAGCGCCACATCGCGCGATGACTCCGCTGGCCGTGAAATCACCGTGACAGGCTCTCGAATCATCACAAAGAATGCGAATTCGCCGACGCCGGTCACCGCAGTTAGTACGACGGAACTGGCGAAGACGACGCCCAGCGACATTCCAGACGCACTGAACAAGCTGCCGCAGCTCATCGGTGGCCGAACTCCACGTAGCCAGGGAAATGGCAGCTTCAACAACGGGGGCAACGTTCTCGCGCTGCGTAACTTCGGTCCGCAGCGTACTCTCGTGCTGCTAAACGGCCACCGCGTACCGCCCTCGAACCAAGACGGGACGGTAGACATCGACACTCTGCCCCAAATGCTGGTCGGCCGGGTGGAGATCGTCACCGGTGGCGCCTCGGCGGTCTACGGTTCTGACGCAGTGGCCGGCGTCGTCAATTTCATTCTCGATAAGAAATTCACGGGCCTGACGGTGAAGGGCGATGTCGGCATTTCAAAATATGGCGATGGGAAAGAAGGGCAGTACGGCGTAGCCTGGGGCACGGACCTATTCGGCGGTCGCGGTCACTTCGAAACCTCTGCCCGGTACCGGAAGCAAGCCCTCATTCCGATGGACGCGCGCCCTTACGGAATGGACGGCCAAACGTGGCTGCTGACAGGAAACGGTAAGCCGAACAACCCGTTCACAAACTCGCCCTATGTTCGCGTCATCAATGCGGCGGAGCTCGGCACCGTCGTTTGCGGAAGTGCATGCCCCTACAACAACGCCTACACTTTCAATTCGCCCGGAGTGATCAGTCCGCTAGTGCATGGAACGCCGACCGGTACGACCAATTTGGAATCGGGCGGCGACGGCGGTTGGGTGAAATACGGGACGTTCCGTTCCGGCATAACCACCAAAGAATGGTTCGGCCGCTTCAGCTATGACGTGAGTGACAATATCAACGCCTACATCCAGGGAGGTTGGGCTCAAGCCAACGACACTTCGAACTGGATCAACTGGGTGGTAAGCCCGTCGGCAAACCGTCCCAACGCGCTGTTTGCGAACAATCCATTTTTGGCGCCTGCAACTCAGCAGCAGCTGGGCGCAAACATTGTGTGCGGAACTCCAGCAGCGACGGGTTGGCTTTGCCTGCCGGCCGTACCGCCGACCTCTCCGCAAACAGGAACCACGCCACCACCACCGCCATCTGTGCCTTATTTCAAAGACCCGTCCTCAGTGTGGAACATGGTCGGAGGCGTGCCCGCGAATATCGGCAATCATCTCTACAGGACCCTGTCTGACCAACGTAATATTAACGTTGAAACCGGTGCGACCGGTTCTCTCGGTCGGTTCGATTGGGATGTTTTTTACTCGCACGGTGAAAGCCGTCTAAAGGTTGTGAATCCGAACAACACCGACAACGCGAAATATCTCGCATCGCTTGATGCGGTCATTGCGCCCCCCGGAACCAAGGTGAATGGCACCGATGTGAGCGGTACGATTGTCTGCTGGGTGACCACACAGCCGCAATATGCCAGCCTCTATCCGGGTTGCGTTCCCACTAACATCACCGACCCGAATGGTCCTTCGCTAAGTTCATTCAACTATTTAAAGCAGAAGACCTTCTGGATCCTAACTCAAAAGCTCGACAACATTGGTGGATCGATCGGCGGTGACTTAGGATTCGGCCTTCCAGCCGGTGATATCAAGGTGAACGTCTCCGGTGACGTACGCTGGGCCACCTACAAGATGGATAGCCAATTCTTGCCGACAGATTTCGTCGACTGCACTGGCTTGCGCATCTGCCTCGCCAATGGGGGTGCGCCGGTTCGTTGGGTGCAGAACACCAATGCTCCGGTTGATGCTCATAACAGTGTTTACGAGGCGGCGGGGGAAGTCCTCGTGCCTTTGATCAGGAACACGCCGATGTTCAAGGATCTGGCGGTGGACCTGGCAGGCCGCTACACCAAATATTCTACCTTCAAGGCGGTAAAAACCTGGAAGGCTGGACTAAACTGGCACGTCAACAGCTCGATAGCGTTTCGCGCCACGGCCTCGCTCGACATTCGAGCTCCGAACCTAAACGATCTTTATCAGCCAGCGGGCGTTTCATCGACTGGGTTCAGAGACCTGCTGACGGGTGGCAACAACAGCCTGCGTCTGATTTCGAAAGGCAATCCGAATCTGACGCCCGAGAAGGCGCGGACGATCACCTTGGGCGCGATCCTCACGCCAACCTTTATGCCGGGCTTTAACCTGGAGGTGGATTATTATCGGACGAAGATGACGGATGCGATCACCAACATCAGCTACCAGAGCGACACCATCCAAAATCTTTGCCTCGCCAGTGCTCCCACCTATAATTCCCCATTCTGCTCCTTGGCGATACGTCCGATCACAAACCCACAGGATCCAAACTACAAGGATCCTAATCTCAACTTCCCGACAGCGGTATTGAGCTCACCGATCAACGTGGCGCAACAGAAGACTGAGGGCGTGGAGATCGAGGCCAATTACGGGTTCGATGTCGCTCGAATTGTGCCCTCATGGACGGGGCACATAACTTTGCGCCATCTGTTGAGCTATCAACCCGTCAACACATCCATCAATATCCCAGGAACGTTTCCGACTTTTGCGCAGCAGCCCAAGCTCCGACAGACCACCTTCTTCTCCTACGATAACAGGCTATGGAGCCTTGCGCTGCAGAATACCTATCTGGGTAGGGTCAAACTGGCGACCAGCGACAACGCGCTTAACGGCAACAGTCAGAACTACGCACAACCTTACCTAAGGCCATTCGACACATTGGATGGCACGGTGACTGCACACTTGAGCAGCAGGGCTGACGTCTACCTGAATGTCAGCAATATCTTCAACGCCCGTGCTCCGCTTTTCCCGTCCAATTCGGGAATCCCGGGACTCTTCTATCCGACGCTCGGCTTCTATGACGATATGGGCCGGTATTTCACTGCCGGCTTCCGGGTCAAGATTTAGAGAGAGCCAATTGAGACCCGACGTGCCCAAAGCAATCGAGGAATTCGCAAGTGGCACTTGGGACTCTTGGGCGATGTAACACGAAGCTCCTCCCTGGTCCCGGCATCCCTGTGCCGGGACCTTTTTTTCAAGTTAGAGTAGTTCTGAGTTCGCCGGAGTGCGGTTACGAACGCCTGAGTTTCCAGGCGTGAGATCCTCGCCTATCGAACGTCGTCGAAATGTGCAGCTTGCGCTGGACAGGAAAAAATCTAGCACATCCGTCGATGAAGCGGAGAGTGCATCATTGAACAAGCCTCCGCGGCGGGTGCGCCGGGCGACCATAAAGGACGTTGCTGTCAAGGTCGGCGTTTCACCGATGACGGTGTCGCGCACGATCAATGGCCAGGAGGGAGTCCGCCCGGAGATCAGGGAAGCCGTGATGGCGGCTATCGAGGCGCTGGGTTACAAGCCGAATGCGGCCGCCAGAAGCCTGGTCACTTCAGCTGAGCTGCGAATCGGCGTCATCTATTCGAACCCCAGCGCCGCTTTTATGAGCGAATTTCTCACCGGAGCGTTTGAGGAAGCGGCATTGCGCGGCGCACGCCTCCTCATCCTGCGCGCGCCCAAGGGCAAGCCGCCGTCGTCAAGAACTGTAAAGAACTTTATCGCTTCCGGGCTCTCGGGGATCCTGCTTACCCCGCCATTAGGAGATTCGGCCGCGCTCCTGCGTCTGTTCGCCAACGCGCACCTCCCTATCGCAACCGTTGCAGCTTATCCGCCAGAGAAGGCAATTTCAGTTCGAATCAACGATCGCCAGGCGGCTTATGAAATGTCGCGGCACCTGCTTAGCTTGGGACATCGGCGGATCGGCTTCATCGCCGGCAATCCTGACCAGGCGGCTTCGGCCGAACGCATGGCCGGATTTTACGCGGCAGTTCGGGAATTCGAAGGCGTCGAAACCCACATCGCCCAGGGAGACTTCAGTTTTGATTCCGGCTTGGTTGCGGCCGAACAGCTGCTTGACCGCAGCGCGTCACCGACAGCCATTTTCGCCAGCAACGATGACATGGCGGCGGCAGTCGTGTCGGTCGCCCATCGGCGCCATCTCGATGTTCCACAACAGCTGACCGTGGTCGGTTTCGACGACACGATGACCGCGATCACCCTGTGGCCGCCGTTGACGACCGTCCATCAACCAGTTCGAGATCTTGCTGCAGAGGCGCTTAGACTCCTTGCGAAACAGATTTCGACAGGAACAGAGCAGCTGACCGAATCGGCAGCGCGCTTGCTGGACTTCAAAATTGTCCATCGTCAGTCGGTAGCGCCGCCGTTTGAAGCTCTGTAATCCAACGAGGCCCTCGTCGGAGAAGCCGGCTATTTGACAGCCGGCGCCTGTTCCTTGGTGATTTCAGTCTCGAGATTGCCCTCGCCCCGCTTTGCGTAAGCGGCGCAAGCCGTGTTGTCGATCAATGCAGCGCGGCCAGCCAGCCGTTCAAATAAGTTGCTGATGTCCGGATGCGGAGTCATCAGAAGGTCGCAAGGCAGCGCTGCAATGGTCTTCAGCGCGGTCCGGAATTGGGCAACATGTTCAGGATGTTCGGCAAGGCGGTAATCCTTGTCGACGGGGATTGTGACGCTGTCGGCAAAGGCCATTCGGAGGCACTTGCCTGCTTCGCATGACCGCCACGTCCAGCTTGTACTTCCGGGCGAATGCGCGGGCGTGGAATGAGCGGTCAGCTTGAGCTTGCCGAGCCTGATTGTTTCGCCGTCCCGGATCGTTCGATCGACGTGAATGGGCGGGAACGTCTTCAAGAGTTCGAGTTGTGGATCGTCTCGAAAGCTATGGCCGGCCTCCAGCATTGGCTTCGAAACATTTAGTGCGATCACTTTCGCGCCGGTGAGACCCTGCAACTCTCTGATCCCGCCGGTGTGGTCATAATGTTCGTGAGAGTTCAGGATGTATTTGACGTCGCTTAGACGATATCCAAGCCGTCCGATATTAGCAGCAACCGACTTCGCGTTTGTTTCCGTCCCTCCGTCGATCAGAATATCGCCCTCCGGAGAGACGATCAGAAGCGATGAGATTCCGCAGCTTCCGACGTAATAAGTATCGCCGTAAATATGGACTGGAGGAGCCGGATCCTGCCAGCCGTATTTGCCGCCGCACGTTTGGATAAGTTCGTCTGGACTGGCGGAATTCTTCAGCCCGATCGAAGTTGGAACGGCGCCATTCGCGACGGCGAATGCAGCAGCAGCAAGTCTGGCGAACATGGTAGGGCTCCCCTAGCTGAACATTCAGCCAAATCAGGTGCGGAGTCCAGCGAAGATGCGGAGTCAATCTTGTTCAGGGTGCTTTACGCACCCTTGGCGAAAAGGGATGACACGAGGCCCGCTTTCCGCGCATCACGGACACTCATACGAGCACAACTGTAGCGGGTAGGAAAAAGAACATTGGATCAGCGGTTTAGATAGGGAAATACCTCCCCCCCCTCGGCTTCACCATCCTCTAAAAAATCACGGAAATGGCTACTCTGGCCTGACGCGCGCGACGATCTCTGGCACATTTTTCCGCTTGATAAGAATCAAGTCCGTGAACCGGCAGCAGACACCTCTCGTTAGGAAGCTCGCGGCTCAAGACCGCTAGCACTGCGGGTCCATGCTTCCATATTGCGGCGCTGCTCCACTACCCGGACAGCTTTGGTTTCGATGGAATCCCGATCCCTGGCTGATCGCCTCACTTGCGGCTGTCAGCTGGGCCCATCTGCGCTCGCTTGAAAAGGCATATTGCCCGATTGCGGCAACCGGGTGGGCAATTGCCGCGCTGGCCTTCATATCGCCGATCTGCCCGCTGTCGGTGGCGCTTTTCTCCGCGCGGATCGCTCAACACATGGTTTTGATGCTGGTCGCGGCTCCTCTTGTCGGGCGCTGCCTGCCACGCGGGCGCTGGCAACATTCCATCTGGTGGAGCGTCGCCGCGTTCACTGCCGCAATCTGGGTCTGGCACATGCCGGTCCCGTACGAAGCCACCTTCGCCTCAACTCCAATCTACTGGTCGATGCACCTGACCCTGTTCGGGAGCGCGATCTGGTTGTGGCGCGATCTTCTCAACCATCGCAGCGATGAGACACTAACGGTGATCAGCACCGGGCTTTTTGCCTGTGTGCAGATGGGGCTGCTCGGCGCCGTACTGACCTTCTCCGCACATCCGTGGTTCGCCTGGTATGCGACAACGACCCAGCCGTGGGGACTGACCCAGCTTCAGGATCAGCAGCTTGGCGGAGTGATCATGTGGGTACCGAGCGGAGTGATTTTCCTCGCCGCCGCGAGCCGCTCCTTCCTGCTCATGCACAACTGGCTGGAACGCCCGGCAATGCAGTGATGCATCCACTCGGCTACCTCAGCGGCTCCGGAGCTCAGACCGCTTCGGTGGTGCCGCTCATGTGGTTCATGTTGATTGTGTCGATCCTCGTCTGTGTGATCATCACCGGGCTGGTGCTCTGGGCAGTGCTGACCAAGCGGACGGCCGTAGGACACAGAAGCCTGCGCAAGATCGCCCTAGAGCACAGCGAAGGCGTGAACTGGATCTGGATCGGGCTCGCAATCTCCATCGTGCCGCTACTTGTGTCGGTCTTCTGGACAGTTGCGGTGCTGGCGAAAACCGGCACGGTGCCTCCAGCGCCGCTGACCATCGATATCACAGCCAAACGCTGGTGGTGGGATGCTCAATACCGCGACGGTGTAACGGGCGGCGAGTTTCGCGTCGCAAACGAAATTCACATCCCGGTTGGCCGCCCGGTGCTTCTGCACCTGCGCTCAGCCGACGTGATCCACAGCTTCTGGGTCCCGAAGCTGGCTGGAAAGACCGACGTGATACCCGGTCAGGTTAACGCGATGTGGCTCGAGGCCGATGCGCCCGGGCGATATCGCGGCCAGTGCGGCGAATTTTGCGGCGCACAACACGCGCACATGGCGTTCTTCGTCATTGCCGATCCGCCCCAGCAGTTCGCGGCCTGGGAGCGGCAGCAAATGCTGCCCGCTTCAACTCCGGCCAGCGCCGAGGCTACCGCGGGCCTCGCATTCTTCAATCAGCGGTGCGGCCGCTGTCATTCCGTTCGCGGGACGCCGGCGCACGGATCATTCGGTCCGGACCTGACGCACCTGATGTCGCGGGAAACGATCGCGGCCGGAATGCTGCAAAACAACCCCGCTTCGCTGAGTGGCTGGGTGGAGAATGCACAGACCGTGAAGCCTGGCGCACTGATGCCGAACCAGCAGATTTCCGGTCCCGACCTGACCGTTCTGCGGGCGTACCTGGAGACTCTTCGATGAGCCCTCCTTCCGCCGCTTCCGTAGCGGGAACGCATGCTGGGGATGCGCGACCTGACGTCCGCCGCACACCGGAAATCGGGCGGTCGACTCCCGAACTCCGCGAACGGCTCCAGCGCATCTGGGAGACGAAGCCAGGCCTCTACGGATGGCTTGCGACCGTCGATCACAAAGAGATCGGCATCCGCTACATCGTCACCGCCTTTGTCATGCTCGTGATCGGCGGGATCGAGGCGCTGATCATGCGGGTCCAGCTCGCGAGCCCGGAGCAGACTTTGCTCAGCCCGCAGCAATACAACATGCTCTTCTCGACGCACGGCGTGACAATGATCTTCCTCTACACCTCACCGATCCTGTCGGGCTTCTCCAACTACCTCTGGCCGCTGCTGTTCGGGAGCCGGGACATGGCGTTCCCGCGGCTGAACGCGCTTAGCTATTGGATCTACCTTGCCGCTGGCATCTTCATGTACGCGGGCGTCTTCGTCGGCGCCGGGCCGAATGACGGCTGGTTCAATTACGTCCCCTACGCACAATTTCGATACGATCCCGGACTGAACATCGATTTCTATTCGCTTGGGATGATCTTCCTTGGCGTCTCGACCAGCGTCGGCGCTGCGAACTTCATCGTAACGCTGCTCAGGATGCGGGCGCCGGGTATGTCGATCAACCGGCTTCCGATCATCATCTGGGGAACGGCGACGGCAAGCTTCGCCAACTTGCTGATCGTGCCGGCGGTGAGCCTGGCCTTCTTCCTCCTCTGGCTCGACCGGCAGTTTCACACGCAATTCTTCCAGGTGCCCGGGGGCGGACAGCCGCTTCTGTGGCAGCACCTGTTCTGGATGTTTGGTCATCCGTGGGTCTACGCGATCGTGCTCCCGGCCATGGGGATGGTGTCGGACGGCCTTCCCGTCTTCTGCCGGCGCCCACTCGTCGGCTATGCACCGGTTGCGCTCGCGACGGTCGCCACGATGCTGCTCGGATTCGGCGTCTGGGTACATCACATGTTCGCAACTGGCCTACCCGGGCTTAGCCTCGCCTTCTTCTCGGCCGCCTCGATCCTGATCGCAGTGCCGAGCGCGATTTCGGTGTTCTCCTGGATTGCGACGATCTGGCTGGGGCGCCCCGTGATTACCGCCGCCTTCCTGTTTTTTTCGTCGACCATCGTCCTGTTCGTGATCGGGGGCGTTTCAGGTTTCATGACCGCGAGCGTGCCAGCGGACTGGGAGCTGACCGACACCTACTTCGTGGTGGCTCACCTCCATTACGTGTTGCTGGGGATCAATGTCTTCCCGGTGATGGGGGCGACCCACTTCTGGTTCCCGAAGATCACCGGCCGGATGATGGACGAGCGGCTTGGCCGCTGGAGCTTCTGGACCACCTTCATCGGCTTCAATGTCGCTTTCCTGCCGATGCATCTGACCGGCCTATGGGGAATGCCGCGACGGGTCTACACCTATCCCGTCGACATGGGCCTCGGGCCGATCAACATGGTGAGCACGGTCGGTTCGTTCCTCCTCGCGATCGGGTTCCTGCTCTTCTTTATCAATGTGATCAGGAGCAGGACT
>Ga0068854_100001547_pt1 | contig 13957 bp, 11 predicted proteins | sample KBSCornC42_FD_66590 | JGI IMG/M metagenome (GOLD analysis project Ga0068854, IMG submission 66590) | Corn rhizosphere microbial communities from Kellogg Biological Station, Michigan, USA - KBS Corn C4-2 | ecosystem: Host-associated > Plants > Roots > Rhizosphere > Soil ... | reverse complement strand
AGCTTCGGCTTCGGCGCCGACGACTACGTCACCAAGCCGTTCCACCGCGAAGAGCTGGTCGCCCGCATCCACGCCGTGGTGCGCCGCTCGAAGGGCCATTCGCAGTCGGTCATCCGCACCGGCAAGCTGGCGGTCAACCTCGACGCCAAGACCGTCGAGGTCGATGGCGCGCGCGTGCACCTGACCGGCAAGGAATACGCGATGCTCGAGCTGCTGAGCCTGCGCAAGGGCACCACGCTGACCAAGGAAATGTTCCTCAACCACCTTTACGGCGGGATGGACGAGCCCGAGCTCAAGATCATCGACGTGTTCATCTGCAAGTTGCGCAAGAAGCTGGCGATGGCCTGCGGCGGCGAGAACTACATCGAGACCGTATGGGGCCGCGGCTACGTCCTTCGCGACCCCGAGGACCGCGCCGAAGCGGCCTGACCAGTTTAACCGAGCTCTCCACCGGCCCGCTTCCCGCGAGGGAGGCGGGCCATTTCGGTTTGGGCGCGCTTTTCAGCCAATGCTCAGCTTTCGCTCATGCCGCTCAGGTCGGCTGAAGGGCATTCGGCACTCCTCACAACCGAGGAACTTCAAGATGCCGTCGACCGCTGCTCTCATCCCGCCGCGCCGCTTTCCATGGCGGCTGTTCTGGCTGCTACCGCCCGCGCTGCTGGCCATCCCTGTGCTCAATCGCTGGCCGTGGACGTTGTCGGACTTCATCATTGCCGCCGTCCTGTTCGGCGTCGCGGGCGGGACGATCGAGCTCGCCGCGCGGGTATCGGCGAACCGGTATTACCGCGGCGGCGCGTTGCTCGCGGTGCTGGCGAGCTTCGGGCTGGTCTGGGTCAACGGCGCGGTGGGGATTCTCGGCGACGAGGGTAATCCCGCCAACCTGATGTTCCTTGGCGTGATCGCGCTTGCGGCGGCCGGCGCGACGATCGCCGGGTTCAGGGCTGCGGGGCTGGGCAAGGCGATGCTCGCAGCTGGAATCGCGCAGTTCCTCGTCTGCGCTTCGGGTTACGCGCTGCACCTCGGCGCGGACGGCTGGCGGGGGCTGTTCGAGGCCACGCTCGGCGTCGTGCTATTCTGTCCGCTGTGGCTGGGCTCGTCCTGGCTGTTCGCCAGGGCGGCTAATCGACCCGCCTGACCCGCCGCACCCACAGGATCGCGCCCACCACTCCGCCGGCGAAGAGCATGCCTTCGCCGGCGGCGGTGAGCGTCCGGGCGAGGGGGCCGAAGCCGTCCTCGCCGAGCAATCCGCCGATCCGCTCGAAGCGCAGCCGCGAGGCGGGGAAGCGCTGCGCCAGTTCGACCAGGCTGCCGGCCATCAGACGCCCGTCGGCCAGCGCGACGAGAACGCCTGCGACCGCCCCCGCCAACCCCGCTCCGGCCGTCCCGACACGCAACCCGCGTTCCGCACGCAGCGCCCACCACGCGCCCAGCCCCACCGCCAGGCCCAAGATCGCGCCTTCACCCGCGCCGGTGATTGCGCCGGGCGAAATTCCGAAGAGCAGCTCGATCACGTCGTGCCCGACGAGGTTGGCTACCGCGCCGGTGATCAGCCCGCCGATCGCTCCGCCGATCGCGCTGGGCAAGGCGTCGTGGCGGGGAGCCAGCAGCGCCAGGCCAGCGCCGACGCCGGCTCCGCCGATCATCCCGACCAGCGCGCAGACGCAGACCATCACGGTCAGCAGCGAGGCCGCGCCCGTGCCGCTCTGCAACGGGTGCGAAACGCCCGCGAAGCCATAGAGCAAACCGCCGAGCATTCCCGCCAGCCCGCCGCCGATCGCCGCGGCGAGCACGGTGGCAAGGCGGTCGTTCCAGACCGACGCATGGACCTCGGGCGTGCTCGCCGCCGCACCCTCTATCGGCGCGACAAAGCGATAGCCGTGCTTGGGCACCGTCGCGATGAACCGCGGCGCGGCGGCATCGTCGCCGAGCGCGCGGCGCAAGGTGCGGATGCACTGCGTCAGCGCCTCGTCCGTCACCGGGATCCCCCGCCACACCTCGTCGTGGAAGCGGTCCTTGGAGACGAGCTGGCCGCGCTCGCGAAGAAGCAAGGCCAGCGCGTCGAAATAGCGCGCATTGAGCTCGACCGGCTCCCCGTCGCGGCGCAGCCGGCGGTCGGCGGTGTCGAGCACGAAGCCGGCGAAACGATAAGTCTCCACGCCCGCGGCCATCTGCCATGCCGCCGCGGCCATGGCAAACCGTCGCGGCGTTGACCCCGCCGCCGCGCGCTGCCACCGCGCCGCGCGATGACCGCGCACAAGTCAGGCGATCCGACCACGCTCAACCGGCTCTACGGCCGCGCCAAGGGCAAGCCGTTGCGCGCCGGGCAGGCGCACCTGGTCGAGCGGCTACTGCCGCGGATCGCGGTGCCCGCCGAAGGCGAGGTAACCGCCGAGCGGCTGTTCGGCCACACTTGCCCGCTGCATTTCGAGATCGGCTTCGGCGGCGGCGAGCACCTCGCCTACCGTGCCGACTTGCTGCCCGACCACGGCTTCATCGGCGCCGAGCCGTTCTTGAACGGGGTCGCCCAGGCGCTTGTCCACATCGACGGCGAGCACGGTGCGCGCGCGCCGCTGGGCAACGTCCGGCTGCATCACGGCGACGCGCTCGAGGTGCTGGCGCGAATCCCCGACGGCGCGCTGTCGTTCCTCTACCTGCTCCACCCCGATCCCTGGCCCAAGGCGCGCCACGCCAAGCGGCGGATGATGAACGACGGCCCGGTCGCGCTGTTCGCGCGCAAGCTGCGCTCCGGCGGGGAGTTCCGCTTCGGCACCGACCACCCGGTCTATCTTCGCCACGCGCTGATGGTCATGTGTCGCCACACAAATGAGTTTGAGTGGCTCGCCGAAGGCCCGGCAAGCTGGCAGCGCCGCCCCGGCGGCTGGCCCGAGACGCGCTACGAAGCCAAGGCGCGTGACGTCTTCGGGCACGAGGTCTGGTACTTCCGCTACCGTCGGCGCTGAGCTGTCCCGGATTGGCGCGGCCCGTCGGGCAGGGAGGCACGCCGAGTGCAACTGCGCTAGCTGGCACATGCCGCTGCACAGGAGACCAGCCTTGCGCACTTCGACCTTGCTTGTCAGCCTGGTGCTGACACTCTCGTCCACCGCAGCAACCGCAGGGGAGCCCGTCGATGGAAGGTGGAGCGAGGTCGCCCGCGCCCGCGATGGCGATTGTCGCATGACCATCACCGGCAACGGCCGATTCTACCGCGTCGCCGCCACTGGCCTCGCACCCGGCGAGCGAGGACGCTTCGTCCTGACCAACGGCGGCATGACGCCGCTCGACTGGAGCGTCCGCGCCGACGCCGGCGGCGGCTTTGCGCGCTATTACCTGCCGTTCCGCTGGCACCGCGCGGGCGACACGGTCGCGGTCGCGCTCGACACGCCGAGCTGCGGAATTTCTGCCAGCTTTGACTGGCGCCGTGCCGAACCCGTCGTCCGCTAAGCGCCGCCTCCATCCGCACGGCGCGCGAAAGTTTCGCTTCGCCGCCGCGCCGCTAAATTTGCTCGCGGAAGCTTCCCGCTAAATCTACCGGCAGGGTCGACTTTAGGGAGTCGGCATGACCTGGGCCGCGTTCGACCTCAATGCCTTGCTGCCGTTCATCGCAGTCGGCTTTGCCGCGCAACTGGTCGACGGCGCGCTGGGCATGGCCTTCGGGGTAATCTCCAACACGCTGCTGGTCGGCTTCCTCGGGGTCCCTCCGGCGCTCGCCTCGCAGCGGGTTCACGTCGTCGAATGCTTCACCACCGCGACCTCGGGCATCAGCCACCTGCTCCATAAGAACGTCGACGCGCGGCTGTTCTTCCGCCTGCTCATTCCCGGCGTGGTCGGCGGAATTTGCGGCGCTTACCTGCTGACCTCGCTCGACGCCGGGATCGTCAAGCCATTCGTGCTGCTCTACCTGGCCGGCATCGGCATCTACCTGTTGGCGCGCGGCATTCTCTACCCGCCGCAGCAGAAGGAGGCCAAGCACATCGCCCCGCTCGGCCTGCTCGGCGGCTTCCTCGATGCCGCGGGCGGCGGCGGCTGGGGCCCGGTGGTGACCTCCAACCTGCTGGTCCAGGGCGCCGAGCCGCGCCGCGTGGTCGGCACTGTCAACACCGTCGAGTTCTTCCTGACGATCACGGTTTCGGCCGCCTTCATCTGGCGGCTGGGGATCGCCGATCTGGTCGGCGCTACGCTCGGCCTGCTGATCGGCGGTGTCGCCGCCGCCCCGTTCGGGGCATATGCGGCCAAGCGCATTCCGGCCAAGGCGATGCTGATCATGGTCGGCGTGGTGCTGACGATCACCAGCGCTTACGGGGTCTACAAGGCCTGGGGCTGATGGCCGGGCTTGCATCGGATTAGGTTGCGGCACAAAACCCAACCCCGCCCGTTGTCGGACCATCGCCATCGCCGCCGCCTCGCCCTGTCTCAATGCCGTCGGCACCGCGGTGCCGACGCACGATGTCCACCAAGCCTTCATCGCCTGGGCCGAGGCGCAGCTCGGCAAGCGCGAACGGCCCCTGTTCCAGCGGATGGCCAAGCGCTCGGGCATCGCGCACCGCTGGTCGATCCTGCCGCAAGCGCCGCATCCGACCGAGCCCGGCGGCTTTTATCACGGTGATCCGCTGCCCGGCACCGGCGTGCGGATGGAAATCTATGCCCACGAAGCGCCCGAGCTGGCACTGCGGGCAATAGAGGACTTGCGCGGCCGGGTCGCCCTGGACAGGATAACGCACCTCGTAGTGGCGAGCTGCACTGGGTTCGTCGCGCCGGGGATCGATCAGATCATTGCCGCCAAGCTCGGCCTGGCGCCGTCGGTCGAGCGGCTCCTGGTCGGGTTCATGGGCTGTTACGCCGCGGTGGTCGCCTTGCGCAGCGCGCGGCACATCGTCCGCTCCGAGCCGCAAGCACGGGTGCTGGTGGTCACGGTCGAGCTGTCCAGCCTCCATCTCAACCCGGCCGACCAGCTCGAGCCGCTGCTCGCCATGCTCCAGTTCGGCGACGGCGCGGCGGCCGCCCTGGTCACCGCCGATTCGCAAGGCTTCGCGCTGGGCAACGGGTTCGCGACGACACTGCCCGATTCCGCCCGGCTGATCCGCTGGGACATCACCGACCGCGGCTTCGCGATGCATTTGTCGGGGGAAGTACCGGGGCGGATCGCCGAGGGGCTGTCCGATCCCGATTTCGCCAGCGCCGCGACGGGCGGGCACGATCCGCAGGAAATCGACGGCTGGGCGGTTCACGCCGGTGGGCGGTCGATCCTCGATGCGGTCGAGCGCGCGCTGCATCTCGACGGGCGCGCTCTCGACGCCTCACGCGGCGTTCTCAACGAGTTCGGCAACATGAGTTCATCGACGCTGATGTTCGTGCTCTCACGCATGCTTGCAGGCCCGCCGGTCGAGCATGGGGTGGCGCTGGCCTTCGGGCCGGGTTTGGCCGCCGAGGGCTTCGGGTTTACAAGCGCGGGATGAGCCTGCGGACGCGCGCCATCGCCGAAGAGCTGATGGACGCGGACGACCTCGACCCGCAAACTTACGCCGAAGTCGTCGGCGATCTCGCCAAGGTCAACGTCGTCACGCTCGCCGCACGGCCGACGCTGCGCTTTCTCGGGCGCGCCGCAAAGGCGGCATCCGGGCGAAAGCTGCGCGTCCTCGACGTCGGCTTCGGCGACGGCGACATGCTGCGCCGCATCCACCGCTGGGCGGCACGCCGCGGCTATTCGGTCGAACTCGTCGGCGTCGATCTCAACCCGCGCAGCGAGGCGGCAGCCCTCGCGCACACCGCGCCCGGCATGGCGATCCGCTGGATCACCGGCGACTACGCCGATCTCGGCGGCGAGCCCTGGGACTGCGTGATCTCCAGCCTCGTCGCGCACCACATGACCCATGCGCAACTGATCGCCTTCCTGCGCTGGATGGACGAGCACGCGCGCATCGGCTGGCTGGTCAACGACCTCCACCGCCACGGCTTCGCCCACCGGGGCTTCCCGATCCTCTCCCGGCTGTTCGGCTGGCACCGCATCGTCCGGCTCGACGGGACGTTGTCGATCGCGCGCAGCTATCGCCCCGGGGAATGGCCGCCGCTGCTCGCCGAGGCGGGCGTCGTCGGAGCGCGGGTGTTCCGGGTGTTTCCGTTCCGGTTATGCGTCGAGAAGCTCCGGAGCTCCTGATCGTCGGCGGCGGGCCGGCGGGCGCTGCCGCGGCGATCACGCTGGCGCGCGGCGGAGCGCGTCCGCTATTGCTCGAACGCCAGCGCGAGACCGGCGACGCCCTGTGCGGCGGGTTTCTCAGCTGGCGCACGCTCGACCGGCTTGAAGGGCTCGGTGTCGCTCCCGATAGGCTCACTCGCGACGTTATCCGCTCGGTCCGCCTGTTCGCCGGCAAGCGCAGCGCCGAAGCCCCGCTCCCCCGACCCGCGCGCTGCGTCTCGCGCCGGCGGCTCGATACGCTGCTGCTGGCGCAGGCCGGGCGGGCCGGAGCGATGGTCGAGCGCGGTGTCGCGGTCCGCGCCATCGAGGACTCAGTGCGTCTGGACGATAGCGCCGAGCTGCGTCCACAAGCACTGTTCCTTGCCAGCGGCAAGCACGACGTCCGCGGCCTCGCCCGCCCCTCCTTGGCGCGCGGCGACGACCCGATGCTCGGCCTGCGCGTCCGCATCGCCGCCGCTCCGGGTCTCACGCGCGCGGTCGGCGACGCAATCGAGCTGCACTTGTTCGACCGCGGCTATTGCGGCCTCGCCCTGCAAGAGGACGGCAGCGCAAACGCCTGCATGGCGGTCCGTCGTTCGCGGCTGGGCGAGGCCGGCGATCCGGAGCGTCTGTTGGCAGAGCTGGCGCGTGAGTGCCCCGCGCTCAGCGAGCGGCTGGCCTATCGCGATGGAGCCGGGCCGATCGATGCCGTCGCGAACGTGCCCTACGGCTGGCGGGTGCGGAAAGGCGCACCCGGGCTGTTCCGGCTCGGCGATCAGGCCGGCGTAATCCCTTCGCTGGCGGGAGAAGGCATGGGCATCGCGATCGCCAGCGGCGTCTCGGCCGCTGAAGCCTGGCGAGTGGAAGGGGCGACGGGAGCCGCTCGGTGGCAGCGCTGGTTCGCCGATTGCCTGATGCCGCCGCTCACTATCGCCCGCGGGATCGCCGCCGTGGGAACGAACCCGGCCACCGCCGGCGCGCTGATCATGCTGACCCGCCTGGCCCCGCAGCTGGCGAATATCGCCGCGCGGCTCACCCGGGTTTCGGCCTAGCCCACCACCTCTGCGGCCGCCAGCACCGCCAGCGTCAGCACGTCGCTGGCGTTCGAGCTCATCGCCGCCACCTGGACCGGTTTCTCCATCCCGATCAGCATCGGGCCAATCGTGGCGTTGCCGGCCAACTCGCGCAGCAGCTTGGCCGAGAGGTTGGCCGACTGCAGGCCGGGCATGACCAGCACGTTGGCCGGCGCCGACAGCCGCATGAACGGGTACTTGGCCATCGTCACCGGGTTGAGCGCGGCGTCGGGAGCCATCTCGCCCTCGTACTCGAAGCCCGGCGGGTCGGCGTCGAGCAGCGCCACGGCGTCCCGGATGTTCTCGAGCCAGCGGCCCGGCGGGTTGCCGAAGGTCGAATAGCTGAGGAACGCGACTCGCGGTTCATGGCCGAGCCGCTTGGCGACCTCGGCGGTGCCGCGCGCAATCTCGGCGAGCTGCTCGGAGCTCGGCCGCTCGTTGATCGTCGTGTCGGCGAGGAACGTGGTGTAGTTCTTCCCGATCATCAGGTGGATGCCGAACGGAGTCTTGCCCGGCGCGGGATCGAGCACCTGGCGGATTTCGCGCATCGACTGGCCGAACGGCCGGGTCACCCCGGTGATCATCGCGTCGGCGACACCGATCTTGACCAGCAGCGAGGAGAACACGTTGCGGTCCTGGTTGACCATCCGCTTGACGTCGCGCTCCATGTAGCCGCGCCGCTGGAGCCGCTCGTAGAGCACCTCGACCATTCGCGGCACATAGCTGCTGATCGCCGAGTTCTGAATCTCGTAGGCCTCGGGCTGCTCGATCCCGAGCTCGCGCAGCTTGTCGATCACCGCCTGGTCGCGCCCGACGAGGATCGGCTCGCCATAGCCGCCTTCCTTGAACTGGATCGCGGCGCGCAGCACGACCTCGTCTTCGGCCTCGGCGAAGACCACCCGCTTTGGGTTGAGCCGAGCCTTTGCATAGACCTGGGTGAGCACCGAGGTGGTCGGGTTGAGCCGCGACTTGAGGCTGTGGCGGTAGGCGTCGAAGTCCTCGATCGGCCGCCGGGCCACGCCCGAATCCATCGCCCCCTTGGCCACGGCGCTCGACACGACCTCCATCAGCCGCGGGTCGAACGGCGCGGGGATGATGTAGTCGCGGCCGAACTGCATCGACTGCCCGCCGTAAGCGGCGGCCACTTCCTCCGGCACCTGCTCGCGCGCCAGTTCGGCGATCGCCCGGGCCGCGGCGATCTTCATCTCGTCGTTGATCGCGGTCGCCCGCACATCGAGCGCCCCGCGGAAGATGAAGGGGAAGCCGAGCACGTTGTTGACCTGGTTAGGATAGTCCGAGCGTCCGGTGGCGATGATGCAGTCGGGCCGCGCGGCCTTGGCCTCGGGCGGGGTGATCTCCGGATCCGGGTTGGCCATCGCAAAGATGATCGGCTGCGGCGCCATCTTCTCCACCATCTCGGGCTTGAGCGCGCCGGCCGCCGACAGCCCGAGGAAGATGTCCGCGCCTTCGAGCGCTTCGGCCAGGGTGCGCTTGTCGGTCTCCACCGCGTGCGCGCTCTTGAACTGGTCGACGCCCTCGCGGCCCTTGTAGATGACCCCCTTGCGGTCGCACATCAGGACATTGTCGTGGCGCACGCCCATCGCCTTGATCAGCGCGGTGCAGGCGATCGCCGCCGCTCCGGCGCCGTTGACCACGACCTTGACCTCGCCCAGCTCGCGCTTGGTCAGGAAGCAGGCGTTGAGCAGCCCGGCGGCGGAGATGATCGCGGTGCCGTGCTGGTCGTCGTGCATGACCGGGATCTTCATGCGCTCTTTCAGCGCCTGCTCGATCACGAAGCACTCGGGCGCGCCGATGTCCTCGAGGTTGATGCCGCCAAAGGTCGGTTCCATCAGCGCGACCGCCTCGATGAACTTGTCGGGATCCTCGGTGTCGAGCTCGATGTCGATCGAATCCACGTCGGCGAAGCGCTTGAACAGCACCGCCTTGCCTTCCATCACCGGCTTCGAGGCGAGCGCGCCGAGGTTGCCGAGACCGAGGATCGCGGTGCCGTTGGAGATCACCGCGACGAGGTTGCCCTTGGCGGTGTAGTCGTAGGCGGTGGCCGGGTCCTCGGCGATGGCCCGGACCGGGACCGCGACGCCGGGCGAGTAGGCCAGCGACAAGTCGCGCTGGGTCGCCATCGGCTTCGAGGCGATGATCTCGATCTTGCCGGGCCGGCCGGTGGAATGGAAGAACAGCGCCTCGCGCTCGGTGAACTTGACGTTGCTCTCGTCCGACATCGGGCCCCCCATGCGCGCTACGGCAAGGCGGGTCTAGGACGCGAGCGGGCGCGCGGCAACCGCCCTTCGCCGCGAAATCAGCCCTTGTTGCGCGAGCGGGCGCGGACCTTGACAGCGTTCTTGGCCATCGCCTCGCCGCCGAGCACGTTGGTCCGCGCCTTGACCGCGTAAAGCACGCTCTGGCCGGAGCGCCAGACTTCGGCGAGGCGCGGGTCGACCGCCTTGGGCTCGCCGGTGTCGATCAGCCAGACGTAGTCGACTTTCTCGAGCGGGGCCTTCTTCATCGCCCGGTCGATCCCGCGCAGGAGCACCCCGCCCGAGCAGCCCCGCGACCACACGAAGGTCGAGGGATCGGCGGTGTAGCGCCGCGCCGGGCGGAACTTCGGCGTCAGCATGTGCAGCCCCGGCACCGCCCAGTTGTCGTTGGTCCAGGCGCCGCGATAGACGCTGGCCAGGCTGGCAATGTGGTCGGTCCGCGGCAGGCGCCAGCTCTCGCGCAGGCAGGTGTGCTCGACCAAGGTCAGCACTTTCGCACCGGGCTCGACCCGGTTCAGCGCGGCGAGCTGTTTGTGGTAGTCGGCGTCGTATTCGGCGAAGCCGTGGCCGGTGAAGCCGGTTCGCACCGTGACCAGCGCCAGCCCGGCCAGCGCAACCGACTGCGCCGCACCGCGCTTGACCGCGCTCCAGTCCTGCAGGCCGAGCGCTAGCATCAGCGCCACGGGCAGCAGCCGCACGTCGACCAAGGCGCTTCCGGCGATCGAGCCCGGCGCGATCGCGAACAGCACCGCCACCGCCAGTGCGGGCAGGCCCTGCCGCCACGACCAGCGCGCGCCGATCGCCGCGCCGATCACCAGCACCAGCGCGCAGGCGACCAGCGTGGCGATGTCCAGCGCCTGCGACTGGTCGCGCAGCGCGAAGGGGAAGGCGAGCAGCTTCTGGGTCGCGAACCACTTGAGCCCGCCCTTGCCCGCGGGCGCGGCCAGCTTCCAAAGCGCCATCGTCAGCGGCGTCGCCAGCAGCGGCCAGCACTCGCGCGCGATCCGGCGCAGCGCTGCGCGCCGGCCCGGACGGTCGTCGAGCACGCCGCCGAAGCTGTGCGCCCCGACCAGCAGGGGCAGCAGCCCGCCGCCGACCGCGTGGCAGGTGAGCAGGATCGGCTGCGCCACGAGCAGCAGCACGGCGCGCGACTTCGGCTTTTCCCGCCAGGCAACCGCGCCGGCAAAGACCAACAGCGCCAGCCCGGTGGCCAGCACGTAATTCAAAAAGCCCATCAGCAGCGGGTAGCTGAACACGAACATCAACGCCCAACCGGCGCCGAACCCGCCGCGCGGGTTGAGCGCGCGAATCGTCGCCAGACATCCTGCGGCGAACAGAGCCGTGGCGATGACCGCGCTCCACCACCCCGCCGCGAGCAGGCCGAAGGCGTCGGCGAGCAGCTTCATCAGCACTTCGCCGCCCATGTTGAGCGAGTAGGCCCACTGCCAGTGCCAGTATTCGCGCAGCGCGCTGTTCGGCCCCGCGGCCTCGATCGCCGCCGCGCCGAGGTGGCCGGGCAGGTCGATCAGCGGCGGAACGGTGACCAGCAGATAGGGCAGGCAGAGCAGCGCGACCGCCGCAACCAGCCACGGCGCGCGCAGCCACGGCAGCGGCTGCTGCTGCACGATCAACGCCTCTGCGTCATGGCTGTGCATGAGTTCCCGTCACCGATTTGCGAAAAGCCGGATGCCCGGTCTAGGTCGTCGGTCCCATTCGCGACCCGCCAGGCTGCCCGTGAGCCCCATACAGCCAACACCCATGATGGCGCAATATCTCGCGCTAAAGGCTGAGGCCGGCGATTGCCTGCTGTTCTACCGGATGGGCGATTTCTTCGAGCTGTTCTTCGACGATGCGAAAGTTGCGGCGCAAGTCCTCGATATCGCGCTGACCAGCCGCGGCGAGCACGACGGCGCCCCGATCCCGATGTGCGGCGTGCCAGTGCATTCGGCCGAGGCCTACCTCGCGCGGCTGATCAAGGCCGGGTGCCGGGTGGCCATCGCCGAGCAGACCGAATCGCCCGAGCAGGCGCGCAAGGCGCGCGGATCCAAGGCCCTGGTGGCGCGCGACATCGTCCGCTTCGTCACCGCCGGGACGCTGACCGAGGAGACTCTGCTCGAGCCGCGCCGCGCCAACGTGCTCGCCGCGGTGTGCGAAGTGCGGGGGACCTGCGGTATCGCGGCCTGCGACATCTCGACCGGGCGGATGGAGCTGGAGGAATGCGAGCCGGCGTCCGTCGGCGCCGCGTTGGCCCGGCTTAGCGCGACCGAGCTGGTTGCACCCGAGGGCTGGGATGGAGCGCCCCACAACTGCATCGCCCGAGGCGCAGCGGAATTCACCAGCGATGGCGGCGAGCGACGCTTGAAGACCGCGCACGGCGTGGCGACGCTCGACGCTTTCGGCAGCTTCGGCCGGGCGATGCTGGCAGCCGCAGGAGGCCTGCTCGCCTATCTCGACCATGTCGGACGCGGCAGGCTGCCGCTGCTGCTTCCGCCCGAGGTGCGGACGGGCTCGGCCGCGCTGGCGATGGACGAGGCAACGCGGACCAGTCTCGAAATTCTTGCCGCGCAGAACGGGGGTCGCAAGGGCAGCCTGATGGAGGCGATCGACCGCTGCGTAACCGGCGCTGGCGCGCGCCAACTCGCCGAGGACTTGTCGGCGCCCCTGACCGATGTCGCCGCGATCAACGCCCGCCTCGAACTGGTCAGCTGGCTCCACGACGATCCGCTGTTGCGCGGCGACTTGCGCGGGGTTCTGCGGGTGCTTCCCGACATCAGCCGCGCGCTCGGCAGGATCGTTGCGGGGCGCGGAAGTCCGCGCGACCTCGGCCAGTTGCGCGACGGTCTGGCCGAAGCGCGGCGGGTGCGCGATCACTTCGCGCGGCGCGAGGACAAGCCCGCGCTGCTCGCCGATCTGCTGCCGGCGCTCGGCGGCCACGGTGCGCTGGTCGACCTCTACCAAAGGGCGCTGGTGCCGACCCCACCGACCGAGCGCAGCCAGGGCGGCTTCATTGCCGAGGGCTACGACCACGCGCTCGACGAGTTGCGCCGGGTCAGCGGCAACGCCCGCCGCGCGATCGCTGCACTCGAGGCCAAGTATCGCGACGAGACCGCCACGCCTGCGCTCAAGATCCGCCACAACGGCGTGCTCGGCTACTTCGTCGAGGTCCCGGCGCGGCACGCCGACAAGTTCATGGCGCCGGATTCGGGCTTCACCCACCGCCAGACCATGGCCGGCGCGGTACGCTTCAACGCGCTGGCGCTGCACGAGGAAGCGAGCCGCATCGCCGAGGCCGGCGGCCACGCGCTGGCGGCGGAGGAAGCGCACTTCGAAGAATTGGTCGGCGAAGCGATCGCGGCGCGCGAGACGATCGCCGCGACCGCGCAAGCGCTCGCCCGGATCGACGTCGCCGCCGGCCAGGCCGAGCGCGCCGCCGAAGGCCGCTGGGCGCTGCCTCGAATCGTCGCGGAGCCGTGCCTGGAGATCGTCGGCGGGCGTCACCCGGTGGTCGAGGCCGCGCTCGACAAGGCCGGCGAGCGCTTCGTCGCCAACGACTGCGCGCTGTCCGAAAACGATCGCCTGTGGCTGGTCGGCGGGCCCAACATGGGCGGCAAGAGCACCTTTCTGCGCCAGAACGCGTTGATCGTGCTGCTCGCTCAGGCCGGCGGGTTCGTGCCCGCCGAGAGCGCCACGATCGGGCTGGTCGACCGCCTGTTCAGCCGGGTCGGGGCCAGCGATAACCTCGCCCGGGGGCGCTCGACTTTCATGGTCGAGATGGTCGAGACCGCGGCGATCCTCGCGCAGGCGACCGAGCGCAGCTTCGTCATCCTCGACGAGGTCGGGCGCGGGACGTCCACCTACGACGGGCTCGCGCTCGCCTGGGCGGTGGTCGAGGCGGTCCATGAGCAGAACCGCTGCCGCTGCCTGTTCGCGACGCACTATCACGAACTGTCGCGGCTGGCCGAGACTTGCGACGCGCTGTCGCTCCACCACGTCCGCGCGCGCGAGTGGAAGGGCGATCTGGTCCTGCTCCACGAGGTCGCCGAAGGGCCGGCCGATCGCAGCTATGGCCTCGCCGTGGCGCGGCTCGCCGGGGTCTCGCCGGCCGTGCTCAAGCGCGCCAGGGCAGTGCTCGACAAGCTCGAGAAGGGCCGCGCAGCCACCGGCGGGCTTGCCGCCGGGCTCGACGACCTGCCGCTGTTCGCCCACGCGCTCGAGGTCGAGGAAGAACAGTGCGACGTGCTGCGCGAGCGGTTGCAGGCGCTCGACGTCGACGCGCTCAGCCCGAAGCAGGCGCTGGAAGTACTCTACGAACTCAAGCGCGAGGCCGGCGACTAAAGGCTCAGGAACAACCCTGCCAGCGCGGCGCTCATCAGGTTGCTCAAGGAGCCGGCGACCAGCGCTTTGAGCCCGAGCTTGGCGATCATCGGCCGCTGGTTGGG
>Ga0068854_100001543_pt1 | contig 13979 bp, 17 predicted proteins | sample KBSCornC42_FD_66590 | JGI IMG/M metagenome (GOLD analysis project Ga0068854, IMG submission 66590) | Corn rhizosphere microbial communities from Kellogg Biological Station, Michigan, USA - KBS Corn C4-2 | ecosystem: Host-associated > Plants > Roots > Rhizosphere > Soil ... | reverse complement strand
GCGCCGCGGATGCCCGACTGGCCGAGGATGAACCCGCCGGTCGGGAAGTCCGGTCCCTTCACATGCTCCATCAGCCCTTCCGAGCTGATCGCTGGATCTTCGATGTAAGCGCGGCAGGCGGCGAGCACCTCGCCAAGATTGTGCGGCGGGATGTTGGTCGCCATGCCGACGGCGATGCCGCCGGCGCCGTTGACCAGAAGGTTGGGGAAGCGCGCCGGAAGGACCTGCGGCTCGCGCTCGGACGCATCGTAATTGGGGGTGAAATCGACCGTGTCGCGGTCGATGTCGCCAAGGAGGAAGTTGGCGACCTTCGCCAGCCGCGCCTCGGTGTAGCGCATCGCCGCCGGCGGATCGGGGTCCATCGATCCGAAATTGCCCTGCCCGTCGATCAGAGGCACCCGCATCGACCAGGGCTGAACCATCCGCGCCAGCGCGTCGTAGATCGCCTGGTCGCCGTGCGGGTGATACTTACCCATCACGTCACCGACGATGCGGCTGGATTTGCGGTACGGCCGCCCGGCGACATAGCCGGCCTCGTCGCACGCATAGAGGATTCGGCGGTGGACCGGCTTCAGCCCGTCGCGCACATCGGGGAGAGCGCGGCTGACGATCACGCTCATCGCGTAATCGAGGTAGCTGGTCTTCATCTCCTCGACGATGGAGATGGGGGCGATTCCAGTCGGATCGCCTGGAATATTGCTGTCGCGGCCTTCATCGGCCGGCGGCTGAGTGGCCAAAGCCTGTCCTAACTATTGAAGCGTGAATACGCGGGAAGAGGCGCCGGATTCGGCGTCACCCCCCAGATAGCGATGACTAGCGAAAAGCCAACCCTCGCGCCAGTGCGCGTGTGCGCACACGCGCGCGCGAAGGGCCGGGGCGCGGCCGTCATCCCGCCCAACACCGTCATCCCCGACTTGATGACCGCATGCGGCACTGTCTGGGGGACAGTGCCGTTCGGTCATGGATCCGCCTTTTTCAACGCAAGTGGCTGAAACCCGAAATCCTCAGCCAGGTCCCGCCACGTCGGATTCATCGAATGAATCAGATCGTACTTCCAAGCCCGCGGCCAGCGCTTGATCCTCTTCTCGCGAAGAATCGCGCTCTCCATCGTCTCGTGCTGCTCAAACCACACGAGCCGCTTGATCCCGTACCGTTTGGTGAAGCCCTCAACCAACTCCTCCCGGTGCTGGCAAATGCGTCCGATCAGGTTCGACGTGACACCCGTGTAGAGCGTGCTGTGCGACGCTCGCGCGAGCATATAGACGCAGGGCTGCCGCTCCATCGCGCCAAGAAAGAACAAGGCGGATGCCGGATCAAGTCCGGCATGACGGCATGATGGGAGCATGCCGGCAGGACGGACTCGGCATGGCGACTCCTGACCCTACCGTCATCCCGGATTTAATCCGGGATCCGCCTTCACTTAGCCGCTGATTGCGTGAGTGTCCGCTTTCGACCCATTCCAGACATTAGGGTGCGAGTGCCGGAGCCTGATCCGGTCAGCTCAGGCAACGTTGAAACCGCCACTTGGAAGTAAGAAGTACTCATTTGTTCATTTCGTCTGCGAAAAGTCGGCAATCCGTCGGCTGCACGTCCTTTCGCATTGCTTCCTGCCAGCGCATCCAGCGCTCCGGCACAAGGGCAAGACGAGAGAGGGCCATGGCGACTATTGCATCGACACCAGCTCGGATCGGCCAACGCGAGGACCGGCTTTCCGGAACGCCGCGCGCCGGCCTGATAGATCGCTGGATCTACGTGTTCACGGCGGCAGTTATTATTGCCGTGGTATTAGTGGGCTTCGTCCCGGACTCCGTGAAGTTGGTCGCATCGGTGCAATCGGGAGAGCATCCGCCTTTACCCCTCATCCTTCACGTCCATGCAGTCCTGATGGGTTCGTTCCTGGTTCTGATGCTCACGCAGACCATCCTGGTGGCAATCGGCCGGGCCGACCTTCATCGCAAGCTCGGCCGCGTTGCATTCGTGCTAGCACCGGCGCTGATCGTCGTCGGCTTTCTTCTCGTGCCAGTCAGCTATCATTACCACTGGCATGTCGCGCAGGTGGCGCCGCCCACGGTTCGCCAAAAGCTCACGCATCCATTCCGTTTCGACATCATCCTTCTGGTGCAAATACTGTCTGGACTGCTCTTCTCGATCTTCATTACGATCGGCCTCTGGGCCCGGCGATCCAATCCAGGGCTGCACAAGCGGATGATGCTGATCGCTCCTACAACGGCTTTGGGCGCAGCCATCACCCGCATGACCTGGCTGCCTCAAATTCCTATCATTTATCCAAAGCTTGTTCTGCTGCCGATGTTCATTTGGGACGTGAGGCGAAACCGGCGCGTCCACTCGGCCTATCTGATCTGGCTGGCAGTGACTCTGCCAGTTGATGTAGCCTTCCCATTCATTTTCCGAACGCCGTGGTGGCAAGAGACCGCTCACCGACTCATGGGTGTTTGAAGCAGCCTCGGTCGAAGTGAAAACCATCACCTGTTGCAACGATCACCTGATTCCACTGTCAAACGGGGGCCAACCGTCATGGTCAGACTTTCGGCAGAGCCATCTTGCTGACCAGCGCTGCAAATCGCGGGTCGGCGCGTATGGGATCAAGCCACGGCTCGACCCGAATGAATGAAATATCGGGCTCCTTGTTTGCCCAGGCGCGCTCCAGATCGGCGATGGCCTGGTTTGTATCGCCGAACTGCGCATCGATCTTGGCAAATTCGTAAATCGCGGCATCGCCGTAGAGCCGCTTGATGCGATTCCGCTTCGACATCGCGCCGGCGCGGTCGCCGCTTCGCGCAAGCAACATCGCTTCGAGGTCGAGCCGCAAGGGGCTGTCGGCTGCAATCTTTTCCAGCCATCCTTTCGCCTCCTGATCGTGGCCGAGTAGGATTAAGGCCTGCGCGATTATCGGGGGCGGCGCAATTTTTGGATTCAGGCGAATTTGAGCGATGACGTCGTCGTAGCGGCGGCCGATAAACAGCACGAGAAGACGCCCCCCTCCCCCCCGCGGGCCGATGCTGAGAGGATCCAAAGCAATGGCCTTGTCGATGATCCGCAACGCTTCCCCCGCATTGCCCAGCATCGCAATATAGAGGGAATAATGTGCGAGGGACTCCGCGTCGTTGGGCGCCAGCGCAATCGCCTGCTTCATCTCCCGCAGAGCTGCGGACAGGCTCAACGACGTCCACAGGACGGATGCCATTGCGGCATGCGCGTCGGGAAAGGCGGGCGCGAGCTCGACCGCTCGTGTTGCCGCGCGTCCGGCCTCGGCGAGGGCGGCGGCGCGCTCGTCATTGGTGTGGGGAAACCAGCGCGCAAACCAGGCCAACGTCTCGGCCTTCTCGGCATAAGCCTTGGCATAATGCGGGTCGAGCGCGATCGCCCGTTCAATGAGCTGGAGCTTTTGGAGGTTTTCTGCCTTCGAGAAGATCTCGTCAAATTGCTGCATCCGAAACAGCAGATCCTGCGCCTCGGGATTGGCTGTCCCGCCGACGGTTAGAGCTGCCTGCCCCGTGCGCCCGAAGGCGATCCGAAGAGCGTTGACCACATTAGCGGCGATATCAGTCTGAATGGCGATCGCGTCACCGGGTGTCCGGTCATAATCCTGTGACCATCTATCGACGCCTGTTCGGCCGTCGATCAATTCGGCGGTGATGCGCATCGTCGTCGGCGACCGCCGCACGCTTCCCGTGAGGATCGTTGCGACGCCGAGCTTCGCCGCCGCCTCTCGCGGATCGTCGCTCCGCGTCGCCTCGGACGATCCCCGGCCGATCACCTTGAGACCCGGAAGCCGCGTCAACGCGTTGCGGATTTCCTCCGCGACCCCGTCTGAGAAATAAGCCTGACTAGAATCCCCGCTGAGATTCTTGAACGGCAGCACTGCGATACTGTCCGCCGCCGGGGCCCTCATCGGCTTGAATAGCTCCCAACCGCCCACTGAGGCCGCGGCAACGACGACCGCTGCGGCGCCGACGACCGCAGCGCGCCTGTCAAAGCCGGCGCGCTTTTGCACTGGCTCTGTCTCGGTCTCGTTCAGACGATACCCCACCCGGGGAATGGTCTCGATCTCGAACGCGCCGGTCTCGTCGCCCAGGCGCCGCACCTTGGCGATGCAGCGGTTGATCGCGTCCTCGCTGATCGCTCGACCGCTCCAACATTGCTGGATCAGCTGATCGCGGGAAACGACCTCGGCGCGATGGCTATCGAGAACGACCAATGCCTGCATGACTCGGGGCTCGATCGTGGCGATGCTTCCGTCTGAGATGACCTGGCGGCTCGAGGGCCGCACATGCAGTGGCCCAATCTTAAAATCGGGCGCATCTGCGAGGTTGATCGCTGCTCGCTCTCTATCGGCACTGAAGCCCATCCGCTGAGCTTGCCAGCACGCGCGATCGCTTTCCAGCCTGAGCTTACCTTATGTCCGCTTTCCACCCATAACGGACATTGGAACCCGGAAGGGCACTCGCGTCGGCAGGCTGCGCCAACCGGCGACCCGATTCCACTTTCCTACAGTACCTGATTTATGATCCATATAGGTTCATGAATGAAAACGCGGACGAACCTTATACACCCGATCCACCGCCCGCCGTCCCGTCCCCTCCTCGCGCACGCCACGACGGTTGGACAGGGGAGCGAATGGCGCAATTCCTCGAAGTTCTCGCCGACACCGGGATCGTAACCGAAGCCTGCCGCTCGGCGGGGATGAGCCGTGACTCCGCTTACTCGCTCCGCAATCGCGATACCGTCTTTGATTCCGCGTGGCGCGCTGCGCTGACCAAGGCGCGCCCGCTGATCGCGGACGGAATTCTCGAGCGGAGCATTACCGGCACGGTCGAACATTATTATCGCGACGGCGTGCTGGTCGGCGAGCGGCGCCATTATGAAAGCTGGCTTGCGCTCGCGGTTCTCAAGCGCCTCGACAAGCTGGCGGATGAGGAGCGCGGCGAGAAGAGCCTGTCCGCTGACATCGCCGGCAATTGGCAGGCCGCTCTCGATGCTTTCCGGGCCGGCGGGAGCAATGCGATACCGGAGGCTTTGGAGGCCGAAGCTGACAAAGATTACACACCCGCCCCCGGCTGCGATCCCTGCTGGCGAAACGACCGCCGTTCCGGAGCCGAGCCGGAATCCGAACTTGGCGAAGGTGTCTGGATGACCAGCTTCCCGCCGCCGCCAGGTTTTTGCGGTTATGAGCGAGGAACGTGCGACGGCGTCAGCTATTACGAGCGTGAGTGCACAGCCGAGGAAGCGGCGCTTCTCGATGCCGATATAGCCGCTGCGATGGCTGAAGAGTTGCGCGGTGATGAGCGGCGAAGGGACCGGTGGTTCGATCGGCTTCGCGCTGAAATCCGTGCCGCGACGCTAGCTGAGCCGAAATGCCGCACCGGCGAACCGGACGCGCCTGAGCCGCCATCGGTCACCTAATTCAAGCCGAGTTCAGGGGCGTAGCATTTATGTTGGCGAACACATTCCCGGGCAGTATTGCGCCTCCGCCCCCACCTCAGTCGCCGACCCGTCGGCAGGAGACCTGAATGAACTCGAGCAAGATTGTCGCCGCCTTGTTGCTTGCCGGCGCGATGACCCTCGCCACCTCCGCGATGGCCCAGCAACCGGCGGCAGCGCCGACCGACCCGACCAAGCTGGTGACTCACATCCCGAAAGTCACGCCGGCAGCTGTTAAAGCCATCCAGACGCTGCAAAACGCCGTCAACGCCAACAACACAGCGGAGATTCCAGCCGCACTCGCAGCCGCCCAGGCCGCAGCCAAGACGCCGGATGACAAATATTTTGTCGGTCTTCTGCAGCTGAAGGCGGCGGCCGCGACGAAGGATCAATCGGCGATTGCAGCCAGCCTTGAAACTCTGGCCGCCTCCGGTGGAGCAGCTCCGAACGAGCAATTCTCGCTCTATTACAATCTCGGGCAGAGCTACACGGCGCTCAAGCAGTACGATAAAGCGGCAGCCGACTATCAGAAGGCTCTCGACGCAAGCCCGAACAATGTAGACGCGATCGCGGGCCTGGCTGAGGCGCGCGCGTCGGAAGGGCAGCCAGCCGCTGCAATCCAGCTGATCCAGCAAGGCATCAAGGTTCAGCAGGCGGGCGATCAGAAAGCACCCGAATCCTGGTACAAGAGAGCCGTGTCGCTCGCCTACGAAGCCCACCTTCCGCAGGCCGCCGATCTGAGCCGCGAATGGGTCCAGGCCTATCCGAGCGCCGACAGCTGGAAGAATGCGATCGCGATTTATCGCAACCTGGATCATCCCGATACGGAAGCCACGCTCGATCTTCTTCGGCTCGAAGCCGCTCAGAGTGGTCTCGCGTCGGGCGAATATGCGCTTTATGCCAGCTCGGCCGCCGATCAAGGGAATTACACGGAAGCTCAGGCGATCATCGACAAAGGCCTGGCGGCGAAGGCAATCAGCCCGACCGACGCCAATATCCAGAGCCTGGTGTCAGATTTGAAGAAGGAGCCCAAAGCTACTGAAGCGGGTCTCGCCGAGGCGACCTCCTTGGCCAGGGAATCGCTCCCGCTGGTCCACATCGGCGATCGATACGCTTCGATGGGCGAGTATTCCAAGGCCGTTGACGCTTATCACCTCGCCCAAGGCAAGCCGGGCGCCGATCCGAATCTCATCAATCTTCATCTCGGAATGGCGCTCGCCCGGCAAGGCGATAAAGCGGGGGCAGCTTCGGCTTTGAAAAGTGTCTCGGGCCCGCTTGCCGGTGTGGCGCAATATTGGCTGCTCTACGTTTCATCCGGCGCGTAAGCCGTTGACGAAACAGCGCTAACTCTTGCTGTTACGAATGCGTTATTAGCTGTCCCGAATCGGGATAGTTAATTTCTGCCCGCTTCCGCCTGGTCTCCTCTGCGATAGAGCGAGCGTGGAGGTAGCATGCGCTTGGGTTTGGCCAGTGCGGTTTGACGATCGCCTGAGAACGGTACTCGACTCGCCGGCCGACGACGCGCGTGATCGCGCGGTCCGATGGCGGCAGCTCGTCGAGTTGCTTGCCCGCGACCCTGGCACCGCGCCTGCCGATCTGCTGGACGAAGCGCTCGAAGAAATCCGCACCGGCGCCGCATCGGTGGAAGAACAGGTTCGAATGGCAACCGCACGGGCCATCGCGCAGCTTCCACTACCGCTGAAACTGATCTCCGTCTTCGCTGCCGACCGAATGTCCGTTGCGGCCCCGATCCTGGCCTCTGCTCGTCTGACAGCCTTCGAATGGGGCGAAGTCCTTGCCCAGGCCAGCAGCGAGTGCCGCCGCTTCATCCAAGCGCTTCGCTCTGACCCGGAAAATGGCCATACGCCACCGCCGCCTGCGCGGGAGCTGGATGTCCAGCATCAGCCAATCCCGTCGATAAGCGAAGTCGTGGCCAGGATCGAACGGCTCAGGCAATCACGCGAGCCGGTCCTTCAAACCGAACACAACGAGGACCAGAGAAATGAAGCCGCCTCCGTCGCACGGCTATTTCGCTGGGAAACGGACGAAAATGGCCAGATCGCCTGGGTGGAGGGCGTGCCGCGAGGTCCGTTGATCGGCCGGTCCATAGCGCACTCCGGTGACGAAGGTGCCGTCGATCGCCAGATCGAGCGGGCTTTCGCCGCAAAGATCCCTTTTCACGATGCCAGGCTGGAGCTGACTGAAGGCACCGCCATCGAAGGGGTGTGGATGTTCAGCGGCAGGCCGGAATTTGATGCGGCCACCGGCAGATTCTCGGGTTACAGAGGGGTTGCCGAACGAAATGCCGGACTCCCTGAGACGGAAGCAGCGGCAGAAAGCGATCCGGCCGATCCGGATTCTCTGCGCGATCTCGCCCACGAGATCAGGACCCCATTGAACGCAATTATCGGGTTTTCGGAGATAATCAGCGGCCAATATCTCGGCCCGGCACATCACTCTTATCGCGAACGTGCTGCAGAGATCGCCGCCGAGGCTCGTCTACTACTGACCGCGATAGAAGACCTCGATTTTGCCGCGAAACTCAATTCCGCACCTGAAGACCGAAAGACCGAGATTCACCTCGGCGCCCTGGCCGAGCGCGTGATTCCCTCTCTTCGAGAGCTGGCTGGCGAGCGTCAGGTCGGCATCGAAGCATCAAGGTCTACCCGCGACCTTACCGCCGCAGTAAATCCCGAGTTGGCCGAGCGGCTGGTGCTGCGCATGTGCACCGCCGTCATCGAACGCGCGACACCGGGCGAATCTCTTCGGCTGTCGGTCGATAACGGCAATGGCGATTGCCGAATTTCGATCAGCCGACCAAAGGCGATGCTAGGTCTCGAAGAGGCCGAACTATTCGGATTGGCGGATAAGATGCCGCGAGATTCGTTCATCTTGCGTCTCACGCGCGGGCTCGCCCACATCGCCGGCGCCCGGCTGGCGGCATCGGAGTCGGAGCTCTCGCTGGTTTTTCGCAAAGCGCCGCTTGGCGGCGACAGACACGGCGTCTATTTCTGAGCCGGCCGGTGAGGGCCTGTAGCTCAACGGTAGAGCCGGCCGCTCATAACGGCTAGGTTGGGGGTTCGAATCCCTCCGGGCCCACCACACGAAGCGGCCTCTTCCAGCAAACGCACCTAGCGCTCAAGCTGGCTGCGCCACAGAAGCGATTCTCCACCTTCCAACGAGCGCGCTCGGCTTCCGGGTTTAACTTCCTTTGCTGTTGCCGATAACTTGCCAGACAAAGTTTATATTATCCCCCGCCGTGGGATAGCTGCTGATCAAAGTTCGTATCTCGCTCTCACGAACCTCTTCAGAAAAAATGTCTTGGTAGGTCACTCGTGACCAAATAACTGTTGAGCCGCTGCGAAATTCCGTGAGTGGAAGGCTCCCTATTGGGGAATCCATCGTGATTCCCGGTCCGATGACCCCGCTAAGTGACTCGTCAACGTCAACGGCCGAGAACTGATAAGAGAGGGCTTGCTCTTCCGTATCAAAAACACGGCGGTCCAATGCAATGTGCACGCGTCGAGCGGGTGTCGAGCCTGCATTCTTCCAACGTATACTGAACGCCAAACCGGTTGGACTACCAGACTCCAGAATCGGGTGAATCGTCACATCGTCATAACAGACCCACGCACGAAGCTGAGTCCGAGATGTCCGTTGTGCGTCTCGAAAGGTCAAAAACGCAGTCACGGCAGAAAACGCTGATACTAGCAAGGCTACTACGCTGATGAAAACGGAATCACAGATCATGTGTCGGGCACCCCGGCCGTTCAGCCGATTCCTCTAGTTAGGTTTGACACCGCTCGCCCAAAGCCTCGCCTTGAAGTTCGCCTTGTCGCCGGGCGGATCGTGGAGGTCCTTTCTGATTTCCCATACGAGCTGTGACCATAGCTCATCATGGCGGTCTTGCTGCCGTCTCTTGTTAGATTCCGCTATCTCGTCGGTGAAACGATGAAGCGCTTCGATGACGCCTCTCGATCCTATGAGGTGAAGGTTGTTCACGGCAGTCGCAAAGCGCACCTTAGCCTCGTCTGGAGCTATCGCGCCCACAATCCCGCTCGCTGCTGCGAAGAACTCTTCGTAGTAGGTCAGTTTCAATCTGCGCCAGTCAGCCTCTCGCTCTTTTTGTTTGGTGAGGAAAATCGTGGCGGCCGAAGCAACGATCAACGCTATCGCTGAGATCAGAGCTGTAAGCATTATTGAAAGGTGCGCTTCCGAAAGGCCCGCACGTCGTCACCAGTCAAAGCAAACCACTCACCATTTGCTCTCTTTTCTGCGAACCGCCGATGCCAGTAAGCCTCGATGCCGGACGGATCATCCGTGCGGATCGTATGAACCAGAGTGAGCGTCTCGGGTAGAGCGATGGTCACCTCCCGAAAACGACGTTCAATGTCGTCACTTCTTCCGATCTTATAGTGTTTCCCGGACTTGAGGAGATAGACCATCCCCTCCTGCCGGTCGCTCGACCTCGTTGAGGTCTCCACGCTACCGGCAGGTAAATAGTCGAGGAGGTCAGACCAGCGCCCATCCTCGGCAGCCAATTGTCGAAGAGCTGAGCTGAGTTCGGCATTGGTGGAAAAATGATTGCTGACGGTCGAATGGGCAGGAAAATCTGGATTTAGACGCCGCCGCATTCTAATTTCGGTGTGTGTGGGTAGCCGCCCAACTTCGCGGCAAAGGGCTGCCACCTTCTCCAATATCTCACGGCTGTCCTTCTTCTGGTTCCACTCATTCGCCGCGAAGCCAGCCTCAGCCAGAGCTGCGCTCCAACTCAGCCAGTAGACTCCGCGCCATTTCGAATGATTGATTCCGGTTGCTCTCGTAAAGACCTGCTGACCCGGCGCAACGCCGTCGTTCTCTGCTGCAAGCCGCTTTATCTCACTGAGAATGTAATCCCGCACGAACGGCAACGTAACACGATCCTGACGTATACCAACCCTCCGTCAGTCGGCCGGAGCTACGCCTCACCTTGGCTCTTGCCGCTTCGCCAAGTTCTCTTTATGTTCTGCGAATAGTGGAATCGGCAACACCGACTTTCAAAATCTATCCATCTGAGCCTCCGCCATCCCTTTTCCGCGAGCTGGAGGCGCACGTCAGCCTCACCGGACAACCGGAGACATTCCCCGGTCTTCATCCCGGCCCGCTTTCGCCGAATGAGCCATTCACAAACCTTGGGAAGATTGAGTTAGACCAGCAAAAGCGACCGGACGGCGACCGAGCGCCCTGTCCGATGTGCCACTCACCCAATGGATCGCAGCCCAGCCCAAGCGCGCTTTCTGAGATCGTCACATGGCAGAAAAATCATCGGCTGCGGCCGGATGCCTGGGACTGGTCGGCATCTTCCTAATCGCCTCCTGTGTCTTCGGCGGCTCGGGCAGCAAGCCTATCAAAGCAGAGCCGGAAGCAGCGGCAGCACCGGTGGAAGCTCCGGCGGTTCCTGCCAGATCGGAGCCGCCGAGTACCGATGCAGACGCCTCCGGGCCAGACTCGCGGGAGGTTGCCGAAGCGAAGCAAACCGTCGCCTACATCATCGGACTGAATGGCTATAACTGCCTAAAGGTCACTGATGTTGAGGATGCGTCTGCGGGTGTCTACGACGTAACCTGCGTCACCGATCACCACGGCCATCACGCGATCTTCATGGTCAATTCTCGCACTAACGACGTAGCGAGAATCTGATGGTCATCCTCATCTTGCTCCTACTCCTCGTTGCGCTCGTCGGCGGAAAGAACGGTACGCTTCTCGTTCGAGGCATCCTCGGCCTCGTATTCGGCGCAATGTTGATGATGGTCGGTTGCGCAATGGTCTAGGCTGCTTCGATTACCATCTGCAATCGACACGTAGGGATCAGCACGCCCGGATAGACGCCATCGTGGTCCGCCTCGGCCATGTGGCCTTCGAGGAAGCGGACCGATGAGGCGATTTGATTGAGTTCGGCAACGTCACTCGCTGGAAGGTCCACGTCGAGTGGTTGCGGGCACCCTGTCAGGAACACACGGAAACGAGCCATTACGCGGCCTTCCGCATCGTGCGCTGATAATATCCCCGGAACAGCGGGGGCGACGGATGGTGCAACGCACTGGCGAGCATCAGGATAAGCTGGTCGCCATTGCTGGTTCGGCGATGCTCCTCACGCCAACTACACTCGCCATTGTAGAAATGTCGGTAGTGAGGTGCTGTATGCCGATAGGTCCCGTTGTACATCCGTTTGAAACGTGACCAGTGGCTTTCCGCCCGATTGGTCGAGGTGCCGTTGAGATCGGAATACTGATCTTTGTGCCGGATGCGGCTTACCGGAAAGAGCGCGTGCAGCGGATTCCAAGCAGAGTGATCGTCAACGATCAGCCGCTTGGGATTTTCCACCAGCGTGTTGATCGCCTTCACAAGCTGAGCCTCATTTCCGAGAAACGGAACGACGCGACCACGCGGAGCCCGTTCGACAAGAACGGATAAATTCGTGACCTTGGACATATCGCGGCGAGGCTGGTTCTTCCGATCGACCGCGCGGTTCGCCTTGCGAACGTGGCCGCCCACACTCGTCGAATCCATTTCGATTTCGCTCCCGGACAGCTTGCCGCGCAGTTCGACACCGACGTAGCTCGTCATCGACTCGCGCAGCTTTTGCAGGAGCAGCCACGAAGTCTTACGATTCGAGTGGATGTCACGGCGCAAGTGCAGAGCTGCTTTTCCGGCCGCGCCGTTCGCGAAGAGAAAGGCTGCGACGAGGATTTTCTTGAACGACAGCTTGCGGCCATGAAACTCGGTGCCCGACGTGACGGAAAACTGCTTGAGGCACTTCTGGCACTTGAAGATGCGCCGTTCGGTGACTTCGCCCGTCTTGCGATTCTTCACCTTGCGAGTGATGCGGTAGACTGCCTGACAATCGCACCAGACGCAGAACGGCTCACCACCATTCGATGCAAATCGAATGGCTTCAAAGACAGACTCCGCCTGCGCTTCGGACATCTCAGTGATGTCGAAGATACCAGGCGTGACAGCCTCTGAAGATTCAAGATAGTGCGAATCAGCCTCCAATGCGTTACGATCGCATCGGATTTGATGCTCCTGTCCAACAAAAGCAAGCGAATTCGCATCATTTGTGATGCTGTAAGCATTAAAAGAGGTGCCTTGTGCAAGATTGGAACAGTAGGGCGAAAGGGCTGCTGAAGGCCGAAATGGCGAAGCGGCACATGAAAGCGCCCGATCTGGCGAAGGCGCTTGAGGCGATCGGCGTCGAGGAACGAGCCGACAATCTGAAGAACAAGATCGCGAGAGGTGGTTTCAGCGCCGGCTTTTTCCTCCAATGCCTCGCCGCGATGGAAGTTACGACGCTTCACCTCGACTGAAGTAAACCGGTTGGACTCCGCCAGAAGACAAGCGTATAAGGCCGACTCGCGCGACATGTTCGCACGTCAGTCACCCTCCTTTCCTGCTATGAAAGGTGGTTGATTAGGAGCTGTGATCAGGTAGGACTGATCACAGCTCCGGCTTTTTCAAGCCGGAGTCCGAGGATTTACTATTTATGAATTACAACAGTCAACTGCATCTCAATGCAGTGTTTGGCTTTACATTGAATGTACTATCTGACCCAATTTGGCGTGAATGCAAAGTCAAACGTGGCACGACTCGGGGATTTTGGCTCATTCACCAATAGATGCCGCTCAAAAAAAAAATTATTTTGCCCGAAGCGACCACCAACACGCCGGCCAAGAAGTGTCGCGATCTACGGTGCCACGCTTACGCGCGTTTTTGAGTCCTCGGCCCACGGCATTGGCCACTTTTGTGATTGTATCCGTATCTGGGTGGTCGTGACCTTCGCGGGAAAGAACCTCGATCGCGATGTCACGAACTCGCATCGGCTCCTTCGCTTCGCGCAGCACATCAAGTGCACGCTTGCTTGCGTTCCCGAGCTGGACAGGAATTTTGTGAACGAATGGCTTGAGCGGCTTTAGGTGATCTCGCGTCCAATTAGGCTGGTCGCTCTTGATGATCGCTTCGCAAGCTTCGAGCAGCGTCTCGATTTCCCAGAGGCGTTCGCGCATTGCCGGCAGCGCCAGAGCAAGCCGCTCAGCCTTTTCAATCTCGATGCGCTTTGTGTCATGCTCGCCTAGCAGCAGACTGATCTTGCTTTCGAGCGCGGCCGTTCGGTTGCTTCGTCCCATCCGAGAAAAATACGGACATAGGGGTGGTTACGTCGAGACGCGTCTTTGTGCGTTTGCTGGAAGAGGCCGCACACGAAGCGCACGGGATTAGCGTCAGCTAATGCTGAGACGCTGAGTGTCGGCCAGTCTCGCGAAGCGAGGACTGACGTCACGCGATTCACTCGCGTGACGGCCTTGGTCCAAGGTTCAAAGTGAAAGCGCCGTCACGGAGTAAATCCGTGACGTCGATCGACACCGCTTCGCGGGTCGTCGGCCGGCTTTCGCTGGCTCTTCGCGCAGCTTGCGATTGCTCTGTAATCGCTTCGCTGCACTCGGCAGCTCAAGCACTGGTCGGGGAGACAGGATTCGAACCTGCGACCCTCTGCTCCCAAAGCA
>Ga0068854_100001541_pt1 | contig 13984 bp, 7 predicted proteins | sample KBSCornC42_FD_66590 | JGI IMG/M metagenome (GOLD analysis project Ga0068854, IMG submission 66590) | Corn rhizosphere microbial communities from Kellogg Biological Station, Michigan, USA - KBS Corn C4-2 | ecosystem: Host-associated > Plants > Roots > Rhizosphere > Soil ... | reverse complement strand
GCGCGCCGGCGACTTTTCGCAGACGCTCGACAACAACGGGGCCTTGTTCAACCTGATCCACGATCCGCTGTCACCGCTGCCGTGCGTCGCCGGGAACACCGCCGGCTGCTTCCAGGACGGCGGCGTGCTCGGCAAGATCCCGGCGAACCGGCTCTACCCGATCGGCCAGCAGATCCTGAGCCGCTACCCGCTGCCGAACGTCAACCAGCTGCCCGGCCAGAACTACAACTACGAAGTGGCGGCGCCGACGACCGACAACCTGACGCAGCAGCCGGCGGTCCGCATCGACTATCAGCTGTCGCAGAAGCTGCGCGTCACCGGCAAGTACAACGGCCAGCGGGCGCGCAAGCTGATCACACCCGGCACCATCCAGGGATTCAACGACATGCAGAATCCCTACCCCTTCATCACCAACTACGGCGCGACGGTCGACTATCAGATCAACAACTCGACGTTCCTCGAGGGCACCTACGGGTTCATCCGCAATCAGCTCGCCGGCGGCGGTTCGATCGGTTCGCCGGGCGGCACGCCGGCGCTGCCGGGCGGGATCTTCGTCAACGACTCGTCGAACCGCTTGACGAGCCTCCCCGGCTTCCCGTTGCTCTACCCGAACGCCGGCGTCGTCGATCCGCGGTATTACGCGTTCGGCGTGTTGAACGATCTCAACCCGGTGTGGTGGGACGGCAACCGCATCAACCTGCCGCCAGCCTTCAGCTGGGGCACGCGCATCATGGGTAATGCGGGCGTCGGCGCCCTGCCCGGACCGCCCAACCAGCTGTTCCCCGGGTTCCTCAACATCAACCGGACGCAGGACGTCGCGATCAGCTTGACGAAGGTGTGGGGCACGCACACCAGCAAGACCGGGTTCTACAACAACCACAGCTTCAAGGCGCAGAACACCGGCGCCGGCGGCGTCGCGAACCTCGGCTTCCAGGGCTATGTGAACTTCGGCAACGACACCAACAACGCGCTCGATACCGGCTTCGGCTTCTCGAACGCGGCAACCGGCGTGTTTACGCAGTACCTGCAGCAGTCGAGCCTGATCGAAGGCTCGATGATCTACAACAACACGGAAGCCTACGTGCAGGACAACTGGAAGGTGAACGGCCGGCTGACGCTCGACTACGGCCTGCGCTTCACGCACCAGTCGCCGCAGTACGACCAGTTCCTGCAGATGTCGAACTTCTTCGCCGACCAGTGGTCGCTCGCCAACGCGCCGCTGCTCTACGTCGCCGGCTGCAGCAACGGCGCTGTCGTCTGCTCAGGCAACGCCCGCAACGCGGTCGATCCGCGCAACGGCCAGATCGTGAGCGCGCCGGGCGCGGCCAACAGCGCGGCGCTCATCGGCACGGTCGTGCCCGGGACCGGCAACGCGACCAACGGCATTCACAAGGCGGGCGACGGCATCGCCGACACCTCCTACACCTGGCCGGCGCTCGTCGTCGCGCCGCGCTTCGGGATGGCCTACGACGTGACCGGCAATTCGACCTTCGTGATTCGCGGCGGCGGCGGTCTCTTCTTCGATCGCCCGGACGGCAACACGGTGTTCTCGATCCCCGGTAACCCGCCGATCTCGACGTCGCAGGATCTGCGCAACGGCCAGCTGCAGACGCTCGGCACCGGCTTGAGCAGCCAGGGTGTGCCGGCGCTGATCACGTTCCAGTACAACGCCGGCATTCCTTCGTCATGGCAGTGGCAGGGCGGCGTGCAGATGGCGTTGCCATGGAACGCCGCGCTCGACGTGTCCTACGTTGGCAACCACGGCTTCAACCGGCTGCGCGTATTCCAAGGCGGGGCGAACGGCTCCGTCGATCTGAACGCCGTGGATTTCGGCGCGGCCTATCTGCCGCAGAACCAGGATCCGACGCTCGGCACGAGCACCGTGCCCGGCGCGACCGCGTACCCGGCGAACATGCTGCGCGCGCTGCGCGGCTACAGCAACATCAACGAGCAGGAGACGAGATACTGGGATGAGTACCACGGCCTGCAGTTCTCGCTGAACCGCCGCTTCACCCGCGGCCTGGCGTTCGGCGCCAACTACAACCTCGGCCTGTCGTTCAAGGGCAATGACGGGGTGGGCGGGAATACGGGATTACAGCTGCGCCTCCAGCATGCGGCCGACGGCACGATCTCGGTCCGCGACGATCAAGCTGCCTACGAGAAGCTGAACGAGAACCTCGCGATGCAGCGCCACGTGATCAAAGCCTTCGCGGTGTGGAACCTCCCCGACGCGCCCTCGTCCATGGGCAGCATCGGCAAGGCGATCCTCAGCGACTGGCAGCTGTCGGGCGTCCTGACGGCCGGCTCCGCTTACCAGCCCGGGGCGATCCAGGCCAACGGCGCGGCACAAGCCAACCCGGCGAACACGGCGAACGGCCGCTACGACATCCTTTACACCTACCAGAACAACGGGACGAACACGAACCTCACCGGCTCGCCGGATTATGCGGCGAAGATCCGCTACGTCGGCGACCCGGGCTCGGGCTGCTCGAGCGATCAGTACCGACAGTTCAACACTGCGGCGGTGGCCGGGCCGACCTACGGCAGCGTCGGCATGGAGTCGGGCCGCTTCCTGCTCGGCGGCTGCCCGGATCACACGGTGGACATGGCCATCGCCAGGGACATTCGCATCGGCGGCAACCGCAACCTCCAGTTCCGCCTCGACGTGTTCAACGTGTTCAACGCCGTGATCTACAACGATCGCAACACCACGGTGATCTATCGCAGCCCGACGGATCAGACCGTCGTCAACTCGCAGTTCCTGCCGGACGGCTCGCTCGATCCGACGCGCCTGACGCCGCGCACCGCCGGCTTCGGCGCCGCGACCAACGCGCAGCCGCTGCGCAACCTGCAGCTGCAGATCCGCTTCCGCTTCTGATCCTGGTCGGGGATTGGGGGTTGGGGATTAGGGATTGGGGGGATTGGTGATCAGGTGATCGGGGATTGGGGTGGATGGTGGATGGTGGCGAGATCGTCACCGTTCACCATTCACCCCAATCCCCAATCCCCAATCCCCAACCCCCTACTCCGCGCAGCGCGCCGACAGCGGCTCGAGTGTGCTGATCGTGATCCGCTGCTCGCCGCCCAACCGAATCAGCAACCCGCGCACGTACAGCTTCTGACCGACGTGGGTCTGCGGCGCGTAGGCCAGCGCGTCGACGAGATGGTAGGTCTCGGCGCCGAGCGCTTCGGGAACGGTGCGCGGCGATGACGGGCTCGCCGACACGGAGACTGGCGCGCTCGCTTTCGTCAGGAGCCATGCGCGCTGCGCGTCGGCAGTGAGACAGCCGACCACTTCGACGTACGAGAAATCACCGACCGGCGGCGGCGGCTTCGGCCGCCCCGGCAGCACGCGGATGCCGTCCAGGGCGCTCGCCGACAATTCGCTCGCGCCGGGCGGAAACCCGTTCTCTTTCAGCAGGTGCGCGACGATGTCGAGCGAGACCGAGTCGCCGAGGCTGCCCGGCGCGTTCCGCGGCATCGTCGTCGCGATGCGCGAGAACAGCGTGCGCAGATCCTTGTCGGCGAACTGCCGCGCGAAGCGCTGCTCTTTCAGCGCCGGCCCGGTGCCGCCGCCAAGATCGGCGCGATGGCAGCCGGCGCACGACGTCTCGTACGCCGCCGCGCCGCGCGCCGCCTGGGCCTCGGAGTAGACGCCGTCCGCGACCGTCTTCCCCGCCTCCTGCGCGGACGGAACCACGAAGAAACGAAGACACGCGAAGCACACGACGGTGATTTTGTACAAAACGGTTCGTCGTGACCTTCGGCGTTGTTCGTGGCTTCGTGGTTCCGTGCTCCACATCTCGCGAATCCTCACAGTCCCGGCTGCGGTGGTTTGATCGGTTCCCATGCGACGACGCCGGTGCGCTTCGTTTCGCGGCGAAAGAGCTTGCCGCCCTGCGTGACGTAGAGCCAGGCGCGTCCCGGCCCGCCGAAGGCGATGTCGGCGACCGGGTTGTCGTTGAACTCGGGTTTGTTGAGGATGTTGGTGCACCGTCCCGGCTGCTCGCAGACCTGGATGCCCATGGCGCTGGTCGCCCACAGATAGCCGAGCGAATCCATCGCGAGGCCGGCGACGCCGCTGAACAGTCCTTCTTCGGGCATCTCGAGGCGCTGGAACGGCTCGCCGTTGACGAGCGATCCGTCGGCGGCGATCTGAAACGACCACTGGTAGCGATCCATCCCGTCGCCGATGAACAGCATCGCCTGATCGGGCGTCAGCGTCAGCGCGGACGGTTTCATGATGCCGCGTCCGGTGTGCACGATCCGGCGGCGGCCGGTCTCGTCGATGCGGGTCACCGTCTTCTGCGCCGCGTCGAGAAAATAGATCGCGCCGCCCTTCAGCAGCGCGAGGTCGTTGGCGGCGGCGTTCTCGGCGACGATCTTCTCGTCGCCGCTCGGACCGTAGGAGACAATGCGATGCGACGACAGCTGCGAGGCATACAGGCGTCCGTCGGCGCCCACGCGCAGCGCGCCGGCGCCGCGGGTGTTCTCCTTGAACAGCGTGACGGTGCCGGCGGCGTCCGACTTGTAGATCCGGTTGCGCGGTGAATCGGCGAAAAAGACGTTGCCCTCTTTGTCCACCGCCGGGCTGGCGGCCCACTGGTAGCCGTCGCCGACACGCTCCCAACCCTTGTCGCGCGAGATCAACGCGTAGACGGCGCCGCGCGGACCGGTTCCCCGGCCGGCAGCCGGCGCGGCTGGTGCACCGCGGCCCGGAGCGCCTTCTCGCGGCGGCGCGGCCGGCGGCGGCACGACCTCGCGCCGCGGCACCAGCTCGGCGAAGATGCCGCGGCCGGCGCCCGGCTTCGGCTCGCCGACGGTGATCGGCTGCGGGTAATCGCGCCACAGCCAGCGCAGCGTGTCAGGCAGGACCGACGCACCGTGGCGGTTGCTGTGGCCGTCTTCCCCGAGATCGATCTTCACGTCGTTGCCCGCGAACTCGAGCGCTGCCGCCATGCGCGGGTTCTCGAGATACCAGCTGCCGGCGTAGTTGACGAGATCCTGGCGGCCGGTCTGCATGAAGACGCGGATCGGCCGCGGCTCGGTGCGGCGAATCAGGCCGGGCAGCCGATCGGCGCCGCGGAAGTTGCCGAAGCTGCCGACCCAGGTGGCGACGCGGCGGAAATGATCGGGACGGTTCCACGCCGCCACGAACGCGCCGACGCCGCCGGTGCTGATCCCGGCGATGCCGTGATCGTTCGGATCGGCCGACAGACGGACGCGGCCGCCGACCTCGCGCACCAGCTCGTCGATCAGGAAGTTCGCGAAGCGCGGCGTCAGCGAGTCGTACTCGAAGATCCGTTCGTAGCGATTCTGCGCCTCTTCCGAGAGCGCCGGCATGATGCCGGGATCGATGAAGATGGCCGCCATCGGCGGCAGGTCGTGCTTCGCGATCAGGTTGTCGAGGACCACCGGCACGCGAACGTTGTCGCCGGCGTAGCCGCTGCCGTCGAGGAAGATCATGTACGGCAGCGGGCGATCCGCTGCGGCGCCAGCCGGCACGTAGACCTGGTAGTTGTGCGGCGTGCCGGGGAAATATTTGCCCGGCGCGAGCACGTGTTTGCTCACCGTTCCCTTCGGCACGCCGGAGTGCGGCTGCGAATCGGCGCCGAGCGCGTAGTCGACCGGCGGCAGGCTGGCGACCGGCTGAATCGGCGCGAGCAGCGCGCCGAGCCCGATCACGGCGGAAAACAGCGCGGAACGCGTCATCGGCCTACCGCTTGGAAGGAATTTTGGGTGTGTCGCCGTGCGCGGTGATGAGTTTAGTCAGCAGATCGACGGCGAGATCGACCGGCAGGTTGTCGGCAATCGCGATCGGCGTCCGGCCGGCGGCGTTCAGCTCGTCGAGCAGCGCGCCGTGGTCGGCGAGGAACTGGATCACCTCGCACACTTCCGGCTGCGTGCGATCGTTCATCGCGACGGCGACGTGCATGATGGTGTTGCCGCCGGCGGTCCTGACGTCGACGTGCGGATCGATTTCGTAGGCATAGGTGAACGTCTTCAGCCGCGACCCCGCCGCTGCCGCCATCAGCAGCGTCGTGCCGTCCTGGGCGCGCAGCGCCGGATCGGCACCGGCGGCGACCAGCGTGCGCATCACCTCTTCGTGATCGGCGCGCGCCGCGAGCATCAGCGGCGTCTGCTCGCCGACCGGTGCGCCGCGTCCGCCGCCGCCGCCGCGCGCGGCTTGCATGGTGGTCTTCGGGGTGCGCGCGTTCGGATCGGCGCCGCGCGCCAGCAGCGCCCGGACCACGTCGCGGTTGCCGGTCTGCGCCGCGAGGTGCAGCATCGTGCTGCCGCTGCGATCGCGCACCGCGATGTCGGCGCCGGCGTCGATCAGCGCCAGCGCCGCCGGCGTGTGCCGGTACTGCATCGCCACGGTGAGCGGCCGCGCGCCGGAGCGCAGCGCCGTGTTCGGGTTGGCGCCGGCGTCGAGCAGCGCCTTCATCGAGGGCACGTCGTTCCTGATCGCCGCGAACACCAGCGGCGTGAACCCGGCGCGCGACGCCGCGTCGACGGTCGCGCCGAGCGCGATCAGCGCCGAGACGACATCGCTGTGCCCCTCGGCGGCGGCCCACATCAGCGCCGTCTGCCCGCCGCGCGGCTCGGCGGCGTTCACGTCGGCGCCGCCGCGGGCCAGCGCGCCGACCGCTTCGAGGCTGCCGGCGTTGGCGGCAATCATCAGCGCCGTCTCGCCGTTCCACCGCGTCGCGCGGGCATCGCCGCCGGCCTTGAGCAGCCGCGCGATCAACCCGGCGTCGCCGTTCGCCGCGGCCAGCGTTACCGGCGACTCGCCGTATTCGTCGGCGGTGTTCGCGGCCGCGCCGGCGTCGAGCAGCGCCTCCGCCATGCGGCGTTCGCCGAGGTGGACCGCCCACGCCAGCGCCGTCGCGCCGTCCGGCGCCGCGGCGTTCACGTCCGCCTTGCTGCGGAGCAGAGTGCTGAGCGCCTTGTCGTCGCGGCGTTTGACCGCGTCGAGCACCCGCAGGTCGCGCGACTGCGCGTGCACCGAGACCGTCGGCGACCATGCGAACAGGCCGCAGATACCAGCCAACACGCCGAACCGCAGCACGTGGATCGGCCACGAAGACACGAAGGCACGAAGACGACCGTTTTGGATCTCGTGCCGTGCGCCGGAACCAGGAAGACACGAAGACACGAAGACGCACGAAGACAGCCGTGCGAGCGCGGCTGGCTGCGCCAGCGAAGCCCGCTTCGCGGGCCGCTCGCACGTCTCCTGTGGGATCTCCGCGGTCTCTGCGGTTAAGCGCACCTCTCGCCGCATCATCGACCTTACAAGTCCGTCAGCCGGCCGGTGCTGTCGCCGAAGCCGTCCACTTCCGGCAGGCCGGCGAGATCGAACATGTTCAGGAACAGGTTGTTGAGCGGCGTCTCCTTGCGATACGCGAGGTGCCGGTTGCCTCGCAGCCGTCCGCCCGCCGTCCCCGCAAGGACGATTGGCAGATCGTCGTGGGTGTGGATGTTCGACTCGGAGATGCTGCTGCCGAACAGGACCAGCGAATGATCGAGCAGCGTGCCGTCGCCGTCGGGCGTCTCGCGCAGCCGCTGCAGCAGATACGCGAACATCGACACGTGCAGCTCGTCGATCTTCATCAGCTTGTCGAGCCGTTCGCCGTCGCCCTGGTGATGCGAGATCGAATGGTGGCCGTCGGAGATGCCGATTTCGCGGTAGCTGCGGTTGCTGCCATCGCGGCCGAGCATCAGCGACGCGACGCGCGTCATGTCGGTCTGCCAGGCGATCACCTGCATGTCGATCATCAGCTTCGTGTACTGCAGGTAGTCGTCCGGCACCGCGCCCGGACGCTCCATGGTCGGCAGCTGCAGCGTTTCGGTCTGCGCTTCGGCCAGCTGGATCCGCCGCTCGATGTCGCGCACCGACTCGAGATACTCCTCGAGCTTCCGCTTGTCGCTGCTGCCGACGCGGACGCGCAGCCGCGACAGGCTCGCGGTCACGTAGTCGAGCACGCTCTTCTGGCTGGCCAGCCGCGCCGCCCGCGCCTGCGGGTCGGTGCTGTCGCCGTCGCCGAACAACCGCTCGAAGACCGCGCGCGGGTTGATCTCCGCCGGCAGCGGGCTGGTCGGGCCGCGCCACGACATCGACATGTAGGCGCACGTGTAGCCTGAGTCGCAGTTGCCGGCGAGCGGCTGCGGCTCGAGCCCGAGCTCCAATGACGACAGCTGCGTGTACTTCCCCAGCTCCTTCGCCGCGATCTGATCGGCCGAGATGCCAAGCTGGAAATCGGCGCCGCCGGTCTTGCGCGGGTGCACGCCAGTGAGGAAGGTCGCCGTGGCGCGCGCGTGATCGCCCGGGCCGTCGCCGAGCGCGCGGCCGGTCACCTGCGCGAGCCCGCTGAAGACGTTGAGCTGCTCGCGATACGGTTCGAGCGCCTTCATCGTCGGGCTGAACTCGAAGTTCGCGCCGGTGGTCTTCGGCGTCCACATGAACGGCCGCGGGCTCTTGTCGCAGGCGCCGACGATGCCGTTGGGTGTGTAGACGTAACCGAGGCGCACGGGCGGCTTCGACGAGCCGACCGCGGAGACCGTGGGGACCATCGAATCGAGCAGCGGCAGGGCCATCGTCGCCCCGAGACCGCGAAGAAACGTCCGCCGGGGCAACCGGTGCTGCAGCATGCTCATGACTCCGTCGTCCTCCGCATCTGAAACGGGGTGCTCTTCACGACCGCGAGAATCCACGACGAGACGCGATAATTGTCGCGCGCCGCCTCGCGGGCAACAGCGCGAACGGCCGGGTAGTCGTACGGCTCGATCCCGCGTCCGACCGCATACGTCAGCAGCTTTTCGGTCGCCGTGCGCACGAAGTCGTCGCGATATTTCGTCTGGAACAGCCGGCTGAGGCTCGCCGGCCCCTCGAAGACCGTTCCATCGGGCAGGGTGCCGCTCGCGTCGATCGGCGCGCCGGCGTCTTCGCTGCGCCACCGGCCCACGCCGTCATAGTTCTCGAGGGCGAACCCGATTGGATCCATCCGCGCGTGACAGGCGGCGCACACCGCATTGGTGCGGTGGACCTGCATCTGCTCGCGCATCGACAGCAGCTTCCCGTGCGGCGCCGCCTTCAGCTCGGGGACGTCGGGCGGCGGAGGCGGCGGCGGGTTGCCGAGCAGCGTTTCGAGCACCCACTTGCCGCGCTGCACCACCGAGGTGCGGTTCGGGTAGGAGGTGACGGTGAGCATGCTGCCCTGCCCGAGCAGCCCGCGGCGGTTGGCGTCGGTCACCGTCACGCGGCGGAACTGCGACCCGTAGACGCCCGTGATGCCGTAGTGCTCCGCGAGGCGCTGGTTGACGAAGGTGTAGTCGGCCGACAGCAGATCGAGCAGGCTGCGGTCCTCGCGGAAGATGCTCGACACGAACAGCGTGGTCTCGGTGAGAAAGGATCGCCGCAGCGCTTCGTCGAACGGGAAGATCACCGGATCGGGCCGCACGGTGTCGACATTCCGCAGCTGGAGCCACTGACCGACGAAATTGGCGACCAGTGCATCGGACCGTTGATCCTCGAGCATCCGCCGTACCTGGCGGTCGAGTACCGCCGGGTCGTGCAGCTTGTCGTGCTCGGCGAGGTTCAGCAGTTCCTCGTCGGGGATGGTGCTCCAGAGGAAGAACGACAGCCGCGACGCCAGCTCGACATCGCTGACGCGATACGCCGCGTCGGCGTGGGCGTCAACCGGATCGCGCTCGATGCGGAAGAGGAATTCGGGGGAGACGAGCATCGCTTCGAGCGCCGACTCGATGCCGGCCTCGAAATCGGCGGCGCTGCCGCCGCGGCGCGCGCGTTCGTAGAACGCGTACAGCGGATCGATATCGCCGGCGGTGACCGGGCGGCGGAACGCGCGGCGGGCGAGCGTGGCGAGGATGGTTCGCGCGCAGGCAGGCTCCTGGGCCGGCCGGTCGGGATGGCAGACGAAAATCGCGCGCCGGCTCGCCGTGTCGCCGCGCGACGTCGCGGTGTACGGCCCGCCGATCACCAGCGTCGCGACGTCGGGGGCCGGCGCCCGCACGTCGAACCGTCGCAGCCGCGCGCCATCGAGGCGGAGATCGACCGGCGACGGGATGTCGATCGTCCCGCCGCGTCCGTCGCCGCCGCCCGGCGCGACCGGCGCTTCACGTTCCGCCTTGAGGTTCTCGCGCGGCGAGGTGACGCCAACCGTATGCAGGCCGGCCTTGACCGCGACGCGGTACTGATAGGGATCGATTTCGCTGTCGTCCCCGCCCGCCTGCACGCCGAGAAACCGGATCTTGAACACGTATTCGGCGTCGAGCGGAAAGTAGTGGGCGACGGTCATGCCAGCGCGCGAGTCGAACGGCAGATCGTCGTTCAACTGCTCGTTGCGCGAGCCTTTGTTCGGATCGCGCTTGGCGGCGTAAATCTCCTCGATCGGTTTGATGGTGAGATCGCCGACCGCGAGCCGGCTCACTTTGCGCGCGGCGTACATGTAGCGTTCGAGCAAGGCCGGCGACGTCGAAAGGACGTCGGCAATATTGTCGAAGCCGTACCCGGAATCGTCGACCGGCAGCCAGTCGCCGGGCCGGATGTCGACGGCCAGCAGATCGCGAACGGCGTTGCTGTACTCGGCGCGATTGAGCCGGTGCGCCGGCGCGCGGCCCGGATTGGGATGCGCGGCGGCGGCCGCGTCCAGCGTTGTCTCGAGGTAGGTGACCAGCGCCGCCGCCGTCTGCGGATCGGGACGCGAGCGGACAGCCGCCGGCGGCATCTCACCCGATCGGAGTTTGCGGATCACCTTCTCCCACACTGCCGCGTGGGCCGCCGGCGTGCCGACATCGAGCGTCTGCAGCGAGAGACCGCCGGTTTTCATCCGATCGTTGTGGCAGGTGACGCAATACTTCGCGACGAGCGCGCCGCGGTCGGTGGCGGCGTCAGACGGCGCGCTGCTCGTGGGCGTGGCTGTTTGCGGTGCGGCTGCGGACGGTGACGCGGCGAACCGATCGCGAGCGCGAACGCCCGTGGCACCGGCGGTGACGATCGCCGCGGCGACGAACCAGAGCAGCGGATTTCGCACCTGCACGGACGCGGCAATTATACGGCAAACGCGCCATGAAACCGATTACAATCCGCGCGTGCCCGCATGTGGCGGGCCGGCGAACTGGGAGACACATGATGACAATGCGCCGCCTGCCGCTGAAAAGCGTGTCGCTCGCTGGACTGTTCGTAGCGTGCCTGTTCGCGTCGGCGCTTGCCGGCCCCGACGGCCTCGCCGTTTCCGCCGCGACCATAGTCCAGGCACCCACACCTCAACCGGCCGCGCCGGGCGCACCGCAGGTGCCGGCGGTCACCTCGCCGGAGGTCCGTTCCGACCGCCGCGTCACGTTCCGCGTGTTCGCCCCGACCGCGCAGAAAGTTGAACTGCGCAGCCCCGGCGATATTCCGGGCGTCGGTGGCCGCGGCGTCGCGCCGCCGCAGCTGACGAAGACGAGCGACGGCGTGTGGGAAACGACGGTCGGCCCAGTGCCGGCCGGCGCCTACCGCTATGTCTTCACCGTCGACGGCGTCACCGTCGTCGACTCGCGGAATCCGGCGACGAGCGAGACCAACACCACCGTCTACAGTCTGGCGGTCGTCCCCGGATCGGACGTCTTCGACACGAAGAACGTCCCGCATGGCGCAGTCGCGTCGGTGCACTACCACTCGACGGCGCTCGGCGGCATCCGTCGCATGCACGTCTACACGCCCCCGGGATACGAGACCAGCCGCGATCGCTTCCCAGTCTTGTATCTGCTGCACGGCGCCGGCGACGTCGACGATTCGTGGACGTCGGTCGGGCGCGCCGGCTTCATCCTCGACAACCTGATCGCCGCAAGCAAAGCGCGGCCGATGATCATCGTCATGCCGGCCGGCCACGTGAACGGCGCGGGCGCGCCGCTCGGCGGTACAGTTCCGCCCGCCGCGGCGCAGGGAATGCCGGGCATCGGTCCCGGCCCCGATCCGTTCGCGAACGATTTTTTGACCGACATCGTGCCGTACATCGAGAAGAACTATCGCGTGCTGACGGATCGCCAGAACCGCGCGATCGCCGGCCTGTCGATGGGCGGCAACCAGACGCTGAATATTGCGATTCCGCATCTCGAGAAGTTCGCCTACATCGGCGTCTTCAGCTCGGGGATCATCAGCGGCGGGCGAGGCGCCGCCCCGCCGCAGAGCGGACCGTTCGCGGCGGTGTGGGAGAAGCAGAACCTCGCGGCGCTCGACAACACCGCGGCCAAGCGCGGCCTGAACCTGCTGTGGTTCAGCACTGGTAAAGAAGACTTCCTCATCGACACGACGAAAAACACCGTGGAGCTATTGAAGAAACACGGCTTCTCGCCGGTGTTCATCGAGAGCCAGGGCGCGCACACCTGGTTGAACTGGCGCGACTATCTCTCGCAGTTCGCGCCGCAGCTCTTTCAACCGGAGCGGTCTCGATCGTCGCTCCCGTAAATCGTAGGTTCCCGGTAGTATCCGGCTTCAGCCGGACCGTGATCTCTCCTGCGCGAAAAAACTGCGCAGTGGTGCGCACATGACTGGACGTTCGACTTCACGGCCGCGGGTGGACGCGTCGATAACCCGCTCAGCCTGTGGAACGTCCAGCTCTCGCGTGCGCCGTCTTGACCCTTGGCGTTGCGCTGTTCGGCGGTGCGTGCTCCGGGGGCGGGGCGCCGCTCACACCTTCCCCGCCGCCGACGTCCGCTGCGCCGGCGCCGGCGCCGACGCCGATGTCGACGATCTCAGGGCGCGTGGCGGCGACCAACGGCGGACAGGCGTTGACCGGCGTCACCGTGGAATTCAACGGCCAGCGGTCGATCACCGACGCCACCGGCAGCTTCAGCTATCAGACGACGACCGCGGTGTCGCTCCTGTCGGTGACCGGCGCTGGCATCCTCTCGCGCGGGCTCGTGGTGAACGCCAGCGCGTCACGCGACCTCAGCGTCGATGCGATCGCGCTGAGCGGCGGCTTCGATCTCGACTTCTATCGCAAGCTGGTGCGCGACGGCTACGAGGAACCGGCGACGCTGCAACCGCTGCGACGCTGGATCCGGACGCCGTCCTTCTACCTGAAAACGGTCGACGAGGCCGGATCGCCGCTGACGGAGGCGACGTTGGCGGCGATCGAGACCGTGCTGCGCGACGGCGTCCCGCGGTGGACCGGCGGCGCGCTCGGGACGCCAGCCATCGAGCGGGGCACCGGAACGCGCGAGGGGCAATCGGGGTGGATTACGGTGAAATTCCCCTTTCCCGGCAACCCGAGCTACTGCGGCCACGCACAGGTCGGCATCGACGGCGGATGGATCGAGCTCGAAACCCACGGTAATGGCTCGCTCTGCCGGACGTCGTCGTCGCTGATCGCCCCCCGAACGATCCGCCACGAGCTCGGGCACGCGCTCGGCTTCTACCACACCGGCGACAGCGGCGACGTCATGAGCGGCCTCACCTGGTTCCTCTCGCAAGGGGACGATCTGCCGACCGCGCGCGAGCTGTATCACGCGGCGCTCGCCTACAAGCGTCCGGTGGGCAACCGCGATCCCGACAACGATCCGACATCGGCCGTCACCCTCGCGCCGATGGTGGTGCACTGAGCGGACGCTCGCCTGAAAGCCTCGCGCTCCAACCCGGAAGGCTCGCGCTCCAACCTGAAAGGCTCGCGCTCCAGTCGCGCTTGAGGCATACTCCGCCAGTCCGCAGCGTGAACGGAGGTGAGGCGGTGAAACGACCAGTGTTCTCGATCGCGTCGATCCTCTTCAGCGTCGCAACCCTCGCGTCGGCGCAACAGCCGCCGCCTGCCGCGCCCGGAACGCCCGCAGCGCCGCCGAAGATCGCCGTCCTGATCATCACCGGGCAGAACGGCCATAACTGGCGCGGGACCACCCCGCTGCTGCGCAAGGCGCTCGAAGATACGGGCAAGTTCGAGGTCCGCGTCACGGAAGAATTCCGCGGCGCCGGCCCGGAAACGCTCGC
>Ga0068854_100001507_pt1 | contig 14098 bp, 12 predicted proteins | sample KBSCornC42_FD_66590 | JGI IMG/M metagenome (GOLD analysis project Ga0068854, IMG submission 66590) | Corn rhizosphere microbial communities from Kellogg Biological Station, Michigan, USA - KBS Corn C4-2 | ecosystem: Host-associated > Plants > Roots > Rhizosphere > Soil ... | reverse complement strand
CACGTTCGGGTGAAGCTGGCCAAATACCGCAGCTACGAAACGTGTCCGCAGTGCCACGGCTCGCGGCTGAAGTCGTCCGCATCGTTCGTCACGTTTCGCGGATTGACGGTCGGCGATCTGTTCGCAATGAACGTTCGCGACGCGCGCCGTTTCTGGGAGTACCTGCCGTTTTCGAAATCGGAGGAGGCGAAGTCGGGCCACCTGCGGCGCGAGATCGTCAACAGGTTGACCTACCTGGATGAGGTTGGGCTTTCGTACCTGACGCTCGATCGCCAGACACGCACGCTTTCCGGCGGCGAGTCGCAACGCATCAATCTCGCCGCGGCCCTCGGATCGTCGCTGACGGAAACGATGTACGTGATCGACGAGCCGACCGTCGGCCTGCACGCGCGCGACAGCGAGCGCTTGCTAGCCGTGCTCAAGCGCCTGCGCAACGCGGGCAACACGGTCATCGTGGTCGAACACGATCCAACGATCATCGCCGGCGCCGATCAGACCATCGAGCTCGGTCCGGGCGCGGGCGAGTACGGCGGTTCGGTGCTGTATGTCGGCCCGCCGCGGCCGATCGAAACGCCCGAGGTGGTGACGGAAAGCGCGTCATCGCTCGGCGATAGCTTTGGTGCGATCACGATTCGTGGCGCGAAAGAACACAACCTCAAGGACATCGACGTCACCATCCCGCTCGGGCAATTCGTCGCAGTCACCGGCGTCTCCGGCTCGGGCAAGTCGACGCTGATCCGCAATTGCCTCTACAACCGTTACCAGCGCGACGTCCGCGGCGCGACTGGTCTCGACGTCGGCGCGTCAACGCTCGAAGGCGTCGACAAGATTTACGACATGCAGTTCATCGACCAGTCGCCGATCGGACGATCGACGCGTTCGAATCCCGCAACCTACGTCAAGGCATGGGACGAAGTGCGCAAGATCCTCTCCGAAACGACGGCCGCGAAACTGAACGGCGTCACGCCCGGCATGTTTTCGTTCAACACGGTCGGCGGACGCTGCGACGTCTGCGAAGGCGCCGGCACCGTCACCATCGACATGCAGTTCCTGGCCGACGTCGAAGTGATCTGCGACAAATGCGGCGGCAAGCGCTTCAACGAGCAGGTCATGAAGGTCACGTACAAGAACCGCAACGTGAACGACATCCTGAAGATGACCGTCGACGAAGCGATGAAGTTCTTCGTCGACAAACGCGCGCTGCTCAAAAAACTCTCCGCCCTCCGCTCCGTCGGCCTCGGCTACCTTCGCCTCGGCCAGTCCACCGCGTCGCTCTCCGGCGGCGAAGCGCAGCGCCTCAAGCTCGCGTCGTTCCTCTCCGAGACGACCAAGAACGATACCGGCCGCCTCTTCCTGTTCGATGAACCGACCACCGGCCTCCATCACACCGACGTCGCCCAGCTCATCAAGACCTTCCGCAGCCTCATCGACCGCGGCAACTCAGTCCTGGTCATCGAGCACAACATCCAGCTCATCGAGGCCGCCGACCACATCATCGACCTCGGCCCCGAAGGCGGCGACGGCGGCGGAGAATTGCTCGCGGTGGGCACGCCGGAGGAGATTGCCGCCAACGATCGGAGCATCACGGCGCGGTATTTGGTAAACGGCACGCGTCGCCGCAAGTTCGATGCGGCGTTAGCGAAGGTCGCCGATGTAGAGCCTGTCGAAGGCGATCAGATTCTCGATTAATTTCTGCTCAACAGCCGACCTAGTGTACAATCCGACGTACGTCAGGAGGTACGATGAAACGTCACATGAGGATTGCTACCGATATCAAGCCGGTCTCGGACTTTCGAGCCAACGCAGCGGGCATGATCGAGCAGGTGAAATCGACTGGACGTCCCCTCGTTCTCACGCAGCGCGGTGAATCTGCCGCCGTCCTTCTGGACGTCGCCGTCTACTCGGAGCTGATCGAAGAGATCGAACTCTTGAGCGACGTGCGCACGGCGATGAAGCAGATCGATGAGGGCCACGGCATCTCGAATCGCGACGCGAAGAAAGAACTCATGAAAAGGTTCGCTCGGTGAGAATCGTCTGGTCGCCGCTCGCAATCGAGCGTGCGCATGACGCTGCAAAGTACATCGCGCGTGACAAGCCCGAGGCCGCGCGGGCGTGGTTAGCAGGCGTCTTCGAAGCGGTCGATCGCCTCGAGGCCTTTCCGCAATCAGGCCGAATGGTTCCGGAGATCGGGCTGCCCGAGTACCGCGAGATCGTTTATCGGCGGTCGCACCGCATCGTCTACTACCTGGAGAAATCGACTCTGCGGATACTGACAATTCGGAACTTCGCGCAGCGACTGGACCTTTCGGAACTTGGCCTCGATTAAGAAAGGCTTTCGCCATATGCAATCTGCCGCAGATGGTGTTCCAGATGATCGACGTAGTCGTTCATGAAGTACCCGAGTGTCGCAGGATCAGACTCAGGCACCGCGCTCCACGCCACTTGATGCAGGTTGTGTCGCGCGCGCGGAGTATCGCGAACGGCCGCTGGCGTCGCATCCATCACTCGCGCGATCTGAAGATTGAACTCGCGAAAGAGTGACAGGAGAGAACTCCACGGCGCAGAACCGTAGTTGCCGAGGACGACCCACTTCTCCTGGTCGTATCCGGCGAAGACCAGGTCATCCGTGAAGTTCGCGCGGACGAAGCGCTGGTGATTGTTGGAAGCGGAGTCGATCAGATGTCCGATCACTTCCTTTGGCGACCATTTGCCGGGCGCGGGCGGAATCGCGGCATCGGAATCGGAGATCCACGTCAGGCGCGGATACGCCGCAGCGATCGCATCGCGCAGACGGTCGCCGGCGTTCACTGCGCCAACTCGTACGATGCGTGAAGCCACTGCAGGATCTGCTCGTCAACCTCGGCGGGGTCGTTCAGGCGAACCTCGAAGTGCCACCTGTTCGCCGACGTCTGTTCCGTTTTGTGGACGCGGCGGTCTTTCACGTCGCGGTCGGATTTCAGCGTCAGGATCAGCGCGTCCTTGCGCGTCTGCACGCCGGCGAAGGCGACGCGGCGGTTCAGATGGATGGACGTCTTCTTCGGATCTTCCTCCACCGGCCCCAGGGAAGATGACGCATCGACGATCTTTCGATAGATCTGCAGGACGTGCGCGGAACGGCCGGAGAAATGGTCGTCGACGGTCGGCATGCGCGCGATTCTACGCCTCCCGAAACCGCACAAGTTCCGATGCTAGAATGGCCCGCCCGATGCATGCCTGACCCCGGCAACAGGCGGCTTCTGACCCACCAGCGCAGGAGACAAAATGAGCATTGCTGAACAGGAGTACCCCGACGTCGTCGGCATGAAGCCCGACGTGCCGGCCAGTGCAGCGTTCGAGCCGTACATCCCCGCGGCGACCAACATTCGCGAGCTCACGCTGCTGCCGATCATCCTGGGGACGATCCTCGGCATGGTCTTCGGCGCGGCGTCGCTTTACCTCGTGCTGAAGGTCGGCCTCACGGTCAGCGCCTCCATCCCGGTGGCCGTCCTCTCCATCACCTTCTTCCGCATCCTCTCGAAGCTCGGCGGCAAAGACGCCACGATTCTCGAGAACAACATCGTGCAGACGGCGGGGTCGGCCGGCGAATCGATCGCATTCGGAGTCGGCGTCACGATGCCGGCCATCCTCATCCTCGGCTTCGACCTTGAGTTCACGCGCGTGATGCTCGTGGCCGTCCTGGGCGGCCTGCTCGGCATCCTGATGATGATTCCGTTGCGGCGCGCGCTCATCGTCCAGCAGCACGGACTGCTCAAGTATCCCGAAGGAACTGCGTGCGCCGAGGTGCTGAAGGCGGGGGCGTCGGAAGAGTCGATCGCGGCCGCCTCGGATAGCGCCAAAGAAGAGATGGCGAAACTCGGCGGGCAGGCCACGAGTGCCAAGACCATCTTCGCCGGCTTCGGCATCGGCTTCATCTACAAGGCGATGAACGTCGCCTTCCGTTGGTGGAAGGACACGCCGGAGCGCGTGTTCGGAGCGCCGTTCGCGGCAGGCTCGGTCTCGGCCGAGATCTCGCCGGAGCTCCTCGGCGTCGGCTACATCATCGGGCCGCGCATCGCCTCGATCATGTGCGCCGGCGGCGTGCTCGCGTACCTCGTGCTCATCCCCGCCATCAAGTTCTTCGGCGCAGGCCTTGCCGCGCCGCTCGCACCGGAATCGACGCGGCTGATCAAAGACATGTCGCCGAACGCGATCCGCAGCGCGTACATCCTCTACATCGGCGCCGGAGCGGTGGCGGCGGGCGGCATCATCTCGATGCTCCGTTCGCTCCCGACGATCTGGCATGGCCTGAAGGAAGGGTTGAAGGACATGCGCGGCGGCAGTAGCGCGCGCGAGGGGATGATGCGCACCGACCGCGACCTCTCGATGAAGTTCGTGCTCATCGGCAGCTTCGCCCTCGTCGCCATCATCGCGCTGGCCAGTCCGCTGTACCACGGCGGCACCGGCGTGATGGCGCGCGTGATGGCGGCCATCCTCATCGTCGTCCTCGGCTTTCTCTTCGTGACCGTGTCGTCGCGGCTCACGGGCGAGATCGGATCGTCGTCCAACCCGATCTCCGGTATGACCGTGGCCACGCTGCTGATCACCTGCCTCGTGTTTCTCGTCATCGGCTGGACCGGCTCGACGTACTACGTCACGGCGTTGTCGATCGGCGCGATCGTCTGCATCGCCTCCTCGAACGGCGGCACGACGTCGCAGGATCTCAAGACCGGCTACCTCGTCGGGTCCACTCCGAAGTATCAGCAGATCGCGATCCTTATCGGCGCGCTTGCCTCGGCACTCGTACTCGGACCGCTGCTTCTGATGCTCAACAACAACGGCAGCGTCGTGTTGCCGCGCATCAGCTCCGAGCCGTCGACCGGCGAAGAGGGCGCGCCGCTCAAGCAGATCGAGAACTGGCCCGCCAGCCTGCACGCCGATGCGTCGATCCTGCCGGCGCTGTCGCACAAGAGCTACGAGGGGAAGGACTACCTGGTCTGGCATTACACACCCGAGGGCGGCGCGTCCGCGCAAGAGCTCCTCGTCGACCAGAGCGGCACGCCGCAGTTCCTCGTCGACCCGGCCATCAACGGCACGCACAAGTTCTCGGCGAACGGCAAAGCGGCTCCGAAGAAGTTCGACGCGCCGAAGGCCACGCTGATGTCGTACATCATCAAAGGCATTCTCAACCGGCAGCTCCCTTGGGGCCTCGTGCTCCTCGGCGTGATGATTTCGCTGGTACTGGAGATGTCGGGGATTCCATCTCTCGCCTTTGCGGTCGGCGTCTACCTGCCGCTGTCGTCGTCGAGTCCGATCTTCATCGGCGGCGCAATTCGCTGGCTGTCGGATCTCTACGTTCGTAAGAAGTACCGCGATTTGAACCTGACGGAAGAGCAACTCACGGCCGAGGGCGACAAGAGTCCCGGCGTGCTGATGGCGTCCGGATACATCGCCGGCGGCGCGATTGCCGGCATCCTCATCGCCTTCATGGCCGGCCTGCAGGACAAGGTGGCGTGGGTGACGAACTTCAACGCCAGCCTCGACAAGTTCGCCGAGAAAAATCCGTTTGTTTCCGGCGGGCATGCCGACCTGATGTCGTGCATCCCGTTCCTCGTGCTGATCCTGTTGTTGTATCTCGTCGGCCGCGAATTGCTTCTGGCTCCCAAACCGGGCAAAGCGTAACGAACGAACATCGCCATTCGAAAGGCCCGCTTCGGCGGGCCTTTTCATTTTCGGCGTGTATCCTTTGCGCACTCCATGAACGGCTGCGTGATGTTGTTTGTCGCGATATTTGCGGTGATCGCGTTCGTCATTGCGATTCAGTCATCGAATCGTGCTAGCAAAGCGCTCGCGGAGTTGGATGAGTTGCGGCGACGGCTCGATCGCCTCGCTACCAAAGAGACTGCTGTGCAGCCGCCGGTCGAACCGAAGCCGGAGCCGATTCCGCCGCCGGTGGTCGTCACTCCACCGCCGGAGCCGCCACCGGTCGTCATCGCCACACCGCCGCAACCGGAACCGATTGCCGCGTTCGAAGTTGAGCCCGAGCCGGTTGCCGCATTCGAAACGGAACCGATTCCGGAACCCGAACCGATCGCGCCTCCTCCGCCTCCTCCCACGCCCCACACCCCACACCCCACGCCCCGTAAGCCCTTCGATTGGGAGTCGCTGATCGGCGTCAAGCTCTTCTCCTGGATCGCCGGCATAGCGCTCGTGCTCGCGGCGCTCTTCTTCCTCAGCTACTCCGTCGAGCACGGCTGGCTCAGTCCGCCCGTGCGCGCGTCGCTTGGATTGGCGAGCGGCATCATCCTGCTGCTGGTCTGCGAGCTGCGCGTGGCGCGCGGTTACGCGTTCACCGCGAACGCGATGGACGGCGCCGGCATCGCCATCCTCTACGCCACGCTCTTCGCCATGCACGCGCTCTGGCATCTGCTGCCCGCAAGCGCCGTGTTCGTGTTGATGCTGATCGTGACTGCGATCGCGGTGCTGCTGTCGATCCGCCGCGACTCCGTCTTCATCGCGCTGCTCGGACTCGTCGGCGGCTTCGCCACGCCGGCGCTGCTGTCGACCGGCGAGAACAAACCGGTCGCGCTTTTCTCCTACCTGCTGCTGCTCAACGTCGGCCTGCTGTGGGTCGCGATTCAGCGCCGCTGGCCGCTGCTGACGGCGCTCAGCGTCGTCTTCACCGTGATCTACGAGTGGAGCTGGATCGGCAAGTACCTGACCGCGGCGCAACTTCCGCTGGCGGTGTCGATTTTCGTCCTGCTCGCGGCGGCCGCGGCGGCATCGCTCTGGATGCGGCGCCGTGCGGACGAAGCCCAACGCCGTTTCGACTTCGCCGCAGTCTCGTCGGCCGGACTGCCATTGCTCTTCGCGCTTTACGTCGCCGCCGTCTCGAGCTACGGCGTGCAGTACAACATCCTCTTCACCTTCCTGCTGTTCATCACCACCGGCCTCTCCGTGATTGCGATTTTCCGCGGGCCGGTCTGGCTGCACCTGCTGGGCGGCGCCACGATCGCGCTGGTGCTCGTGGTCTGGCGCGCGACGTCGTACACGCCCGCCGCGTGGCCGGCGGTGCTGGCGTGGATCGCGGCGTTCGTCGTGATCCAGCTCGCGCTGTCGCACTTCACCTCGATTCCGAAGACGATCGTCGCGCCGGCGTTCCTGCTGCTTTTCCCGGCGCTGGCGATTCTGCCGATTCCTGCAAACGCGCCGATGCTGCTGTTCGGAACGCTCTTCCTGCTCGTCGCGATCATCGCCGCATATGCGATTTGGCACAGCGCCGGAGCGGGCTACGCGATCGCGGCGTTCCTGGCGATCGTGGCCGAGGGGGTTTGGTCGGCGGACAACGTGAAGCCGGCGACGCTGACGACGGCGCTCGTCATCTACGCCGCGTTCGCGCTGCTGTTCCTGGCGGTGCCGATCGCCGCCCGCCGTTTCGGACGCGACATCGTTTCGCAGCGGACGATGATGGCGCTGGTCCTCGGATCGATCGGCGTCCTCTTCTTCCTCACCATCGGCGACGCCGCGCCACACGCGTTGTGGATCCTGGCCATCCTGCTCGCGATCATCAACATCGGCGCGATCGCACAATCGAAACCGCGGCAGCGCGCCATCCTCGCCGGTTCGGCCATCATCCTCTCCTGGATCGTCATCACAGTCTGGTGTTCGACGGCCCTGAACACGAGCAGCTTGATTGAGGCGCTGATCGTGATCGGCGGCTTCGCGCTGCTCGCGGTCGGCGGCGGCGTTTTCATCGCGCGCGGCGAGGACGGCGATACCACCACGACCTACCTCGGCCTGATTGGACATCTCTTCCTTTTCGCGGTCGCCGTCCAGCCGCAGCTTGCGTTTCCGCCGTGGCCGCTGTTCGCGGTGATGTTCGTGCTCGACGTCGGCATCGGCATCGCCGCGATCTACCTGCGCCGCGCGACGTTGATGACGGCAGCGATGGCAGCGTCACAACTCGTGCTGATGGCGTGGGCGGCGCAGGCGAAGACGATGCCCTGGCCGGTGACGGCGTTCCTGGCGGCGATCGCCGTCTGCGCGATTGCGCTGATCTGGTTCCGCATCGACCGACGCTTCAGCCCCGCCGCGCTCGTCGCGCTCATGCTCGGCGACGTCGTCGTCATCATCGCCGGCGGCGTCTCCAGCACGCCGATTTTCGGCTCTCTGCTCGCGTCGCATCTCGTCATCGGCATCGCCATGCTCGCCGTGGCCTGGCTGACCGAAGAGCATGACGTCGCCGTATTAGCGGTCATCCTCCTCGGCGTTGCAACGGCGTTAGCGCGAACGGACACGCCGGCGCACATGATCGTTTTCGCCGGCGCGATCTACGCGATTTTCATCGCCTATCCGCTCCTCCTCGGCGCGCGAGCGAAGCGATTCATTCAGCCCTACCTCGCGGCGGTGCTCGCGGGAATCCCGTTTTTCCTTTTTGCGCGGCACGCGATCAAGGAGGCCGGATACAGCTACGCGATCGGCGTTCTTCCCGTGTTCCAGGCCGCACTGATGCTGCTGCTCGTGTGGCGTCTGCTACGGATCGAACGGCAGGTGACGCGCCTCGCGCTCACAGCCGCGGCGGCGCTGGCGTTCATCACCGTCGCCATCCCGCTGCAGCTCGAAAAACAGTGGATCACGATCGGCTGGGCGCTCGAAGGTGCCGCGCTGGTCTGGTTGTATCGCCGCATCCCGCATCGCGGACTGCTGGCGTGGTCCGGCGCGCTGCTCGCGGCGGCGTTCGTGCGCCTGGCCGTCAATCCCGCGGTGCTTTCGTATCATCCGGCCAGCCATCACGCGATCGTGAACTGGTACCTCTACACCTACCTCGTCAGCGCCGCCGCGTTCTTCGTTGCCGCGTGGCTGCTGCCGGCTGACGATGCCGCCGAATTCAAGCCGGCGCGCCCGATCGCAAATGCATGCGGTGCGGTCCTGCTCTTCCTGCTCGTCAATATCGAGATCGCCGACTTTTACTCGACCGGTCCGACGCTGACATTCAACTTCTTCTCATCGTCGCTGGCGCAGGATCTGACGTACACGATGGGTTGGGCGCTTTTCGCCGTGGCGATGCTCGTGGCCGGCCTCGTGCTGCACAGCCGCGCCTCGCGCGTGGCCGCAATCTTCCTGCTGCTCGTCACCGTGTTGAAGTGTTTCCTGCACGACCTGGCGCGCCTCGGCGGCCTCTATCGCGTGGCCTCACTCCTCGGCCTGACGATTTCGCTCCTGCTCGTCGGCGTACTGCTGCAGAAGTTCGTGATCCGCAAAGCGGCGACGCCCGCGCCGGAAACGAGTTAGCGAGCAGTCGAACGGAAGAACCGTGTGCGCTCGGCCAGGCACCACGTCGACGCCACACGACGCGCGGTCCAGCGCGGCAACGCGCGCGCAAGCCACACGTAGCCGACCAGCATCGCGTTTAGTCCGAGGAGGACCATGAGCGAATCGTAGCGGTCGAGGAGGGGGACGTGCGCATGAGGCCAGCGTAGGAAAAGCCCGTCGACGCAGACGAGGAGTAGGAGATCGATGACATCGCGGACGATCGCGCGGCGCCGTGCCCTTGCGACGACGACGCGCGAATCGATGACGACGGGAGGAGGCGCCCCAGCGTCAGAAACGCCGGGGAGCAGAATGCGTCGAACGGGCTTTTCCATCGCAGAGTGTTCGACGTTTGGGAGAGAGAGGTTATTCCAAATAATTGTGGCTCAGGCATTGCGCCTGAGCCACAAAAATCACCGGACCCGGATCGTCTGCGCGATGTAGTTTCCGTCGCCGTCGCGATAAGCCTTGATCACCACCGAATCGCCGACTTTCAACTGAATCGCGGTCGAGCTCGTCCCCGTCTTCGTGCGGATAGGCAGCTCGTCGAGCGCGTAGACGCGCACGGTGCGATTGTTGTTCTGCGTGTCGTGCAGCACGAGCTGCGGGCCGTCCGCAAGAGTCTGCGTGACCGTGCCGTAGATCGTCACCACGCCGAGATCGGGAACGCTGTCAGGCACCGCGGTGGCCGGGCCTTGCTCGATGGTCGTTCCGCTGTCGTCGGTGAAACGGATCGTCGTGGCCACGAACGTCGCGCCGCTGTAGGAACCGCTCAGCTCGACATGATCGCCGGCCTGCACGTCGCGTCCGCGCACGGGACGCCCGGACGGATCGGCCGCGCTGCGAAGATCGACGGAGATCGTGCCGCGCCCGGTGTCGAGCTGGATCACGTTGTTCGTGCGATCGACGCGCGTCACACGTCCGGTCAGCGCGCCGACGCCGCGCGATGCCGCGGTGCCGTTCGCTTCCTGCGAGCTCTGAATCACATCGATCGACCGCGCCCGGATCTCGTTTCCGGTCACCGCCGCGCCGCCTTCCGGCTCGACGCGGATGCGATCGCCGACTTCGAGATTCGAAACGCGGTACGTGTCGCCGCGATAACGCACCGGCGTTCCCTGAGGCGTGCGAACCGTCAGCACTTCGCGGCGATCGGTCACGACGACCAGCCGCCCTTCCTCGGGATTGACCTGCTGCAGAACGCCTTCAACGCGCCCGATGCGGTCCGGCGCGCTGCTCGGTGTCGTTCCCGAGGCGGTCGGAGTCGAAATCGACGTCGGCGTACGCGTCTGGCCGACGCCGGTTTGCGGAGCCGGAACTGCGCGGCCGAGGAGCGTCACGCGCTCCGCGCGGATGGTGCTGCTGCCGATCGCGACGCCGCGGACTTCGACGCGATCACCGACGCGGATTTCGTTGAAACCGGTCGAGCCGACGAAGATCTCCGGTGCGCCGTTGATCGTGCCGCCAAAGCCGTTGTACTGCGTCGATACCGAGTCCGTATCGATCGTGACTTGGTCGCTCAACGCACTGTCAGGCGTGAGGACCATGCGGCCCCGGCCGTTTTGTGTGTCGGCAACGGTGCCGACGATCGTGCCGCGGCCGCCTTCCTGCACGTCGCCGCTCGTCCGCCACACAGTACGATCCTGTCCGAATGCGGCGACAGCCGTGAGCGCCGCGAACGCGAAGATCGCTCGTAATCTGTTCATGAAGACCTCCTGCGCTTGAGACGGCGCAAGAGCGCTGCCAGTAACAGTTACGCGCGCGAGGCGACCATTTGCCCCGCGATCCAGCACTCGCGGACGACGCGATCATCGGCAGTGAAGATCAGCCCGGCGAGGAGATCTTCGACCGAGGAGGCGCGTTCGCTGCGAAGCGCCACGAGGGGCGTCGACTTCAAATCGAGCTGGAGAAAGTCGGCCGATTTGCCAACTTCGAGACTGCCGGACTCGGCATCGAGCGACAGCGCGCGCGCCCCGCCGAGCGACGCCAGGTACCAGAGGTGGAAGGGCGTCAGCGACACACTTTGCACCTGCTGCACTTTGTATGCGTCCGACATCGCCGTGAACATCGACGGCGTCGTGCCGGCGCCGATATCGGTGCCGAGGCCGACGGCAACGCCGGCCTCGAGCGTGTGATGGAGTTTGAAGAGTCCGCTGCCGAGGAAGAGGTTCGAGTTCGGGCAGTGGGCGATGCGCGTGCCGCGATTGGCGAGGAGTTCCAGCTCCTCTTCCGTCAGATGAACGCCGTGCGCGAGAACACTGCGCTCGTCGAGCAGACCGTAGTGGTCGTAAACGTCCGCGTACTCGGCCTCGGGAAAAAGATCGTGGACCCACTGGACCTCATTCTTATTTTCGGAGATGTGCGAATGGACATACGCGTCCGGAAACTCGCGCTTGAGCTGGCCCGCGGCTTCGAGCAATTCCGGCGTCGACGTCGGCGCGAAGCGCGGCGTGATCGCGTAACGCAACAGCCCGCGCTTGTGCCATTTCTGCAGTAGCGCGCGGCTTTGGTCGTACGAATCCTTCGGCGTCTCCAGCAGATTCGGCGGCGCGTTGCGATCCATCATGGTCTTGCCGATGATGGCCCTGAATCCGCGCCGCTCCGCCTCGTCGAAGAAGATGTCGGTGGCGCGTTCGTGGATCGTCGAAAAGATCAGCGCACACAGCGTCCCGTTGCGCAGCAGCTCCTCGAAGAAGATCCGCGCCACCATCTCCGCATGCTTCGGATCGCTGAACTTGGCCTCGGTGGGAAACGTGTAGCGGTTCAGCCATTCGAGAAGATCGCCGCCGTACGATCCGATCATCTCCAGTTGCGGCGCGTGCAGATGCGTGTCGACGAAGCCCGGCGTGATGAGGACGTCCGGCCCGAGCTGCGTCAGCGTGGAGCTTTGCCGCGGAACGTCGCGCCACGCACCGACGCCGGTGATGCGGTCGCCGTCGATGGCCAGATAGCCGTCGTCGTAGTAGACGTACGACTTCGCCGGCTCGACGGTGAAGGGATCAGCAATCGGCGAAAAAATCCGGCCGCGAAACAGTCTCACGCGCGCATTTTCGCACGCGGTTCACACGCCCGACGGAATCTCTTCCTCTTCCTCGGCCGGCCGCACGAGTTTCTCCAGGACGACCGCCTGGTGCGTGCCGGTGACCACCGCCACCGGCTCGGGCGCGTCGAGCGATTCGGAAAGCGCGATCGACGTCCTGGTCACCGACTCGATGAAGAGACTCTCGTTCGCCGGCGCCAGCGGCAACTCCGACTGACGCCGCATGCGCGCCGCGCGCTCCTCCGCTTCGCGAAACTCCTTGTTGAACATGAGCAGAGACGGCGCGACTTTCTCGTACAACTCGCACGTGGCGCGCACATCATCGAGGCAATAGTCGGCGATCTCGCGATGCCGCCCGGCGCGATACCACGTCTCGACCGAACGCCCGTCGAGCCCTTCGCCCTTCGACGTCTCGACGCCGAACACTTTGCACGCGAGATCGAGGTTGAACTTGAACTGCCGCGCGTTCGTCGTGCCGAAGAAGTTGAGCGCCTCGCGCAGATCGCAATTCGGATGATAGCCGTAGCGATACCCGACTAGGTCGCGCTTCGGAATGATGCCGTTGATCGCGGAACGGATCATCAGAAACGGCCCGTCGAACTGCCGGCCGTTGAAGGTGATGAAGCGCGAGTCGCCTTCGAAGAACTCCCAGAACTTTTCGAGGATCTGCTTCTCGCTGCCTGAGATGTAGGTTCGCTGTCCCGCTTTCTCGACCGAAAGCTGCGTCTGTCCCGGGACCTCGTACATCGCGCAGGAACGGCCGTCGTCGATGTTGATGACGCCGATGGCGATGATGCGTCCGCGGAACGGCGACAACCCGCCCGCACGCCGCGTCTCCTCGGCATCACCATCACTGAGTCCCTTGATCAGGTATTCGCGAACGTAAGCGTCGAGTTCTTCCCAGGGAGTGCCGACGGTTTCGATGTCGATGACGAGCTTTTTCATGGGGGTCCTTTCATATTAATTCACTGCAGTTGCATATGGAAATCTAATAGATGTATAGTCGGCGATCTACCATGAGTAGAGACACCAAGAAGCTGTTGCTCGATCTTGAGCTGCCGCTGGCGGAACGGCTGAAGGCAGTTGCTGAAGAGATTGGCGCAACCCAACTCGGCATCATCCGGGTCGCGCTTACAACTTATCTCCGGCAGCTAGATCCTACCGAGAGCGAACACTTCGTAGTGAAGTTGCCAGAACCTACAGCGGAAACCTTCGCTGCGTTCCGCGAAATCCGCAAATACCCGGACCGTACGAAGCTGATTGAATCGGCACTCCTCGACCATATCGATCAGGAGTGCGAACACGACGTGTCGCTTCGGCCGCGCATCGAAGAAGTGAAGAGCGTGCAGTCGCGAAAACGAATTCACGAAGTCAAAGAGGCGAGCATTAAGGGCGATTAAATGCGTGGGGTCCGCGTCGGTGGGGCGTCGGGTTCGTCACGCTTACATTATTGATGGGAACGTGAGGGCGGGCGCGAGGGAGCAAGTGAGGAGGTAGCCATGGGCACCCCAAGGAGTGCGAAGGCGCAAGAAACGGTGATCGGCAGGTTTAAACACACGACCGAAGTGTTTCCTAACGGGGTCACCAAAGAGATTCGCGAAGAGAAGACGATCACTTTGCGACGAGAGCCTGAGCCCGACCAATCGCCCGCGATCCCCGGTGTTGGTGAAGAGTTGGAGCTGCCTCCTACGTAATCTTCAACGTATCGAACAGCTCCTTCACCGCATCCGCCGACTTCTGCAGCGCGGCCTTCTCTTCCTCGGTCAGCGTGATCTC
>Ga0068854_100001496_pt1 | contig 14144 bp, 18 predicted proteins | sample KBSCornC42_FD_66590 | JGI IMG/M metagenome (GOLD analysis project Ga0068854, IMG submission 66590) | Corn rhizosphere microbial communities from Kellogg Biological Station, Michigan, USA - KBS Corn C4-2 | ecosystem: Host-associated > Plants > Roots > Rhizosphere > Soil ... | reverse complement strand
CATTATCCGACGCAAGGCCGACCAACTGGCTGCTCGCCAAGCATCCCGACCTTTATATGGCGGCAGCGCTGGCAATGGCGGAGTTCCGCGGCTGGAACGATGCGCGCCTGCCGTTGCTGAAAGCCTGGTATGATGAGCTGATCGCCGAAGTGAACGACGCCGGCTATCGTACCCGTCACGCCGGCGGCCCGATCCGGATGCGGGCGATGGTCACCGACGGTTCTGGCCTGGGATCGGGCTCCGGCGGATCGGCAGACGGCAGCGACCTATATCTGGTGGACGGCTGATGTCGCAGCGCCTCAGCACATCAACAACATTCCAGTCGCTAGAAGCGAGAGTACTCGAACTGGAGCAGGTCGCTCCTCTTCCCTCGACGTTGGAGAACAACAGCTATCTATCTGCAAGAAGGCACGATGGGATAGTCAGCCGCATCGCAGGCATCGCCGCGTCAGACACCCTCTACCTTGGCGGAATCGACGCGGCGGTCAGTGCCGTTGTTATAACGGCCGGTGGCTCCTCATCTATCGAACTTAAACCAGTGGGCACGAAGGTTTGGGGGTCACTGACTGTCTCTGACGTAGCTCAAGCTCCCGTCATCGTGGCACCAAGCGCCACCGGCTTAGGAGGCTCGATAGAAATATTGGGCTCCGGAGTGGCCGGCTATACCGGCATAGTTCAATTCCATAAGCTCGACGGCACCCGCAATGGGTTCATCGGCTTCAACGCCGAGAGCGGACCGATGCATTATGGGTCCGATACCGGCGCCGGCCATTATTTCGAGGGCGGGGTCGTTTCACCCGATCCGAACATGCGCTTCGGGCTGCGGTTCAACGGCACCGACGGCCTGATAGATTTCGATACCAACGACGCCTTCTATTTCAGCCGATCGGGCAACACGTTCATCTGGACGGTGGGCGGCACGAGCAGGGCCACGCTCGATGGGAGCGGCAATCTGATCGCGGCCGGCTATATAGCGCCGAACAGCGACACCAATTTCTATCTGACGTCCGCGGGCGGCCTACCCTATCTCGCGTTCGATGCGGGCGATACGATCGCTTTCAATCGCTCTACCAACACGTACGGCTTCAATATCGGCGGCGGATCGAAGCTGGACGTCAATGCGACCGGCATCACCGTGCCGGGATCGGTCAATGCGGGCAATTTCGTCCAGATCGGCGACGCCAATTTCTTCGCGCAGATCATCTCCGCCAAGCCGACGATCACGTTCGATAGCGGCGACACGATCAGCTACGACCGCGCGGCGAACAAATATTATTTCGCGATCGGCGGGGTGAATGTCGCGTCGATCGACGCGTCCGGCAACATGCGGCTGAAGGGCACGCTCACCCAATCGGTGACGCCATGACGCGGATCCTGTTCGGGGATTGGCTGCCCGACCAACCGGCCTTTGCGAGCCAGGGCCTGAGCCAGGCCGACGGGGTGGTGGCGATCGCGGGCGGCTATGCGCCGATCGCGGGCTTTGCGCCGATGAAGAACGGGACGCTCGCGGCGCGCTGTATCGGCGCAGGCGGATATCGCCATGCCGATACGCCCTATCTGTTCGCGGCGACGGCGACCAACATCTACACCTATTCGAGCGCGGGCTATGCCAGCGTCGCGAGCGGGATGGCGGGGACGCGCGACCTGGGCATGCGTTTCTGCCCCTATGGCGCCTATATGCTGGCGACGAACGGCACCGACCCGATCAAGCGGTTCGACCCTGCGTCCCCAAGCGTGATGACCAATCTGGGCGGGAGCCCGCCGACCGCGCGCTTTCTGGGCGTGGTGCGCGGCTTTGTGGTGGCGGGCTATGCCGGGGGCAGCGGGCTGCGCGTCGCCTGGTCCGACAATGGCAATTCCGCAAACTGGACGCCGGGCGGCGCGTCGCAGGCCGGCCAATATGACATGCCCGGCGGCGGCGACGTCACCGGCATCGTCGGCGGCGAATATGGGCTGGTGTTCCAGGAAGACCGGATCCTGCGCATGACCTATACCGCCGACGACACGGTCTGGCAGTTCGACGAGATCGTCACCGACGCCGGATGCGCCGCACCCAAGAGCCTGGCGAGCTGGGGCAAGCTGAGCTTCTTCTGGTCGAATCGCGGGTTCATGACGTGCGACGGCACGAGCGTGCAGGCGATCGGCGACGAGAAGGTCGACCGCACGTTCCGATCGCTGATCGACCGCGGTTATTATGGCGCGATGAGCGCGGTGGTGGACCCGACGCGCGCGCTCTACATGGTCGCGGTGCCGTCGGCGGACCCCGCGACCAGCGTCTTCCTCTACAATTATGCCGAAGGGCGGTGGACGACGGCGGCGCTGTCCAGCGAAACGCTGTTTCCGGCGCTGTCGCTGGCATCGAGCGTGGAGGATGTGGATGCGATCTACGCCTCGATCGACACAAGCGGGCTGGTGCTGGACGGGGCCGCGCTGCGCGGCGGCGTGCCGAGCGCGATGCTGTTCGACGGCGCGCACCGGCTGGGGACGCTGTCCGGTCCGAACATGGCGGCGACGATCGCGGATGCGACGCGCGAGCTGGCGCCGGGCGCGCGCAGCCGGATCCGGAGCATCCGCCCGCTGACGGACGCGGCCGGTGCGGCGGTCGCGGTGGCCGGAGCGAACCGGCCCGGTAATGCGATGACGGAGACGCGCTATGCGCAGGCGCAGCCCAACGGCCTGTTCCGATGCCGCGAGAATTGGAACCTGACTCGCGTCACGCTCAGCATCCCCGCGGGGACGGGCTGGACCTACGCGCAGGGCTATGACGCGGACGCGGTGGCGGGAGGGCGGCCATGAGCCTGCTGATCAGGGACAATGAGCCGAGCCAGGCGGAGTGGAACCGCAAGGCGCGCGATGCCGCCAACGGGCTGATCCGACGGCTGGCGGGATGCGGGACTACAGCCGAGCGGCCGGTGAAGGCCGTCACCGGGCAGATGTATTACGACACGACGCTGGGCAAGCCGGTGTGGCGGCATGCGAGCGGGGTGTGGAAGGACGCCGCCGGCGCCGTGGTTTGAAGCCATTCGAGGAGGGCATATGAGCATCTTTCTGCGCGATCCGGGCAATGGCGGAACCGCCCCTGTCGATGCCAGGCTGGCCGGTGCGGTGGGCGTGGATCCCAACCAACTCTTTCGGCAGACCGCGTGGATGCGCCCGGCCAAAGGCGGCATGTTCGCCAACAGCACACGACCGGTTTGCGTGGGACCGAAGTTCAGTCGGTTCTTCGCGGCCAACTACCTCCCCGCCTTACATGTTGCCGCGGCGCACGGGGCCGATGTCACCTTACCACTCGGCCTGGCAGCCAATGAGGGCAGCTGGGGGCAAAGCCGCATGGCACGGACGCAAAACAACGTCTTTGGCGCAACCCCCAACGGCGTGGACGGTGTCACCTATTCCTCGCCGGCATCAGCCTGGCAAAATTGGGGCCGCCAATGGGGCAAGCGCATCGACGGGGTCGGCAGCGATGCCGATCTTTTCCTGCAGCGGCTGGCGGCAGATAATCAGCGTGCCGCTGGCGCGATCGACAAACGCGGCCCGTACAATACGCAGAAAACAGAATCGCATGGCGATCCGGACTGGATGTCCAAATCGCGGAAGACGATCGACAGTGTCCGGAAGCGCCTGCCATTCTGGTTCGCTTCGGGATGCTGATCCTCCGTTCGCCACTGGACATCGGAACAAAAGGGGATCATGTTGGCCGATATTGATCCAGGCCGCACTTGACCCGATGGTCGCCGCAGCCGGTTTGCGGAAGGGGCGCACGGGGAATGCGATCGGCCGGTTTTCTCGCTCGCAGCAAGATACTGGCGACAAGCGGTCTGATAGCTTTGACCAGCATGCAGACGGACGCGCGCGTCGTCCATATCCCGGAAATATGCATGCGGGTGACCGTTCCGAATGGCCGGACCGTTTGCTCTGCGTCGAGTCCGACCTGGCACGCCACGCACGGCATTTCTTTCGACATAGACGCCCTCCGCAATTGCAAGGCAGAGGGACCGAAAATCAACAGGATCGGCATCTGGCAGGACGCGAATTCCGGCGATGATAGCCTCAAAGATTATACGGAAGCCGAGTGTGGCAAAACCTCCAGAGCCAAGTCGATGAAGCGAAACGGCTTACGGGTTTCGGGTATGCCGTCCTTCTTCTGCATGCGCCCGGATGACCGTTACGGCTTGAGAGTAAATCTTGTGGGATATGCAGGGGTTTGGGACGGAAAGCCGAGCCAGCCGGCAATCTTTTACAAGATCTGGATGGTCACCCAGCGAGACCGCCTCCACCACGATATGGCGGTCTTCGAGAAATTCGTGCGCAATGCCAGGGTCGAGGATAGCCGCTGCCTGGCAGAGCTAACCAGCTAAAGACCTGGCGGGAGTATATTCCCGCCTGCAAGCCCGCCTTGATCGAGCGAGGACAAACATGAGCGACTGGACCGGCTACCTCGAATGGCGGCCGGTGTTCGCGGCGGCGATGGATAGGCGGTTGCACACGCTCGAATGGCTGGATGCGCGCATCCTGGCGGGCAACGCGCAATTCTGGCGAAGCGATCATGCCGCCGCCGTCACCGAAATCCGCAATTATCCGACCGGTGCCTATGATGTGCACGGGCTGGTCGCGGCCGGCGACATAGGCGACGTGCGCGACCTGATCATCCCGCGGGTGGAAGCCTGGGGCCGCGCGATCGGGGCGCTGGGGATCGTGGTCGAAAGCCGGCCGGGCTGGGCCCGCGCGCTGCGGCCTGTCGGGTTCGAACCGCACCAGCTAGCGGTGCGTAAAATGCTCTAAGCACTAACCGCACATTGCACAAACCTGCCCTGCCCGAACGCCGCGGCGGGTGCGTCGTGCTGCGTCCGCAACCTCACCTTAAGGAAAACACCGATTGGCAATGTCGCGCCTGGCGGACAGTGGGCAGGTCGGTTGGGCGAGCCTGCGGGAAATCGCAATTATGGGGCGACGGGCCGCGCCCTTGGCCTTTCCCTGGAGACCCTACTTCGGGGTGCCGGCGCGGCCGAGGCGCTGGAGGCGCTCACGGGACGGACCGGTGCCGCGGCAAAAGGGGGAGGGAAGCCCGTTTCGGGGCCCGCCTTATGGCGATACCAAAGCTGGACAAAAGCAGATCAAAGAGGGTTATTATGCTCGGTGCGACTGAATTCTGGCCGGAAGGAGGCCGGCAGGGAGTGGGATTGGAAAAGAGGCAGATTTCACCATTTATCACGCTGTCCGTATCAATCATGATGCGCTCTTCGATCGCACTCGGCCTGGTCGGAATGATGGCGTTCGCAATCCTTGCTCTCGCCGCCGCCGGAGCGACGCTGGAAGATCCGGCAGGAGTCAGCCGTGTCGTTATCCTGATCGGCGCCTATATTGCGCTGGATCTGGGCGCGATCGCGGCAATAACACTCGCACCGTCGCGTAAATGGCCGTGGATCCTGGGGGGATCGCTGATTGCGGTCCCGCTGATCGCTTTGCGGACCCGATTGTAGCGACAGGTGCGGCAAAGACCGAGCCGGTCAAACCGTCGCACCGACACGTAGGATCGGCGGAGACACGCATGGCCGATTGGACCGCTTATTTGCGGTGGCGGCCGGCTTTCGCAGAGGCGATGGACGCGCGGCTGGTCGAAAGCCGGCCGGGCTGGGCCCGCCCGCTGCGACCTGTCGGGTTCGAACCGCATCAGCTGGCCATCCGCAAAAATCCGTAAGGGGATCGACGCGCGGGCACCGCGCAACCCTTCGGACAGCACATTCTCGCATCGCCGGCTCAGGCATCCGGTCCGCCTGCCGGCGCGGAAGCGGCCCGCTGTCGGCCATCCGCCAAGCTCACAAATAAGGAAACGATCGATGGGACTCTCTTCGAGCAAAACCAAGACGCAGAGCAGCACGAGCTCGACCCCGCTCGACCAATATGCCCCCTATATCTCGCGGGGCCTGACCAGCGCGCAGGTGGTTCTCGACAACAATCAGGCCGATCTGAACCAGATGAGCCACAGCGCTTATGGGCTGTACAACAATCTGGCCAATTCGATCACGAACGGCAGCGGCTTCGTCAGCGGCGCGCAGAATGTGGCGGCCAACCTCATCAATGGTGGCGGGCCCGGTGCCGCGACCTATCAGAGCCTGCAACAGGCCAGCGCGAACGATCCGTCGATCGCGGCGCTCAAGGCACTGGCGCAAGGCGGCAGCAACCCGGGTCTCAGCGCGTTGCAGGGCATGACCGCCCAGAGCGCCAATCCGGGTAGCGCGAGCTATTACCGGGACGTGCTGGGCGGCAAATATCTGGACAGCGGCAATCCCTATCTGGGCGCGATGCTGCAGCAATCGGACGATGCGGTGACCAGGGCCGCCAACCAGCGCTTCGCGGCGGCGGGAATGGGGGCGGGATTGTCGACCCCCTATCTGGACGTGCTGACGCACAATCTGGCCGATGCCGAGAACAAGCTGCGTTACCAGGATTACGACAATGAGCTCAACCGCATGACGCAGATCGGCGCGCAAGCGGACGCGGGCTATAATGCGGCGCAGGACCGATCGCTGAACGCGGCGAGCAGCCTGGGCAACCTCTACAACCAGACGCAGCAGCAACAGCTTGCCGCCGCGCAGGCGCTCGGCAGCCAGACCAATGCCGACAACCAGACCGCGCTGGGCGCCGCCAACGGCAGCGTCGCGTCGATCATGCAGGCGCTGGGGCTGACCGGCGGGCTAGCCGACGCGCAATATGCGGGCGTGGCGCCGGCAATGAGCGCGCTGCAGGCAGCGGCCTCCATCCCCTATACCGGGGTCAACAATTACGCGAACCTGGTGAACGGGCTGACCGGCAAATATGGCAATACGAGCACCAACAGCACGGAGACGACGAGCGGAAATATCGGCCAGATGCTGAGCGGCCTCGCGGGGTCGGCGCTGTCCAGCTACGTCGGCAGCCCGAATTTCGCGAGTTTGCTCAAATCCGACGTTCGGGCGAAGCGGGACATTCGCAAGCTTGGAACGCTTCAGGACGGGCTGGGTGTCTATCATTATCGCTACCTGTGGGACGACACTCCGCACATCGGCGTGATGGCGCAGGAGGTAGCAGCCCTCCGCCCGTGGGCGCTGGGCCCGATCCAGGACGGCTATATGACCGTCGATTATGGCGCGCTGTAATCCCACGATGACGCCCTCCCGGAAGATCAGCGCCGCGCGGGGGCAGACCCTGATTCCCAAAAACGCAAAACTCAAACGGCTTTACCGCTTGCGCGGAAGATATTCCTGATCGTTCGCCCGGCATGCGCGGCGGCGAGACCGATCGCCCTGCACGCGCGCAGTGGCCACCGAACCTGACAATTTCACGACATGAAAGGACTGAGCATGGCCAAATCCGCCGTGACGGATTGGGACGTCACGCCCGCGAACAATTCAGACATCGCCGGAATCAACATCAGCGAAGGCTGCCCGGCGAGCGGCATCAACGACGCGATCCGCACCTTGATGGCGCAAGTCGCGACCTGGCTGGCCGGGACGAGCGCGCCTTTGCCCAAATCGGGCGGCGCCGTGACCGGGGCGGTCACCAATCTCGGCACGGGATCGACGGTGATCGACGGCGGCGGGACCGCGCGCATGGTCGGTTATCGCGCGATCCCGCTCGTCACCAAGAGTGCGAGCTATCAGATTGCGCTCGGCGATGTGGGCCAGGGGCTTTCGACCAACGCCGGCATCACCGTGCCGCCAAATGCGACCACGGCTTTTGGGATCGGGGATACGATCGCCGTCTATAACAACAGCGCCTCGAACATCATTATCACGCAGGGCGCGGGCGTGACGCTGCGCCTGGTGGGCACATCCACCACGGGCAGCCGCACGCTTGCGGCGCGTGGACTGTGCACCTTGCTGAAGGTCGGTACCGATGAATGGATCGTCAGCGGCGGAGGGCTGTCGTGAGCGGGATCGCGATGGTCGCAACCGCCTATTCACCCCCTCCTCCGCCTATGAGTTCCGGGCCGCTCAGCTGCTGGGTGAACTTCGCGCCAAGCGGCGGGATCGCGTTCAACGTCTCGGGCGCTAGCGGCGATCTGTCCGGCCAGGGCTATGGCATCATCCAATATGATCGCTCGGGCGGCACGCCGCCCTTTACCGAGAGCCTGACGATCCAGGGCGATCCCAGCGGAAAGCTGGGCTTCGACGATAATGGCCTGGGGGCGACCGCCGTCTCTTATACAGGCTTCGGCCTGAATGAAGTCGAGAGCGGTTGGATCAAATATACGGTGACGGACGGCACGGGCACGATCGTGAATGCACGCTATCCTGCAACCGGAATGCTCAGCGTCACCAGGACCAGCTGAGCATTGCCGCTATTCCCAACCTTCTCGCGTGTGGCCGCTGACTAATCCGAGAAGCGCTCGGCCTCGCGCGCGCACGGTTGGCAGATACGGTCGCGCGCCGGCAGATAAACGCCGCAGCGCGAGCAATGCGACGGATCGTGCGCTAGGTCGTAAAGGGACTGAGCCCAACCGCGCAGCACGCCGGAGACACCTTCACGTGCCGGGGCCACCGGAACCCTCGCGGGTTCACTCCTACGCGACACGAACTTCATGGTTGATTCCTTCGCCCTCCATAATGCGTGGGTCGTCGGGGCAAATCCATTTATCGGAAGATAGTGATCGCCCTATCGGGCGGTCAGGTTTTGGGGGATTCATGACCCTGATCGACACATTTCCCGCCTGGGCGCCCTTGTGCGGGGCGGCGCTGGGCGGCGGCGGAATCGGCGCCGGAATCCGCCCCATCCTCGATTATTGGAAAAGCCGGCGACGCCAGACCGACGAGGTTGCGATGGGGCTGGTCGAGAAATTGCAGGCGCGGATCGAGCGGCTCGAGGAAGCGCAAGCCGCCGAGCGGCAATTATGCGATGCCAAGCTTTCGGTGCTGCGCCACGAGCTGCGCAACGTGAAGGGCAACTTCGACGCGCTGCTGCTCGCGATCGAGATCGCGCCCGAAAAGGCGGCCGAAGTGGTCGCCCGGGTGAAAGCGCGACGCAAGGCCGCCTGACCGTCTCAAAAATCGAAGGAACCGATCATGTGGACCTGGGATCAGTCCGCGGGGCTGTTGACGCGCGCGGGCAAGAGCTGGCGCGGTTACAGCGGCGCGGGGCGGGGCAAGAACAATCCCGCGATGCAAGCGGCGGTGGGTGTCGGCCCGATCCCGCAGGGACTCTGGACCGTCATCGCCCGCCGGGACAGCCCAAGCACTGGCCCCTGTACCCTCGTTCTGGTTCCGGATTCGAATAACGAAACCTTCGGGCGATCCGAATTCCGCATCCATGGCGACAGCATCGCGCATCCCGGCACCGCCAGCCATGGCTGCATCATCCTGCCCCGCGCGGTGCGCGACGCGATCTGGGCGAGCGGCGACCGCAGGCTTGAGGTGATCGCCTGATCTGTTCTGCCCGGCCGATGACCGGCCGAGCCAACCCCGAGGAGACTGACATGACCGACGCCAAAAACTGGTGGCAGAGCCGTACCGTGTGGGTGAACGTGGTTGCGACCCTGTTCGCCGTGCTGGGAACGTTCAAGCTGCTGCCCGCCAACATCGATCAGGACAGCGTGGTTACGGCTATCATGGGCGCGGTCGCGGTCGCTAATGTCGTGTTGCGATTGGTGACGCGCCAGGCAATCGCATGACGGGTTGAGCAATCATGTTCGGAAGGCTGATGATAAGCGCCGCGGTCGTTCTGGCCGCGGCGCTTTTTGCATATCTGGGGGACCGGCTCATCAACGCTTATGGCGAGGCACGCTATCAGAGCGGGCTGGCCGATGGGCAGTTGAAGCAGATGCCAGTCATCCTCGCCGCAAATGAGAAGGTTACCCAGACCGCATTGGATGCGCGCGACCGCATCATAGCCGCGGACGGCACGCGCGATGCCGAACTCGGCCGGCTGCTTCCCGAAATCCTTTCCGCGCAAGACAAGGTGACCACTTATGCTGCGAGCACTGCCGGTCGGGCTGATTGCCTTGGTCCTGACCGGGTGCGAGGGATCGAAGCCGATCGCCTCGCCCTCTTTCCTGCCCCCACCCCCAGCGAGGCCGGCAGCGACGCAGCCAGACCCGTGCCGACCGACGCCGCTCCTGTCCCAGGCGGATCATAGGCTGAACAGCGCGGAGGCCGAGCGTGCGATCCGCAACGGCGACGCCGACCTCGCCCGATGCCGGACAGATCGCGACCGCTATCGCAACGCGTGGCCGCGCTAGGTGGCTGGCCGCAATCCGGCCATTCCCCGTCTGACCGGAGCCTCCTCGCCGCGCGAGTAAGTGCCGACCAGCAAGCCAGCCGCGAGTACGCGGCCCTCGAGCGCAGCAACCAATTCGTCCCGGCCCGGATTGGGGCCCATTGGCGGCACGTCCTTCAGCGCGAAGAGCTGAAACACATAATCGTGATTGCCATGGCCGGTCGGCGGATCGGGCGGAAGCCAGCCTTCGGTATAGAAGCTGTTACGGCCCACATCCCCGCCGATCCTGCCCTTTCCATCGGGCGCGATCGCGCCTTCCGCCAGGCGGCGCACGTCGGGGGGAATGTTCCACACGACCGCATGAACGAACGGGTAAGGCGCGGGGGCGTCGGGATCCTCGACAATCAGCGCAAAGCAAGCGGTGCCCTCAGGCGGATTGCGCCACAGCAAGGGCGGCGAGACGCCCTCCCCATCCGCGCTGAAGCGTTCCGGCAGCCGCGCACCATAAGCGAAAGCCGGGCTTTCGAGCTCAAGGCTTTCCGACCCGACATCGAGGTCGGGATTGACGATTACCAGCTTGGAATGGCCGGCGCGTACGCCGCGAAGCATCGCCCCCAACCATTGTGGAACATGTTCGAGCATCGCCCGCTCTCCATCCGTGGGTGAGCATAACGATTGGGGCGGCGCGCCGCTCCTGACTTTTCCTGGTTGCCGACTTTTGCCTAAATGGGCTGTGGTTCAGGCTAACCGGACTATCGGGCGCTCATGAGACGACGCCCCGTCGCTGCCGCGATCCTGGTGATCGCCGGGCTGTTGCTGCTCGCCCTGATGGCCGCCTGGATCCTGCGTTTCCGCATTGCGACCGGGATGGTCGAACGGAGGCTGGCGGCAGCGCACGTACCCGCGTCCTACCGGTTGACGAAGATCGGGCCGCTTCGTGAGCGAATGGAGAATGTGCGGATCGGAGATCCAGCAGCCCCCGACCTGATCGCGCGGCGGATCGATGTGGAACTCGGCTATGGCTGGAGCGGGCCCACCGTGCGCGCTGTCCGCGTCGACGGCGTGCGTCTGAGGGCCCGGCTCGACCGTGAGGGGCTAAGCCTTGGCGCGATCGACCGGCTGATGCCCCGATCGACCGGTGGGCAAAGCAAATTGCCCGATCTGACATTGAGCCTGCACGACGTTCAGCTTGCCCTGGCGACGCCCAACGGCGCGATCTGGGCGAGGATCGAGGGCACGGGCAATCCGCAGCTTCGGTTCCGCGGGCGTGCACGGGTGGAGGCACCGGCCCTGCGCCTGGCCTCGTGCAAATTGAGCGCGGTGGCGGCGACATTGAAGGTCGGCGCGATCGCGGGGAGACCGCAAGCGGAAGGACCGGCACGGATCGGGCAGACCAGCTGTACGGCCTTGCGACTGGGAGCCGGCAACGCGCAGATCGCGCTGTCATCCGACCAGGTCTTCGAAAAAGTCGATCTGGACGCCACCCTCGATGGTTTTGGCGGGCAGGCGGGGCCTGCGCGTTTCGCCGGCGTGCGCGGACCGATCAGCGCCTCGGGCCGGATCGGAGATCTTTCCGCGACCGCCCATCTTGGCGTGAAGTCGCTGTCATTGCCCGAGGCCGCCCGGCGCGTCGCGCAATCGGCTGGAATGCTGGCAGGAACGCCCTTGGGACCGGTAGGCAGGCGGGCGATCGAAGCTGCGGCGCGGGCGCTGGCGAGGGCCGATGCCGTCGCCGATCTGACCGCGATGCTGCACGGCACACAGGCGGATTTCCAGGTTCGGAAGATCGACTTCGCCGATGCGACCGGCGGCCGGATACGGGTGATCGCGCAGGGTGGAATCAGCTGGGCCGCGCAAGGCTGGCGAGCGGACGCAGACATATCGACCGGCGGCGGCGCGCTGCCGGCGATGGAGATCCAGCTGCGACAGGCCGCGCCGGGTGCTCCACTGAGCGGGACGGCACGGCTTTCCGATTATCGGACTGGCGCGGCCCGGCTTGGCGCGACGCCCTTGCGCTTTGCCTGGGATGGGCGGCGCGTGCGCTTCGATACAATCTTGCAGGTCGATGGGCCGGTCAGCGGCGGATTCGTCAGCGGGCTGACAGTGCCGATCCATGGCGTAGCGACGGCCGAAGGCGCATTGGTCGTGGACCGGGGCTGCCAACCGGTGAGTTTTCGGCAATTGCAGCTCGCCAGCTTCAGCTTCGACGGCACGCGCCTCTCGGTCTGCGGCCGCCCGATCGTGACGCAGTCAGACGGCCTGATGCGGATCGACGCGCGTAGCGGGCCGGTACGACTGGTTGGCCGAACCAAAGATGGCGCGCCGATAATATTGAGCGCGGCGCAGTTCGGGGTGACGGAGGCGGGCTTCACTGTCGGCGGTGCAGATGCGGCTTTGGGTGCGTCCGACCGGCAGACGCATTTCGCGATCGCCCGTCTCGACGGCCGGTTCGACAGTAAGGGCGTCGCGGGAAAGTTTGGCGGCGCGTCAGGCGCGATCGCCAACGTGCCGCTCAATATCGCCGAAGCGGGCGGTGCGTGGAGCCTGACCGGCGGATTGCTGTATTTGAAGGGCGATTCGCGGGTCAGCGACGCCGCGGCCGCAGCACGATTCAATCCGCTTTCGACCGACAATGCTTCGCTCGAGTTGAAAAACAACGCGATCCGCGCCACCGCCATCCTGCGCGAACCTTCCAGCAAAACGGAGGTCGCCGCAGTCAGCGTCGAGCATGATCTGTCTTCTGGTGCGGGTCATGCGCTGCTCGACGTCAAAGGCATCAGCTTCACGCCCAAGGGGCTGCAGCCCGAGAAACTGACGCCGTTGACGCTGGGCGTGATCGCCAATGTCGCGGGCACGGTTTCGGGCGACGGCCGGATCGATTGGGGCCCGAAAGCCGTGACCAGCAGCGGCACTTTCGGCACCGACCGGATCGACCTCGCGGCCGCTTTCGGCCCCGTGACGGGGATCAAGGGCCAGCTGCATTTCACCGATCTACTGGGGCTGGTCAGCGCACCGGACCAGGAAGCGGTGATCGCCGAGATCAATCCTGGCGTGCAGGTCGCCAATGGCGTGGTCCATTATCAGCTGACCGGCCAAAGCCGGGTCAAAGTGGAGGATGCAAGCTGGCCATTCGCGGGCGGCACGCTCAGGCTCGATCCGACCGTGCTGGATTTCGGCGCGGAAGCGGAGCGGCACCTCACCTTCCGCATCGACGGCCTGGACGCTGCGGCTTTCGTGCAGCAGCTCGATTTTCCCAACATCTCCGCCACCGGCGTTTTCGACGGTGTGCTGCCGATGATCTTCGATCAGAGCGGCGGCCGGATCGAGGCGGGGCAGATCGTCGCGCGCAAAGGCGGCGGGACGCTCGCTTATGTGGGCGAGCTTAGCAATGCGGAACTCGGCACGATGGGCAAGCTGGCTTTCGATGCGCTCAAGGCGATCCGTTATTCCAGCCTGGACATCAGTCTCGATGGGCGGCTCGACGGCGAGATGGTGAGCCGCGTGCGTTTCACCGGCGTGCGCGAGGCGACGCCCGAGCAGAGCCTGATCACGCGGCTGATCCGCAACCTGCCCTTCCGGTTCAATATTCAGATCCGCGCGCCCTTCCGTGGGCTGGTCGGGTCGGCGCGCGCTTATATGGATCCGCGCCTGTTGCTCAATCAGGCGCAGCCCGCGCCTCCTCCCCCATCGGCTACGCCGGGTGAACCGGCCGTTCAGACCAAGGAAAGCGGAACCATGCGATGAAGACGCTATGCTTGACGATGAGCCCTTCGGGTGCGAGCCCTTTGTCCATGAAGTGGCTTATCCCTTGCCTGGGTCTGGCCTTGGGCGGTTGCGTGACGGTGAAGGCGCCGGACAAGCCGATCGAGATCAACCTGAACATCAACGTGAAGCAGGAGGTCGTCGTCAGCCTGAAGAAGGATGCCGAGGACTTCATTGCCAACAATCCGGAC
>Ga0068854_100001471_pt1 | contig 14274 bp, 11 predicted proteins | sample KBSCornC42_FD_66590 | JGI IMG/M metagenome (GOLD analysis project Ga0068854, IMG submission 66590) | Corn rhizosphere microbial communities from Kellogg Biological Station, Michigan, USA - KBS Corn C4-2 | ecosystem: Host-associated > Plants > Roots > Rhizosphere > Soil ... | reverse complement strand
GCGACGCTGACGACGTCGCTCGACCGTCGCCGTGCGCGAGGACTCGGGGACGGGCTCGCAGGGCAACCGGCGTGCCGCGCCTCGTCGCGACGCCGCGGCCGGAGGTCAGCCGACGACAGCGCGCTGCGCCGCCCGGGTGATCGTCTCGGTCGCCAGCGGCAGCGGCGACTCGAAGCCGATCCGTTCGGCGACGAAGCGGCGCAGGGCATCGTCGAGCGGCGCCATCAGCGCGGCGCGCTCGCTCGCGAGCACGCAGTGGCGCGGCCGCGGCGCGAGCTGGTCGAGCGCGGCAGTGGTGCACGGCTGCAGGCTCGCCGCATCGACGCCCGCGAGCTCGGCGGCGCGCGCGGCGAGCTCGTGCCAGCTGACGTCGCCGTCGTTGACGAGGTGCCAGACGCCGCTCTCGCCGTCGATCAGCAGGTCGAGGCAGACGTGGACGAGATCGGGGACGTAGGTCGGCGAGACGCGCACGTCGGTCGCGGCGCGGAACGGCTCGCCGCGTGCAAGCGCGGCGAGCGCGTGGTGGACGAAGTTGTGCGCGTCCCACGGCCCGAAGAACGCGCTCGTTCGCACGACCATGGCCTGCGGCAGCAGCGCGAGGACGTCGCACTCGCCCTGCGCCTTGCTGCGGCCGTAGACGTTGAGCGGAGCCGGCGCGTCGCTCTCGACCCAGGCGCGGTGGCCGCGGCCGTCGAACACCTGGTCGCTCGAGAACGTCAGCAGCCGGATGCCCGCAGCCGCGCACTGCGCTGCGAGCGTCGCCGGACCGATCGCGTTCTCGCGAAAGCATCGCTCGACGTCGCTTTCGGCGTCGTCGATGCGGCAGTAGCCGCTCGCGTTGACGATCGCCCACGGCTTCCATTGCGCGATCGCGCGCGCGACCGAGCCGGAGTCGGCGATGTCCATCGCCGCGCGATCGAGGACGCGGCAGGCGAGGTTGCGCTCGCGGCAGATCGTCGCGAACGCCCTGCCGAGCGTTCCGCTGGCGCCGCTGATGAGGATCGGGGACACGTCTTCTCCATGTGCAAGCGGACGAAAGCCCGCGAGGGTGGTGATCGCCGCGCGCGGCACGATCGGCTTGGCGATGAAGCGATCGGCGCGGCGCCACCAGCCGTCGCCGTCGAGGACCGGGTGGCTCGGCTTGTGCCCGGCCGCGAGCTCGGCGATGAGTGCCGCCAGCGCGGTGGGTCGCGGCTGCGCAGCGCGAACATCGAACGGGCCCGGCTCGTAGTAGCCGCGGCATTCGCCGAGCAGGCAATCCCAGTCGAACGATCCGAGCAGCGACCAGGCCGTCACCGCGCGGACGTCGGCGCCGGCTGCGCGCGCGCTCTGCGCCGCGCGCCAGATCTCGTGCAGCCAGCGCAACTGATCGTCGCGACCGCCTGCCAGGTGTGCCTCGGTGATCGCGATCGGGATCCGGTAGCGCTGCCACGTGTCGTGCAGCAGCGACGCGATCTGCGGCGCCGGCAGCGCCAGGACGCGCACCGATTCGATGTCGACGAACTCGATCTCGCAGTGGCTCGCTCGCGCGCGGTCGGGGTAGCGCTCGACGCGGTGGTCGAGCCAACGCTCGCTCGTCACGTAGTAGTTGACGCCGACGATGTCGGGAGGGCACGGATGCTCGGCGAACCAGAGGATCTCGGCCGCGTCGGCGCCGTTGTCGCGCAGGTAGCGCCAGAGCGGATGGCGCTCGTCGACGCGACCGCAGAGCAGATCCCAGGCCAGCCAGCAGCGCTCGTTGTAGAAGTCGACGACCTCGGCGATCGCCGCGGTGCCGTAGGTGCGGCTGAGATCGTCGGTCTGCACGAGCCGCGCCTCGGGATTGACGCGGCGGATCGCGGCCATCGCGAGCACCGTCGCACGGCACTGGTGGAGCACGGCGCGCACGAACGACGCGTCGTCGCGCGCGTGCGGGTACCAGACGCCGTAGAGCGCGCTGAAGCGCGCCGTCGTCAACGGCTCGTTGACGGGCGTCCAGTCGCGCACCCAAGGAAAGCGCTCGGCGGCCGCACCGGCGTACTGCGCGAGGCCGTCGGCGAAACCGACGTCGAGCAAGCTCGTGTGGCGCGGTCCGCTGCCGTGATGGACAAGCCCGACGATCGGCTCGATGCCGAGCTCGCGCAGCGCGGCGAGGCGTCGCTCGGGCCACGTCCAGTCGGCGTGGGCGAGGCCCGCGGGCGCGGTCCGCTCCCACAGCACCGGATAGCGCAGCGCGCGGATGCCGAGCGACGCGAAGCGCTCGAGGTCGTCGTCGCGGGCGCAATGGCCGCTGCGCTCGAGCTGGGTGAAGTAGGTGTCGCGGACGCGGTTGACGGTGCACTCGACTCCACCCCACATCTCGAGCGGCCGCGCCTGGGCGTCGCTCTCAGGGCAGGAGGATCCCTCGTGGCTGGAATGGATGTCGGACATCGTGCGAACGGCTGGTTTCGGAGCGCCTCGCCGGGGCAATTCGCGCGCCTTCGCCACCGTCGCGGCGATCGGCACGCGGTTTGCCTGGCGGCGTGCAACGCCACAGACGCCACAGGAGAACGTATGGCCGATGCCAGCAAGGCCGCCAAGAAGGCGGGCAAGGGCGCGCGCGGCGCGAAGGACGACGCCATCGCGCTGCTCACGCAGGACCACGCCGATGTCCGCAAGCTCTTCGCCGAGTACGACGAGCTCGCGACCGACCAGGCCGAAGGCGAGGAGCGCCAAGCGCTCGCCGAGCAGATCTGCGCGATGCTCACGGCACACGCGACGATCGAGGAGGAGATCTTCTATCCGGCCGCGCGCGACGCCGGCGTCGAAGCCGACCTGCTCGACGAGGCCGAGGTCGAGCACGCCTCGGCCAAGGACCTGATCGCCGAGATCCGCGCGATGTCGCCCGACGACGATCTGTACGACGCCAAGGTCAACGTGCTCGGCGAGTACGTCGACCACCACGCCGACGAGGAAGAAGGCGAGATCTTCCCGGGCTGTCGCAAGGCGAAGATGGACCTCGCCGGGCTCGGCGCCGCGCTCGCCGAGCGCAAGTCGGAGCTGCTCGCCGAGTCGCCCGCCTGACGCCCGCGGGGCGCCCGCGAGGGCGCCCAATCGTTCACGCTTTTCGCGTGCGCGACTGCACTTTCACACATTTCGCCTCGCGAAGTTGCGGAAGACTGGCAGCCGCACCGAAAAGCATGCATGCGCACGGACCGGACCTTCTCCAGCCTCCGCTCGTTGAAGGTCCGCTTCGCGCTGGCAGGCGCGCTGCTCGTCCTCGCCAGTGTCGCGCTGACGGTGATCTTCGTGCTGCGCGAGGTCGGCCGCAGCACCGAGCAGGTCGTCCTCGATTCGCAGGAAGATGACGCGCGGAGGCTCGCCGCCGCGATCTCGCTCAGGCTGGTCGGGCTGCAGCGCGCGTTGCGCAGTGCGGCGCTGCAGCTGCCCGCCGCGGCGCTCGACGACCCGCCGCGCCTCAGCGAATTCATGCGGGCGCAGCCGGTGCTCGGCACCATGTTCTCGAGCGTCTTCGTCGCCGGCGCCGACGGCGAGATGCTTCTCATCGACGACGAGAAGGGCCTGCGCGAGCCGCACCTCAGCGTCGCCGACCGCGACTACTTCAAGGAGACGCTGCGCGAGCGGCGCCCGATCGTCTCGCGCGTGGCGATGTCGCGCGTCACGGGAGAGCCGTTCGTCGTCCTGACGATGCCGGTGTTGGCCAGCGACGGCCGCGTCGCCGGCGTCTTCGGCGGATCGCTGCGGCTGTCGAGCCGCTCGCCGTTCGCCGACCTGACGCAGGGCGGCGAAGACCGGCACTCGATGGTCGTCACGATCGTCCTCGACGCGCGAGGCCAGGTCCTTTCGCACCCCGACCGCGACTGGGTGATGCGCGACGGCGCTGCCGAGCCGCGACTCGCCGCCGTGCTGCAGGACTGGCGGTCGCGCGGCAGCCCGGTCGAGCCCGGCGGCTACGCGGTGCGCGCGGGCGACCACGAAGTCGGCATCGCCGGCGTTCCCGACGCCGACTGGCTCGTGCTGCGCGTCGGACGCGTCGACGACCTCCTCGCCGGCGTCGTCGAAGGCGAGAAGCGCGCCCGCTGGCTCGCGTTCGGCGTCGCCGTGCTCGGCGGCATCCTCATGCTCGGCATCACGTTCTGGTCGCTGCGCCCGCTCGCGCAGCTCAAGCGGCGCGCGTTGCAGCTCGTCGCCGAGGACGCCGACGTCGAAGCCGGCTGGCCCGACCTCGGCGGCGAGCTCGGCGAGCTCTCGCAGGTGCTGCAGCACGTCATGCGCGAGCGCCACGCGAGCCAGGCGGCGGGGCAGCTCCTGCTCGCGAAAATGCGCGCGGTGATGGCGAAGGCGCCGGTCGGCATCGCATTCACGCGCAACCGCCGCTTCGAGCTCGTCAGCGACGAATTCAACCGCCTGCTCGGCTACGAAGGCTCGGGGCTCGACGGCGAGATGGCGCGCGTCATCTACGCCTCCGACGAGTTCTATCAAGGCCTCGGCACGCGGGTCGGCGCCGCGTTCGGAATGGGCCGGGTGTTCTCGGAGGAGATCGAGTTCGTCCGCCGCGACGGCAGTCGCTTCTGGGGCCATCTGCTCGGCGCTCCGGTGAGCCCGCACGACGCCGGCCAGGGAACGATCTGGACGCTCGGCGACGTCAGCGAGGAGCGCCGCAAGCGCGATGCGCTGTCGTGGGCGGCGACGCACGACGCCCTCACCAACATCGCGAACCGCCAGCAGTTCGAGAGCCAGCTCGCCGAGCATCTCGCCGACCGCCGTCGGCGCGAGGTCGCGTGCATGCTCTACATCGACCTCGACGGCTTCAAGGCGGTCAACGACGCCGCCGGCCATGCCGCGGGCGACCAGCTGCTGCGCGACATCGCTGCGCTGCTGCTCGCGCGAATCCGCTCGATCGATCTCGCGGCACGGCTCGGCGGCGACGAGTTCGGCGTATTCCTGCGCGCGTGCGCGCTGCAGACCGCGCTCGGGATCGCCGAGGAGATCCGCAAGCGCATCGATGCCCACGTGCTGCATTGGCACGGCAAGGTCTTCAGCGTCGGCGTCAGCATCGGCGTCGTCCAGATCGAGGACTCGTACGCCGACGTCGCGAGCGTCATCGCGGCCGCCGACGCGGCCTGCTACGCCGCCAAGCACGCCGGCCGCAACGTCGTTCGCAGCGGCGGCTCGGGGCTGCGGCTCGTCCACGACGGCAAGGGCTGACGTCGCCTCGCGCGCCGAGCTCGCTCAGAATTCGCCGGCGCAGCGCGCCATCCAGTCGCGCATCGCATCGGTGATGCGGTCGAGGACGGCGATGTCGTTGCTGCCGCTGCTGCGGCGGACGTGGAACGCATGGTCGGCATCGGCGATCGAGACGAGCGTTGCGCGCTCGCCGAGCCGTTCGACGAGCGCGCGGACGAGGCCGAAGTCGGCGAGCTCGTCGCGCGTGCCTTGCACGAACAGCATCGGCTTGGCGACGCGATCGAGGTGCTCGCCGCGCTCGCTGCCGGGACGCCCGGGCGGGTGCAGCGGGAAGCCGACGAAGGCGAGCCCGCGAACTCGGGGGAGCGCCGCGTCGGCGTCGGCCTGCGACGTCATCCGGCCGCCGAACGACTTGCCGCCGGCAAAGAGCGGCAGTTCGGGCCAGCGCGTGCCCGCGGCGGCGACCGCGGCGCGCACCGCGGCGTGGGCGACGCGCGGCAGGTCGGGTCGGCGCGCGCCGCGCTCCATCGCCGGGAAGTTGAAGCGCAACGTCGCGACGCCGCGCTCGGCGAGCCGCGTCGCGACGTCGGCCATGAAGGCGTGGTGCATCCCGGCGCCGGCACCGTGCGCGAAGACGTACGCGGCGCTGCAATCGCTGCCGCCGAGCGCGAGCGCCGAGACGTTGCCGCTGCCGGCGACGTCGAGCGTGAGCGCGACCTCGCCTGCGCTCGTCATCCGAGAAACGCGGCGCGCAGCATGGAAGGATCGGATGGGCGATTGCGGGAGTGCAGACCTCGGATCATGCACGCTCACGCCGTTGCGCGGACGCGGTCGCTGCGTTGCAGCCATTGCCACGCCGTCGCCAACCCGCACGCGACGTACGCGAATCCGGCCGGAACCCACATGATCAGCCCGCCGAGCTGCTGGTCCTCGAGCGGATCGAGCCCGAACGCGATCGTGCGGCCGGCGTAGGTCGGGTACCACGCGATCGGCGACAGCGCGAGCAAGGCGCCGAGCCCGGCGGTGTGGATCATCGTCGTGAAGAGCGACGCCATCGCGGCGCCGCCGTTGCGTCCGGGGCGACGGCCGAGCACGCTCCACCAGTAGAGCAGCGCGCCGATCAGGAAGCACGCGTGCTGCAGGATGTGGACGCCGTCGTTCGCGAGCGCCGCTTCGAACCACGCCGGGATGTGCCACAGCCAGAGCGCGAGGGCATGGATGAGCCACGCCGCGAGCGGCGCGGTGACGACGAGCCAGGGCCTGCGCCACGCGGGCCGGTGGAAGAAGCCGCCGAGGCCGCGACGCCAACGCTGCGGCAGCGCCCACGTCCAGGCGCCGAGCGGTCGGGCGAGCACGAAGAGCGGCGCGGCGACGACCATCAAGGCTTCATGCTGCAGCATGTGGGCGGAGAAGAGCTGTGCCGAGAGCGCGTCGAGCGGGCCGAGCAGCGCCGCCGCCGTGACGAGCCAGGCGGCGGCGAACGCGAGCGCGTGGCGGGCGTGGACCGCGCGGCCCGTCGTCGCGTGCCGCCAGATGCGAGCGATGCCGACCGCGTAGAGCGCGGCGGCGAGCGCGAGCAGCGCGACGACCCACGGCTCGATCGGCCACCAGTCGATCGCCGCGCCGGCGGTCGGCACGTGCGCGTGCGCGGCGGCGCTCGCGAGCGCTGCCGACGCCGCGACCACCAGCCGCAGCCGGCGGCGCACGCGCACCGAGCGTCCGCTCAAGTGCAGGGCGAGAGCATCCAGATCGGCAGCCATTGGGCGATGCAGACGAGCGCAGAGAGCGCGCCGACGGTGACCGCGACGAGGTCGACGAAGCGCCGTCGCGCCGACGCACCGATGCCGTCGGCGAACGTCACCGCGCGCACGTCGCCGCGCACCTCGCCGGGGGCGGGAGGCGCGCGCCAGGCGCGCCACGCCATCGCCGTCATCGCGACGACGAGGACGAGAGACAACGCCGCGACGGCGTGGAGGACGCCTCGGCTCTGCTGCGCGCACGCCGGCGTGACGAGCGCGTAAGCGATCGACTGCTGGCCGAGCGCGACCAGCGGAGCGAGGAGGAGGGCAGGCCAGGACAGCATGTCGGATCCGCGCTCAGCCGCGCGCGCCGAAGTAGATCACCGCATAGAGCGGCAACCAGCTGAGGACGACGAAGTCCCAGTAGACCGCGTTCTCGCTGACGTCGACGTAGCGCTTGCCTTCGAGCGGCCCGGTGAAGAAGAGGATGTCGAGGACGCTCGTGTCCCAAGTGTCGGTGACCAGGTGCGTCGTGTGCAGCAGCATGATCATCCAGACGATCGAGCCGTACGCGTCGGCGTCCCAGCGCACGTTGAGCGCGGTGAGCTCGAGCCCGCGCAGCAGCAGGATGAGGAAGCCGAGAACGGTGCACACCGTCAGCCAGAGCTGCACTCCGCGCCGGTCGAGCCTCGTCGCCGCGCGCTTGGCGAGCTGGTTCGGCCACGCGCTCGCGATCAGCACCGCGGTGTTGAGCGTTCCCCACAGAAGCTCGGGCGGCGGCGAGCGCATCGGCCAGAGCTGCGCGTGGCTGCGCAGGTAGAAGTAGACGACGACCGCGAGAGCGAAGACGGTTCCTTCGATCGTCATCAGTCCTGCCGTTCCCCACCACATCAGGCTGCGCGGACCGAAGCCGAAGCTCGGCAGCGTCCGCACGTCGAGGACACCGCCTTCGACCGCCGGCGCGCCGGCGACGGCACCGCTTTGCCGCGTCGCCGACACCTGGTCGTGCACCGCGCTCATGGTGCGCGCTCCAGCGCGAGATGCGCCCGGTTCTCGTGCCGCTTCGGCCAGAACCACGCGGTCAGCGCGATCGCGACCGGCACCGAGCCCCACGCGACGGCCCACGGCGTGAAGATCGTGCCGACGAAGAAGACGGTCGTCGCGACCGCGCCGACGAAGGGCCAGATCGTCGGCTCGGGGAACGACTCGCGCGTCTCCGGCTCGGCGTCGAGAACGGTCGTCATCAGCACTTCGCGGCTGTCGACCGCGAGCCCGGCGACGTGGCCGCGGATGCCTTCGGGCTCCCAGAGCGGATCGCGGCCGCCGACGACCGGGATCGCTTCGAAGTTGCACGCCGGCGGCGGCGACGCGACCGACCACTCGAGCGTGCCGGCGTGCCACGGGTCGGCGCCCGCGACCTCGCCGACGCGCAGGCTCCGCCAGACGTTGACGATGAAGAGCAGCACGCTCACCGCGATCGTCACCGCGCCGACGGTCGCGAGCAGATTCAGGTTGCCCCAGCCCATCTCGGCGCCGTACGTGTAGACGCGGCGCGGCATTCCGGCGAGCCCGAGCAGGTGCATCGGGAAGAACGCGACGTTGAAGCCGATCAGGAACAGCCAGAAGTTCCACTTGCCCAGTCGCTCGCTCATCATGCGCCCCGTCATCTTCGGGAACCAGTAGTAGAACGCGCCGAAGAGCGGGAAGACGGCGCCGCCGATCAGCACGTAGTGGAGGTGGGCGACGACGAAGTAGGTGTCGTGAACCTGCAGGTCGAGCGGCACCGACGCCAGCATGATTCCGGTGAGGCCGCCGAGCACGAGGACGAAGAAGAACGCGAGCGTGAACAGAAGCGGCGTCTTGAAGACGAGCTTGCCGGTCGCGAGCGTCGCCAGCCAGCAGAAGATCTGCACTGCCGACGGGATCGCGATCATCATGCTCACCGCGGTGAAGAAGCTCTTGCCCAGCTCGGGCAGGTTGGTCGCGAACATGTGGTGCACCCACAGCCCGAAGGCGAGGAAGGCCGTCGCGATCAGCGACAGCACCATCGCCGAGTAGCCGAAGATCGGCCGGCGCGCGAACGTCGGGATGATCGACGACATGAAGCCGAGCGCGGGGATGAAGATCAGATAGACCTCGGGGTGGCCGAAGAACCAGAACATGTGCTGGTAGAGGATGACGTCGCCGCCCTCGCCCGGGTTGAAGAAGTGGGTGCCGACGAGGCGATCGGTGATCAGCGACGTGCTCGCGAGCATCACCGCAGGCATCGCGATCATGACCATGAACGCCGTCACGAGCATGCCCCAGACGAAGAGCGGCATGCGGTTGAGCGTCATCCCGGGCGCGCGCAGCTTGAAGACGCCGCTGATCAGGATGACCGCTTCGAGCAGGCCCGAGAACTCGGTGAAGGTGATCATCTGCGCCCAGAAGTCGGCGCGCTTGCCGGTGCCGTAGTCGGGGCCCGAGAGCGGCGGGTAGGCGAACCAGCCGACGTCGGGGCCGCTGTTGAGGGCGAAGGCGACGAACAGCATCAGGCCGCCGAACAGGTAGACCCAGTACGCATACGCGTTCATGCGCGGGAAGGCGACGCTGCGCGAGCCGAGCATCAGCGGCACGAGATAGATCGACATCGCCTGCATCACCGGCACGGCGAAGAGGAACATCATCGTCGAGCCGTGCATCGTGAAGATCTGGTTGTACAGATCGGGTCCGATGAGGTGGTTGTCGGGTCGCGCGAGCTGCATCCGCATCGCCGCCGCGAGCAGGCCGCCGGCGACGAAGAAGCAGAACGCGGTGACGATGAAGCGCTTGCCGATCGCCTTGTGGTTGATCGCCGCGAACCAGCCGACGATGCCCGGCGGATCGCGCCAGGTGCGCTCGAGCGCGGCGACGTCGTCCGCGCTCGGCGGCACCGCATTCAGACGCGGAGCGGGCAGCGCGGCGCGTGCCGTCGTCACTTGAGGCTCCCGAGATAGGCGACCAGCGCGTCCATGTCGGAGGACGACAGCGTCGTCGCGGGCATGTTCACTCCTGGCTTGAAGTCGTGCGGGTTGGCGATCCAGCGCGCGAGCTCGGCGGGTCGGTTCGGCAGCGTGCCGGCCGCGATCGTCGTGCGGCTGCCGACGTGCGTCAGGTCGGGCGCCTTGCGCGCGCCCGCCGACGTGCCTTCGATCGCGTGGCACATGACGCAGGCGCTGCCGAGGAAGACATCGCGGCCGCGCCGCGTCCGCGCATCGGCGGGCTCGCTCGCCGGCTGGCGCTGCGCCGCCTGCCAGGCCGCGAACGCGTCGGGCGGATCGGCGATCACCTCGAACGCCATGAACGCGTGCTGGTAGCCGCAGAACTCGGCGCACTGGCCGCGGTAGCGTCCCGGCTGGTCGGCGCGAAAGTGGATCAGCGCCGTGCGGCCGGGGATCAGGTCCTTCTTGCCGGCGAGGCTCGGCACCCACAAGCTGTGGATCACGTCGTCGGCGACGAGCTTGACGACGATCGGTCGGCCGACCGGGACATGCAGCTCGTTCGCGGTCGTGAACGTGTCGGCGGCCTGCTCGCCGCGGTAGCGCACCTCCCACCACCACTGGTGGCCGGTGACCTCGATGTTGACCGCGTCGGCGAGCGACATCCGCGCCAGCGCGCGATCGGTCGCGACGCTCGCGACGACGAGAACGAGCAGCAACATGATGGCAACGCTCACCGACCACAGCACAGTGCGGTACGGCCCGCGCTCGTGGCGGTCGATCGACGACAGGTCGGCGGGCTCGTCGGTGCGCGCGCGGCCGCTTCGCCAGAGCGCGAACGCGAGCCCGAGCAGGACGGCACAGAAGACGGCGGTGCAGATGAAGACGGTGAGATTCCAGAGGCTGCCGATGTGCGCCGCCTGCGGCCCCGCGGTCGCGAGCGCGTCGTGCACGCCTGGCTCGACCGGCGTGCGTCCTTGCGCGAACGACGCCGCGCACGACGCCGCGCCGGCGCACGCGGCGACGACACGGCCGACCACGACGTCACTGCGCACCGGAGGCCGCCTTCTCTGGACGAGGCGTGACGTCGTCGCGGGTGTTCTCCGGCGGAGCGCCCGCGAGCGAATCGCTGCGGCTGGGCGCGACGTCCTTGCGCAGCTGGCCGCTCAGCGAGCGCACGTAGGCGACGAGCTGCCAGACCTGGTCGTCGGGGATGCGGCCGCCGAACGCCGGCATGCCGTTCGGCCGACCTTCGACGATGCTCGCGTAGATCGCGCCCGGCTGATGGCCGTAGAGCCACTTCGCGTCCATCAGGTTGGCGCCCATGCCGCCGCCGCCGCCGCCGCCGTGGCAGCCGCTGCAGTTGTACCAGCGGAACAGGCGCTTGCCCTGGTTCACTGCGTACGCGTTCTCGTCGAGAAACGACCGGTCCGGAGTCGGCTGCGCCCCTGGCTTCAACGGCGGCCCACCGCCGGGCAGGATCGCGCCGGAGCGCTTGGCGTCGCGCGCCGGCGACTCTGGCGGCGACGTGAAGTCGCGCTTCTCGCGCTCGCAGCCTGCGAGCGCAGCCGCGACCAGCGCGACGGCGACGAGCGCGTGTCCCGTCATCGCTGCTCCTCGGTGCGCGGCAGTGCCGCGGCGGTGCGCGTCGCGCCGACGCGCGGGACGCGATAGGCGTCGAGGATCGCGTCGACGTCGCGTGCGCGGCGAGCGAGCGCGTCGTCGAGCGCGCGCCGCAGCTCGTCGTCGCCCTTCTTGACGCCGACCGCGATCGCGAATTCGAAAGGCAGCTCGAACCCTGGCGGCGCGATCGCGGGTGCGACCGTGAGCGGAACGGCGGCGTGCTCGGTGAACCATCCGGCTTGCGGGCCCCACACCAGCGCGGCGTCGAGCTTCCCCGCCGCAAGGTCGGCGCTGATGCGCGCCGCCGCCGAGCCTTCGCCGTAGACGGGATAGCCGACGACGCCGTCGAGCGCGCCGGCGCGCGCGAGCGCGAGCGCCGGCGGCGTCGCGGCGAGGTCGTTGCCGATCAGCTGCACGCCGATCCTGAGCTGCGCGAGCCGCGGATCGGCGAACGACGCGAGCGGCGCGCGTGAATGGGCGCGGTTGACGAAGACGTAGCGCGATCGATAGTACGGGCGCGTCGTCAGCAGCCGCTCGAATCCCGCGGGGACGCCCATCCAGACGTCGCAGACGTCGGCGCCGAACGTCTTGCGAACGAAGCCGCGGCGCTGCTCGTGCCAGGCGTAGACGAGCCGCGCGCCGATGTCGTCGGCGAGCAGCCGCGCGATCCGGTTCTCGAAGCCGCTTTCGTTCGCGCTCGAGAGCGGCAGGTTGTCGGGCTCGGCGCAGACGCGCAGCGTCCGCTCGGCGGCGAGCGACGGCAGCGCCGCGCACGCGAGCGCGAGCGCCGCCGCGGTCGCGCGGATCGCAGTGGCAACGTCAGGGCAGCGCGAAGACATAGAGCGTTCCTCCCGCCTTCGTCTGCAGCGGCAGGTCCTGCATCACGTTGACGAAGCCAAGCGCAGCGGTCTTGTCGCGGGCGTCGATCGGCGACGAGACGATCGCGCCGGCCCAGCCGCCGACGCCGGCGAAGACGGCGACGTACTGCTTGCCGTCGGGGCCGCGGTAGCTGATCGGCTGGCCGATGACGCCCGATTCGGTCTTGAACTTCCACAGCGTCGCGCCGGTCTTCGCGTCGACCGCCTTGAAGGTGCCGTCCATGGTCCCGTAGAAGACGACGTCGCCGGCAGTCGCGAGCGCGCCGCTCCAGACCGGGAAGCTCTCCTTCAGCTGCCAGACCGCCTTGCGCGCGACCGGATCCCACGCGGTGAACAAGCCGCGGTTGCCGCCGCTGCCCGCGTACATCTTGACGTCCATGCCGACGTACGGCGTGCCGGCGATGTAGCTCACCTGGTACGGCTCGACGTCCTGGCACAGGTTCTGGTGCGGAACGTAGAGCAGGCGCGTGCGCGGCGACCACGCCATCGGCTGCCAGTCCTTCGCACCGGGCGACGCCGGGCACGCGTTGCGCGTCACCCGACCGGCGCGCTCGTCCTTCTGCGGGTTGTACTTGAGCTGTCCGGTCTGCAGGTCGACTCCGGTCGACGTCGTCACCGGCACGAACGGGTCGGCCGACAGCACCTGCCCGGTCGCGCGGTCGAGCACGTACATGTAGCCGTTGCGATCGGGATGGACGAGCACCGCGCGGTTGCTGCCGCCGATCGGCAGCTCGAGCAGCACGTTCTCGTTGATGCCGTCGTAGTCGTGCAGGTCGTGCGGGCTCCACTGGTAGTACCAGAGCGCTTCGCCGGTCGCAGGCCGTCGCGCGAAGATTCCCGACGTCCACTTGTTGTCGCCCGGACGCTGCTCCGGATTCCACGGCCCCGGGTTCGCGGTGCCGTAGAAGACGAGATCGAGCTTCGGGTCGTACGAGACGAAGCCCCACACGGTGCCGCCGCCGATCTTCCACGCGCCGCCCGGCCACGTCGAGACGCCGAGGTCGGTGCCGCGGTCCTTGGCGTAGTAGGGCTTGAACGACGGGCCGATCAGGACGTCTTTGTCCGGCCCGGTGCTGTAAGCGCGCCAGGCGATCTTGCCGGTCGCCGCGTCGAGTGCCGTCAACCAGCCGCGCACGCCGAGCTCGCCGCCGCTGTTGCCGACGAGGACCTTGCCGCCGACGACGAGCGGCGCCATCGTGACCGTCTCGCCGCGCGCGATGTCGCCGAGCTTGGTCCGCCACAGCTCGCGCCCGCTCGCGGCGTCGAGCGCAATCGTCTGCGCGTCGAGCGTGTTGACGAAGACGCGGCCGTCGGCGTAGGCGAGGCCGCGGTTGACGACGTCGCAGCACGCGACGCCCTGCGAGCTCGCGTTCGGGTCGGGCTCGAACTTCCACTTCACCGCCGCCGCGTTCGATCGACGAAGGTCGAAGGCGTACACCGTGTTCGGATACGGCGTGACGACGTACATCGTGTCGCCGATGACGAGCGGCGCGGCCTCGTGGCCCTTCGGGATTCCGGTCGCGAAGCTGAACGAGAGCTTCAGCGTCGCGACGTTGGCGGTCGTGATCTGGTCGAGCGGGCTGAAGCGCGTGCCTTGCGCGTCGTGGCCGACGACAGGCCAGTCGCCGGTGGCTGCGGAGGCAGACGCGGCGACGGCGGATGCGGCGGGTGCCGCCGCGATCGCAGATGCTGCCGATGCAGGATCAGCAGGTGGGCTCGCGGCGTGCGCGCCGATGGTGGCGAGTGCGACGAGCGCGGGTGCGCTCCATGTCAGGCGCCATCGCACTCTGCAACCCACGCGTCCCTCCCAATCGTCGCTGCGGCGCACGACGTCGGCAATTCGCATGCCTCCGGTGCGCGTCGTCGCGCGTGCGATCGCGGCCGCGAAAGCGACGACCGGGCGATCGTCGC
>Ga0068854_100001457_pt1 | contig 14328 bp, 12 predicted proteins | sample KBSCornC42_FD_66590 | JGI IMG/M metagenome (GOLD analysis project Ga0068854, IMG submission 66590) | Corn rhizosphere microbial communities from Kellogg Biological Station, Michigan, USA - KBS Corn C4-2 | ecosystem: Host-associated > Plants > Roots > Rhizosphere > Soil ... | reverse complement strand
TGTCGTTTTTGTATTTCTCCTGCAGCGCTTTGATCTGGGGCTGCAGCGCTTGCATCGCCCGCATGCCTTTCAGCTGTTTGTAGGTAAGGGGGATCAGCGCCGCCCGGGTAACGACCGTCAGCGCAATGATCGACATCCCCCAGCTGAGGCCGACGTTGTCGTGAAAGAACTGCAGAACCGCGTTGGCGACATCGATCAGCGGCTGCAGGATGTTGGCGGCGGGGAGGATCACGGGTGGGTGCGGTGGTAATCGGCCGGGTGTACCGGCCCGGTGCGGAGCGTGAATCTATCGGGGATGGGATCGAAGCCGCCGTGACTGAAGGGGTTGCAGCGCAGAATCCGCCAAATGGCGAGGACGAATCCCCGCATCACACCGAAGCGCTCGACCGCTTCCACGGCATAAGCGGAGCAGGTCGGCTCGTACCGGCAGCGGCGCGGTAGGCCGGGTGAAATCCAGCGCTGGTAGGCCCGGATCGGGGCGAGAAACAGGCGTTTCACGTGGAACGCCCCTTGGCAAGGGCCTCTTCGAGATTTGCCTTAACCCCGTTCATCCCGTCCTTCTCGATCAGTTCTTTGATCTCGGCGCGAGCGACGATGACGAAGTCGTGCCGCGGGGGAAGCTGGTCAGAAAGCTCCCAAAAAGCCTCCCGCAGGGCTCGCTTCACCTTGTTGCGATCGACGGCCCCGCCCACCTTGCGGCTGACAGAAACCCCGAGGCGCACGTCCTCGCGATCCTCTTCCTTGCGGGGGAACGTGTAGAGCACCAGGTACCTGGTCGCGTGTGAGGAGCCGTCGCGATAGACGCGGTCGAACTCGCCGCTGCGCGAAAGGCGCCGTCGCTTCGACGCCATGCCTTAAGGAGTGAGGCGCTTCCGGCCCTTGGCCCGGCGGCGCTTGAGGATGGCGCGCCCACCGCGGGTGCTCATGCGTGCGCGAAAGCCGTGCGTCTTTGCCCGCTTCCGCTTCTTTGGCTGGTAAGTGCGCTTCATGGCGGCGGAGTATACGGACGGAGCCGAAAATCTTTTCTGCGGGATTTGCGATGCGCCCCGGTTGGCCTCCCAGGCACGGCGCTATGGTCGCCGCCCGGTGGCCGACGACTCTCCCAGCAACGAACTCGATGCCCTCTGGCGAGCCATTCAGGAGCGCCTGCAAGGTTCTGTCCCAGAGTCGACCTACCGGCTCTGGTTGGAACCGCTGGAGGCAACGGGTGCCGAAGGCGAGACCCTTTTCCTCTCGGCTCCCGATGGGATTCGTGCCTGGACCGAGCGGCGCTACTCGAGCCTGATCGCCGAAGCCCTGGAAGCGGTCGACTCGCCGCTGCGCCAGGTGAGCTTTGGCGAGCCCCCTAAGGCGGTAGGCGATCCCGGCGCCGCTCTGGAACTGAATCCCAACTACACCTTCGATCGCTTCGTGATCGGGCCTGGCAACCGGTTGGCACACGGCGCTGCCCTCGCCGTCGCCGAGGCTCCCTCAGAGGCATACAACCCCCTCTTCCTGCACGGCCCACCGGGACTCGGTAAGACCCATCTGCTGGCGGCGATCGCCAACTACCTGCGGCTCAACGCCCCTGGGCTCAGCGTCCGCTACACGACCGCCGAGTCCTTCACCAACGAGTTCGTCGGCGCGCTGAAGACCTCCGGCAACGACGCCTTCAAGGCCCGCTACCGCGACATCGACGTCCTCCTCATCGACGACGTCCAGTTCCTCCAGGGCAAACCCGCCACCGAGGAGGAGTTCTTCCATACCTTCAACGCTCTCTACGAAGCGGGCAGCCAGCTCGTCCTCTCGGCCGATCGGATCCCCAGCGAGCTCTCCACCCTCGCCTCGCGCCTGCGCGATCGCTTCGAGTGGGGGCTGACGGTCCCGGTCGAGCCGCCCAACCTTGCCACCCGCCTCACCGTCCTGCGCCGGCTGGTCGAGGAGGCGGGGGTGGAGATCGACGACGAGGGGGCTCTTCGCGAGCTCGCGAACCGGATCGACGCCAACGTCCGTCAGCTACACGGCGCATTAACGAAAGTGATTGCCCACGCCTCGCTAATGGCCCGCCCCCTCAGCTCGGACCTGATCTCGGAAGTCATTCCCAGCATCCGCTCCCAGCGACCAACCTCGGTCGAGGAGATCCAGCAGCGAGTTGCGGAGGGCTTCGGCGTCTCCCGCGCCGAGCTGGTCGGCTCCAGCCGAGCCGCCACCCCCCTGCGAGCCCGACAGGTGGCCATCTTTCTCACCCGCGACCTCACCGACCTCTCCCTCCCCCAGATCGGGCGCCTCTATGGCGGCCGCGATCACACCACCGTCCTCAACTCCCTGCGCCGGGTCGAAGCAAGCCTCGACGAGGACCAGGAGCTCGCCGAGAAGATCCGGGAGTTGCGAGGAGCTATCCACAACCCTGTGGGCGACGAGCGCTGACAGCCGCCGACGCTGTAAGAATCCCCAACCTCCCACAGCGCCTTCCACACCCCGCAAACCGCACCGCACCGCCAAATACCCGCCACATCAGACTCTTTCCACAGGACCTAAGACAAACTCAAGAAGGCAAAGATCAGAGGGACATCACTTGAAGCTCACCACTAAACGCGAAGATCTCGTCTCGAAGCTCTCGGTCGTTTCCCGAGCGGTTTCGACTCGCGCCGCCACCCAGGCGCTCTCCGGCGTCCTTCTCAATGCTGCTGACGGGCGGGTGACGCTGGCGGCGACCGACCTCGACCTGGGCTTGGAGACGACGCTCGAGGCCGAGGTCGCCGACGGCGGCGCGGTCCTCCTCCCCGGCCGCCTCTTTGCTGAGGTCGCGCGCTCGCTGGCGGACCCGACCGTGGAAATCGAGTCGCGGGAGGCGGAGCACGACGTCGAGATCCGCAGCGGCGGCTCCAGCTTCCATTTGCGAGTCCTGCCGGTAGAGGACTTCCCCAAGCTTCCCCAGCCGCAGGAGGACGGCAGCTTGAAAATTCCGGCGGCGGCGCTCGAAGAGAGCATCGAGCTGGTCGCGCGTGCCGCCTCCAAAGACGACATGCGCCCTGTCCTCACCGGCGTCTTCGTCACCGCCGGCGGCAAGGAGATGACGATGGTCGCCACCGACTCCTACCGGCTGGCGGTGAAGCGGACCGAGCTGGAGGCGGAGCTCAGCGGCGAGCTGGAGGCGAACATTCCCGCCCGGGCGCTACGAGAGCTGGGGCGGATTCTCTCCTCAGAGGGCGCCGGCGAGACGTCGATCTCACTGCTGCCGAACCAGGCGGTCTTCGTCGCCGGGTCGATCCTCCTCTCGACGCGGCTGATCGACGGCCAGTTCCCCAACTTCCGCCAGCTCCTGCCTGAGTCCTACGAGCACGACGTGCGGCTGCCCCGATCCGATTTCCTCGACGTCACCCGCCGCGTCAGCCAACTGGCCCAGCGCAACGCGCCACTGCGGCTGTCGTTCGAGTCAGGCGAGCTGACCGTGGCGGCGGAAACGCCTGACGTCGGCGATGCGCGCGAGACGATGCCCGCCGCCTTTGAGGGGGAGGCGCTGGAGATCGGCTTCAACCCCGAGTTCCTGCGGGAAGGAATCGAAAGCATGCAGGGCGACGAGGTGCTGGTGCGGCTGATCTCGCCGCTGCGGCCCGGTCTGCTGGAACCGGTGGAGGGAGACGACTTCCGCTACCTGGTGATGCCGATCCGCCTCAACGTCTAGCAATGCCGGCGCCCGCCGACTGAGCCGGCGATGCTCGTCACCGCGATCGAGGCGAAGCCGCTGCGCAGCCTCGACTGTGTCCGGATCGAGCTCCCACGGGGGATCGTCAGCGTCATCGGCCCTAACGGGACCGGCAAGACGAACCTGATTGAGGCGCTCTATTTCGCCCTCACCGGCCGTTCCTTTCGGACCTCCGACCGCCGCGACCTGATCCCCTTCGGCGGCACGCTGGCCCGGGCGGAAGCGACGATCGAGGACGAGGACGGGATCGCGCACAAGCTGCTCGCCGCGGTCAGCCGCAGCGAAGGCCGTCGCCACCTGCTCGACGGCAACCCAGCCGATCCCGCGACCCTCGCTCGTAGCCGCCCGCCGGTCGCGGTCTTCGCCCCGGACCGGCTGACCTTGGTCAAGGGCCCGCCGGCGGAGCGGCGGGCGCACCTCGACGGCTTCATCGCCGCCCGCTGGCCGGCGCGAGCGGAGCTGCGCAAGCGCTTCGGGCAGGCGGTCGCGCAGCGCAATGCCCTGCTCTCTCGCCTCGGTGCGGGATACGGATCGCCCGACGACCTGCGGATCTGGGATGCGGGCTTGGCGGACGTGGCCGCTCCCTTGATCGAGGCGCGGACGGAGGCGGTCGCTGAGCTGGCGTCAATGTTCACGGAGGCGGCGGGCGAGCTCGGACTCGAAGACGCCGGGCTCGAGTACGCGCCGCGGGCGGAGGGCTCGGCGGAGGAGATCCGGGCCGGTTTGGAGGAGCGGCGCGAGCAGGACATCCGCCTGGGCCGCAGCTCCTGGGGCCCCCATCTCGACGAGCTGAAGCTCTCCGCGGTGGGGAAGTCGCTGCGGCGCTACGGCTCGCAGGGACAGCAGCGCACCTCTCTCCTCGCCCTCCTCTTTGCCGAGCGCGAGTCGCTGCTGGCGGCGCGCCGGGTGACGCCGCTGCTGTTGCTGGACGACGTGATGAGCGAGCTCGACCCGGGCCGCCGCGAGCGGCTGGTGGCGCGGCTGGGCGATGGCGGACAGGTCTTGATCACCGCCGCCGACGAGGAGTCGGTCCCGGCCGCCGCCCGCGAGACCGTGGTGCGGATGCCGCCGCCGCAGACAGAAAGTGTCGCCGCATGAGCAGGCGCCGGGCCCCGCGACCCGCGGCTTCTGCCTTTCAAGCGGCGCTGCAGAAAGCCGCCCCGAAGACCCCGCTCGCGACCATCCAAGTGGCCTGGACGGCGGCGGTCGGCGAGCGTTTGGCGGCGGTTGCGACGCCGGTCTCCGAGCGCCAGGGTACGTTGACGATCGAGTGCGCTGACGCGGTCTGGGCGCAGGAGCTCGACCTAATGCAGGAGACCCTGTTGGAGCGCCTCAGGGCGGAGGTCGGCGACAAGGCTCCGCAGACGTTGCGTTTCCGTGTCGACTCAGCGCGCTTTTAGGCACTGTTTTTCCACGATTTGCAGGGTAATTTTACTTTCGGCGCGCCTTATCCACGGCCTCGAACTGGTATTCTTATGGCAACTTGCATTTAGGCCCCGACCAACCGTGGAGCGAGTTCTCCGGGCGTCGGGGCTTTGTATGTCTGAGTGTCAATCGGAAGGGACTCTTTGCCTGAGAAAAAAGCCAGCGGCGACTCCTATGGCGCCAAGGACATCACCGTCCTCGAGGGGCTGGAAGCGGTTCGCAAACGCCCCGGCATGTACATCGGCTCGACGGGCCCGCGTGGGCTTCACCATCTCGTCTACGAGATCGTTGACAACTCGGTAGACGAGGCCCTCGCCGGTCACTGCGACAGCGTCCGCGTCGTCCTCCATCCGGACAACGCCTGCACGGTCGAAGACGACGGCCGCGGCATTCCGGTCGAGACGATGGAGAAAGAGGGGAGGCCGGCAGCCGAGGTCGTGCTGACCGTTCTTCACGCTGGCGGCAAGTTCGGGGACGGGGGCGGCTACAAGGTCTCCGGTGGCCTGCACGGGGTCGGCGTCTCGGTCGTCAACGCCCTCTCCGAGCGGCTGCACCTGGAGATCAGCCGCGACGGCTACGTCTGGTCCCAGGACTACGAGCGCGGCAAGCCGCAGACCGACCTGACCAAGGGCGAGACGACCGAGGACCACGGCACCAAGATCACCTTCCTGCCCGACCTCGAAATCTTCGAGGAGATCGGGTTCGACTTCGAGACCCTCGCCGAGCGCCTGCGGGAGACCGCGTTCCTCACCCGTGGCCTGAAAATCGAACTGGTCGACGAGCGCGGCGAGACCAACAGCGTCACCTTCCAGTACGAGGGCGGGATCGAGGACTTCGTCCGTCACCTCAACGCCAACAAGGAGACGCTGAACCGCAAACCGATCTACTTCGAGGGCAGCAAAGAGGACGGCGAAGTGGAGATCGCGATGCAGTGGAACAACTCCTACCAGGAGTCGATCTTCAGCTTCGCCAACAACATCAACACCCACGAGGGCGGCACCCATATGTCCGGTTTCCGGGCAGCGCTGACCCGCACGTTGAACGCCTACGCCCGTAACAAAGGCCTGCTGAAAGAGAAAGACGACAACCTCGCCGGGGAGGACGTCCGCGAGGGCCTGACCGCGGTGATCTCGGTCAAGCTCCACGACCCGCAGTTCGAGGGCCAGACCAAGACCAAACTCGGCAACCCGCCGATCAAAGGCCTGGTCGAGGAGATCGTCAACCGCAAGCTGGCTGAGTTCCTCGAGGAGAACCCGCCGGAGGCGCGGCGGATCATCAGCAAGACGATCGACGCCGCCCGCGCCCGCGCCGCGGCGCGCAAAGCCCGCGATCTGACCCGCAAGTCGGCGCTGGAGAACTCGACCCTGCCGGGCAAGCTCGCCGACTGCACGGTCAAGGACCCGAGCCTGGCCGAGATCTTCGTGGTCGAGGGCGACTCAGCCGGCGGCTCCGCCAAGCAGGCGCGCGACCGCAACACCCAGGCGGTGCTGCCACTGCGCGGCAAGATCATCAACGTCGAGAAGAGTCGGATCGACAAGGTCCTGGCCAACAACGAGATCCAGGCGCTGATCACCGCGATCGGGACCGGCGTCCACGACGAGTTCGACATCGAGGGCGCCCGCTACCACAAGATCGTGATGGCGACCGACGCCGACGTCGACGGCGCCCACATCCGCACCTTGGTCCTCACCTTCCTCTACCGGCAGATGCGGGAGCTGATCGAGGCGGGCTACGTCTACATCGCCAAACCGCCGCTCTACCGGGTCAAACAGGGCAACCAGGAGACCTATCTCGAGCGCGAGTCCGAACTCGAAGAGCTGCTGCTGCGCGACAAGATCGAGGAGTTCGAGCTGCTCGATGCGAGTGGCGAGAAGCGCAAGCTCACCGCCAGCCGCTGGCAGGCTTACATCCGGCGCTCGAAAGAGTACGAGGGCTGGGGCTCGTCGCTGCAGGCGGACTTCGGCCACGAAGTGGTCCGCTTCCTTGAGGAGTCGAGCCTGCTCGACGAGCAGGTGACGACGGTCGCTGCCGCGCGCGACCTGCTGCAGGGAGGTGGCGACCCGCGCGAGCCGTTCGAGACCGAGGTGCTGGAAAGCAGCGACGACCTCGTCGTCGTCAAGGCCGTCGAGCGCAAGAGCGGCCTGGCCCGCACCCACCGCCTTCCCGCGACCCTGTTCGAGCACCACGACTACCGCAAGTTCGCCGAGGTCCACGCGGCCTTGCTGAAACAGGTCGGCCGCCCGCCCTTCGAGGTCAGCCGCGGCGAGCGGCGCAATGTGGCGCTCTCCTTCGAGGCTCTGCGCGGAGCGGTGCTCGAGCTCGCCCGCCAGGGTGTGCAGCTGACCCGCTTCAAGGGCCTGGGCGAGATGAATGCCAAACAGCTGCGCGAGACGACGATGGACCCGGCCTCGCGGACCCTGGCGCGGGTCACGCTCGAAGACGCGACCGCCGCCGACACGATCTTCTCGATGCTGATGGGCGATCAGGTCGCCCCGCGCCGCGACTTCATCGAGACCCACGCGAAAGAGGTGAAGTTCCTTGATGTTTGATCGGGACCAACGCGAGCGGGTGAGCGGCTGATGGCGCTCGACGCACTGACCGGCAACATCGAGGAGCGCGGCCTCGAGCAGGAGATGCGCTCGTCGTACCTCGATTACGCGATGAGCGTGATCGTCGGCCGGGCGCTGCCGGACGTCCGGGACGGGCTGAAGCCGGTACACCGCCGGGTGCTCTACGCGATGCACGACATCGGCCTGCAGCCGACCCGGCCCTACCGCAAGTGCGCCTTCATCGTCGGCGAGGTAATGGGCAAGTACCACCCGCACGGCGACTCGGCGATCTACGACACGCTGGTGCGGATGGCGCAGGACTTCTCGCTGCGCTACATGCTGGTCGACGGCCAGGGCAACTTCGGCTCGATCGACGACGACCCGGCAGCCGCGATGAGATACACCGAGGCCCGCCTCGGCCGTCTCGCGACGGAGATGCTGCGCGATATCGACGCCGACACCGTCGACTTCGGGCCCAACTACGACGAATCGACGCAGGAGCCCCTGGTTCTGCCGTCGCGCTTCCCGAACCTGCTCGTCAATGGCACCTCCGGGATCGCGGTCGGGATGGCGACCAATATCCCGCCACACAATCTGCGCGAGGTCGCCGCCGCGGTCGCCGCCTACATCAACGATCCCGAGATCGACCTCCCGGGCCTGATGGAGCACATCAAAGGCCCGGACTTCCCCGGCGGCGGAATGATGAGCATGGAGGGGATCCGCGACGCCTACGCCTCGGGACGCGGCAGCATCCGCGTCCGGGCCCGCGCCCACGTCGAGCCGTTGAAGGGGGGCAAGGAGGCGATCGTCGTCACCGAGCTCCCGTTCATGGTCAAGAAGGGCGGCGAAGGCGGCCTGATGACCAAGATCGCCGACCTCGCCCGCGACAAGAAACTCGAGGGCATCTCCGACCTCCGCGACGAGAGCGACGAACGCTCCGGGATGCGGCTGGTCATCGAGCTCAAACGCGGCGGCCCGCCGGCCAAAGTCGTCCTCAACAACCTCTACAAAAAAACCGCGATGCAGTCGACGTTCGGGGCGAACATGGTCGCCCTGGTCGACGGCGTCCCGCGCACGCTCAGCCTGCTCGAGCTGATCGAGCACTACGTCGAACACCAGCGCGAGGTCGTTACCCGCCGCACCCAGTACGAACTGCGCCGCGCGGAGGCCCGGGCCCACATTCTCGAGGGTCTGCTGGTCGCGCTCGACAACCTCGACGCGGTGATCAAACTGATCCGCGCCTCGAACGACCCCGACGCCGCCCGCGACGGGCTGATGGAGAAATTCGAGCTCTCGCGCGAGCAGTCGCAGGCGATCCTCGACATGCGCTTGCAGCGACTGACCGCGCTCGAGGCCGACAAGGTCCGCGCCGAGCACGCCGACCTGATGGAGCGGATCGGCGAGCTGCGCGCGATCCTCGGCGACGAAGCCCGGGTGATGGCCCTTGTCAAGGACGAGCTGGCGGAAATCGTCGAGGCCTACGGGGACGAACGCCGCACCGAACTCGTCCACTTCGAGGGCGACGTCGGGATCGAGGACATGATCGCCGACCAGCAGATGGTGATCTCGCTGACCGCCTCCGGCTACGTCAAGCGCCTGCCGCTGGCCACCTACCGCCAGCAGCACCGCGGCGGCGTCGGGGTGATGGGGATGAACCTGAAAGAGGACGACTACATCGCCCACCTCCACATCAGCTCTACCCACGACTTCCTGCTCTTCTTCACCAACCGCGGCAAGGTCTACCGGCTCAAGGTCTACGAGCTGCCGGAGGGTTCGCGCAACGCCAAAGGCAGCTCGCTGCGCAACCTGCTGCCGCTGCGCGAAGGGGAGAAGGTGATGGCGGTGATCCCGACCCGCGACTTCAAAGAGAACAAATACCTCGCCTTCGCGACCGCCAAAGGGCTGGTGAAGAAAACGAAATTCCTCGCCTACAACACCCCGATTCGCGCCGACGGGATCATCGCGATCAAGGTCCGCGACGGCGACGAGCTGGTCCAGGTGCGGCTGACCTCGGGCGAAGACGACATCCTCATGGTTTCCCACTCCGGTCACGCCTCCCGCTTCTCGGAGAAACACGTGCGCGAGATGGGCCGCGACACCAGCGGCGTCAAAGGCATGAACGTCTCCGGCAAGGACAACCGGGTGCTGGCGATGGACATCGCCCGCAACGACACCGAACTCTTCGTCGTCACCGAGAACGGCTACGGCAAGCGCACGGCGGTCTCCGAGTACCCGGTCAAGGGCCGCGGCACGAAAGGCGTCCTCACCGCGAAGCTGACCGAGAAGAAGGGTGGCCTAGCCGGCGCCCTGATCGTCAGCGAGCACCAAGAGCTTCTCTTCATCTCCCAGAACGGCATGGTCCAGCGCACCTCCGCCGCCGGCATCTCCCAAATGGGCCGCGCCACCCAGGGCGTAAAGGTGATGAACATCAAGGACGACGACCGCGTCAGCGCCGTCGCCCTGGTGGTCGAGTCCGAAGAATCGGATACCGCCGTGGTCCCCGAGGACGACGGCCAGGGCGAGCTGATCGAGGCGTCTGCCGACGGCGCCGAGGCCTAGAACGGAATTTCGAGTAGCGCCTTGAAACTCGGCCCCGTCAGGGGGAAGCGAGGGGCGCCGGGGAAGTTGACGGAGAGCGGGCCGGTCCAGGTGGTGCTCCCGTCGGGGGCGGCGCGGTAGCGGCCGGTTCCGTTGAACGGGGCCGGCGGGGAGAACCGCCCCGAGGTGACGGCTTCGTTGACGCCGAAGCCCTTCTTGGCCCTGGCCGACGCCAGCCGGACGATCGCCAGCTTGCCATGGGTCTCTTCATGTGCCGCCAGGAAGATCGTCCGATGCTTGTTTTTGAAGCTGAGGAAGTTGGTGCTCGCGACGCCCTCCCGGCTGGTGGCAAACAGCCCTGAGACCGGTTCGAAGAGAGATTCGATCGCCCTTTCGATCTGAGCCGGCGTGAGGTGGCGGTGTCGGCAGCGCCCGGCTGGAGTCACGATCGCCCCTTTCGCCCGGTGCAGGTCGAGCGCGACGTAGCCGTTCTCGCCTCTGAAGTCGAGATGGCCCACGTAAAGGCCGCGATGCCGGGACAGCCGCTCGCCGAAACGGCAGATCGACTTCACGTCGTCGCCCCTGGCGGGAGGCCGGAAGCGCATCGAGACCTTGCCGAACCTACCGAAGGTCGCCTGCAGCCGGTGCGGCGTGGCCACCCCTCGAGCCAGGTAGGCGCTCACTGAAAAGTGCCGGCGGTTTTCGCGTACGACCTCGAGGATCACGGCGCTGCCGAAGGTGTAGACCTGGACTTCGTAGTGATGCCCGGCGTCCACCGTGAAGCCGGAGTCGAAGCGCGGCGCCGGGGGAACGAGCTTTCCGACTTCGGTTAGGAGCCGTGGGGGAAGAAGCTGAGGCAACAGCCCCGGTAACTCGGCTGCGCGCGCATTGCCGGCGACGAGCAGCGAAGCCAGGAGGACGAGAACCGCGACGTGCTTTCTCATTTCACCTTCGCCGCCCGACCGTAGAGCCTCGCGACTTCGTTGCCGAAGTAGGCGCCGAAATCGGGAGAGGTGTCGTCGAAGTAGCCGTAGTTGGTGACGCTGTTCAGGGTTTCGCCTTCGATCATCCAGCCGCCGCCAGAGGCGCCGCCGTTGACTTCGCAGGTGACGGCGAGGTTGAGGGGGCCCGGGAAGAGGAACGAGTCGGGGTCGTGGCCGATGAACGGGGTCGCCGGGCAGATGCGCTGGGTTTCGCCGTCGAAGGGTACTTCCGCTGGGTAGCCGTGCACGTCGAAGGTCTGGTGCGGCTTCAAGTTCCAGGCGATACCGGCTCCGCCGACCGCTTCCTCGAGGGTTTCTCCGCGCTGGTTGCGGCCGACCACGGCAGCACCGACGTCGAAGTTCTCGCTGCCGCTTCTACGCCACTGCCTGGTCGTGTCCAGCCACCGGGCCGGGAAGATCCCGAAGGGACGCTGGCCGTAGCGGTAGGCCGGGATGAAGGCCCAGCGGTTCCTCTCCCAGCTCCCGTACCTGCCGCCGCTGTTGATGCAGTGCGCCGCGGTGAAGACCACGCTCTGGTTGCGCGAGTGCACGGCCGTTCCCGAACAGCGGCCGTAGCCGACGATGCCCAGGGAGACGAAGATCACGCCGTGGATGCGAAATCCGGGAGCGGTCGGGTCGGCGACCTGTTCGAAGTCGGCGCCAAAGTCGGCGCGTCGCGCCGCCACCCCGGCAACGCGATGAGGCGCCGCGTGTTCCCCGTGGCCCCGACGGGCGACGATCGTGGAAGGGGTCACCTCGAGCGGCTTCGCCGCCCGTATCCGCGCCGCGCTCCAGAACTGGCTGGCTTCACCGGCCGAGGTAGCCGGCACTCGGATGCCGCTCGCCGCCGCTCCGGCCGGGACGGCGCACAGCACCAAGAAAAATAGAAGCGGCGCCATTCGCGCCCCCGCTCGCCACCGCATCATTGACTGAAGTCTACTTCCGTACTCAGGACGCAGCTAAGCCGCCGCCGGCAGGTACTGCTCCCAGGCCGAGGGGATCTTCGGGCTGGCGACCTGGATGAAGACCGTGGGCGGCGGGGCCTTGGGGATCGTCGCGGGGTGCATTTCGATCTCGCGGGGGAGCCGGTTGCCCTTGCGGCGGTTGCAAGGCGGGCAGGCGGCGACGATGTTCTCCCAGACCGATTCGCCGCCACGGGAGCGGGGGATGACGTGATCGACGGTGAGGCCAGATTTGGTTGAGCCGCAGTACTGGCAGGTCCAGGAGTCGCGGGCGAGAACGGCGCGGCGGGTGATCTTGCGGCGGTGGGCCTCGCGTGGGATCCGCACGTAGTTGACGAGGCGGATCACGTCGGGGCGCTCCATCGTCATCCGCTCCGAGTGGAGCGCGGCACCGTCCCGCCGCTCGAGCAGTTCCGCCTTTTCCTTCAGGAGCAGGACAGCGGCTCTCCTCAACGTGCAGACGTTGATCGGCTCATACGTCGCGTTGAGTACCAGGACCCTGGCCATTGGTTGGGGGAAATTGTAGGGCGCGCGACGCTCGGAGCTCGTTGCAGGTGCTACGACGGCGATCTCAGCCGACCGGATAGGTCCCGAGGATCCGGACCGATTCGGCCTTCGTACGCAGCTGTGCGATCGCCTCGGCGACGATCGAGTCCGTCTCTTTGCCCTCCAGGTCGCAGAAGAACATGTAGCGCCCCAGGCCGCGCCGCAGCGGCCGCGACTCGATCCGCGTCAGGTTGATTCCTCGGCTCGAGAACTCGCCCAGCGCGTCGACCAGCGCCCCCGGATGGTCGGCCCCCAGCTCGGAGAAGACGAGCGAGGTCTTCCACGGGCCCGCACCGACCGGCTCGGTCCCCTGCGGCGCGATCCAGATGAAGCGGGTGACGTTGTCGTCCTGGTCCTCGACTCCCTCCAGCAGCAGCTCGCAGCCGTAGAGCTCGGCTGAGGCCCGCGCCCCGAGGGCGGCCCAGGGCCGGGGCGACTCGCTCACCATTCGCACTGCCGCCGCGGTGCTGCTGACGCTGCGCAGTTCGACCTCCGGCAGGCGCTCGCGCAGGAAGCGGTCGCACTGCGCCAGCGCCTGCGGGTGCGAGAGCACCGCCTCCACGTCCTCCACCTGCACTCCCTCGCGGGCGATTAGGTGGACCCGCACCCGGTAGTCGTGCTCTCCGACGATCGTCACTCGCTCGACCTCGAAGGCGAGCGGGTCCAAGGTGCGCCGGACCGAGCCCTCGATCGAATTCTCGATCGGAACCAATGCACGGTCCGCTTCGCCGCGCTCGACAGCCATGATCGCGTCATGGATCGTCGGCGTTCGCAGCCGCTCGAACTCCCCGTCGGGCAACGTCTCTCCCAGAGCATCCTCCGTAAACGTGCCAGCTGGTCCTAAATAGGCGATCCGCATCGGCGGATCAAAGCAGAGGCCCCTGCCGGGTGCTCTATTCGACTAAAAGCGTGTAGACGGCTTCGTTGTTTTCGGTGACCTGCTCGCCGGCCACCGGTTCCGCTTCGACTTCGAGCGTCACTTCGCCTTTCGGCGTCGGGGTGAGCGGGATCGTCGCAGTGCCTTCTTCGCCGGCGCCGAGTTCGTCGATTTCGCCCTGCAGCGTGTTGCCTTCGACGGTGACCGAGACCGTGACGCCGTTCTCGGTCGATTCGCCTTGGTTCTGCACGGTCACTTCGACTTCGACGCCTTCTTCGCCGGCGATCGTGGTCGCACCGCCTTCGACCAGTTCGGAGCCGTTGACGCTGGTGCCGATCAGCCCGAGGCCGTGCACGCCCTGGGTCGCCGTGCCGCTGTTGCCGCTGATCGCGCCGAGCGCGTCGCTGACGGTGCTTTCTTCCAGCCACTTTTCGTCCGGCAGGACCGTGCTCTCGGGCACGTCGCTGTCGGTGATCCCGTTATTGGCTAGGACCCCGTCGATTTCGGGGCGGACCACCTGTTCGTAGACGACGTCGGAGGCGAGCAGCTTCTGCATCTGTTTGGCGATCGCCCCCATCGCCTTCTCGGCCCCGGCGTCACCGAGCGCGGTGGGCATCTTTTCGGCGATCTGGTCCATCGCCCCGGCGCGCAGCTCATAGACGAGCTCAAGATTGCTCTGGGCCCGCTTCATGTCCCCCGGTGCGCCCAGGCTTTCGACGCGGGCGCGGTAGCTGTCGATGGCGCTGCGGTCGGCGTCCACCCC
>Ga0068854_100001456_pt1 | contig 14331 bp, 14 predicted proteins | sample KBSCornC42_FD_66590 | JGI IMG/M metagenome (GOLD analysis project Ga0068854, IMG submission 66590) | Corn rhizosphere microbial communities from Kellogg Biological Station, Michigan, USA - KBS Corn C4-2 | ecosystem: Host-associated > Plants > Roots > Rhizosphere > Soil ... | reverse complement strand
GTGCGCCGCGTCCCCGGCCAGCAGCACCCGGCCGTCGCGGTAGCGGTCCGCCTGCATCGTGGAGTTCCCGAGTGTGGAGACCCGCTCCACCTCGCCGATCCCGTAGTCGGTCCCGGAGATCCGGATCAGCGACTCGCGCACCATCTGCGCCGTCCACGGCTTCTTCAGCTCGGTCATCACCGCGTGGTCGATGGTCGACACGACGAACCGGCCGTCCGGCAGCGGGATCACGAACAGCAGCCCGCGCTCGTTGCCCTGCAGGTAGCGCTCCGGCGGCGGCGGATCGGCCAGCTCGACCAGCGCGGCCGGGCTGACGATGGTGTCCGGCGTGCCGCTGAAGCCGATGCCGGCTGTTTCGCGCACCGAGCTGTGCGCCCCGTCGCAGCCCACGACGTAGCGCGCGTGGACCTCCTGCTCGACGCCGTCGTGCCGCACCCGCGCCACCACGCGGTCCGGCTCCTGCCGCACGTCCACGACACGCCGCCCGCGCAGCACCTCGCCGCCGCACCGGTTCAGGTGCGCCTCCAGGAGTTCCTCGGTCTGCGCCTGGGGCTGGAGCAGGATGTGCGGGAACGAAGTCGGCAGCACCGTGAAGTCCAGCCGCGAGGCGCCCATTGCGAAGTGCCACGTCGGCACCCGCCGGCTGGCCGCGAGCATGGGGGCGGCGACCCCGCGCGAATCGAAGATCTCCAGGGTCCGGGGATGCACGACGAACCCGCGCGACCAGGCCGCACGGCTCTCCCGCGCCTCCACGATCATGACCCGCACCCCGGCCGCGCACAGCTCCGCGGCCACCCAGCAGCCGACGGGTCCGGCCCCGACGACCAGCACCTCGATATCCGGCGGTGACGACATCCGTTCCTCCCGGTCGGGCGCGAGTGAGAACGATGATAGCGCCGCGCTCTGCAACCTTTCCGCACTCAGTCGGCTCGGAACCAAATAACGGGGCCGAGCAGGGCGGACGGGGACGGGGAGGCATGCGGTGGACCGGCTCGACGGGTTCGCGGAGTACGCGGGGGCACGCCAGCGCCATCTGCGCAGGAGCGCCTACCTGCTGTGCGGCGACTGGGATCTGGCCGAGGACCTGACCCAGACCATGCTGGTGAACCTGTGCCGCAGCTGGGGCCGGGCGCAACTGGCCGACTCGCTGGACGCCTACGCGCACACCGTGCTCGTGAACACCTTCCTGCGCCACAAGCGCAAGTACCAGCGGCAGGCGGAGCGGGCGGTCGAGTTCGCCTCGGGCCGGCCGGAGACGGCTCCGGAGGTACCCACCGACCTGCGGCTGTCCCTGCAAGCCGCGTTGCAGCTGCTGCCGCCGCGGGCGCGCGCCGTGGTGGTGCTGCGGTACTGGGAGGACTTGAGCGTGGAGGCCACGGCCGCCGCGCTCGGGTGCTCCGTCGGCAACGTCAAGAGCCAGACGTCTCGGGCCCTGGCCAGGCTCCGGGAGATCGTCGGCGACTCCCTCATCGACAGCAACCTCCGGTGAAACGGATGAAGATCACATGACTGACGACATGTTCCCCGGCCAGGACTGGGATCCCGACCGGTTTCGCGCTCCGGGTGCGGTGTTCGCCGGCGAGTTCGGCGACGAGCCGCCGCTGGTCGACATGGTGCCGCGCGCGCTGGCGGTGTACGAGCGCAGCCGCCGGCGCCGCCAGGCCGCCGGGGTCGGCGGCGCGGTCGCGGCGGTGGCGGCCACGGTGCTGTTCGCGACGCAGCTGCTCGGCGGTGCCACACCGCAGGGCACTGACTCGCCGGGCGGGGCGGGCGGACCGGGCGGGGCGGCGACGTCCGCGAATCCGACCAGCACTCGATCCGCGCCTCCCTCGCCGCCGACGAGCGCTCCTGCCGTCGCGCCACCCGGCTCGCCGACGTCTTCTGCCGCCTCGCCCAAGAAGCCGGCCGGCGGTCCTTGCGACCAGACGCTCGCGCTCCAGGACGCCCCCGACATCGTGCCGGTCCCGAACCAAGACGCCGCGCAGACGCTGTGCGTTCTGGGAATGACCACGATGCCCAAGCTGCTGCCCGGCCACACGTGGCTGCCGGCGCCGGACCGGTTCCTGACGACGCCCGGAACCTACCTGCCCTACAGCTTCGCCCCGGACGGCCTCGCCGGCTCCCCTCTCGCCCTGGACATCAGCACCAAGCCGTACTTCTCGGCGATGTGCAAGAACGTCTGGTATCCGCGGACCACGTGCCGCGAGGTGACACTGGCCGACGGCCGGCGGGGGATCGAGTTCGACACGCTGCCCGGCGGTCAGAAGCCGGGCGGGTACGAGCTCGACATCGACCTGCGCGGCGGGAGGCAGCTCCGGTTCGCCACCGGCTACCAGGGCGGCGCGCCGCAGCCGGTGACGCTGGACGCGTTCTTGAAGCTGGTCCAGTCCTCGGGCTTCGCCCAGTACCTGAAGCAGTACGAGGCGATCATGGGCTCCTGACATCCGGGCCGGCGGACGATCGCGGTGCGCGTGGCCGTCTCCTTCACGGAGGCGGCCCGGCACAATGTCCTTCCTAGGCACCACACCGCGCGGGCTCGTCACCGCCGCGCCGATCTACGGAGGACCGCCAGTGCTCACCCCCGCGGACGAGACCCTGCTGCGCCGCGCGATCGACATCGCCGCCCACGCCATCACCATCGGCGATGCTCCGTACGGTTCGCTGCTGGCCGACGCCGAAGGCAACATCCTGATCGAAGAGCACAACACGGTCGGCCGCGACAAAGACATCGCCTCCCACCCGGAGCTGAAGCTGGCCCGCTGGGCCGCCCGCGAGCTCAGCCCCGAGGCCGCCGCCACGACGACGATGTACACCAGCTGCCAGCCGTGCGGCATGTGCACCGGCGGAATCGCCCGCTCCGGCCTCGGCCGGGTCGTCTACGCACTGTCCACCGACCAGTTCTACGAGCTGAACCCGGGCTCGGAGTGGCCGGTCGTGCCGCAGGACGGGCCGGCGCTGTTCGAGCAGGCCCGGGTGCCGATCGAGGAGTACTACAAGAAGTAGGCCGCTGCGGGTGTGGTGCAGCATGGGACGGCTGCGCGGTCCGGCGGATCCTTGAATCCGGGGACCAATCGCACCCGGCTTCGGCGGCACCATGTTCGCGCCGATTCCCCGCCCCTCATGGCGTATACGGCAGATTCGGCACGTCGAAGCAGTTCGTGTCCATGTTCGGCACCTGCGTCACCCACCCGCCTCTGCCGTTCTGCGCGGAGTCCTGCCAGCGCGCGGCGTTCAGGCAGGCGCGGGTGGTGCCGGTCGGCGGGGGAGTCCGGGTGAAGGACGCCGGCAGGATCAGGTTGTGGGCGTTGTAGGGCTCCGGGCGGTTCATGAACTGCTCGACGCAGGCGCGCGTGACGTTCGCGCCGCAGGAGCCGATGGCGTCGGTGAGCCACTGCGCGGCGGCCCAGCCCTCCAGGTTCCAGGCGGACAGCTGGGAGGCCTGGTCCGGGAAGTAGCGGGCCATGGCGGCGCGGAACTGCTGGACGGCCGGGTACTGGACGTCCGCGTAGTTGCGGCTGGAGGACGTGGCCCACAGGACGTTGCGGCAGTTGGGGGAGGAGCGGTAGTCCTCGCGGACGGACTCGCCCCAGTTCTCGACATTGGTGACCTTGGCCAGGACCTTGACTCCGGCGGTGTCCATGGCGTTGCACAGCGCCGCGTTGCCCCGGGTGTCCATGGCGTCGAACAGGAGTTGGGTGCCGTCGGCCTTCATCGCGGCGGCGACGGCTTGGAAGTCGGGCAGGGCCAGGTCGACGGTCTGGGAGAGCACGTGGTAGCCCTCGGCGTGCAGGCCGGCGGCGAGCTGCGAGGCGTAGCGGGTGGAGTCGGCCTGGTTGTAGGCGACCACGGCGGCTCTGGTGGATTCCAGGCGCTGCTTGAAGAAGCGGAAGATCTCGGTGCTCTGATACAGGGTGCCGTTCCAGCCGACGGTGCGGCCGTCGCGCGGGGCGTTGCTGCCGCCGATGGCGTACAGGTGCGGGTACTGGTCGTAGACGGTGGTGATGGGCTGGCCGCCGACGTCGGGGACGGCCTTCTTGTTGACGTAGTCGGCCCCGGCGTAGTCCAGGGAAGCGGTCGCGGCGAAGGCGAAGACCTGGTCGTGGTCGATCAGCTGATGGACGCAGTCCTGGTTGCCGATCCCGCTGCCCGCGTCGTCGCAGACGGTGGTGGTGACGGTGCGGCCGTGGATGCCGCCGCTGTCGTTGAGCGCGCGGAAGAAGGCTTGGGCGCCGTAGCTGGGGGCGCTGAAGGCGGCCGAGCCCACCGGGCTGGTCAGGGAGGCGAGGATGCCGACGGCGATGTGCGTCGGGGAGACGCCGGTGTCGCTGGCGGGGTTCTGGGCTGTGCCGGCGCCGCCGCCGCTGGTCGGCGTGGTTGTGGTGCCTGGCGCGGGGCGTGGCGTGAAGGCGGTCGACGGCAGCCGGGTCCCGCAGCCGGCCGCCGCCGTCGCCGCGATCGCTAAGACGGCGACGAGCCGCCGGTGCCTCAACTGCATCCCGGCAACTGGGTGTTGCCGGTGAGCGCGACCAGCCCGCACAGGGTCGAGTCTGCGACCTTCCAAGTGCCGTCCTGGAGGACGGCCTTACCGGTGGCGTTCGGCTCCACGACCGTGCCCTGGAGCGACAGCGCGTAGGTGACGGTCGCGGTGGTCGGCGACGTGAAGGTCACGTTCGACACCGTGGCGGACACCTGCCCGACGCGCGGGTCGGCGGCGAAGCCCTGCAGGAGCGGGGCCAGGGCTTGGCCGTTCTGGAGGTACTTCTCCTTGTCGGCGATCGAGGTCTTCGGGTCGAAGAACGCCTCCCAGTTGTGCTTGATCTCCGCCGTGGCGGCCGCGGGGTCTGCCGGGGCGGAGCCGGTGGCGGTCCCCGTTCCCGTCGGCGAGGTCGGCGAGGTCGGCGAGGTGGTCGTGGCCGGGCTCGGCGTGCTGGGGGTGGTGGCCGTCGTCGCCGTCGTCGTCGACGTGGCCGGTTTGCTGCTGCCCCCGCACGCCGAGACCGTCAGCAGTGCCGCGGCCGCGAGACCGGCGGCGACGGTGCGTCCGAATGGGGGGCCAGTGCGATGCCCGCGCCGGGCCGCCGTGTCGCTGCCCTCGGGGATGCGTCGCGTCATCGCCATGGCTCTCTCCGCCTTTGGTGCGATCGAAGGACTTTCGTCCACCCAGCATGTCCTTCTATGTATAAACCGCAACATAAGCGGTAGAAACCCGCCATGGCATGGTTGCCACACCCCCCGGCGACCCCCGCGCTCACCCGCGCGGTCCGCGAGTGGTCCGGCTGGTTCGTGGTGGCCGCCGGCGCGGTGCTGTGTGTCCTGGGCTGGTACGGCGTGTCGGGCGAGAGCGTGGCCGAGCAGCAGCTTCCCTACCTGGCCTCGGCCACGATCCCCGGCGCGGCGCTGATCGTCGCCGGCGCGGTCCTGATCGCCGCGCGCCCGGCGCGGCGGACCGAGCAGGCCGACGCGCGCATCGAGACGCTGTACGCGCTGCTGGTGGCAGACGGCGCCACGGCCGACGAGACCCCGGTACCGCATAAGCAGCGGACATCGGACGACGAACAGACGCTGCTCGCGGTGCCCGGCGGCACGCTCTACCACCGGCGCGACTGCCCGCTGGTCGCGGACAAGCCGACGGCCGAGGTGGTCGACGCGGCCGCGGTGGCGGAGCGCTCGCTCGTGCCGTGCCCGGTGTGCGAGCCGCCCGCGGGCCCCACCACCCCACCAGGCCCCTGATGCTCCTCACCGAACCCGCCGCCCTCAGCCTCACCATCGACCTCGCCATCGCCGGCCTCGCCGTCGGCGGCGCCGCGGCCCTCAGCGGCATCGGCCTCGTCGTCACCTACCGGGCGACCGGCGTCCTCAACCTCGCGCAGGGCGCGCAGGCCATGATCATCGCCTACCTGCTGCGCGAGCTGGTCGTCGTCTGGCATTGGCCGGTCGGCCTCGCCGCCGCTCTGTGCCTGCTCCTCGTCGCGCCGGCGCTCGGCGTCGCGCTCGAGCTCGGCGTCTTCCGGCCCTTACAGCGGCGCGGTGCCGGGCCCGCCGAGACCGTGGTCGCGACCATCGGCGTGTTCATCCTCCTGACCGGCGCCGTCGTGCTCATCTGGGGCACCGGCCCCTACGCCGACGCCCCCGCGCTCATCCCGAGCACGCCCTACACCCTCCCCGGCGGCCACTCCGTGCGCCTGGACACCGTCGTCCAGCTGGGCGTCGTCCTCGCGCTCAGCGTGCTGGTCGCGCTCGTCACCCGCTACACCCCGCTCGGCCTGCACCTGCGTGCCGTCGTCGACGACCGCCGCCTGGCCGAGCTGTCCGGAGTGAACGCCGGCCGCGTCTCGGCGATCGGCTGGGCCTTCGGCTCCTTCACCGCCGGCCTGGTCGGCGTGCTGCTCGCGCCGTACCTGCTGCTCGATCCCTACGGCCTGTCGCTGCTGGTCATGGAGACCATGGCGGTGGCCGTAGCCGGACGCCTGCGCAGCGTCGGCGTCGCCGTGGCGGTCGGTCTGGGCCTGGGCGTCGCAGGCAGCGAACTCACCCGCCTGCGCCCCGGCGGCCAGATCCTGCCGCTGGTCCAGGCCGTGCAGTCCAACCTGTTCGTGATCGCCCTGCTGGTCGTCGCGCTCCTGCCGAGCCGCCTCGGCTCCGGCACTCAAGCGCCACCGGCGCGCGCCCCCAAAGTCGGCCGCGCGGCGCGTGAACGCGCCGTCGCCGCCGCCATCGCCGCGACGGCCTGCACGGTCCTGCTGCTCATGCCCCTCGGCTTCCGCGGCCCCGACCTTCGCAACGCTTTGCAGGTCCCGGCGCTCGCACTCGTCCTGCTCTCGGTCGTCGTGGTGACCGGCTACGGCGGCCAGATCTCCCTCGGCCAGGCCGGCTACGCGGGCATGGGAGCCCTGGGCACCGGCCTGTTCATGTCCGGCAAGGTCCCCGGCCTCCCGGCCATGCCCGCGATCCCGGCCCTGCTCTGCGCCGTCCTGGTCACCATTCCGCTGGGCCTGCTCACCGGCTGGCCGGCGATCCGCCGCCGCGGCCTGTCCCTGGCCCTGGTGACGTTCGCCGTCGGCACCGCCATGAGCCGCTTCGTCTTCGACCAGCCCTACGCCACCACCGGCCTGCACCTGGACCGCCCCGGCTTCCTCGCCGACGACCGGGCCTTCTACGCCGCCGAACTCGTCCTGCTCGCCGTCGGCGTCGTGATCGTCCGCAACCTGCACCACGGACGCCTCGGCCGAGCCCTCACCGCCCTGCGCGACCACGAAGCCGGAGCGTCGGCGGCGGGCCTGAACGTGCCCTGGCTGAAGGTCTTCGCCTTCCTGACCGGCGCCGGACTGGCCGCGTTGGGCGGCGGCCTCATGGGCTTGGGCGGCCGGGCGTTCAACTCCTCGATGTTCGACCCTTTGCAGGGCCTGGTCTGGTTCGCGACCGTCGTCGTCGCCGGGGCCGACAGCGCCCTCGGCGCGGTCCTCGCGGCGGCCCTGCTGGTCGGCCTCGACGCCGGCACGGTGCAGGGGGTTTCGACAGTGGTCGTAGGCGCCCTGGCGGTCGCCATCGGCCGCATGCCCGGCGGCCTCGCGGGACGTCTGTCGCGCCTCGGCGCCCTCGGCGTCCCGCCGCAGGCAGAACCGCTGCCGCAGCTCAGTCCCCTGGGCGAACGAGTCCGCACCCGCATCGCCGCCCGCCGCGAAGCCCCCGGCCAGGCGCGATCATGACGGCAGCCCGCCTGACGGCCCGAGGCGTGGTCCGCCGCTTCGGCGGCGTGGTGGCCGTGGACGGCGTCGACCTCTCCGTCCCGCCCGGCCGCATCACCGCCCTGGTCGGCCCGAACGGCGCCGGCAAGAGCACACTGTTCGACTGCCTGTCCGGCACGCTCCGCCCCGACGCCGGCCGCGTCCTGCTCGGCGGCAGGGACATCGCGGGGCTGCCCGACTACCGCCGCGCCCGCCTGGGCCTGGCCCGCACCTTCCAGCAGCTCTCGATCTTCCCCGGCCTGACCGTGGCCGAGAACGTGCGCGTCGGCGCCGAGGGACGCCCCGGCGGCACGCTGCGCGGCCTGATGGGCATGCCTGATCACGGCGCCGCGCGCGAAGCCGCCGAGATCGCCACCGACCGGGCCCTGCGCCTGGCAGGGCTCGCGACCCTGCGCGACCACCCCGTCTCCGAGCTGCCGACCGGCACGCTGCGCATGGTCGAGCTGGCCAGGGCACTTGCCGGCACACCGCGCGTGCTGCTCCTCGACGAGCCCGCCGCCGGACTCGACGCGGCCGAGGCGGCGCGCCTGGCGTCGATGCTGCGCGCGCTCAGCGCCGACGGCATGGCGCTGCTGCTGGTCGAGCACGACGCCGACCTGGTCGCCGAACTCGCCGACACCGTCTGCGTGATGGCCGCCGGCCGCGTGGTCGCCCGGGGCCCGGCAGCCGTGGTCCTGGCCGACCCGCAGGTCAGCGCGCTGTGGGGGAAGGCATGAGCGTCGAGGCCGAACTGTGCGCGGCCCGCGTCCGCTATGGTCCGCTGGAAGCCCTGCACGGCGTCGACCTGGCTTTTCCGGCCGGGCAGGTCAGCGTCCTGATCGGACGCAACGGCGCCGGGCGGACGACCGCGCTGCGTGCCCTGGCCGGTGCCGTGCCGCTGTCGGCGGGGCGATGCCTGTGGCAGGGGCGCGACGTCACCGGGACCGCGGCCTACCGGCGGGCGCGTCTCGGCCTGGCGTTCGTCCCGGCCGAGCACGCGGTGTTCGGTTCGCTGACCGTCGCGGAGAATCTGGGTTCGACGGCGTCGGCGGCGCGCGCCGACGCAGAGGTCGAGCAGACGTTCCCTGAGCTCCTGCCCCTGCTGGACCGCCGTGCCGAGACCCTGTCCGGCGGCCAGCAGCAGCTGGTCGCGCTGTGCCGGGCCTTGCGGCGACGGCCGCGCCTGCTCGTGCTCGACGAACCCGACCGCGGCCTGGCCCCGGCCGTCGTCGCGCGCCTGCACCGGCGCCTGCTGGAGATCGCCGCCGAGGGCCGGACCGTGGTGCTGGCCGCGCAGACGCTGCCCGCCACACTCACCGCCGCCGGCGTGGTGCACGTCCTGCACCGGGGCCGGGTCGCTTTCAGCGGGGAACCGGGGGAGCTTGCCGCTGTTTGAGTGAAGTTGGGTGCCGCGGCGTCACCCGATAGCGTGCCCCAGCTGGCCTTTCGATGTCAGTCCTCGGACACTGCGGGTATGACCAAGACACGCATCGCGTGCGCCGTTGTGGGCGTGCTCTCCCTCGTCGCCGCCGCGCTGATGGCTTGGTGGATCACACCGAGCTATGTGGCGCGCATCCCCGACGGCAAGAACATCTCCCGCACCTACGAGGGGACGTTCCAGAGCCTGCTGGACCCGACGGCCCTGGCCTCGGGGAACCTGCTGGGCGCGATCAAGCGGAACGTGCCGGTGTCCGTGGTGCAGGACGTCAAGGCCGAGCAGACCTCGGGGAACACGGCCCTGATGAGCGACTCGCGCACGACCGAGGCGGCCGGGACCAAGGTCGAGCAGACCAAGTGGGAGTACGCGGTCGACCGCCAGTCGCTGGAGGCGACGAGCAACCACCCCAGCAGCTGGAACGTGATCCCCGCCAAAGGGCTGACGGTGAGCTTTCCCTTCGGCGCGCAGAAGAAGAACTACGAGGGCTGGACGCCGGAGACGCAGACCACCGTCCCGCTGACGTACCTGCGCTCGGAGACCAAGCAGGGGATCACGACGTACGTCTACGAGGCGAAGGTCCCGCCGACGAAGATCGTCGACCCGCAGATCCTGGCCTCGCTGCCCAAGCAGCTGCCGACGAGCCTGATCCAGCTGCTCGGCTCGGCCGGCGCCGTGCCCCCGGCCCAGGCCGCGCTGCTGGCGCAGATCCTGCCCCAGCTGGGAGCGCAGGCCACGATGGCCTACACGCTCCAGGACGACTCGACGTTCTGGGTGGACCCGAGCACCGGCCTGGTGATCGATGTGCACCGCAACCAGGAGCGCATCGCGAACCTGGTCCTGCCCAACGGCTCGACGGCCCCGCTGATCCCGGCGGTGGCGGTCACCTACCAGGACACCGCGGCCAGCTCGCAGGCGGCAGCCGACGACGCCCGCCACGGCCGGACGGTCATCCGCTGGCTCGGCGTGTACCTGCCGATCATCCTGCTGATCCTCGGCGTGGTGCTGCTGGCGCTGGCCGCGCTGCTGCCGGGGCGGCGGCGCGAGCGCGGGCCGGTGGGGCCGGAGGCTGGGGCGGGTCCGGGTTCGGGTTCGGGTCCGGGTTCCGGTCCCGAGGCGGGGCCGGGTCCGGCTCCGGGTTCGGGTCCCGGGGCGGGTCCGGGTTCGGGTCCGGGGCCGTGGCCGGAGACAGGGCCGGGGCCGGAGGCGACGCACCCGTAGGCAAGGTTCGCGCTCACAACTGAGGTGGCGGCCGATGTGGCCGCCACCTCTTGCTGTGCACTTCAAGCGCAGACCTTCTCAGCAGAACACGATCGCGTGCCCACTCTCGATGCTCGCCAAGCAAGCCCGATACAGCTGCGACCACGCGAACTTCTCGGCGTCGAACGGGTCGTCGTCCGCGGGCTTCTGCTCCACCACGTTGCCCGCCTCGTCGAGCTCGACACCGAGCGCGGACGCGAAGCTCCGCAGCTCGGCGAGCAGCTGCTGGCTGGAGCCGACCATGCCGGCGCCGCCGACGTCCGCGCCCTCGGGGAGGAACAGCGGATCGGGGAAGTCGACCGGGATGTAGTACCCGGCGTAGTCGGCGTGGCAGAGGAGGTGGGAGGCGAACATCGTCGACTCGTCGCCGACCTTCTCCTGGTCGCGCTCGTACTGCGCGTCGCTCGTGGCGGAGGCGGGCGTGACCGGCTCGCCGAGCAGCGTGAGCGTGTAGGCCCGGCGCAGGTGCGCCAAGTAGCTGTAGGGGAATCCGCCCGAGTAGTCGTGCTCGCCGCCCTCGTGGAGGATCTCCGGCTCGCGCCACTCGATCCCCTCCTGCGCCAGGGCGCGAGTGAGCTGATCGAAGCCGGCGCGGTGCATCTCGAAGCCCTCGGGGTCGTTGCGTGCCTGATCGCACAGCATGCCCACCGATATTCCCAGTCCCATGGCCGACCAAGGTACGGCCCGCCGCCGACAGCGGCGCATATGATCACGGTTATGAGCGTGGACGAACGGGCTGCCCACGACACGGCGGCCCCCAACCCGGCCGCGCTGACCACCTCCCTGCTGATCGCGATCATCCTGGTCGCGGCGAACCTGCGCGCCGGGCTGACCGGCGTCGGACCGCTGCTGCCCAGCGTGGAGCACTCCACCGGCCTGTCCGAGACGTGGGGCGGGCTGCTCGTCACGCTGCCGCTGCTCACCTTCGCCACGACCTCGCCCCTGGCCGGACGCGCCGCACGCCGTTACGGAGCCCCGCGCGTCCTAGGCCTGTCGCTGCCGCTGCTGGCCACCGGTCTGGTGGTGCGCTCGCTCCCCGGGACGGTGTTCCTGTTCGGCGGCACCATCGTCATCGCCGCCGCGATCGCCGCCGGCAACGTCCTGTTGCCGGCGGTGGTGCGCAGCAGCGTGCCCGAGCGGCGGATCGGGCAGGTCACCGGCATCTACGTGACGGCGATGGGACTGGTCGCCGCGATCTCCTCCGGGGTGTCGGTGCCGCTGGCCGATGTGTTGCCCGGCGGCTGGCGGAGCGCGCTGGGCTGCTGGGCGGTGCTCGCGGTTCTGGCCATCCCCGCATGGGTGCCGCACCTGCGTCGGGAGGCGCGGCCGGCCCCGGCGGCGCTTCCGGCCAAGACCCCCGGGCCCTGGCGCTCGGCGCTGGCCTGGCAGGTCAGCTTGTTCATGGGGCTCCAGTCCTTCGGCTTCTACGCCACGATCGCCTGGCTGCCGAGCATCGTGCACGACCACGGCACGTCCACAGCCGCCGCCGGATGGGAACTCTTCCTCTTCCAGGCCGTCGGCCTGGTCGCCAGCATCACCCTGCCGCTGCTGACGCGCCGGCAGGTCGATCAGCGGCTGCTCGCCGCGACGGCCTCGGTGCTCGGCGCCGCGGGCTTCGCGCTGCTCGCGGTGGCGCCGGGGCTGGCGCTCGTGACCTGCGTGCTGAACGGGTTCGGCAGCGGCGCGACGCTGGTGCTGGCGCTGACGTTCCAAGGCGCGCGGGCTGCGCGAGGTCCGCAGGCGGCCGCGCTCGCCGCGATGGCCCAGTCCGTCGGCTACCTGGTGGCCGCCGTCGGACCGCTGCTGCTCGGCGCGCTGCACGTCGCGACCGGCGGCTGGGTCGTGCCGCTGGTGCTGTTGGCCGCGCTGGCCACGGTCCAGGCCGTCGTCGGGTTCGGGGCCGGCCGGGACCTCAAGTGGGTGCCGCGCAAGACTCAGGCCGCGTCCGCGTCCGCGTCCGCCTAGGCCGCATCCGCGCAGGCCGCCTCCGAGCTCAGACCCCGATGACGCTGACCGCCGCCCACAGCGCGACGGTCGCGGTGATCAGCGTCGCGGGGACGGCGATGAGGCCCAGGCGGGTGTAGGTCGCGAGGCTCACCTGTTCGCCGTGCGAGGTCAGGACCCGGCGCCACAACAGCGTGGCCAGGGAGCCGACGTAGGTCAGGTTCGGACCCAGGTTCACGCCGAGGAGCACCGCCAGCAGCGTGGCGGGCCCGGCATGAGCGGCGGCCGGGAGGAGGACGAGCGTCGCGGGGAGGTTGTTGACGACGTTGGCCAGCAGAGCTGCCACCGCGGCGGTGCCCAGCAGGGCCGGCAGTGACGTGCCCTGCGGCAGCAGGTCACCGGCGTGCGCTCCGAGTCCGCTGTCCGTCGCCGCCTTCACGACGATGCCGAGCGCCAGGACGAACGCGCAGAAGAACGGCGACGCCGCCCCGGCCAGCTCACGCACGGTGGTCTGCCGCCGCGCCAACGCCCGCCCGCCCAGGACGAGCACCCCGCCCAACGCGGCCCACGCCGGGTTCAGGCCGGCGAGGGAGGTCAGGGCGAAGCCGGCGAGGGTGGCTGCCACGACGACGACGGTGAAGGTCGGGACCGTGATGGCTTCGCTCTGGTCTGCCGCTGCGTCGCCCTGGTCTGCGGCCGCGCTTTGTTCCGCCGCCTCGGGCTGTTCCGCCGCCACACCCTGGTCTGCGGCCTCGTCTTGCGCAGGCTGCGCGGCGGTCTGTCCTCCGACCAGATCGCCGGCGAAGAACTGCCTGAACACGACGTACTCGGTCCCGACCGCCGCCACCCACGGCACCGCCATCAGCGCGGCGAATCGGCTGAAGGTCAGCCCCGAGGCGCTGAAGGCGAGCAGGTTGGTCAGGTTCGAGACCGGCAGCAGCAACGAGGCCGAGTTCGACAGGTGCGCGCAGGCGTAGACATGTGGCCGGTCGCGGACCCCGGCCCGGACGGTCGTGGCCAGGACCACCGGAGTCAGCAGCACGACCGTCGCGTCCAGGCTCAGAACGGCCGTCGTCAGCGCCGCGACCACGAAGACCGCCACCAGCAGCCGTCGCGCGTCACCCCGCCCCGCGCCGCCCGCGACTCGCGCCATAGCGGCACCCGCCGCCGCGAACAGGCCGTCGTCGGCACACAGCTGCGCCAGCACCAGCACCGCCGCGAGGAACCCGACCGTCGGTGCCAGCGCGGTGACCACGTCCCACGCCGCATGCGGCGTCACGGCGCCCACCGCCACCACGATCCCGGCCGCGGGCAGCGCTGCCGCCGCCTCCGGCCAGCCGCGCGGCCGGACCACCGCGAAAACGAGCACTACGAACAACAGCACGACCGCCACCGCCGTGCCGGCCCCGGAACTCAGCACACGCCAAACCTCGACCGGACGATGGCGATGCTCACGATGGGCTCCATGGGTGGGTGGACGGGGTCCGACGATCATATCGGCTGGTCGGCGCCGCCTCGGCGAACGCCTGGAGGGATGCCGTGCCTGCGACCGCCCCGACTTCGGAAAAAGTAGTACCTCGGCTTCGCGGAGCTAAACTGTCCCCATGACCAAGGTCACTCGCCAAGCCCGCCTCGACCACGACGCGCCGGCGTGCGAGCGGGCCCTCGGCAAGGCGTTCGGCCTGCTCGGCAAGCGCTGGAGCGCCGTCGTGCTCGGCACGCTCGGAGCGGGTGGTCCCACCGGGTTCCGTGAGCTGTCGCGAACGGTCGGCGGGATCTCCGACTCCGTGCTGTCCGATCGCCTCACCGAGTTGACGCAGGCCGGCCTCGTCACCCGCACCGTCGTCGAAGGCCCACCCATCTCGGTCACCTACGCGCTCTCAGAGCGCGGCGCCGCGCTCATGCCGGCGTTCGAACAGATCTCGACTTGGGCCCAGGAGCACCTCTAGCCATGCCCGACTATGGACA
>Ga0068854_100001453_pt1 | contig 14339 bp, 12 predicted proteins | sample KBSCornC42_FD_66590 | JGI IMG/M metagenome (GOLD analysis project Ga0068854, IMG submission 66590) | Corn rhizosphere microbial communities from Kellogg Biological Station, Michigan, USA - KBS Corn C4-2 | ecosystem: Host-associated > Plants > Roots > Rhizosphere > Soil ... | reverse complement strand
TATAACACGACGCATGCGCATAGCTCGCTCGGCTACCTGACTCCCGAGGAGTTCCTCGCACTTCACGAAACTAGCCAACCTCCACAGAAATCGCTGGCTGCATGACGGGGCCGAGCCCACGCGAGAGAGCTGATCGTGTTCCTCGGAAGCCAATGGAGCCCGGCTTTGCCGAGCTGAGCCGCTTCCAGCGGCTTCCTCAGCTGCACGAAGATCACGTCGCCGTTTGAACCCTTCGTGAGATACGCCCAGCCAATAATGTTCCCTGAACCATCGTTGATTTGAGCGATTGATTTTATGTATCGGGTTATCCCCGCCGAACTTACAATTGGCGGGCCAGTCTCCATTGGAGAACCAACACAGCGACTTCGTTCGGAAAGGCCGGTCAGAAGCAACGGCATCGGTAGTGCGATTACGAGCATAATTACCCCGCGCTTCCTCCGCTAGATTCACCAGGAACGGGCTTCTTTGTCCAACAGTTTCCTGCGGCGGCACCGGCTGGCAACTGTGGCTGACCCGGAGTGAACCAGCCAAGGGGCGCGACCGATGTGAAGCCTTGACCGCCGCCAACTCTTCAACATAGAATAGGGGCCGATTCTACGACCCCTATTCAATTCGCTATTCTAGCGAGGTGTGCACTTGACGAGATTGACGCCCGCGCGGTGAAGGGACGCCTTTGAATATCGGATCGGAAAAATCGATCTCGATGGTTCGGACAGCGTTTCTTTCAGTTGCGCCGTTGGTGCGCCATGAACCAAGACACCGGGTTCCGCGAGGAATTCCAAAGTCGTGGCCCGCTCGCGCGTCGTCAGGATCGCGCCCTGTTGCGGCTGATAGTAGAATGCTCCCGTGGCGATACGAAAGAGGTAGCCCATGGGTCGAAGGCCGGTGTGCATGCCGACGACATAGGCCTTCTGCACCATGATGACCGTGTTAAGGTCATTAGCGTTTTCGCGTGGAGAGAGCCCTATTCCGGTTCCGTATGGGTTCTGCTCATCGAAGCACTTCTGAACGTGCATGGCTTTCAACTGCGAAGCAGTTGGCAACCCTGCCGAGTTCATCGAACTGGCGAAGAGCAGTACTGCGGCCAGTATCACGCCGCCGTACTCACGTGACATGGATTTTTCAAGATCACGTCAGAAGGCGCAAGGTTCTTGAATGGACCGGGAAGAGTCGACTGCAGGGTATGCGTCAGGTTCATCAGCCATTGGATAGTCTGATAGACGCTCCCATGCGACGGGTAAAGTATGTGCGGCGGCGCGCCAACTGAGCCACTTACGGGGCCAAATCCAAGACTGCCGGACAAGCCGTATCCGAACTCGTAGTATTCCTGGCCGCCGTACGTCTGGTACTCATACCCGATTATTGCGTTCGACGTGGAATTGTTGTCCCAGATTGCGAACCGAGCACTGATCTGGGAATCATGCGCGTCGGTCCCGTCTGTCGTCGTATCCTGGGCTAACGCGTCTGAGCAATCGGTGCCCTTTGCGATGCATCCGCCAATGGCCGCTTCCATGCCCGACGTGGAGGTCGTCGGGCAACCACCTCCGTCAGGAGGGGCCGGGCTCGTTGGGTCAGGTGTGTTTATATAGTTGCAGTAACTATATTCATACGTATCATCAGGCGTCACGAGACCCGTCTTGTAGTCGGGGCCATAGTAAACGTCATAGCACCCGGTGATGGTGATCGTTTGCGCGCGATGCGTGCCAGGTACGGGCTGGCTCCCAGGTTGGGGATGAGCGGCCTTCCAGGCCGCCGCGTGTTCTGCCGTCGCGGGAGTATGAAACTGCTGTTTCGCGGAGTTCGATTGTGCCATTTGCGGCAGAGTCGATGAAGAGGGACCGCCTGCACATCCGGCTACAACGAGCGAGAGCGCCAGCGGGAGGGCGATCCTCGCGGCCTTCGAGAGACCCGATCCGTGATTCTTGAACAAAATGACTCCCTAGAAAGTGGATGTAAGTTCGGCTCTAATCGGAACGACTAGCAAGGCCATCCCACCATTAGGGTAGCAGGGCTCCCGGGAGGGGTCTCTACTTAAATTTCACTAGGAAGTTTTTCGCGTCTCCCTTACCTCCGGGTCCGGGCCTCGAAAAGCAGAGAGCCCAGCCAGAGGCCAGGCTCTCGTCTTGCCGTCGCGCGAGCGCCAGGCCAACGGCCACAAAGATCGCGACGTCAGCTCGCTCAGGTGGCACAAAGATTCGATCAATCGAGTCCTTCAAAGCGCAGTCTAGACCGCCGCGAAGGGCGAGCACCGCGACGGTGGTCGGCCGCCGAGAGCCCGACCGCGCTTATAACCTCTGACCACCTGTTGATCACCAATGGCGCGGACGGCGACAGTCGGCGGTGGACGCTGACGGACTGAATCAAGCACGAAATCACGTGCGGTCGAGGGCCGACTTCTCGGTGTCACTACATGGCATGCAAGGGGTCATCGGTTCGAGTCCGATATTCTCCACCATTCATCGAGGACGAGCTTGCATGCGCAGGCTCGTTCTTCGCAATTGACGGGAGGACAGCAGGCACGCGAACGGTGCGTGTCCGCGACGCGCGGTTGCGGTAGATGACGATACATGTCTACATCCGCACTCCGCGCAACGATCGCGGCCGCCACCATCCTCGCACTTGCCGCTTGCAACGGTTCCACCGGGAGCATTCTCGGCGGTGCGACCAACAACGGTTACATCCGCGTGCTGATGGGTTCGCCCGATCTTCAGCCCGTCGACGTCGCCATCGATAACAACGTCATCCAGTCCTCCGCCGCATACGGCAACCTCACCACCTATCATTCCGCATCGACGGGATCGCACACGATCCATCTCTACACGCCCGGCAGCGATACCGGCGCGGGACTGTACGGATTCACGACGTCGATCAATGCCGGCTCCGACGTCACGGTCGTCATCACCGGCGAACGCAACCCCGCCCCGGGAGCGCCCTCGGTCGGCGCGCAGTTCTTCGTCGAACAGCCGTACAGTACGCCGGCTTCGGGCGGGGCGCTCAACTTCCACAACGCCTCCCCGTACGCGGCCGCGGTCGGCGGCCTAAACCTCATCAACGTCCCGTTCGGCTATTCGCTCAACTCGGCCCCGGCGGATAACCAGGTCGGGACGTCGCAGCCGATCGGCGGCGCGACGAATCCGCAAGGCCTGCCCGCCGCCGCCCTCAACACGGCGATCACGCTCTACGCCGTCAATCACACGACGGTCACGACGATGCCGAGCCGGATCTCCCCGTCCTGCTCGAGCAACTTCATCCCGTGTACGACCCCGAATCTCTCGCTCTACCTGGTCGACGGGCCGGCCGCATCCCTGACGCCCAACGCCCCGCCCGCGGGCGTAGCCCTCACCGACAAGGCGGTCTTGTTCGGCGCCTTCGACGGCAACGGGCTGCTCACGCAGTAAATACGGCACGCCAACTCCGCGACGCCGTGGTATACTCGGCGTCGCGGAGCACGCCGGACGATCGCGCCGCTGGGCGGTGAGGAAAGTCCGGGCTTCATCGGGCAGGGTGCAGGATAACGTCCTGTCGGGGCGACTCGAAGGAAAGTGCCACAGAAACATACAGCCCCACAAACCGCAAGCGGTTTGCGGGGCAATGGTGAAATCGGGAGGTAAGAGCTCCCGGACGTCTGCGGAGACGCAGCGTCGGGTAAACCCCACCTGAAGCAAGATCCCTGGGTCGTCCGTAAGGGCCGGGCTGCCCGCCCGTAACCGGGGATCGCACCGAGGTACGCGGCGACGCGTGCCCCAGATAGATGATCGTCACCCGCAAGGGTACAGAATCCGGCTTACAGGCGTGCTCCGCAACCGAATTCGACCTCTAGGAGTCTAAACAGTCATCGTGAGCGACCAGAAATTCACCCCCGAAATGACCGTCGACGAGGCGTTCAAACTGCACGCCGGCGCCCGCCGCGTGTTCGCGCGCTTCCACCTCGGCGGCTGTTCCAACTGCGCCATCAGCGAGAGCCACACGGTCGGAGCGGTCAGCGAAGACTACGGCATCCCGCTGGACATGCTGCTCGGCAGCCTCAACGCGCTCTGGGACGAGAGCGGCATGCAGGTCGGCGATAAGGTCCGCATCCCCGACGAGATCCGGGCGAAGATCCCGCAACTGGCCGACGTGCCGGAGATCGGCGAGATCACCGGACTCGAAGCCGGCGCCTACACCGCGGAGTTCGGCGACGTGCGCCTCCAGGGATTGGCCGAGGACTTCCTTCCGGTCGAAGCGAGCGCCGTCGTCGGCGGCTGACCCGCTACCGCCTACGAGATCTCGACGGGCTTCCTCAACGGGAAGCCTTCGTCAATTCCGTGCCAGTGCGAGACCTTCGCCTCGCCGAGCTTCCAGCAGAGATAGATCTCCTCGCCGTCGCGCACCGAAGGAAAGTCGAGCAGGCCCAAGTCAATGTCCTTGACGATGCAGCCGAACCCCTCGATGCGGTGGATGAGCCGCACGATCTCGCTCTTGCGCTCGCCGTACCTCGGCGACGGAAAGGGCGCGCGCACCCCGGCCAGGCGCGAGGCCGGCAGTTCGACTTCGCCTGCGGTCGTGCTCTGTTCGAGCAGCGCGATCGCGAGGTCGCGGCGCTTGGCGAGGAGTTCCTCGACCAAGGGCGCGATGCGAGGAATCAGGGCATTTGCGCGATCGAGCGAAAAGGACTTCATGCCGTCGAAACGTTCCCTCTTATCGTGACGTCCGAACGCGTCATCTTCCTCACCGGGCTCTCGGGTTCCGGGAAGAGCCAAACGATGAAGACGTTTGAGGATTTGGGGTTTTACTGCGTGGATAACCTTCCTCCCGCGCTCGCCGGCCAGACGCTCGCGCTGCTCGACGAGGCGCGCGCGACCAAGGTGGCCATCGCGCTCGACGTGCGCAGCGGCGGCCCGCTCGGCGACGCCCTGGCGGCGATCGACGCCGTCGGCGCCGGGCGCCGGGTCGACGTGCTCTTCCTCGACGCGCGCGACGACGTGCTCGTCCGCCGCTACAGCGAAACCCGCCGCCGCCATCCGTTCGCCTCGCAAGGTACGCTTCGCGAGGCGATCGCCGTCGAGCGCTCGGTCCTCTCGCCGCTGCGCGAGCGGGCGACGCACGAACTCGACACGACGGGCCTCACCCACGCGGCGCTCAAGCAGCGCATCTTCGAAGCGTTTTCCGAGGGCGACGCGAACCGCCTCGCGGTCAGCATCGAAGCCTTCGGCTACAAGTTCGGCGTGCCGCTCGATGCCGATCTGCTCTTCGACGTGCGCTTCTTGTGCAATCCGCAGTACGACGACGATCTCCGCCCGCTCACCGGCACCGATCCCGCCGTCGCCGCATATATCGAAGCCGACCCCCACCTCGAACCGTTCCTCGCGAAGCTCTTCGATCTGGTCGCGTTCCTGATCCCGCGCTACATCGGCGAGGGCAAGACGCAGCTGACCATCGCCATCGGCTGCACGGGCGGGCGCCACCGCTCGGTCTACGTCGCGCGGCGTCTGGCCGAACATCTCGACGGCGACGCGCGCATCGCGCAGGCTCTCGACCTGCGAGACGCGACCCGCTGATGCGACAGGCGATGGTGCGCTTCTCCCGCTGGCTGCTGCCCGGGCTCGGCGTCAAACGCTGGCTCGTCGTCGCGCTCCTCGGCGCGGTCCTGGTCGTGAACGGCATCGACCGCTGGCTGGTCGCGGAAGGCTTGCGGTTCCACGTCAACGAGGTCATCGACGGCATCGTCGACGACTACTTCCCGCCGTCGTACCTGGCCTATATCTTCGCCGCTGTCGGCATCGCGCTGGTCGTCATCGGCATCCGCCTGTGGCTGCGCGCGATCGTACGCGCCACGATGGCCGCCGGCACGACGCACGGGCTGGTCGATACCCTGCTCGGCATGCGTCTGCGACAGGGCTACAAGATCGTCGCCATCGGCGGAGGCACGGGACTTTCGACGCTGCTGCGCGGCCTCAAGCGCCACACGTCCAATCTCACCGCGGTCGTCACGGTCAGCGACGACGGCGGTTCCTCCGGCCGCCTGCAGAAGGAACTCGGCGTGCTGCCGCCCGGCGACGTGCGCAACTGTCTCGTCGCGCTCGCCGACGACGAAGCGATGGTCACCGATCTCTTCAAGTACCGGTTCGCCGACGGCGAGGGGCTCTCGGGACACTCCTTCGGCAATCTCTTCCTCGCCGCGATGACCGGGATCACCGGCAACTTCGACATCGCCATCAAACATTCGAGCCGCGTCCTGAACATCGTCGGACGCGTCCTCCCGGCGACGCTCGCGACGGTCAAGCTCTGCGCGAAGCTCACCGACGGCTCCACGATCTTCGGCGAGTCCAATATCGGATCGTCGCACGCCCCGATCGAGCGCGTCTATTTCGATCCTCCGCACGCCGACGCGCTCGACGAGGTCATCGACGCCATCCGCGACGCGGATGCGATCGTGCTCGGTCCGGGCTCGCTCTACACCTCGATCCTGCCGAACTTCCTCGTCGCCGGCATCGCCGACGAGATCGCCGCATCGGCGGCGGTGAAGATCTACGTCTGCAACGTGATGACGCAGCCGGGCGAGACCGACGCGATGACGGCGGCCGATCACCTCAGCCATCTCATCGACCAGGCGGGCGCGCGCGTCTGCGATTACGTCGTCGTCAACGACCGGCCGCCGCGCAAGCTGCTCGAAGCCTACGCCGTCGAGGGACAGGTGCCGGTCGCCGCCGACGTCGCGCGCATCGCGGCGATGGGCGTCGAGGCGATCGAAGCGCCGGTCATCAGCGAGACCGATACGGTCCGTCACGATTCCGCCGATCTCGCGCAGACCGTGGTCGGCATCGTCGACGACGCGATCGCGCGACGCGCTTCGCTGATCAAACCCGCGCGCGCCTACGCCCGACAGTAGGCCTCAGGGCGCGGGCGTCTTCTCCAGACTGAGATTCAGCGCGAACGGTTTGTCGGCTTCGGTCTTGGCGCTGCCGGTGAGGGTGGTGTAGCCCGGCGCTTCGATGGTGAAATCGAAGTCGCCCGGCGGGATGTTGTCGATCGCGAACTTGCCGTCCTTATCGGTGGTCGCGACGAGGATCGCGTCGACCACGATGCGCGCGCCTTCGATGGGCGCGTTCGTCGCCTTGTCCGTCACGACGCCGGAGACCGACGCGTGCTGGCCCGCGGGAGGCAGCGCGTCGCTGTTACATGCGACGAGGCTTCCCAGCAGAAGCGCGGCTACGGCGAACGATCGGACAAACATACGCATTCTACCGGGTTCTAGCGTTCCTGGCGGCCCCCTGTGACGAGAGGCGCCGCCAGATACGGCGCGGAAAGCGGCCCCGTTAACCGCTCCCCAGGAGGTTCCGTCTTGTCCACGGCTTCGACCGACCGCAGCGCCGGCCCGATCTTCAGCGCCGACGCCCTCGCCGCCATCGGCAACACCCCGCTCGTCCGCCTCAACAAGGTCACCGATGGTGCGGAATGCTTGGTCCTGGCCAAAGTCGAGTACATGAACCCCGGCGGGAGCGTCAAGGATCGCCCCGCCGTCGCGATGCTCCGCAAGGCCGAGGAGGCCGGCCTGCTCAAGCCCGGCGGCACCATCGTCGAACCGACCAGCGGCAATACCGGATCGGGCCTCGCCATGGCCGCCGCCATCCACGGGTACCGCTGCATCCTGGTGATGCCGGACAAAATGTCCAAGGAGAAGATCGACCTGCTGCGCGCCTACGGCGCCGAGGTCGTGGTCACGCCGAGCAACGTGGCGACCGATTCGCCCGAGTCGTACTACGGCGTGGCCAATCGGTTGGCCGCCGAGATACCCGGCGCCTACCAACCCAATCAGTTCCACAACCATCACAATCCCGACGCGCACTACGCGACGACCGGCCCCGAGATCTGGGAGCAGACGCGCGGGACGATCACGCACTTCGTCGCCGGCGTCGGCACGGGCGGCACCATCAGCGGCACGGCGCGCTATCTGAAGGATCGGAACCCGAAGATCCGTGTCGTCGGCGCCGACCCCGAAGGCTCGATCTACTCGGGCGATACGCCGCGTTCGTATTCGGTCGAAGGCATCGGCATGAACTATCTGCCCGATACCGTCGACCTCAAGGTGATCGACGAGATGGTCCGCGTTTCGGATCGCGATTCGTACCTGATGGCGCGGCGGATCGCGCGCGAGGAAGGCCTGCTCGTCGGCGGATCGTCCGGCACGGCGGCCGTCGCCGCGGTGAAGCTCGCCAAGACCCTGCCGAAGGACGCGATCGTCGTCGTGATCTTCCCCGATTCGGGTCGCGGCTACATGTCGAAGATCTTCAACGACGAGTGGATGATCGCCAACGGCTTCATCGCCGAGGGCAAGCGCCGCGCCACCGTCGGCGACGTCCTGCGCAGCAAGACTCCGGCCCCGCCGCTGATCACCGTGGCCGAGACGGACACCGTGAAGACGGCGCTCGATCTCCTGCGCCGCTACGAGATCTCGCAGCTGCCGGTCGTCCGAGGCAAAGAACTCGTCGGCAGCGTCAACGACATCGCGGTGATGCAGGCCGTCTTCGACCGCGCCGACATCCTGCACAAGCCCGTCAGCGAAGTGATGGGCCGGCCCTTCCCGGCGCTCGAAGCCTTCGAAGAGATCGACCACGCGTACAAATTGATGACGCTCGCCAACGCGGCCATCGTCGTCACCGACGGCGGCGATCCGATCGGCGTGCTGGCGCGCCAGGACATCATCTCGTATCTCTCCACATCGTCCGACGTCATGAAGAAGTAGACTCCGTGAAATTCTCGACCAAGGCCATCCACGTCGGCCAAGACGCCGACCCGACCACCGGCGCGACCATCGTGCCGATCTACCAGACCTCCACGTTCACGCAGACGCGCGTCGGCGAACATAAGGGGTACGATTACGCGCGCACGGCCAATCCGACGCGCAGCGCGCTCGAAGCGCAATTGGCCTCGCTGGAGAACGGCGCCTACGGCGTCGCCTTCGCGAGCGGCGTGGCGGCCACGTCCGCGGTCGTCAACCTGCTCTCGGCCGGAGACCACGTCGTCGTCGGCGACGATCTCTACGGCGGCACGTATCGTCTCTTCTCCCGCGTCTACGCGCGCTACGGCGTCGAGTTCACCTACGTCGACATGAGCGATATCGCCGCCGTCCGCGCGGCGATCAAGCCGAATACCAAGCTGTTCTGGCTCGAGACGCCTACGAACCCGCTGCTCAAACTCGTCGATATCGCGGCCATCTGCGCGCTGCGCGGCCCGGGCCGGTACGTCGCCGTCGACAACACGTTCGCCTCGCCCTACTTCCAGCAGCCGCTCGCGCTCGGCGCCGACGTCGTGGTCCACTCGACGACGAAGTACATCGGCGGGCACAGCGATGCGGTCGGCGGCATCGCCATCACGAACGATCCGGCGATCCACGAATCGCTCAAGTTCCATCAGAACGCGGTCGGCGGCGTGCCGAGCCCGAACGACGCGTTCCTCACCATGCGCGGCGCCAAGACGCTGGCGCTGCGGATGCGCGAGCACGCGCACAACGCCCAGATCGTCGCCGAATTCCTCGAGGGCCACGACGAGATCGCCAAGGTCTACTACCCGGGATTGCCCAGCCATCCGCAGCACGAACTCGCGACGCGGCAGATGAGCGGCTTCGGAGGCATGGTCTCGTTCGTCCTCGCCGGTCCGCAAGAACGCGCGCTGGACTTCGCGCATCGCATGAAGTACTTCAGCCTGGCGGAGTCGCTGGGCGGCATCGAGTCGCTGATCTGCCATCCCGCGCGGATGACGCACGGATCGATCCCGAAGGAAGAACGCGAACGTCGCGGCGTGACCGACGGCCTTCTGCGCCTCTCGGTCGGCATCGAGGATGCGGACGATCTGGTCGCCGACCTCAAGGCCGCGATCGAATCCACCGTCCTCGCGAAGCGTTAGGCTAGAGCCGCCCGATCGGATAGCGGACGGCGGTGACGTCGCTCATCGCGGCTCTGGCTTCGTCCTCGGTCAGTTCGCCCAGTCGGCCGCGGATCGAGATCGTGACGCCGCGCAAGCCGTCGAACCACGTCACCTGATAGATGCGCATGGAGTCGAACCCGCTGCCGGACGTGACCGCCATGAAGTACGCCGGCATCCCGTTCTTGAGCGCGAACTGCTTCTTCGAACTGATGAACACGCCGTCGATCTGCTCGCGCAGCGTGTTCTCGACGAACGTCTCGTACTGCGTCATGTCCTTGCCGTCGTACGGCTCGAACGAGATCTGCATCGTCCGCATGTTCGGCTGGCGCGGGAACTTCAGCCATACCGCGACCGTGGTCGGGCCCTCGAGCTTCGTCGAGTCGACCTGCTGCCGCGCGACGAGATAGTAATCCGCCGGCGCTTCGAAATGCATCGCCGGATCGTCGTACGCGTGCGGGTCGAAGGACGGCGTCGCGACCGGCGCCGGCGTGACGGCGAGCAGGACGAGCGCGAGCAGCGGGGCCAGAGCGGATTTCATGCGGTCTCCAAGACGTTCGAGAGGGCGGGCAGCGAGATGGCGTAGCGGTAGCCGACGTTGCGATGGTCGTCGTCGAACTCCTCGTGCCGGACGGAAAGGCCGAGGCCCTCGATCGCCCGGGCCATCTCCCGGGCGCCGACGTCCAGTCCGTACTCGTCCTTGCGACCGCAGTCGAGGTAACGCAGCCGCAGACGGCCGAGTTCCGCCGCCCGGGCCGGTGCCTCTTCCACCGGATCGAACGCGAACCACCGCTGGAAGATCCCCTCATCGATGGCGCCCGTCTTCCGGTCCCACGGCAGGTCGAGATCGAACGCGGCCGCGCTGCGCGGCGAGTACGCGGCGGTGTAGCCCAGCATCTCGATCGTCGAGAACTCGGCCGAACCGCGCTTGTGCTTGCCCTCGAACGCGCTCACGAACGCCGCGATGTCGTATCCGTAGGCATCGAGCGTGCGCGAGGCCGGCGCGAACGACGCCGGGTAGGCGAGGCGGAAATACGCATCGCCGCTGTGCGACGCGAAGGCCGCGAAGGTTCCCGGAAAGCGCATCGAGAGATGCATGGCACCGAATCCGCCCGACGACTTTCCGGCGACGGCGCGCCCGCCCTCCGCGGCGATGGTGCGGTAGTTCGCATCGACGTGCGCGACGACGTCGCGCGCGACGTAGGTCGCGTAATCGCCGTTATGGATGGAATCGACGAACTGCGAACCGCCCAAGCGCGTGAACCCGTCGACCAGGATCACGATCGCGGGCCGCATCGCACCGTCGGCGATCAGACGATCCGCCCACTGCACGACGCTCGTCTCCCAGGCGCGCCCGCCGATCCCGCCGGCCGCATTGCCGGTGTAGCCGTGCAAGATGTAGATCGCCGGATAGCGCTTCGAACCGCCGTCGTCGTAACCCGGCGGCAGATATGCGACGACCGGGCGGTTCGACGGGTCGCCCAGGGCGTTATCCGCGAGCGCCGGACTCTCGACGAACGTGATACGCAAATCTCCGCGCAGACCGAGCATCCGCGCGTAGGGCGAAACCGAGGAGGGCATGAAACTGCGGTTCCATGCAACGGGCTATCGGCCTGCGCGGCGCCGTCGCCGTCAACGTCATCACGATGGTCGGCATCGGACCGCTCGTCACCATCCCGCTCGTGCTCTCCGCGCTCAACGGGCCGCTCGCGCTGATCGGCTGGATCGCGGGCGCCGTCGTCGCGCTCTGCGACGGTCTGGTGTGGGCGGAACTCGGCTCGCGCTATCCGGGCTCGGGCGGCACCTACGTCTTTCTGCGCGAGGTCTTCGGAGCGCAGACGTGGGGGCGGCTCTTCGCCTTTCTCTTCAACTGGCAGTTCCTGTTGTTCGCGCCGTGTCTGCTCGCCAGCGGCTACATCGGATTCGCGAACTACGCCGGCTATCTGTGGCCGCAGGCGGCGGACTCGTGGTGGGTCTCGCACGGCGTCGCGGCGCTGGTCGCGATCGCCACCATCGCCCTGCTCTACCGCAGCACCGGCCGGGTCGCCAAGCTCGGCGTGGCGCTCGCCATCTGCGCGGTCGGAACGCTGCTGCTGGTCATCGCCGCGTCGTTTCCGCACGCCGATCTTCACCGCGCGTTCGCGCTTGCGGCGCCGGTGCGCTTCGACTGGAGTTTCCTGGCCGGCTTCGGCGCGGCCCTCTACATCACGCTCTACGACTATACGGGCTACGGCGATGCGGCGCTCCTCGGCGACGAAGTGCGCGAGCCCGCGCGCACCGTACCGCGCGCGATCGTCCTCTCGATCGTGCTGGTCGCCGTGCTCTATTTCGCGCTGCAGCTCGGCGTGCTCGGCGCGGTGCCGTGGCAGTCGCTCGTCGGCGCGGGCGGCGCGGCGGCGCCCGCTTCGGCGCAATACGTCGCGTCGACCATCGTCGCGAACGCCTGGGGGTATTGGCCCGCGGCGATCGTCACGCTGCTCGTGCTCGCGACGGCGTTCGCATCCGTCTACGGCAACCTCCTCGGCTTCTCGCGCATCCCGTACGCGGCCGCGCGCGACGGCGAGTTCCCGGCGATCTTCGCGCGCCTGCATCCGACCAAGGACATCCCGCACGTCGCGCTGCTCGCGATCGGTGCGCTCTCCATCGTCGCCTGCGCGTTCACGCTCGACCAGGTCATCGCGTTCCTCACCGCCGGCATCGTGCTGGTGCAGGGCGTCATGCAGATCGTCGCGCTGGGCGTCGTGCGCGCTCGCGGCGAGCGCGCGCCGTTCCGCATGCCGCTCTATCCGCTGCCGGCGCTGGTCGCGCTCGCCGGATGGACGCTCGCCTTCTTCTTCACCGGTCCGACGGCGATCGCGCTCGGCCTGGCATGGCTCGCCCTGGGAGCGATCGCGTTCCTCATCTTCGCCAAGGGCAAGCGCTGGTGGCCGTTCGTCGCCATCGCCCTGCTCGCGATCGCGAGTACGACGCACGCGTCGGCCGCCCAGACGTGGAAGACGTGGACCGACAGCAAGATCGTCCAACTCGACGGCTATCCGGCGTTCGCGATCGGCGGGCGGCCGACGTTCGTCAGCGGTGCGGCCTTCTTCTACGAGCGCATGCGCGCGGACGATTGGGCGCGCGCGATCGCCGCATACGCCGCGACGGGCATCGACACGATCGATCTGTACGTCCCCTGGAACTGGCACGAAGTCGCCGATGGCCGGTTCGACTTCGACGGCACGACCGATCCGGCGCGCGATCTGCGCAGGCTGATGGCCCTGCTCCACGCGGCGCACATGCACGTCATCCTCCGTCCCGGTCCGGTCGTCCGCAACGAGTGGCGCAACGGCGGTTACCCCGCCTGGCTGCTGCGGCGGCCCGAATACGCCATGCCGCTCCACGACGTCCTCGAAGGCCGCTATCCGGCGACGGCGACCCTGCAGAACGCGCACGCCGATGCGGCCGCCGCCGAATGGCTGCACAACGCGACGCACCTCCGGTACGCGACGAGGTGGCTGCGGACCGTCCTGCGCGTCGTAGAGCCGTGGTCGCACGACGTCGTGGCGATCGCGCTCGACGACGATCAGGGCGCCTACATCGACAACGATACGTGGCCCGCACCGCACTGGCATGCCTATATGGATCGTCTCGAGCACGCGGTGCAGGCGGTGGTCGGAACGCGCGTGCCCCTCTTCATCAACACCTATCAGATGAAGGTGACCGCATCGGCGCCCGTCTGGGCGTGGGGCAACTGGTATCAGAGCGACGCATATGCGATCGGCGACCACGACCTCGCGCAATTGGCGTTCTCGACCGCGCTCCTCCAGACGCAGCCCCGCCGCCCCGTCATGATCAGCGAGTTCCAGGCCGGCTGGCTGCAGGGCGCGGACGAAGTCGCGCCGCGTCCGGCCGATCCGGGCAACACGACGCTCGCATTGCACGAGATGTTCCAACTCGGCGCGAAGGGCATCGTCGATTTCCCGCTCCAGGACACCCTCGATCCGGCCGGCTGGCAGGCGCCCTGGGCGAATCGCCTCTACGCGTGGGATGCGGCTCTCGCGCAGGACCTCGCTGCGAGTCCGCGGTTCGCGCCGACGGCCGCGGCATACCGGTTCTTCCGCGCCTATCGAACGTATCTCGGCGGCCTGCATCCGCGCGTCGATGCCGCCATCGCCTGGATGCCGAGCGCGTACGACGACGTCTGGATGACGAACGCGCGCATCTACGCCATCGCCGCCCGGACCATCGCGATCCAGCAGCGATGCCGCGCGCTCTCGCTGACGTGTTCGTTCGTCGATCTTCGCTATGCCGATCCGGCGCAGCTGGAGCACGTACGCGTCCTGATCGTCCCGCCGCTCGGCCTCCCGTATCGCTACGTCGCGCGCGCGGAGCGCGTTCTGGCCCGATTCCGGAACGGCGGCGGTACGGTCGTCGGCGATGCCGATCGCGCGCGCGCG